>Ga0180429_10001275_pt1 | contig 21508 bp, 19 predicted proteins | sample SS_ome_FD_132428 | JGI IMG/M metagenome (GOLD analysis project Ga0180429, IMG submission 132428) | Hypersaline lake sediment archaeal communities from the Salton Sea, California, USA - SS_1_S_1 metaG | ecosystem: Environmental > Aquatic > Non-marine Saline and Alkaline > Hypersaline > Sediment ...
ATCGCGAATTCCGTTCCGAAGATGAATTCATTCTACTTGAAGGGGTAGAAGTTAAGGGAACGCGGGGTGAGAAAGATGATGGACATTTCAGAATCCATAGTAGAGCTGATGATGTGCTGATGGTAAAGGAATCAGATTATCACTATCTTGATATATTGCATTTCCTGCAGGGTCGGGTAGCAGGGTTAAGCATCAATGGGAATCAAATAAGACTGCGGGGGATGAATACAATGTTCGGAGGAGCTACTCCATTGTTCGTTATAGACGGCATGCCAATCGGTGATGATCCTCTTAGTATAGTTCGATCTATTCCCATGCTCATTATTGATAAAGTGGAAATATTGAAAGGTGCCAGAGCAGCTATTTATGGCTCCCGGGGTAATAATGGAGTCATTGCAATTTACACCAAGACCGGAGCAGTGATTAACCAGGAAATGGAGTTAATTGGAGCAATCAGTAAAAAAGTAGTGGGTGTTTCCAGCAATCGGGAATTCTATTCTCCGAAATACACCCCTGAGAACATTGAATCTCCCAGGCCTGACCACCGAACGACCTTATTCTGGAATCCTGAGCTTATTGCCGAAAACGGCAAGGCCACACTATCCTTTTTTACAGCTGACGATCTCGGCTATTACAGGATTATTGTGGAAGGGATGAATGGGAAAGGAAAGATTTTTCATGGCTCCGCTAGATTTATGGTTGATTCTCATCATTGAGAAACGGTCCCCGTGCTTGCTCTTTCCCTGCGGGAAGCTGAATTCTAAATGATCTCGCCCCAATACTCAAATGCTATTTCTTTTTGATTCTCAATTTCTGATTATTGAAGAAACAATTGAACGAATCACTAAATTGTAAAACGAAAGGCATTGTAGCCAGGCATCATGAAAAACGTATTCCGCCTATCCGTAATTCTGTGGTTTTTTGCGACCACAATCACCCTGCATTCCCAGGTCAGTGATAATGCAACTATCCTGTCAGGACAGATCCTGTTTGAGCCGGACAGCATCTACCCTCTTAAGCCCTATTCCATTATCCTGGAGAAGAGCTGGCCCATCACCTTCAGCGAATTTGAACAGGTCAGGATCGACACCACCGACTACAGCTTCAGTATCCGGATGGATCCGGAGGAACTGACCTACGGCAACCTCATCGTGAACTTCTTCAGCGAGATCGATTCCACCGCCAAAGAACGCAATGGATACTGGATACCATATGGTTCCATCCGTAAGTATTTTGGAGATAAAGGATTGATTGTCAGATATTATGCGACCAGAATCCTCTTCAGCGGGGTACAATTTGTGATAGAGCCCGGTGACAATCTCCATATGACAATCAACTATAATGAAGCGGACTCCTTAGATCGGGCAACTGTTCACTTCGGCGGTTCAGGAGCTGCCAATAACAACCTGAACCGGTCGAGTTATGTTATGGGAATCGACTCTGAAAGCTTCAGGTTGCCTTTGGAGGAGGGATTAAAGCGTGAGGACGATATCTTGGCCGATAAGCAGGCAGAACTGCAAAAGGCCAGGGATTCCATATCGGATCCCTATTTCCATTTATTGCATACGGACGCCTTGTTCGACAACCTGAAAACGAAACACGCACTAATCCGGGCATCCCTGTACGGTTCAGATAAGACTGTAGAGGAGAAAAGAGCCATCGCCAGGCATTATTACACCTTTCTGGATACCCTGACCCTGGAACCTGCGTATTTAAACTCTAAGCAGTTTCGAGGCTTTCTTGGTTTTTACCTGGAGTATATCAACCGGATAATAACCGGCAGGGATGTCCCATTTAATATCAGCGAGAATAGCAGCTCCATGGCAAAGGCCATCTTTGAAAAAGATATTTTGAAAACCTTTCTCTTTGAAAGACTTGGAAGGCTAATGGAAACGGTGAATTTCTATAAAACCAGGGCCTTTGAGTACGAGGAATTTATGGAACAGTTTCCAAATAGCCCTGAAGCCTACAGATTGACCCGGATTCACCAAAAACGTTTCCCTGTATCCAATGGTCAGCCAGCGCCTGACCTGGCACTTATCGATTCAGCAGGCAAAAGTATTCACTTATCTGATTTGAAAGGAAAGGTTGTGCTGGTGTCCAAATATTTTGCCGGATCGGGGATGGACGCTCATACACAAAATGAGATTGAGGCGCTTCGTAAGAAATTCGCAGACCATGAAATCGTGTTGGTGGGGCTGAGCTCGCAGTTTAAAATACCCGGGGATTACTTCCATCCATTGGTAGACTATTATGTGAAAGCGGGATTAAATGAAAACCTGACTTCATATGAATTCAGCTATCAGCGCGCCTATACCTTCATTATAAGGAAGAATGGCATCATTGAGGATTGCGTACCTAATCTGGAAATTCCGGATGAAACCATCGAGAAGTTGCGTTTGGAATCCTATACAGCATGGACCCGATTGGATGAGTTTGCCCAGGAGCATACCCGAGTAATTATCGTGGCTCTTTCCATACTCCTCTCACTGACCCTGATTCTCATTATGCGTTCAAGGCTGAAACACCGGCGTCAACTGATGACTAAAAGGCAATTGAACAGCGAATTAAAAGCCATCCGGTCGCAATTAAATCCGCATTTTCTGTTTAACTCTCTGAATTCCTTGCAGAATTTCATCAATAAAAGTGATATTAAAACGGCCAACAAGCATCTCTCCCGCTTCTCTCAGCTTATGAGATGGATCATTGAGTTGTCCGAAAAGGAAAGCATATCATTGCAGGAGGAAGTAAAATTTAATCAGACATTTATCGAACTGGAGCAGATGAGATATGGCTTTTCTTGTACATTTGATATTGATGATCGCATCGATCTGTTCAATGTGGAAATACCCAGTATGATTATTCAGCCTTTCATTGAAAATGCCATAGTCCACGCCATGGCTGATTTGGGAAAAAAGGGTAAACTGGAAGTTTCTGTAAAAGAAACGGACAACAATAAGATCTTTGTGGAGATTGTGGATAATGGCTCGGGTTTCGATGTGGGGACAGACAAAGGATTCGGCCTTCGAAGCAGCCGGGAACGGATCGATCTGATCAATGCTCAGAATAAAGACAAAATTGAACTCCAGATCAGGAGTCCATCAAATACCACAACAGGAAAAGGAGCTGCTGTTAAACTGATCATCCCAAAGAAATACTGATGGCAATAAGGGCACTGATAGTAGATGATGAATTAAATAACCGGGAAAATCTTCATTTCCTTCTCAGGGAATATTGCAAAGATGTGGAGGTGATCGGACTGGCCGATTCGGTCGATGCCGCCTTTAAGATCATTAAATCAGAAGAGCCCGATCTTGTGTTTCTGGATATCAAAATGCCGGAGAAGGATGGCTTTCAACTGCTTGAAAGTCTGAACGACATTACCTTTGAAGTGATCATTGTAACTGCCTATAACCAATATGCCATCCGGGCCATCAAGTTCTGCGCCATCGATTACCTCTTGAAACCCATCGATACCGTGGAATTGAGTAAGGCTGTGGATAATGTGGCACGGCGCATCAGCGAAAAACAGGAAAACCAGCGCTTACGACAGCTCATAAGCCATATGCATGAAAAAGATGCTCCCCTGAAAATCGGCCTGGCCAGTCAGAATAAAGTGGATTTTGTTGAGATAAGCAGGATCACAAGATGCGAAGCCGATAATAACTACACCCATGTGATTCTTGATAAGAAGGAAAAAATGACGATTTCAAAAACACTGAAGGAATTTGAAGAGTTATTAAAGGATCATGGCTTTATCAGACTGCATCAATCCCATTTAATCAACCCGGCCCACATCCAGTCTTACCAGAAAAGTGATGGCGGATACATTCAAATGACCGATGGATCCATTGTTCCCATTTCAAGAGCTAAGAAGAGCGAAATCATCGCCCTGATCAAGAAGTATTCTTCCATCTGATTGAAGTCTGCTCTCCGCAGGATTGCTTTTTATCCGGCCGAGACATCCATACCGAAAATCTCACTGGGAAGGCCATCAATCATACCCTTCTTTTCGGATGCAAATCCCAGCTTGATCAAGATCTTTCGCGATGCCGTATTATCGGGGTCAATAATGGCATATACCCGCTTCAGACGGGGGTCTTTGGTAGCCATATCCATGAGAATCTCAGCTATCTCCGTACCAAACCCCTTTCCCCAGAACTCAGGCTGCAACATAAATCCAAGTTCGGCTTCGTTCAGGTTCTCTGGCGTAATCTCCAGTTTCGCCGATCCAAGCAACATGGAACCTGTTGTATCCTGAACCATATAGCTCCCAAAAGAATGATGGAGATCACTGTTCCTGAGAAGATCATTGAATTTTTTCAGAGCTTCTTCTCTGGTCAAAGCCCGTTCTGTAATCCTGGCCATGATCTTTTCATTGCTCACCAGGGTGTAAAAGGCCTCAAAATCATGAGGCTGCATTTTTTCAAGGTAGATCCGTTGGCTCATTTGGTAGAATTCTTTTTCCAACCCGCGTAGATCACCGTGATGGCTCCGGCCAGCACGGAAAGGGCGCCGAAGATGCTCAGCAGGGAGAAAGCCTCGGGCTCGATCCAGGAAACATCCAGGCGGCTCAGAATGGCCATGGTGACAAAGGTAATGATGGGATTGAGGGTAATGATGACACTCACCCTGGTAGCTTCGGTCAGTTTGATGGCCATGGCCAGAGAACCATAGGCAAGTACGGTGTTTAATCCCAGGTAGATCAATATATACCAGTTCACAGCCGGCATCCCATCCAGCTGTGAAAACCTGACCAGCGGGGACAGTGCCAGCGCACAGGCCCCGTAAATAAAAAGGTTCAATTGGTTGGGACCGATCTTTTTCAGCAGGGCCTTCTGGGTGGTGGCAAAAGCAGCCCAGGCAAGTCCCCCGCCCAGTACCAGCAACATCCCGCGGGTGAAATTCTCCGCACCTGCTGTGAGATCACGTAATTGTTCCGAATAGAACAATCCGATCCCCGCCAGTACAAGGATGAATCCCACAATGTGCCGCCAGTTCACATGCTCCCGGAAAATAATAATTCCCGAGAGGGCAAAACTCACCGGTGCGATCTGGATAAACACCTGGGAACTGGAAGGAGAAACGTACTGGATGCCCGCGATAAATCCCGTGTAGTTCCCGGCTAAAAACAGTGCCGCCAGAAACAAAAGAAAAGGCGGATGTTTAAATATGGAAAAATCGGAACGTCTGAAGATCAGGGTCCAGGCAGCCAGAGTTAGAAAGGCGATGGCAAATCTGAACCATACCACGGTAATGGGGGCCAGTTCATAGGTGATCACCTTCAGTATGATGGCCATGAATCCCCACAAGGATGCCGTGAGCATGGCATAGATAGCGCCTTTCCTGTTATCGTTGCCCATGAAGCAGTTTGCTATATTGTTCCTGAACTACCAGACAATGTCCATTTCATCCAGCAGGTAATCTGCCCCGGCAAATTTATCGATGATGAACAGGACATAGCGGATATCCACGGTGATGTTGCGGCAAAGTGAGGGATCGTAATGCACATCACTCATGGTCCCCTCCCAGTTGCGGTCAAAATTGATCCCGATCAGGCGCCCGTCGGCATCCATCACCGGACTGCCGGAATTCCCCCCGGAGGTATGGTTGGTGGCAATGAAGCAAACCGGCATGGTTCCGTTCACCCCATAGTTCCCAAAATCCTTGGCTTCATAGAGCTCCCTTAATTTATCCGGGACAGCATAATCCACAAATCCTTCTGCGGCCTTATCCATTATGCCAGAAAGCGTTGTATAATAGCGGTATTCTACCCCGTCCCTGGGCTTATAGGGATCAACTTTCCCATAGGTAAAGCGCATGGTGAAATTGGCATCCGGATAGAGCCTTTTGTCCTTTTCCTTCTCCAGGAGGGCGGCCATATAGATCTTGTAGTATCGGTCCAGGAGCTCATCCAGCTTGCTGTATACCGGACCTGACTCTTCCATCAGAAGATCTGTAAACTGACTTAATGTGGCTACAATGGGATCCTTCTCAAAGGATTTCATGGCCTTCTCTGCATTTTTCTCATACTTATCCATCAGCTTACTGAACTTCTCAGGCTGATTAAAAACCGTCTTGTTATAGAGTGCCTCGGCAAAACTGCTGTAGCTTCCTTTGTACTTGCCCTGGATCTCTTCACCGAACGCGGGCTGAAATGAGACCGGCATCTGGTGGAAATAGGCTTCCAGCATGACCGCACAGATCTCCTGGTCGATGGGCCTGTAATAGTTCCTGTAAAAGCCTTCCATCTGGCGCTCGATCCGCTCCCTGGATGCTCCCTGGCTCATCATCCTGCTAATTCGCATGGCCTGCCTGAAGAGTTCAACGGCCATGACGGATTCATTCATCATATCATTGGCCATCGCATAGGGTTCTATCTCCTTATACAGGCGTTCAAACTCGTCCAGAACTCCATCATATTTCATTATGCGTTCCCCATCAGCTTCCACCCAGGCACGAAAATCTTCCTCTTCGGCAAGTTTAACCTCCACTGCATGATTCCTGCCCAATCCCAGGATAATGCCCTGCCATTTCTTCCAGGCATTGCTTACCCCACGGTATTTACTGGCATACTGTATCCTGACCGCATCATCGGAACGCATATGGCGATCCATAATCTCCAGCCGGGAGGTACGTAGCCCGACCTTCAGGGGAAGGGAGGTTTCCAGCATGGAACGCACCTCGGCAGAATAGAGATAGGAGGTAGTGGATCCGGGATAACCCATAACCATTGTAAAATCACCCTCCTCGATACCACCGGCAGCGATCTCCAGATGTTTTCGTGGCTTATAAGGCTTGTTGTCCGGATCATAGGCTGCCGGCTCATTGTCCTCGTTGGCATACACCCTGAATACGGAAAAGTCACCTGTGTGCCTTGGCCACATCCAGTTGTCCTGGTCCGCACCGAAGTTCCCGATTGCTTCGGGTGGTGCACCCACCAGTCTGACATCATTAAACACCTCATAAACAAACATATAATATGCATTCCCATAATAAAAGGGTCTGACTATGGCATTGTAGTGGGTCCCCGAGGTAGCTTCTTTGATCAGTTTGCCCATATTCTGCTCCATCTGCGCTTCTACTTCCTCAGGGGCCAGCTCTCCGCTTATCCCCTCTCCCATAGCCACGGTGACATCTTCCATATAGCGAAGGTAGGTCACTCTAAGCCCTTCATTTGGGAGCTCCTCTTCTCTGCTCATGGCCCAGAATCCATCGGTCAGATAATCGTTCTCCACGGAGCTGTGCCGCTGAATGGCACCGTAGCCGCAATGGTGGTTTGTAAGCAGCAGCCCATCTGCCGAAATCATTTCGCCCGTACATCCGCCTCCAAAGATCACCAGCGCATCCTTCAGGCAATCCTGATTAATACTGTAAATGTCTTCCGCACTGAGCCTTAATCCGGCCTCCTGCATCTGGGAAATACTATACTTTTCAAGCAACATGGGAATCCACATTCCTTCGTCGGCTTTCACATTCATCTGGCTGGCAGTCATCAAAACTGCAAACATCATTAAAATCAATCCACGTGTTGATCTCTTCTGGTATTTCTTCATTTTATAAACCTTTTTAATTCATTATATACGCGTTGGACGGGAAGGCCCATCACATTAAAATAGCTTCCTACGATTTTCTCCACAGCAATATGTCCGATCCACTCCTGTATTCCATAGGCCCCGGCCTTATCAAAGGGTCTGTACCGGTCCACATAATATTCCATCTCCTTCATCTCAAGCCTTGAAAATGTCACATCGGTCGCAGCAAAAAATGAGCTCTGAGCCCCGGCCGAGCGAAAGCACACCCCGGTAAATACCTGGTGGGTATTGCCCGCAAGATTCTCTAACATCTCCAGTGCTTCTCCCCTGCTGACAGGTTTTCCCAGCTCTCTTCCCCCGTGCCATACAATGGTATCTGCAGTCAGCAATATCTGCCTGTCTTCAAGTTTCTGTGTATAGGCATCCGACTTATGTTCCGCCAGGAAAAGGGCAATCTCCCCCCCTGATAGATTCGCCGGATACTCCTCGCCGGAATGTTCCGTTTCCACAAGCCTGAACGGGATTCCCGCCTCTTTCATCAATGCAGCCCTCCTGGGCGATTGGGAGGCCAGCAAGATTTCATATGAGTGAAAAGGATCCAAAAAATTAATACTTGAAGCCAACCAGGTAAAACACCACTGCCGAATATAAAATCCCGAACAACATAACCAGCTTAATGAAGGTGCTGGCACGGTGAAAAGCCTTCTTACTTCTCGCCGCAATTACCTGGATGCATAGAAACAGCAGGGGCAGCAGGAGGAAGAGGGAAAAATATACAAGTGAGATATAATCTACCGGATCGACCGAGAAAAAGATATACTTAAACAGCAAAAAGACTAAGGCAAAAAGTGTTGCAGCAATCAATACCACCAGCACAAACCTGGTCCAGAAATCTCCCAGCACAATGGGTACCGTTTTCATCCCGTAGGCATTATCACCTTCGAAATCCTCTGCGTCCTTAATGATCTCTCTGATAAGCGTTGTGATGAAAGCGAAGAAGCTGAAAGCACTCACCCATGCCAGGAGATAAGAAAAATTGGCATCATAGCGGATCATCACCTCTCCGTATTCTTTATTCAGCAGGGGAATTTCGAAGAGGACCACCATCAGCGGCACCAGGCCCGTCAGAAATGCAACAGTCAGGTTGCCCACCAGGAACTGCTTTTTGTAGTTGGTGGAATAAAACCAGAGCAGACCGGTGGAAAGAACAAAAACCAGGGAAAGGGAGGGCAATCCCACATAAAAAGCAAGGTATATCCCAATTCCAACACCGGCAATGTTCAGGATCATATGAAGAATCATGGCCACCTTCCGGCTGATTGCCACACCAACCACCACCCGTGCCGGTTTATTGATCAGATCGGCCCTTGTGTCGAAATAATCATTGATAATGTATCCTGCAGCTGCAATTAACATCGTGGAGAATACCAGGAGGGCAAACTGAAAATCACCAAACTGCAGTTCAAATGTATCGGATGGAAGAAGGGGTTCCATCAGAAGGTAGCGCATGGCATACTGTGTGAATGCAATGATCAGCAGGTTCGGGAACCTGACCAGGCTGAGTATGGATTGAATCTTACTTAACATCTTTTTCTACCAGGAAAAGGGTTCACCATCGTTCCAGCGTCCATGCAGCCGGAGAACCTGCTCCATGACATCACGTACACATCCCCTTCCTCCTTTAAACGGAGAGATGTAATGGGCCACTGATTTTACTTCATCCACGGCGTCGGCCGGACAGCACGGGACCCCCGAGGCTTTCATCACTTCCAGATCGGGCAGGTCATCACCCATATAGAGCACCTCCTCCGGTTTGAGGTCGTATTTGTAAAGAAAATCCTTGAAATCGTCCATCTTGTAGGATGAGGCCATATAGATATCTGTAATTCCAAGTCCCTTAAAACGAAGCGCCACCGATTTGGTATTCCCTCCTGTAATGATTGCGATGGGATATCCGCGTTTTACCGCATACTGCAGGGCATATCCATCTTTGGTATTCATGGAGCGCATAATCTCACCGGTGGGATGCAGGTAAACCTCCGGATTACTTAATACACCATCCACATCAAATGCAAAAGCCTTTACGGCCTGTAATCCTTCTTTAAAATTTGTCATGCAATATATAATCTTCCAGAGGGTTCCTACTCGCGGGACCTTTCAATGTCCCGGCTCATAAAAGTATACAATTTCTCCCATTCAGGATGGCCCTTCAGTAATTCTCTGTGTTTATTCATGGTTTCCCTGTCACCTCGCACAGCCGGCCCCGTCTGAGCCTGGTCCGCATCCAGCTCCTTCAGCTTCAGGAAAGTCTCCTCCAGCAGCGGTCCAAGCAGTCCGGGATTGATATGAGCTTCCTCCAGGATCTGCTGCGCCAAATGCACCATGTGATTGGAAAAGTTATTGGCAAATACAGCCGCCAGGTGGACCTTCAGGCGAGTCTGGGAATCACATGTCTCCACCTTTTCTGATATGCTGAAAGCAAGATCCCTGATTCGCTCCAGGACCGTGGATGAGGAAGCTTCCAGCAGGAATGGAATATGTCCCATCCGGATCTTCCGCTCCCTGCTCAGGCTCTGTACAGGATAGAGTACCCCGAAATCATCAGTGATACGCTGAAAAACATCCATGGACAGCGCACCGGCTGTATGCAGCCAGATCCCCTTCCTTCCCCGAAACTTTTCAGCTACCTCTGGCACTGCCTGATCGGGGACACAAAAGATAAAGAAATCGGCCTCCCGGGGGACCTCCTCAGGATCAGCTGTTGCCACTGCGCCCACTTCGGCAGCCAGCCGCTCTGCAGATTCCAGGCTCCTGGAGAAAACACAATCGATCCGGTGTTGCTGCGCATGAAAATGCCGGGAAATGTGTGTGGCCACATTCCCGGCACCAATCATCACAATATTATAAGAATCTGTCGATTCGATGGTTCAGGAATTAGAAGCAGTATCTGTTCTCTTCAATCAGATGGTCGGCAATCCTTCTGCGCGCCTCCTTCACATTCACACCTGCAACAGCGGTGAAATTAGAGATTCCTTTTTCCAGCAGGTCCCGTACCTCCCCATAAGCGAAAGAGTAGGTGGTGTCTCTGGCAAATTTGGCAATCCTGGCAGCTGCATCATAGACAAATACGTCTGCCATATCGCGGTATAATTTACATTCCTCTTCCCCCTTCATGGCCTCCATCTTCTTCAGGCGAAGAACCACAGATTCGGCAGCATATACCTGGATGATGCAATCTGAAATATTGCTCAGGATCTCCTGTTCCGTAACCAGGGTACGATTGAATTTCTCCGAGGCAGCTTTCAGGAGCATCAGGACCACCTTTTTCAGGTTCGCCACATACTGATCCTTTTCTTCAAAGTAACCGCTTGCGGGCTCAGGTACACCATTGAGTCCCTTGACTTCCTCCATAGCTTCTTCTGCCAGTTCAAAGATCGGCAGCACCTTTTTGGCTCCTTTTTTCAGGATATTATCCACCAGCAGGAGACGGTTGATCTCGTTTGTACCTTCAAAGATCCGGTTGATCCTGGAATCGCGGTATCCCTTGTCAATCATCATTTCGGCAGAGAAACCCATGCCTCCGTGAATCTGTACGCCCTCATCAACGATGTAATCAAGGGATTCCGATCCGAAAACTTTCATGGCAGCTGCTTCCACAGCAAAATGGTTAAAAGCCTCCATGGTATTGCGTCCCTTGTCGTCGCCATTGGCCACGTAGAAATCAATGGCATCGTCCAGCGCCTGGCTGGCCCTGTATACGGAACTCTCGGTCGCAAAGGTACGGATCACCTGTTCGGCCAGTTTATGTTTGATGGCCCCGAACTGGGATATCAGGCAGTTAAACTGTTTTCTTTCGTTGGCATAACCCACCGACTGGTCTACCGCCATCTTGGCCGAGCCAATGACATTGGCACCCAGCTTAATTCTTCCCATATGCAGGATATTCAGAGCAATGCGGAATCCTTCTCCTCTTTTTCCCAGCATATTCTCCACCGGAACTTTCACATCGTTAAAAAAGATCTGGCAGGTGGATGAACCCTTGATCCCCATCTTTTTTTCCTCCGGATTGAAGGTGATCCCTTCGTAATCGCGTTCCAGGATAAAGGCACTTAAGACCCGGTCGTTGTCGATTTTAGCAAAGACAGTGAAAACATCCGCAAAACCTGCATTGGTGATCCACATCTTGGCACCATTCAGAATATAGTGCTTTCCATCTTCTGACAGCACCGCCTTGGTGGTTCCTGAGTTGGCATCTGAACCAGCTCCAGGCTCTGTCAGGCAATAGGCTCCCACTTTTTCACCGGTGGCCAGCTGAGGAATGTAGCGGGCACGCTGCTCCTCGTTTCCATAGTAAAGGATGGGCAGGGTTCCGATCCCGGTGTGACAGGAATAGGCCACTGCATATGAATAACCTGCGCCCATGACCTCACTGGCATACATGGTTGTAATAAAGTTCTGTCCGAAGCCTTCATATTCCTCGGGAATGGCAATTCCCAGCAACCCCAGTTCACCACTTTTTTCAATGAGGCTCCGCATGAGTCCCTCCTCCTGGGCATCGATGCGATCTGCCACTGGAAATACCTCTGTATTCAGGAAATCTTTGCAGGTTTCCCCAATCATACGCTGCTCTTCATCAAGCTCTTCGGGGATAAATACATCCTCCGGACTGGTTTCCTTGACCAGGAATTCACCTCCGGTAATCAATTTCTTTTCTTCCATTATCTTCTGATTTACTCGTTTTATAATCCAAGGTTCCGGGCTACCAGCTCTGCAATATCGTAGTTGCTGATTTCCTCCTCTTTATTCTTGTATTTCAGTCCATCGGTCATCATCACCATACAGTATGGACAGGCCGTGGCAATAATATCGGCTCCGGTCTCCAGTGCATCTTCGGTACGCTCCAGGAAGACTTCCTTCTCCCCTTTTTCCGCCTCTTTAAACATCTGTCCCCCACCTGCACCACAGCAGAGGGCAAAGCTTTTACTGCGCTTCATCTCCACTGTTGAACCAAGAGCCTCAAGAAGCTCCCTGGGGGCTTTATATTCCCCATTGGCCCGTCCCAGATAACAGGGATCATGGAAGGTGATCTTTTTTCCAGCCAGGGAAGCACTGTCCAGTGAAAGCTTTCCTTCCTTCATCAGGTCACGAAGCAGCTGGCTATGGTGTATCACTTCATAGTCCCCGCCCAGATCGGGATATTCATTCTTCAGGGTATTGTAGGCATGCGGATCACAGGTGATTATTTTTTTAACCTCGTAGCCATTAAGCAGTTCTATGTTCATCATGGCCTGCATCTGGAACAGCATTTCGTTCCCGGCCCGACGCGCCACATCCCCACTGGAGGACTCTTCAGCACCAAGAACCGCATAGGAGATTCCCAGATGGTTCAGCACTTTGGCAAAGGCCACGCTCACCTGCTTATAACGGTCATCAAAGGCTCCTGCACTACCGACCCATAACAGGTACTCGGGATTTTCCCCTTTGGCCAGCAGATCAGCCATCAGGGGCACCTCCACCTTTCCCTCGGACCATAAAGTACGGTCCTCCTGGGAGAACTGCCAGGGGGCACCATTGTTCTCAATGTTGGAAAAGATGGAATTCAGTTCTCCCGGTGCGGCAGACTCTTCCATCACCAGGTATCGCCTCATTCCCACAATAATTGAGGGGTGATTGATATTTATGGGACACTCCTGGGCACAGGCATTGCAAAGGGTACAGGCCCAGAGTTCCTCTTCGGAGATATAATCACGGAGCAGCGCCCGCTCATCGGAAAACTCCTTCCCATTCTTGATCAGTCCGGGTCCCTTCTCCTTCATCCGGGCCCTGACATCCATCACAATTTTCCTGGGTGAAAGCAGTTTTCCGGTTGTATTGGCAGGGCAAACGGAGGTACAGCGGCCACATTCGGTACAGGCCAGGGAGTCAAAATAATTCTTCCAGCTCACATCCTCCACATCCATGATTCCAAAACGTTCCGGGACTTCCTCCTCGGCTTCTTCACCTTCAGGGGGCGAAGCAAAAGCCTGATCCGGATCCATCATGATCTTCACCTCTTTGGTGATGCTCTCCATGGTATCCAGCTTCCCCAGTGGTTCGAGCCTGCTGAGAAATACATTGGGAACAGACATAAACACGTGGAAGTGCTTGGAGTAGGGCAGGTAGTTGGCGAATATGAAGATCAGTCCGATATGCGCCCACCAGTTGAATTCGTGCCAGAAATGAATGCTATTCCCGGCTTTGATGAAACCTGCCAGCATCGTACTTACAGGATAGATCCCAACCACAGCATGTCCGTGAGAAGTGGCCTCCAGCAGGTAGAAGGTATTCATTCCAAGCAGGGAAACCATCAGCAAAAGGATCATTGTAAGTGCGATGTTCGCATCCAGATGGGAGATATGCTTCATCTCGATTCCCGAGAAGCGCTTCACATGCAGAAAAACACGCCTGAACAGGAAAACCAGGATGGCTATGGCAATAATCAGGGCAAAGACATCTCCGCAGGCCATGATAAAGTTGTAAAATCCACCCAGAACAGACAGAACCCGTTCGGTCCCGAATAATCCGTCTATGATCATTTCGATGCTCCCGATCAGGATCACCAGAAAGCCCCAGAATACCAGCGCATGCAGGAGTCCCATCACCGGTCGGCGGAAAATCTTTGTCTGCCCGATGGCCACTTCCATCATCACACCAAACCTGCGTCCAAGTTGTTTTACAGGAAAGCCCTTTCGGGTATTTTTGAAATAGCCGGCATACCTGCGGACGGTAAAGGCGAACACCAGTAGTGTAAGCACCAGTACAAGCAGGAAAATAAGCTGTTTGTCCATATGAGGAAAATTAAATGAGCTATTGTGCCTTAGCAGCCCTGATCTCACTGATCAGTTCTGGCAGCACCTTCAGGGCATCCCCTACGATTCCGTAATCGGCTGCCTCAAAAATCGGGGCATCCTTATCCGTATTCACTGCTACAATGCACTTGGAGGAACTTACACCTGCCAGATGCTGTATGGCACCAGAGATGCCAAAAGCCATATACAGGTTGGGAGCAATAATTTTCCCGGTCTGGCCGGTATGCTCCCCGTGGGGCCTCCACCCTTCATCCGAAACGGGACGTGAGCAGGCTGTGGCGCCTTCGAGCAAGGTGGCCAGTTCTTCGAGCGGGCCCCAGTTATCTCCACTTTTCATTCCCCGGCCTCCCGAAATAACCACATCGGCATCGGTAAGGAGCAGTTTTCCATCCTGCTTCTGTACGTCCTTGATGGTAGTTCCGGCAGCAAGATCCACACCCGGATCAAAAGCTTCCACGGAAGCACTCCCACCAGTTTCATTGATCTCAAAAGAATTTTGTGAAAGGGTCAGGATCGCTTTTTCTGTTAAGATTTCCACCTTCCCAAAGGCCTTCCCGCTAAATACCTTCTTGGAGACTACCAGCGGACCGGCAGATTCAGGAACAGCGGTTACACCGGCTGCCAGGCCGGCTTTAAGCCTGACAGACAGACGCGGAGCAAGTGCCTTCCCGCTGTTATTGTGAGCCATCACCAATACTTTGGCGCCGGTCTTTTCCATGGCTGCAGAAATAATTGCAGTATATACCTGGTTGTCGAGTCCGGATGGCGCTCCATCCGCACTCAACACCAGGGAGGCCCCGTAGTTACCAAGGCTTGACAGTTCATCCTGGTCCACGGATCCAATGGAGAGGGCGGTAACATCACCCCCAACCAGGGCGGCCACACTTTTTGCATAGGATAGCAATTCATAAGAAAGCTTCTTGAATTTACCGTCCCAGTTTTCTGTATAAACTAATACTGACATATGATGAAAGTTATTAAGTTAGCAAGTTATTATCTGAATGGTTTAGAGGGCTTTTGCCTCATTTTGAAGGAGATTGACAAGTTCTTTCACATTGTCAGCATCCACCATTTTACAGGGAGCCTTCGGTTCGGGCATGGCAAAGGCCTGGTAGTTTGTATAAGTCTCAGCATCTGCTGCCGGCACTACCTGCAGAGGCTTCTTCCTGGCCATCATGATTCCGCGCATGGCGGCAATACGTGGTTCCTTGGCAATACCTTTCTGAACAATGGCCACGAAGGGTGCAGGTACGCTTACCTCTTCTTTACCTCCGTCAATATCCCTGGACAATACGACTTCTCCACCTTCGATTTTAAGAGCGGAAACTGCTGATACGGATGGGATGCCCATGATCTCTGAGATCATTCCCCCTACGGCCGATCCATTGTAATCACTGGATTCGATCCCGCAGAGGATCGCTCCAAAATCTCCACTGGCAGCTACAGCAGCCAGTTGTGCTGCCACAAAATGTGCATCGGCCGATACAGCATCCACCCGGATGGCATCATCGGCACCAATGGCCAGCGCCTTCCGGAGGGTTGGCTCTGCGGTGGCAGGACCAACAGTTACTACAGTCACATTCGATACTGGATTGGAAGCATCCTCCTTCAACTCCATGGCCCTGGTCAGTGCCAGCTCATCCCATGGGTTGATAATCCACTGAACCCCGCTATCATCGAAACTTGTTTGATCGTTCGAAAACTTCACCTTGGTGGTGGTATCCGGTACATTGCTAATACAAACGAGAATACGCATATTGATTTATTTTTAAGACCTGACAAATATAAAAGAATTCTAAAAACGGTCCACAGAAAAAGCTTATCTAAAATTAATACAATCTACATGTCCAGCAGCGATTTGTCCTGAAATTATTTATTGATTAATTTTATCCGGAGCATTCCATCCTTTAATTGAAATACAATGAGACCAGCCTGCTTAATCATCGGACTTAGCAGCATGCTTTTTCTTTTACTTTCCAGTTGTGAAAAAGAGAGTGATCTCCCCTTCCACGACGTCCTCCAGGGTAAAGGGATCCTCCAGCGCGTCCTCCTGTTCTCAGATATAGATTCGGAAACTCCCCTGGGCATCTCTGAAGAATATGAATATGATGATGATGAACGAGTGAGCAGAGTGTCCTCGCCCCTGTATGAGGACGGAGAGGTGCTTGGGACCATTTGGTATGATCTTTACGAATATAACTCCCTGGGGCAGCTATCAGCTATAAAAAACTTCAATGCCAATTCAAACGCGCCCTCAGGCTTCATAAATCTGAAGAATACGACGTATACTTATACCAGTGCTGGCAAACGAAAGATAGAGCACATAGAATATCCACAGATAAATTCATCTGAGTATTATTTGTATAAATACGATCAAAACAGATTGGTGCGGGTGGAGCATTACGGGAGCACCGATCAACTGGAAAGCTATGTGGAAAGAGAATATGACGAAGAGGGATATTTTGTCAGAGAAAGCAATTATGCCTATGACAATCAGCTTCTTTCCTATACGAAACATCAATACACAGGTGGATTGAATACCCGATCGGATGTTTACTCAGGCAGCAGAAACGAGCATATACGTCAGATACTTAAGACCTATGATGACAACTTCAACCTGAGCGTTCTGGATTCAAAAGAATTATCACCGGTCAGTTCAATGATGAGTTATGTCCTGAGGTATGAGTATATGGATGAATAAGCTGGCTGCTCAGCCTGTGGCACTGATCTCCCCTAAACGCTCCGTGTCAGCAATAGTAATATCCTTGTTTTGAAGAGAAAGGATGCCCTCTTTCTCAAACTCTTTGAGGAACTTGATAACACTCTCCACAGAGATGGAAGCAAAATCGGCAATGTCCTGTCTGCTCAGGTGGCTGAATATGTCTTCATTCCTGAATGCTTCTGAATTCAGATAAAGTAAGGCGGTGGCCAGTTTGCCTCGCATCTGTTTGTAGGAAAGGCTGGCAACAAGCTCCATCAGGTGTTTCTCCGAGGTGTAATTCTTGGAAGTGATCCGGAAGCCAAATTCCGGATTGGTCTGCAGGAGTTTCTTCAGGCTCTCTTTATCGATCATCAGCAATTGGGCATCCTTCATGGCCACTGCTGAATAAGAATAGGTGCGTTCGCCAAACATAGAGGAGAAGGCCAGAAAATCACCACTCCGGGAGATCCAGAGATTCTGCACCTTGTTCCTTCCGGTTTGAAGGTAGGTCCGGATCAGTCCGGATTGAATGAAGAGCACATGGGGTGCAAAGGCCCCCTGTTTAAATACGGTCTCTCCTTTCAGGTAGGTGATCTGTGTCCTGTTTTCAATGAGCGACTCAAGATCGTCCCGGGAAATCAGCTGAAAACAGTCCGGTTCACCCTGCCATTTAAGTTCTCCCCTATCCTGACTTTGATCTGACATAAATTCAAAGATAATTGAAAAATAATAGTAAAAAAGCTGTCAAATCCCGGCATCCCTCTGATCGCTCCTTCCATCTGAATAAGCCATATTTGCAGAACTAAAAATAAGGGATAAATCAAACCATAAAAAAGATAAAAAATGAAAATGTTACACACCGATTTACACGAGGTAGAGACTGCAGCTGAACTTGAAAAGCTGATTTCTGAGAACGAAAATGTGATGGTATGCTGCGGCCGCATGGGCCCCATGTGTATTCCCGTATATGGCGTTATGGAAGAGTTGGAAGAGGAGTGCGAAAATGTGAAATTCGCTGTCATGGCCTTTGACTCTCCCGAAGCAGGAATTATTCGCAACGACGATGCCTGCCGTGGATTTATGGGACTCCCCTTTACCATGTATTACAAGGATGGAAAGGTGGCCAAAGCGACTTCCAGCATCCAGAACATGCAGCAGGTAAAAGGCATCCTCGATGAGCACTTCTGTCCTGCAGGCGTAAACGCTTAGTTATGCATACGGAAGAAATTTTTGATGTGATAGTTGTTGGTGGTGGGGCTGCAGGCCTCACTGCCGGCATCTACAGTTCCAGGGCACGTCTTTCCACCCTGATCCTGAATGAAGGGGCCATAGGCGGTCAGATGGTACTCACCGATGAGATTGCCAACTATCCCGGAGTTGAAAAGACCAATGGATACCTGCTTGCCTCTACAATGAAAAAGCAGGCCAAGGAGTTTGGATGCAAAATCAAATCCAACCTGAAGATCAAATCTTACGACCTGAAAGGTGAGATCAAACGCATCTTTCTGGAGGATGGCAGGGAGTTCAGCGCCCGATCGGTGATCCTTTCGCCAGGTGGCAGACCAAGATCTTTACAGCTGCCAGGTGAAGAACAATTCAAAGGGAGCGGCATCTCTTACTGTGCCACTTGCGACGGGGAGTTCTTTACCGGAAAAGAGGTCATTGTTGTGGGAGGCGGAAACTCAGCCCTGGAAGAGGCTGTTGCCCTGACCACCCATGCCGAGAAAGTGACCATTGTACACCAGTTTGATCACTTCCAGGCCTTCAGGCATGCCATTGAACAAGCTGAACAAAATCCGAAAATCGATTTCATCCTGGAGTCGGAGCTTCGCACCTTTTCAGGAAACGGGGTGCTGCAGGAAGTAAGCCTTGAGCATTTGCCTACAGGGAAGACCACTTCCCGAAAAATCGACGGAGTTTTTATCTTTGCAGGGTATATCCCCAATACGGCCGGCCTGGATGGGGTAGTCAAACTAAATGAACGCAAAGAGATCCTGGTGGATGAAGATATGAAGACCAGTCTGCCCGGCGTATTTGCAGCCGGAGACTGTATCCAGAAGAAATACAGACAAGTGACCACCGCCGTATCCGATGGGACCATTGCTTCACTCAGTGCAGCCGAATACCTGAGATCATAATTGTTAAAACAAGCGAATCAATGAAAGAAACTGAAGTAGTAAGCACCAAATGGCTTGAGAACATGTCCTTCGAGTCCGAGATCAACGGACACAAACTGATTATCGATGCCAAAGAAGAAGTAGGCGGTGAGGACAAAGGTCCCCGTCCCAAACCCCTAATGCTGGCAGCTCTGGGTGGATGCACCAGCATGGACGTGGTTTCCATTCTTAAAAAAATGCGCGTGGAGCTTAAGAGCCTGAATGTTATTGTAGAAGGGGAGTTGAGCGAGGAGCATCCCAAACGCTTTACAAAAATGCACGTCATCTACGAAGTGGAGGGAGAGGATATTCCCATGGATAAGATTGAGAAAGCGGTTTCCCTTTCCGAGGATAAATACTGCGGAGTTAGCGCCGTTTACAAGGAGGTCATGGAAATCACTTCCGAGATCCGCATCAAAGCATAGGCGGGGAAGACTGGACATAGCAGCATATTTCCCATCCAAATCAGTCTGAAAACAGGATGTGCAATATTACTTCAGCTGCCTGGGAATTATTTTCTGGGAAGTGAAAAAATCGTATTATTGGAGCCTGACTCAAATCTGCCTCCATGATGCGATTTTTTTTATCTATAATTCTGGCCGGCCTGCTGCTGGGGTGTACGACCAGGATGCAGGAAGAAAGTAGTTTATCTGTAAAGCCGAAACCCGTACAGGCAACACTTAAAGGGAACATCCTCACGGGACCCTCAGTTTTAAATGACCCGGACCGCTTTGTATGGGGGGCCAGTGTTATCAAAGGAGAGGATGGCAGGTACCATATGCTCTATTCCACCTGGGAATGTGGCGCTTCCTTTCCACAATTTACAGATTCCTGGGTCCTGCATTCAAAAATCGCCTATGCTGTTTCTGAGTATCCCGACCGGAATTTCCAGTTTCAAAAAATTGTATTGAGGGGAAGGGCCCCGGAGGGGGATAGCACTGCATGGGATGCACAGATGGTGCACAATCCCCACATAAAAAGATTCAATAACAGGTACTACCTCTACTACGGGGCCGGGATGGATCCAGGCAAGCAGTCTCCCGGGTCTCCCGGTGCGGAATTAAACAAGCGAAACCGTGTGCAGCAATCCCAACAAATTGGCGTCATTGAATTTGACAGTTTCGCAGATTTGATGGAAGGTCACTATACCAGGCACGATAGCCCCCTGCTGAGCCCAAGGACCCGTGTGAAACCTGATCAGGTGATCGCACCCTCTCCCCCGGGCACCGAGCCTAAACCGGATAACATAATTGTGGTGAATCCATCCGTGGTTCAGCGGCCCTCCGACGGCAAGTTCCTTCTCTACTTTAAGGGGAACTTCTACGATCCACACTGGAGGGGAATCCATGGAGTGGCCCTGGGAGACACGCCCACTGGACCTTTTACGGCCACCGATCTTTTTGTCTTTGATATACGCAAGGAGGATGGCACCCTGGCCAGTGGCGAAGATCCTTATGTCTGGTACCACCGGGACCATGGTAAATTCTACGCAGTTCTAAAGGATTTCACCGGGAAGATTACGGGAAAAGACCCGGGACTGGCTCTTCTTGAATCAGAAGACGGAATTCAGTGGACCAGACCGAAACAAGCCTTCTTCATGCAAAAAGAGGTCGTATTAAGCACGGGCGATACCATCCAGGTGAAGAACCTGGAACGCCCCCAATTGCTTCTGGATGAACACGGGAACCCCCTTGTTCTCTATGCTGCCTGTTCCCTGGACAATGTGGGAGGTAAAAGAGACGGCAGCACCTTCAATGTGCATATCCCGCTCCAATGAAAAGAGGATGTCTCAAAAGTATCATATTAGCAATTTTCAGGATTACAAATGAAGTAACCTGGCATTTTTTACGCAGTAAATAAGCACGTTACGAGTTGTAATCCTGAGAATATCTGAAAAGAGGGTGCCCTTTTGAGACACCCTCTTTCTGTATGAATAGTTTCTGGAACCGAGCTTGCGAGCCCGGCGAAGCCAAAATCAAGCCTGACCTGTTGGTCCGCCGAAATTCATGGGAACCACCGGTCCACTGTGCGGCTCGATGTTCTTAACCGGACCATGGGCCTTCTCAAACTTCTCCACATTGTCCTCAAGCGCCTTGAGCAAACGTTTGGCATGCTCAGGAGTAAGGATCACCCTGGATTTCACTTCGGCTTTGGGCACGCCCGGCATCACTCTTACAAAGTCCAGTACAAACTCGGACGATGAATGGGTAATGATGGCCAGGTTGGAATAGGTACCCTGGGCAACCTCCTCTTTCAACTCAATCTGGA
>Ga0180429_10001278_pt1 | contig 21489 bp, 15 predicted proteins | sample SS_ome_FD_132428 | JGI IMG/M metagenome (GOLD analysis project Ga0180429, IMG submission 132428) | Hypersaline lake sediment archaeal communities from the Salton Sea, California, USA - SS_1_S_1 metaG | ecosystem: Environmental > Aquatic > Non-marine Saline and Alkaline > Hypersaline > Sediment ...
ACGGAATAGCACCGACAACAAACCACACGAACGAAACCACACTTTGCCACAAAAACACCGCGGTGCGGAGTGCTACTATCCCAACAGCCTCCTTCGGCTTCGGGTTAAACGACCTGATAGAAACCGGAAAGCTATTCATCGGCAGCCGCTAACCTCTCTCCCAGGACCACCAACCATGACCCCACGAACCTATCAACGCCGGGCTCTGCCGATCCTTTTGCTCATCGTGATGACGGCCACGGATCGTGCCCGGGCACAATCTCGCACGGCGATGGCCGAAGCTCGGAGCCGGATGGTCGACATCGAGATCGTGGCCGCCGGCGTGAAGAACGCTCGTGTGGTCCGTTCGATGCGGAGCACGCCACGGCACGAATTCGTATCGCTGTCGCAACGGAAGTACGCTTACTTCGACATGGCCTTGCCGATCGGCGAGTCGCAGACGATTTCGCCGCCGTTCGTGGTTGCCCTGATGAGCGAAGCGATCGACCCGCAGCCGGGCGACAAGGTGCTGGAAATCGGCACCGGCAGCGGGTATCAGGCCGCCGTGTTGAGCCCGTTGGTTGCCGAGGTCTACACAATCGAGATCGTCACGGCGCTGGCTCGTCGCGCCGCCCGGACACTGAAGCGGCTGGGCTATGACAACGTCCACACCAAGTTGGGCGACGGCTACCAGGGCTGGCCCGAGCATGCCCCGTTCGACAAGATCATCGTGACCTGCTCGCCCGAACGCGTTCCGAAGGCACTGGTCGATCAGCTTCGAGAGGGCGGCCGGATGGTGGTTCCGGTTGGGCGCCGCTATCAGCAGACGCTCTACCTGTTGAAGAAGTCGGGCGGCAAGATGGTGTCCGAGGCGATGCGTCCGACGTTGTTCGTGCCGATGACGGGCCGGGCGGAAGAGCGCCGCCAGGTGTTGCCCGATCCGGCCAAGCCCGCGGTGGTCAACGGCGATTTCGAGGAGTTCGCCGGTGATCCGCCCACGCCGACCGGCTGGCACTATCAGCGGCAATTGGAACTGGTGGAAGCCGACGATGCCCCGTCCGGCAAGCGTTACGTGACCTTCACCAACGCGGAGTCGGGCCGCGGTTGTCGGGCGTTGCAGGGCATGGCCATCGACGGTCGCGAGGTGGACGAGCTGGAGATCGAGTTTCAGGTCCGCGGCGCCGACATCCTGCCCGGTGCGACGGTTAATCAGCAACCCGTGTTTGGTATCACCTTCTACGACGAAAACCGCGGCATGTTGGGCCAGTACGTGTTGGGACCGTGGCGCGCCAGTTTCCCCTGGCAACGCGAGAGGGCCCGATGCCCAGTGCCCATACGTGCCCGCGAGGCGATTATCCGCATCGGATTGCTCGGCGCGGTCGGCGAGATTTCCTTTGACGCGATTGAGCTACGGGCGGTGGAGTAGGGGGGTAGTGGATAGTGGATAGTGGTTAGTGATTGAGAGCAATTTGTCACTTTCGTTCAGCGGCCGTGATGGATGAGCGTATCGTAATTCAGAGCGGCGAGCGATGCTCGCCCGCTAAACAGCGCCCACTACCCACTACCCACTATCCACTAACCACTATCCACTATCCACTACCCACTACCCACCGAAACGGCTCCTTGCTCACTTCGTAGCCTGGCCGCAACCCCACGTTCAACAACAGGCCCAGCGCGATGCAGTGGGCCAGAAGCCCTGAGCCGCCGTGGCTGATCAGGGGTAATGAGAGTCCGGTGATCGGCAGCAGGCCCACGGTCATGGCGGTGTTGATGAGCACTTCGGTGGCGAACAGGGCGGCGATGCCGGCGGCCATCAGGCGTCCGAACGGTTCTCGGGTGGCGGCGGCGATTGCCAGTCCTCGCCATGCCAGAATCGCAAAAAGACCCAGCACGGCGGCCATTCCCGGCAAACCGAATCGCTCGCCGATGATACAGAAGATGAAATCACACTTGGCTTCGGGCAGATGATAGGCCGCCCGGTCGTCGATCTGCTCGCCGCTGATGAAGCTTCCCCAGGGGCCTCCCAGGGCACGCACCTTTTTTGCCTGGTACAAGTGATACGCGTCATCACTGGGGCGCTCGCCGGCCGTGGGTTGCTCGAACATTGCGGTAACGCGAGACTTCTGCTCCACGCTCATCTGGGTCCACAACAGCGGCACCGTCAGCAGCCCGGCCACGGCGAGCACGGCCAGATCGAACCGCTTGGCCCCGGCCGCGAAGAGCATGGCAAACAAAACGGGCAGGAAGACGGCCGCGGTGCCGAGGTCCGGCTCGCGAAGGATCAGAACCACCGGCAGCATGACGATCACCAGCGGTACGGCCAGTCCGCGCAGACGGCGGTAGTTTTCGCGGTACATCAGGTACCGGGCCAACGCCGCCACGAACGCCACCTTGGCGAACTCCGACGGCTGCAACGAGATCGGCCCCAGCCGCATCCAGCGGTGGGCGCTGTTGATCGCCGGAAAGAAGTAGACCGCGACCAGCAACAACAGCGACACCAGAAAGATCGCGTAGCTGTACCGGCACAGGATGCGATAGTTCGGCGCCGAGGTGGCCAGCATGGCCGCTATCGCCACTACCGAAAAGAACACCTGTCGACGCAGCGCACCACCACCGCCGGTCAGTTCCTCGGAGCGTGCGATTGCCAGCCATCCCAGCACGATCAACAGCACGGCAAGCACCACGATCGACCAGGGCAAGCGGCGGGCCCACGTGGAGGGTTTCACCGGGGTTTATCCTTCCGCGGATGGTTTACGAAACTCGGCCCGATGGACCGCTTCCGCGTGCAGACGCACGCGACGCTCGAAATGGGTCCGATAGGCCATGTCGTGCTCGGCCGGCGTTTCGGATACCCTCAGCGGACCTTCCAGATCGGTGCCGACGGCAATCAACTCCAGCGACGTGTGGAAATACTCCTCGACGTCGGTCCAGAAATGCAGCGATCCGCCCGGCCGCAACGCGCGCTGCACGTCACGCAGAAAGCTCTCCTTCATCACTCGACGCTTCTTGTGCCGCTTCTTCCACCAAGGGTCGGGAAAGTAGACGTGCACGGCCGACAGCGCGTCGTCGGGGAGCAACTCGTCGAACACCCGCAACGCGTCGGCAGCCACTACCACGGCGTTGCTCAATTGCCGCCTGGCCAGCGCGGCGGCGGCGAATCGGGCGTACTTGCGCGAGACTTCAATGCCGAGGAAGTCGATTGCCGGCCGCTCGGCGGCGGTGTTGCGCAGGAAGAGCCCCTTGCCCGAACCAACTTCGACCTCCAGAGACACCCGGCGACCGAACAGGGTCTCGACGTCCCAGGGACATGGCAACTCGTCGAAGCTCTTCAGGTTGCCCGACAGATCAAGCGAGGGATCGACTTTTCGCAGTGCTCGTCTACCCATGGCAACGGCTAATCGCCGATGAGTTGATCTACCGGCAGGGCGATTCCTTTGAGGACGCCATCACAGACGAGATTCTGATCGACGAAGCACTCGAACTCGCAGGTCATAATCAAGCGGCGGACCTTCAACAGCCGGCAAACGATCACGAACCGATCACCGGGCCGCACCACGCCGCGAAAACGGACCTTCTCCAAACCGCCGAAACCGAGCGGCCCGTCGATCAATTTGAACTTGCCGCTGTAGTAACTGGCCAGTTGGGCGGCCGCCTCGCACATGATCACGCCCGGCATCAGCGGCATGCCAGGCATGTGGCCCCGGGTCCAGAACTCGTCCGGCGCGAGATCCTTGTAACCCACCAAGGCCCGCTTGTCGTGATCCACATGGCAGACCGCCGTGAGTTGCTCCATCTCGAAGCGCTGGGGGTTGAATCGCCGAATCTCCTCGATGTCGGCAATTACGTTGTCGAGGTCGTACTCGGAGAAATCTAGGATCAGCGGTTTCTTGACCACGCCTGACTCCTTGCCAACTTACGGCTGTTTACCCAAGTTACCTCAAGTACGGACTGCCCTACGCTTCGTTTTCCGCGCCTTGCTACTGGCGGGACGCTTGCCGTGGTTGGCCTTCTTTATCTTTCGGCTGGGTTTGGCCATCAGAAAACGCTCCATAATCTGCCTTTAGTGTCGTGAATCGAGAACACATAAGTTTACCATTCTACAAGCGAATTGTGAAGGCATGGTGAGCTTGCTGCCAGCGTAGTATATTTGACGTGTGGCGCCAAGTATGTTAGCGGGGTAGGATTCCAGCCTGCCGTTTTCTGTCATTTCCTGGGAGAAATACTGTTTGTCTAATCGCGATTCTGGCAGGCTGGAGGCCTGCCCCACTTTTCAGTTGATTCCGATAGTGCTCATTCGTGGCTATCGCCGATCCGATCGCGTACCGGCTTGTGTTGCGGTGAGCGGTCCGCGGCTTGGCCGCTGGTGCCCGGGTGATGGGCCGGATCGCGGCGGCGAATTCTCGGGACGACCGGTTCCTCAGTCGGCAAGTCGCCTTGCGGTTCCAGCCGCGGGCGGTTGCGAGTGACCCAAACCAAGAACGCCGGCAGCATCACCAGCGAACTGAACAGGCAGCAGCTTACTCCGATCGTCAGCACCCGGCCCAGGCTTTGCAACCCTCGATGGCTGGCGATCATCAGGCTGCCGAACCCGACCATCGTGGTCAGCGAGGTGATCAGCACGGCGGAGGCGGTCGAGGGGCTCATCCGATAGCGGCCCGTTTGCCGGCGGAAGTCGTGAACCACGTGAACTCCGTCGTCGATTCCAATGCCCAATATCAGCGGCAGCACGATCATGTTGGCCGGATTCAACGGTATGTTCAGTATGCCCAGCAGTCCGAACAACTGCGCGATGCCAAGTCCCAACGGCAGCATGGCGAGCATCGTATAGCGAAGGCTGCGGAAGTCGGCGTAGAGCACCGCCAGGACGGCGGCCAGGGCATACCAGCCGGCCTGTTCGTAGCTGTGTTTCATCTGGCGCGAGGCCTCGTACGTTTGCAGGGGATTGCCCGTCGCACGCGGATCGACGCTTCGCATGTCGTAGACGAACTTCTGCATGGCGTCCATATCCCAAATATCGCCTTTGGCGTAGATCTTCAACAGGTATCGGCCGCCCTGGCCGACAAATCGCGTGACCAGTCCCTCGGGCAGATCGGTCAACTTCGGCGGCTCGGGGTTGGCCATCGCCCGCAGCATGTGCAAGCGGCTGAGCACGTCGCCGGCCATGCGTTGCTGGTACTGGTCGAGCCGGTTCCAGCATTCGGAAAGAGGCATCTGCCGCAGCTTGTCGCGGACCTGCTCCAATTGGCGGCGGATTTTCATGGTACGGGGATTGGCGGCCAACAGGGCCTGGCTTCGGGCAAGCACACGGCCCAAGTCGGCAGGTGGATCGACCGGAATCGTCGGCGGCCGTTCCGGCAAATTCGCCAAGCGCCCGTGGATCCGCTCGATTATCGGCTGCGCCTGCTCGTCGTCGGCCGGGAAGAATCGGGCAATATCCTCCACCCGCTCGACCGAAGCGAGCTGCTCGAACTGCCGCTTACGCGCCAGCAACTCCTGGGGGCTTTCGGCGATCGACAACGCGAACCAGACGCTCTGGTCGCTTTCGTTAAGCAGCTTCCGCTCCAGTTCGACGCTTTCCATGCCTTCCGGCTGGAGGTTCAGCAGGTTGTGGTCGTACCACAGTTGGCTCATCCCCAGCGAAACCAGTACGGTCAGGCCACCGGTCACGGCCAACAAGAACCGCGGGTGGCGAAACAGCGGACCCAGCCAGGCGTGGATGTCCAACGGGGCCGGCAAACGCTGGTGAGGACGCCTGACGTCGGAGAGATGTATCATGGCGGGCAGCACGGCGATTGCCGCCAGGCAGCACAAGAGGATCCCGCCGCCGGCGACGATTCCCAACTCGGCCACGCCGGTGAATTCCGTCAGCCCCGCGGTGAAAAACGCAATCGCAGTGGTCACCGCGCCGGTGAGGATCCCCGGTCCCACGCCCGAGGCCGTTTGCAGCAACGCTTCTTTGCTGGAGCGGAGTCTCTCGTGAAGTTGCAGGTATCGGGCGACGTAATGCACGCCGAAATCGATTCCCAGGCCGATAAGGATCACGCCGAACGAGATGCTCAGGATATTCAGATGCCCCACGGCCAGCGTGATGTATCCGAACGACCACGCCATGGCCAGCAGCAGCGCGCCGACGGTAATCAGCGGGTGTCGCAGTCCGCCGAACCCGGCCACGAACAGACAGGCCACACCCAACAGCGACAGCAGGCTCGCCTCGAGCATCGACGTCTGGCTTACCCGCATTTCGTCGTTTTCCATCACCGGCAGGCCGGTCAGCCCGACCTTCGTTTCGGGGTGCCGGGTCTCTATTCGGGCAATCAGCCGCCGCAGGGCGTCGATCGCCTCGCTTCCCTGGGCAAAGCTGTCCTTGTCGTCCTCGGCCAATCGCAATAGCACAAAACCCAGCCGGCCTTCATTAGTCAGCAGATACTCGGAATTGAGTTCGCTGATGGTAGCCACCGAGCAGGGCATCTCCGGCCAGGGCGACTCGTAAAAGGCTCTTGTGCCGGTCAGCGACAGCAGGCTCTCGGCCAAGCGGCCGAGTTTGGTGGCCGTGGCCATTTGGGCAACCTCGGCTTGGGCCGAATTGGCATTTTCCAGGGCGGTGCACATCCCGCCGGCGATGTTTCCCAGGTTTAGCCGCGTCCAATTGCCATCGAGGATCGGTTCGATCTCGTCGAGGAAATGTTCGATTTCCCGCAACTCGTCCGGCTCGAGGTAGTGCAACCCCTTGCGCCGAATCTTCGACAGGTCGACCTCGTGTAAGACGGCGTGGAACAGCCGGTCGTGGTGTTGCAGCGTGGTGGAGATCTCTTCCAACACCGGAACGACTTGCTGGCGGTTGGCTCCTTCGACCACCACCACTACATCGTCCTCATCGCCGAACTCGTTAATGTATTCGATCCAGAGACGATTGTAGGTGCACTCGGAACTGAGCAGATCGAGCCGGCTCGTGCGGAACCCCAACCGGCTGCCCGACAGGGCCAGCGCAGCCAAAGCGGCCGCCACGGCCAGGGCCACGGTGGGTATGGGAAATCGAAGCACCAGCCGCGTCAAATACCTCAGCGGCAGCGCCAATAGAGACGATTCTTCCTGCGGCATCCCTTCCGCGGGCATGGATGTCCTTTCGAGTTTCGACCGGCTGTCGACTTCTCCCGCCGCCGGTAGGGTTGATCACCGACGTGGCCCGGCATTCTAGCGAACCCGGCCCGGCAAGACAAGATGAATTGCCGCGAAAGGCAACATCGCAAGTCCCTGCGAGACAACCGCTTGCGCAAATTCCCCTTTGGACCGCTTTTCGATTGAAGCCGTCCGATGGTTTCCCTGGTGGTGGGTTGAGGTACAATAGTCTTAAAGGAGGTATGCCGTGGGCATGTTCAAGGTCGCCGTCACGGCCACCAATCCGGCCGATCCGAAGCGTTTCTTCGAGGAAGACTTCTGGGTCGATACGGGGGCGCTGTACTCTTTCGTTCCAGAGGACCGGCTGGAAGAAATCGGCCTGGCCCCGCTGCGCAGCCGTGAACTGATCCTTGCCGACGGCCGCAGAGACCGCCGCCTGCTGGGCGAAGCCCTTCTCACGGTTCACGAACTTGAAGAGACCCTCACCTGCCCTGTCGTCTTCGGACCGAAAGACTCGCTGTACTTGCTCGGCGCTACCGCGTTGGAGATCTTCGGAGTCGACATCGACACGACCGCCAAGCGGTTGAAGCCGATCCTCGGCATTATCGGCGGATTCCTGGCTTCAAAAGGCCACGAAACCAACGCCTAATCGAAAACCTTGATCCGCAGGTCCTTGAACTGCACTTTCATCGGCGGGCCGGGGTGAACCTGCAGGCCGATCACGCCCTGGCGGCAGGCCTTCGACTTGTCGTTGTCGATGGCCTGCGACATCACGACCCCGTTGATCTCGAGCGTGACGTCGCTGCCGCGGGCGACGATGCGATACTGGTTCCAGTCGTTCGGCTTGACGTTCTTCTGCAACTCGTCCGGGTCGCCGATCTTGGTGATCGTCTTCTTGCCGTCGGCATCGATAACGACTTTTTGTCCGCGGAGGGCGACGCCACCCCGTTTGTGTTGGAACAACGCGCCGGTCCACTGTTTACCGGCCTCGAAGTCGGCCTGGTAGCCGTCGGTATCGAAGTCGGGCAGTTCGCGGCTGCGGAACTGGATGCCCGAGTTCCCGCCCACTAGCCGGAACGACAGCCGCAGTTCGAAGTCGGCCGGCTTTCCGCCGCGCCACATCAAGTAGTTGCATTTCCGGCAAGGCTTCTCGGGCGTGCTCTCGGCGGTAATCGCGCCGTCCTCGACGTGCCACCATCCCGGCTTGCCTTCCCAGCCGGTGAGATCCCGGCCATTGAACATCGAAACAAAGCCCTCTTTCGCCTCGGCGGCCATTGCGGCGGCGGCGAGGGTGAAAGTCAGGGCGGCGGCGGCAAAGAGTCGTTTGCTCATGTGGTTCTCCTGCGGTAGACGTCCGGTGCTGGAAGCAATATCACCAATTCTACCAGTCCATCTGCCTCGATGCAAAGCCCCGGCGCGGGCTGAATACCCCGGAATACAGGAATACCCGCGCTAGAACGTCCGGATCCGAATGTTGCGATACCGGGCCTCCGTCGGGCGGCCGGCCTGAATCTGCAGCGCAATTATTCCCTCAAGCGGGATGTTCGTTTCCGTTTCCGTGTAGTCGACCGTTTGGATGCCGTTGATCCACAGTTGAATGCGTTTTCCCTCGCAGCGGATGCGATAGTCGTTCCAGTCGTTCGTGCGGATCGGCTTCTCGCGCGGCACGACCGTCGAGGCCGCCAGCACGCGGTTGCGACGTGCTTCGTCGTAAAGGCATCCCCACCAACCGGCGCCCAGGTCGGCCTGGTAACCGGCAGCCACACCGCTGTCTGAAAGCCGCCGGGAACGAACGTTCACTCCGCCGTTGGCATTATTGCCCAGCAACTTGAACTCCAGGCGAAGCTCGAAGTCGCCGTACGATTCCTTCGTGCAGGCGAAGTCGTTGCCGCTGCCGACCGGCTTCTGGAGGCTGCCGCCGACGATCGCACCGTCGCGAACCCGAAACACGTCCGGGCTGCATTGCCAGCCGTCGAGGTCGCTTCCATTAAACAGCGGCGTAAAGTCGGTCTCTGCACGAATCTGCTCGGCAAACTCCCTTGCCTTGGCGATCTGTTTTTCGGCCTCCTGGCGAAGCGTCTCGTCGGACGTGAGGTCGAGCACTCGTCGCAATGCCCTCTCCGTTTCTTCCGGCGACCGAAGCGCAACCTGGGGGGCCATCGACACGAGCGTCGAACAGGCCTGCCCTCGAAGCGCGTCGTCGCCGAGGCACGACACGGCCAGGGCCAACCCTTCGGACGTCGGATAGCGGCGGAGCACTTCGAACACGAGCAGTCGGTCGGCATCGCGCCGGGCAATCGCCAGCGTGTTTCGACATACGGCCATGCGCTGCGCCGCCGTCATGTTCAGTTGTCGGGCAATGCGGACGTACCCTCGCAGCGCGCGGACCTTGTATTTGTCGCTAGCCAGTGTCTTGGCCAAGTCGAGCATCACCGGCGCGACGTCGGCCGTTAGCCAGCGACCGAGCAATCGGGTCGCGGCGTCCTGAATGGCGTCGTCGTTGCTACGTGCGGCGGCCGAAACTGTCTCCAGCGCGGTCGTTCCGCCGATCGCGGTCAGTTGTTCAAGCAAAAAGACCTTCGCCGCGGTCGACGTGCCCGACGTCGCTGCCGCCAACTCGCCGGCACACGCCTCCCGGGGCATCCGCACACACGCCGCTTTGAAGGCCGACTCCGCGGTCGCGAAATCCTCCGATCCGAGTGTGCCGATCGCCAGGTCGATGAACTTCGGAAGATCGTCGATTGCGGCCGTGGAGCCCAAGGCGCCGACGGCGGCCCGGCGAATCGTCGTGTCCGTGCTTTCGGCCAATCGCAGCAACGCGGGGGCGGCCGAGGCGATCTTCCGTTGAGATGCCATCTCGATGGCCATCGCGGCCGTCTCGACGTCGGCGCCGTCGAGCATGGCGACAATGGCCGTATTGATCTCGTCGCTTCGCAGCACGGCAAGCGTCGCTCGAGCCGCGTCGGCGATGCGCGGGTTCGATTGCGTGGCCCCTTGCAGCAGCACGGGAATCACCGAGGAGTCGCCCAATTGGGCCAGCGTCCGGATCGCCTCAACGCGAACCTCCGGCTCACCGCTACGGGCAGCTCCGACAACCGTCGGCAGCGAAGCCTTGTTGCCGAGATCGCCCAACGCGATCAGCAACAGGGCCTGACGCTCGGGCGTTTGGGTCTTGAACTGGGCAACCAAAGCGGGCGACGCGTCGATGTCCAACACTCGGGCAGCCTGCAACGCGAGCCGGAACCGCAACGGATCGTCGGACTTCAGTTGCTCGACCAGTCGTGGCAGCCCGTTTTTGCCCAGCGCGAGAATCGCATCGTAGGCGGCAGCCAACGCGAGATGCTTCGGCACGTCCGCGTCTTCAACCGCGTCGCACAAGGCCACGACCTGCTCGGTTTCGCCCTGCCGTGCCAGGCACTGCGCGCAAATCAAACAAGCGTTCGCGACCGCGGGACGCAACGGTGGCGCGATGTCGGAAAGCCTGCCGCGCAACACACGGGCCGATTCTAGCGTGCCGATATACCCCAGCGCGCGGGCCGCGGCGGCCGCGACGGCCCGGTCGTCGCTATCGAGCAACGCGGCCACCGAATCGATCGCCTTGGCGTCACGCCGCACGCCGATCGAACCCAACACGCCGATCAGCCGATCACCCTCGAAGTGGGAAAGTGCGCCGCGCAGTGCCGCCTCGGGGGCGTGCCCGGGGATCCCTTCCAACGCGCATCGGGCGTAGTTCGAGAGTTTTTCGTCGCCCAGCAACCGGGCCAGCGCGGGGACCGCACTCTCGTCGCCGATGATCGACAATCGCTGACACGCCTTGGCCTTGTCGAACACGGGTGCGTCGGAGGTCAGCACGGCGACCAGTTCGGCCGTGTCCTCGGCGAAGACCGTCGTGGAGAACATTGCCGCGAGGCATACGCCGGCCAGCACGTGGGTAATGGTTCTCGCATAATGCATAATGATCGGCTCCCGTTCTTGTGTTGTTGATGCTCGGGCGAGTGCAAACGGGCGTGTGCCGCTAAATCGTCCACGGCTCGCGTGCCGCGCGGGTTCGCATTCGATTGGCTTCTTCGTCGCCGACGAACGCTTCGGCGGCCGGATCGAAGGTCAGTTTGCGGCCCAGTTTCCAGGCAATGGCCGCCGCATGGCACGCGATGTGCGAGTTTCTCATGACGTCCGCGTTGGCGGCCGTCTTTGAACGCGATTTCACGCAGTTGAGGAAGTCGCGCACGTGGGTCGTCGGCGTGGTGCCGGCAATGGTCGGAGCGGGCAGTTCGGCCCGAAGCGAATCGAGCGAAACGACGATCCGGCCCGTGTCGCCCGTCTCGACCCATCCCTCGTCGCCTTCGAAGCGGACCGGGCACGAGCCCAAGCCGAGCCAGCCCGCGCGGCGGAGGATCAGCCTCACGCCGTTGGCATAGCGACAGGCGATCGCATTGTCGTTTTCCACGTCGAGCGGTTCGTACTCGATGGGCGTCGTGCCGTCGGCGTTGTTTGCCCATTGACAGAGGTCCAACGTATGGGCTCCCCAGTCGAGCAGCTTGGCCCCGGAATCGAAATCGTAGAATCCCCGCCACCCGCCGTCGACGTACGACTGATTGAACGGTCGCCACGGCGCCGGCCCCAGCCACATATTCCAGTCGAGAACCTCGGGATCCGGTTCGGGCTGCTCGGGGAGCCACTCGTGACGGTCGATCAAGGAATAGATCGACGCATGGAGCGTGTGCAGATTGCCGAGTTTCCCGGTTCGTGCCAGGTGGATCGCATGGATGAAATTCGAGATGCTGCGACGTTGGGTCCCGGCCTGGAAGACGCGGCCCGTGCGACGGATCGTCTCGGCCAGCCGTTGTGCCAGAGCAATGGAGATCGCGCACGGCTTTTCGGAATAGACGTCCTTGCCGGCCTCGGCCGCCAGCATTGAGGCGGTCGCGTGCCAACGGTCGCCCGTGGCGATCAGTACGGCATCGACGTCGTTTCGTGCCAGCAGTTCGCGGAAATCGCGATACATTGCGCATTGATCGTCGCCGTTTTTCACGTCGGCCATCTTCTTGACCGCCAAACGCCGATCGGCCCGAACGTCGGCGATTGCGATGAACCGCACGTCGGGTTGCGGGAGCATCGTGCTGAGAACGAATCCTCCGCGGTTTCGGATGCCGATACCGCCCAACAGAATCCGCTCGCTTGGAGCGACGATGCCGTCGAGCCCCAGCACGCGTCCCGGCACGAGCGCGGGCACCGCAGCCGCCGCGCCGGTCGCTGCCACATCCTTGAGAAACCGCCGTCGCGTGAAGTCCGATTCTGAGATCTTCCTCATAACCCTACTCTCCCATTGGCGTTTCAGTCGTTCAAGACTCGGCCTCTACAGGACACACGTTCCCATGAAATCATGGTTTGTAATCCTAACGGAGGCCAGACAGCCGAGTCAAGTGCTGGACGGCGGCCACGAACTGTCACCGCGATCTGCCGGTCTGTCGCCAGACCTCGATGCCGCTGAAGTTGGCGGCGCCTCGTTCGGACGTGATAGTAATACTCCCGCTATCGACATCAGTGATCCACGGTCCGAGTCGTCGCCATCGGCCAGCCGACCCGGTGTGGTAGTGCGGCTCGACGACTTTCCCGTTCAGACGGATTTGGAGCGTCTCGGGGCTGGTTTCTTCCCACACGTAGGCGTAAACCGCGTAGACGCCCTGGGGTACGCGTAGCAGTTGAAGCTTGGGTTCACGGTCCCAGCGGAACGAGTGGATCATCCTTGCCCGGGCCGCGTCGGTGGGCGGACAGAGCGCTACCTGAGGACTGTTGAGCGGCTTGTCGTTGCAGGCGAAGTCCGGCGCAGCGTCACCTTCCCACTGGTTGCCGTCGATCTTGATCGGCGGGCCGTTGACGTTGATCCCCCGCCAGAATTCCCACGACCCATATTTGGCCGGGGGACCATCGAGCCCGGTGATCGGCGTGGTCAAATCCTCCTCGGCACCGATCGTTCCGGCCGGCGGTTCGACCGGATTTCCGCCGACGTCGATAATCGCACGGCGGTAGGCCGTCAGCGGCGGTCGGCCGGTGTCGGTCACTTCTAGAATGACGTGAATCGTCCGGCCGGCGGATTCCTCTGGGACGGTCACCACCGCCTCGAGCTTGTCGGCATTTCGGATCGGCACATCCGCCCAGTAGCTGCCTGCCTCGCGATACACCCACCACTTGTACTCCAGGGCGCCACCGTCCGGATCGGTCGAGCCGGCTGCGCTGAGTTCTACTTGGGCGTCGGGTTCGGTCTCGATCTGCAGCACGCCGAGGGTCCGATTTTCGTTGCACACGGCGGTCGGCTCGTGGTTGGCCTCGGCGTACGGTTTGACGCACCAATCCATGCGGGCCTCGAAGGCGTTTTGATAGGCCGAGCGCCAGCGATGGATGGAGTAAAGCAGGTCGGGCGCGCCTTCCATGACGTCTTCAGCAGGTATGAACTCGTTGCCCAGGCCGCTGCGACGAAAGCGCCCACCCCAATTTCCCCACTCGGGACGTTTGGGATCGCTTAGGCCGTGGGGCAGTACGTAGAAGAACGAAGGCGTGTCGCCCTCCTTCACGCCGTCTTTTCCCGCAGCCTTCGGTGGGTACAAGGGACCGAGCGGACCATGGTCCTTCAGCACGTGTTTCTGCAGCCACGCCGGCGAGACGATCGTCTGATCGCCCTCCTTCCAGATGCCGCGGAAGAGCCGGTTGGAAAAGATCCAGAACACGTCCGGATGATTCTTCTTGACCCAGCCGGCGGTGCGGTCCTGATCGGCAATCGAGTGCACGCGAATCTTGCGCTTGAACTCGGCCAGTTCCGCGGGCGATCGTGTTTGGGAGACCTTCCAGATTGCCTGCGCCAGTTCGCGCGGTCCGCCCCAGATCGAAAACCACACCGGGCGCGAGTCGTCGCGGTCGAGGACCTTGATGATCCAATCCGACGCCTCCGAGTCCATGCCCGGGCCGACGCTGTGCGGATCGCCGTTATGCCCGTCCTTGATCAGGCCCACCAGTTGCTCGTGCGACGGGTAGTCGGAGCGGTGCTTGCGGAGATTCGGCAGTACCTTGCCGTAGGCGTCGACGGCGTCGCGGATCAGTTCGGGACGCGTGACTTGGTAGTGGCCGTGACCGAAACCGGTGCACAGGCCCTCCACGTCGAAGTCGCAGGCATATAGCAGAAAACGAACCATCGACTGCCGGTCGTCCGGGTCGCCGCCAATGTCGGTCATCACGACGATCCGGGCTTTGGCATCCGCCTGCACGGCGTCGGGCGGCGCACCGTTGGCGTGTGTGAGCGCCAGGGTGCCCAACAGCAACGCCGACAAGACTTGAGACACTGTTTGGCATGATGCCATTAGATTCGCTCCTCGGAATCGGATGTACTCTGTTGGAGGGGGAAACCACAAGATCAAGCCTAGCAGGTGCTCGACAGTTTGTCACGCCTTCGCGGACGGCCAATTCCCGGACGACGTGCAAAAATGAGCAGACATGTGGCCCAGGCTAAGCCGCCAGGATGCTTCTGCAACACGAGGACCTTCTGGCATGGTTTGCGGTGTCGGCTTCTGGCGCGGACAAAAGAACGACGACCAGAACAATCTTGGCTGTCCTGATATGCGTGGCGTTTGTGCCGGCGCCGGCACGAGCGGTGGAACGCCGCACTGCCTACTTCAGAGCACGTTGCAGCGAGATGACGTGATCGGCAACGGCGCGTCGGAGCGTGTTTAGCGAGCCGATCCTGGCTGCCTTTGCGAGGTCGATCTCTTCCATGCCGTCGGCCGGCCACTTCATACCGCCTCTACTGTAGGCAGTCCAGTTGGGAATGATGGAGTCTTCGAGTTTCTTCAGAAATCCTACGGCGGCCTCGGCCTCTGCACGCGCTTGACCGGTTATCTTAGCCTGGGCGATCAGCTTTTCGAGCCGACAGAGGTACTTCAGATCGTCGACGCCCTCGCGACTCAATTCATAGTCGAGCGTATGGATGATCTTGGCGCCGTCGAGCTTGACGACGGAGCCTCTTCCGCCGCCGGCGCCTTCCAGATTATAGAACCACTCGATCTTGCCTGCCACACCGTACTTGCTCATCTTCCAGAAGAAGAACCCAAACGGGAAACGGCCCTTGCCGGCGTTGACGAAGTAAGGAATCGCACCGGTCTGCTCGACGAGTCCCTGGATGAACTTGTCGTTGAGGAGCCGGCGGCCCTTGTTGTGGTCGTCAATGCCGTCCCAACCGTTGTTGAAAGTGGCGTAGTTCAAGTAAGGAGCCATGGCCATCACTTCCCGGTAGCCGTTCATGTCGCTGGTCGTGCAGATCTCCGGCAGTTCTTCGTAGGCGAACCTGGCGAGCTTACCCGCGTACTCGACGCCCTTGACGCCTTTGTTGGTGAACTCGTCGCCGATACTGAAGATGACGGGCACATCGTGCCGTCGGGTCTCGGCGTGGAGTCTCCGCATGACTTGGATGTACTTCTGCTGGAAACGTTTGCTGTCCACCGGCCCGTAGCCGGTCAGTCCGTTCAGCGCCAGGCCCATGGGCGCGGCGAACATGACGGGCTTGGTGAATCCCGCTTCGAGGTACTCGTCAATGAACGTGCCGAGTTGGCTGGTGTCGTCGTCGCCGATGGGCATGTGAAAGCCGTACAGGGGGCCGACGTTGGTCATGCCGTGCTCGCGCATGTCCTGTAGGTTGGCGCGCAGCACTTCGACGCTCCCGGGCCAGGCATAATGCCAGCCCAGACAAAACGGCGGTTCCTCAAGCTTGATCGGCAGGATCTCGAGGTTCACCATGACTTCGGCAAGAGGTCTGCCCTCGCTGGTTACGGTAACACGGCCCCGATAGGTGCCCGGCTTGGCGTGCTCGGGCGCCCGGACGGTGACCCAGAACAACTCCCTGCTCCAGGCCGGCATGTTCCAGGTGTGCCCGAGGTCGAAGAGCATCCGATTGGCGCCGTGTCCCCCTTCGGCCGATCGCACCACAATGTTTTCCGCGGGTATGACGCCGGTGGGCCCGGTGAGCGCGCCGCCTCGGATCATCACGTCGGCGATTCGCTCTTTCGGCTGAAGGGCGAAGCTGAACGGCTCGTGTTCTCCCGGCGAGGCGAAGATCGAAACGGAATTCGTTTTCTGTTTCCCCAGAACAGTTTCTTCGCCGACGATTTGCCTGGCCGTGCAGTCGGTCACGTAAATGTCAACCTCGGCGGACCAACCCACGCGGCAGAACACAATGAAGAACATCACCATGTATAGGCATTTCATACCGATTCTCTCCTTTCGATTGGAGTTCAGTCGTCCAGTTGGCCACCGATCGGGACCAACTTGGCATCATCCAGCCAGATTGTGCCTTCACCGGTCACGTAGATGTAGACCGTGTAGCCATCGGCGTCCGGTTCCGGAGTTCCCAGCAGCGTGACCCGCTGCCACTCGGGCCCGATGCGTCCGCGAAAAGTCCCCCTGGCGCCGGACTCGAAGTTGAGGAAGAGCTGGTTGTCGCCTTCCCCCTTGGCCCAGATGCTGAATTCATATTCTCTGGCGCCCGGAACGACGGGTAGCTTCGGGGTGCTGATCCCGATGCGTCCCTTCTTGCCAAGACACCTGATGCGGGCCGAGTACTTGCCGGATTTGACGTACTCGGGGCGGTCTTCCCAGCGGTTCTCATAGTCGCCTCCCCAACTCCAACCGCCCCACCACAACCAGCGGGATCGGTTGAACTGAGAGTTTTTGTTAATCTCTTCGAAGCCCGCGTTCTGGATGAAGTTCAAAGGCGGGTTGGTGGTCGAGAGCATCGTGGGTCTGAACGTGCCCGAAAGTCGAGAATCGAGCATCTTCTTCTTGCGCCCGTAGTGACTTTCACTCATCATGCCGGCCGCTTTGAGTCTGGCAGTTTCATCGAGCGCGTTGAGGACGCGCTCTCGGGGCCAGAGCTTTTTGGTGAGCTGCTCTTTGGTTTCGGACGCCCCCGGCGCCAGCGTCGCGAAGCCCACAACCAGGATTGCCGCAACAAGCCGTCTCGTCGTCCTCATGTGTCGATTCCTCCTCTGAATTCGGGGAACACGGCCGCGAAAGGCCAAACGCCTGAAGTCCGCAACCTTCTCAGCGGCGGCCCTTCAGTATAGTGCGGCAACCTCTCCAACGCTACACCTGCCGGAAAACGTCCGATTTATGATGGTGGCGGTGGTCCATCGACCGATATCGGCAATCCCCAATCGGACTCATTGAAGAGTTGGAGGATCTACTGAAAGCCCTCGATTCAGGACTCGTCGATTCTATTTGCCCAAAGTGGCTGCGAGTTGGATCAGATCGCCCCGATGATTCGGCGGAGTTGCGTACTCGTCCAATGTGCTCCTGATGAACCTTGAGAAAAGGGATGGAAACGATGGGGTTATGATTCACCGTGCGTGAAAGCAATACTGCCATCCGGCAAGGATGATGGCCGTAATGTGATGGCTGGTTGGTTGACCGACGCGACCGGACGGCAAGAAGCTCCGTTTTCGGGCGGGAGTAAACGCGCCGACGGCAACACAAGCGCGCCGTTTACATGTCTTGTTTCTTCAGCGAACTTGTTGACGTTCATTGTAGCAGACATTTCAAAGCTCACAATCACAGCAAAGGCGGCCACCGAGCCGTTTCTCAGGGTATGGCACGCCTGCATCGCCTCAGATAAAATTGGATGGGGGGACCTTTGCCGAGACGTCGGGTTTCAACACGCTTCTGGGCAATGGGGGAAGTGAACTAATCAGGAGAACGAGCATGACACGCACCTTGGTCACCAGACTCGGCCTGGCCGCTGCCCTGGCAGCCTACTGGGTCCCGGCTGCGGCCGACGAAACGCCGTACGGAAAGGGAATGACCGAGGCCAACAAGGAGCGGCTCGTGTTGGACGATATGGAAGACGTCTCCGACTGGTACAACGGATCGCCGGAGGAAACGACGATTGCCGCAAGCGACCGGTACGCTAAAGGTGGCCACCGTGCGATTCTGTTTGAGAACGTCGTGGATCATACCAAAGGTGAGGAGAATTATCCCGTGGGGTGGCCGCGAACCGGAAAGGACTTGGTGCGGGAAGACCTGTCCAACTGGTCCGGCCATGATTTCTTCGAGTGCTGGATCTACGTTGAAACGAGTCGTCAGAGACTGCCCAAGAAACCACTGGGCGTGGGGTTCTATCACACGGGACACAAGCGGAGCAGCCACTTCCCGCTGGCCGAAGTCAAGAAGGACGCCTGGGCAAAGATCGTCATACCCGTCGCAGAACTGCTTGACCCGGCGGACGTGCGGCGTGTCCAGTTCAACATCTCCGAATCTGACTACAAGCATGGTGATCGGGTGGATTTCTATATCGACGAGTTGGCACTTACACGATTCGTCGAGCCGGCCATTGCTGAACTGAAACTGGAGCGAAAGATCCTCTTCTCACGTGATCGCGTTCTGAGGGCGGAATATGAGTTGGTCGGCTACGAGGATTTGGATACAACCACGGTCGAGCTGGCAATTGGCCGCGACAATGAATCCCCCGCCGCAACGGTGAGCGGTGCCGCAGCTCGCCGGGGCGAGCTTGTCCTGCCGTTGGAGGCACGAACCAGCCCTGGAACCTATAGGGCAACGCTTGACCTCCGCGACAACAAACGTAGATTGATCGACCGCAAGCAGGTCGAGTTCCGAGTAATCGCTGGCCCATTTGACGTGGAGTAAGACCATGAAACGCGTATGGATCGTGGCCGTTCTTTTTGCGGCACTGCCGCTGGTCGAAAGGACAGATGCCAAAACGACGCGACTCGACTTCGGTAGCGATAAATCGGAACTCCGCCCGGGATTCGCTCGGGTGACGGCGCAGTCGCTCTACAGCAAAGAGGCCGGCTATGGCTGGGAATCGGTGGAGGGACTAAAGGAGCACGACAAGCACTATGGTCGCCAGTGGCAGTACAACGAGAGCCGCGGACGCGATCAGCCTCCGCCCATCTATACCAACGAGGTGACGTGCGACTGCGTGTACAGCGACCGTCCTAACTCGCTGCTGATCGACCTTCCGCCAGGCGAGTACGTCGTATGGCTTCTGTTTGGCCGGTCGGCCGGCTCGACGCGGGAGTATCACGACTTTGATGTGGCCGTGGGTGGTGGTGAGCGGTTAGCCAGAGCGAGCGTCACGATTCCCGGTCCATACCGCTTCGAAAAGCGGATCTTGCGAGCAAAGCTCTCCGATGGGCAACTGTCGATCGACTTGCTGCCTCGGACCGATTGGACGTTGGCCTGTGCAGTTGTGTTCCCTGACGCCGAGGAGAAGGCGGTGCGTGCAGAATTCCTCGATTCCCTTGAGAAAGAGATCTACTTCCTGCCGCTGGAGGAGGCCGAGAAATGGAAAGAAAGCCGGCACCGAGACGATCGCCCGATGCCCGATTTTGACGCGGCCGACCGCCGGCGCGGATACGTGCTTTTCGCGCGGCACTGGTCCGAGGCCGTCTATCCGAATAGCGTACCCCGCCGGGAGGAACTGAACCCGAAACTGGCGGCATTCGCCTCGCTGGGCGAGTACGAGCCGGTCACCTTTACCGTGCGACCGCTCGAGGACTTGTCGGGCGCCAAGGTGCTTGCCGGCGACCTGAGATCAGGCGACTTGGTGATCCCCGCGGCAAAAATTGACGTTCGCGCGGTACGCTACATGCTGGTACGGCCCAACTATTCCAGCTTCTTCAGCTACCATGTGGCGCCGGACGTGCTGGAACACCGGGAATCGGTCGCGATCGAGCAGGGACGCAACCAGCGGTTCTGGATCACTGTGAAGGTCCCGGAGGACGCTCAGCCTGCAATCTACGAGGGGAATTTGACTTTCAGTGCAGAGGGTAGAGCCCCGGCCGACATACGGCTTCGGCTCCGCGTGCTGCCGATCCGGCTCAAGACCGACCCCGAGCATGTTTACGGAATGTACTACCGCGACCCGCTCAGCAATGTCCGTGAAAGCAACACGAACGCGGCGAATGAATACTTCCGTCGCAAGGCCGAGTGGGAACGACAGGACATGGTTGCCCACGGCATGAACGCGCACATTTCCCACGTCAGCGGTCTTGAGCGCGACGAACAGGGCAACTGGACAATGGACGGCGAGGAGACCGAACGCCGCATCGCCCTGGACCGCAAGTATGGCCTGACGGAGAAGCCCCTGGTGGTCAGTCTTCCCGTTGGTTGGTGGTACTCGAAGCTCGTGGACAACCGAGGACTGGGCAGCCACCTGCGGCTGGTCCGCGCAGACGTACCGCGGTCGTTCTTCGACGAGGTGACCAAGATGGTCGAGGCCGTCCGGCGGGAGAAGGAACGCTACGACTGGCCCGAATTCCTCTATTATCCCATCGATGAGCCGAGTACGCGCGAAGAAGCCGTCCGCTTCATGGTGAGCGTGCTGAAGGCGATCAAGCAGGTGCCGGGCGTGCGAACCTACGTTACCGCAGACCCGAGCCATGACCAGTTTGCTCCGATGTGGCCGTACGTAGACGTCTGGTGCTGTCAGCCATTCGTGTTCGGTTACGACAAGATACGTGAACTCACCGAAGAAAAGGACATTGAGTTCTGGTGTTATCCCAACCACATTAGCGGCGAGAACGACCACACGCCGGTCCGCGGGGCAAGAATGACCTGGGGTTACGGCTTCTGGAAATCGGGTTTTCGCACGCTTATCCCGTGGATCTACCAGGCGTCGATCGGCGACCCGTGGAACTACCTCGACGGCACGTCGATGGACTTCTTCAATCGCTCCACACCCGAGGGAGAACCGATCCCCGTGACACTTTGGGAAGCATATCGTGAAGGGATCGATGATGGCCGGTACATTTACACGCTCAAGCAACTGATCGCCGAAAACGAGAAACGCGGCGGCCGCGCCGCCGAGGTGGCCACCGAAGCGAACAGGGAACTCCAGTTCCTCTGGGACGCCATCGAGGTCCAGGAGAAATACAAGTACGATGATCTGTGGAGTGGGACCGACTTCGATGCCTATCGCTGGCTGCTGGTATCGAAAATCATTGCTCTGCAGGGGATGCCGAAATAGAGGTTGTCGAGCGAGGCGATCCACGTGAGCCACTTGGGATTCCGCCCCGACGACCCCGCGAAAGTAGCTTTCCCGTCTTGTTGGTTGGGTAGCCGCGGCGGCGCGACATATTCCGACGGCCTGACGTTCCACGTCCTCAGCGAGGACGGCCGAAAGCTCTACAGCCGCACGACCCGGACCGTTATCCCGGGTTGCTGGACGAGTGGTTGGCCTACTACCGGGAACTCGGCATCGGCATGATCAGTCGCACGGCTGCTGGTGTTGAAGTGTCACCAGCATCAGCCGGCGATCGAATCGGTTTGCACCGGTTCATCGCTATCTCTCACGGGGCTTGGATTTCGCGGGCCGTTTCTTCTGACTCCGCTGCG
>Ga0180429_10001279_pt1 | contig 21483 bp, 13 predicted proteins | sample SS_ome_FD_132428 | JGI IMG/M metagenome (GOLD analysis project Ga0180429, IMG submission 132428) | Hypersaline lake sediment archaeal communities from the Salton Sea, California, USA - SS_1_S_1 metaG | ecosystem: Environmental > Aquatic > Non-marine Saline and Alkaline > Hypersaline > Sediment ...
GCTTGTCGCACTGGAAGGCATCGCCTACGATGGCGGCGCCCACCTCCGATTGAAGGGGATCGATCTTCTCGACCAGACGCCCGTGCTGGACATCAAACCCTATATCCCCTACGCCGACTGCCGTCCGGAAGCGGACGGCGGTTTTGCCCGTGAGCGGCCGGAAGCGGTGTTGCGGGTTCGTTTTGCGGCCCATGTGCGGGCGGTCCTTCAAGCGATGCCCTATCCGGAAAGGCGTCAACTGGCGCGGTTGCTCGTCCAGGTGATACAACTGGACCCGCGTCCGGCTTACTATGGCGATCAGCGTCCGAAGCAGGCTTTCGGCATGCATCTCGGCGACTGGAATGTCCGCTGGCGGCTGGACGGTGTGGTGGCTTGCGTCATTCAACTGGAACCGCGTTTCGGTAGGCCCATCTTGCGGGACATCGCCTGAACGATTCGGCCCATACTGGAGGCATCCTCTCAAGGAGCAGGCGTCATGTTCGACCAAACCGTATACCGCCGGCGTCGGGCGGCGCTCGTGGCACAGCTGGAGACCGGACTGGTGCTGTTTGTCGGGCACAGCGCAAGCCCGATCAACTTTACGGCCAACCCGTATCCCTTCCGGCAGGACAGCAGTTTTTTGTATTACAGCGGATTGAATCACGCCGATTGTGCGATGCTGATCGACATGGACAACGGCCGGGAAACGCTCTACGGCCCGGAGGCTTCCCCGGACGATGTCATCTGGACCGGCCCGCGGCTCTCCCTGAAGGAATTTGCCGCAGGTGCCGGAATAGCCCATAGTGACGGGCTGCCGCGCCTGGCCGTGACGGTTCAGGAAGCGCAGGCTGCCGGACGACCGATCCATTATCTTCCCGCCTATCGTCCGGACCAGTTGCTGGCGCTCGGCCGCCTGCTGGCCATCTCCCCGGATCCTGTCAACACGGGCGCTTCCCAGCCCCTGATTCAGGCGGTGGTCCGCCAGCGGTCGGTTAAAACACCCGATGAGATCATGGAGATCGAATCCGCTCTGGGGCTGTGCCGAAAGCTTTTTCAGGCGTTGGTCAGGCACTGGCGGCAGGAGAATAACGCGGTGGCGCTGGCCGGTATGCTGGAGGGGATTACCGCCGCCGCGGGCAGCCGGTTCGCCTTTCCACCCATTATTACAAGCCGGGGTGAAATCCTTCACCATCAGCCGGACAACCATCCTTTCAAATCCAGCGACCTCTTGCTGATGGATATCGGGGTCGAATCGCGGGAACATTATGCTTCGGATATCACCCGCACGATTCCGCTGAGCGGACGATTCAGCGCACGGCAGAAGGATATCTATGAAATCGTTTTGGCCGCCCAGAAAACCGCTATTGTCCGGGCGGCGGCCGGTGTGCGCTTCCTGGACGTGCATCGTCTGGCGGCGACAACAATTTGTGAAGGACTGGGCGATCTGGGGCTGATGAAAGGAACGGCGGCCGATGCGGTGCATGAAGGGGCGCATGCGCTTTTTTTCCCCCACGGCTTGGGGCATATGGTGGGGTTGGATGTCCATGACATGGAAGCCTTGGGCGAAGATAACGTCGGATACGATGCGGAGACAATCCGTTCGGAGCAGTTCGGCCTGGCCGCGTTACGGCTGGGGCGGTGTCTCGAAGCCGATTTCGTCGTAACGGTGGAGCCCGGGATCTATTTTATACCGGCGCTCATGGATCAGTGGCGTCAGGAAGGCCGGTGGTCTGACTTTATCGCTTTCGACAAGCTGGCGGCCTACCGTAAGTTCGGCGGGATCCGGATTGAAGACGTGGTCCAGATTACGCCGCACGGTGGTCGTGTGCTGGGGCCGGTGATTCCCAAGGCGGTGGCCACGGTGGAAGCCGCCTGCGAGCTATGATCGGGAGCCGGTCTGGAAGAACCCGATCTTACTGCCGGGATTCAATGCGCCCGGGTGGTTCGGGCGCTGCAATTCAAACGCGTTCGTCGTTCTCCACGTTTTATTTCACCCCCCGCAGACCCATCCACAACGGGACCATGAGCATGACGGCTCCCATACCGGCAACGCCGGGCCACGCAAAGGCCTCATAAGCGCTGCCACTCAGGGTGATGCCGCAGGCGCCTCCGGCATAATAGAACAGAACATAGAGGGAATTGGCACGCCCGCGGCTGGACACCAGATGCCGGTTGAGCCATCCGGCGGCAGCGGCATGAATCGTGAAAAAACCGGCGCAGATGCCGGCCAGGCCGACGATGACCGATAGCAGGGAGGGATACAGCGTGATGCCCAAAGATACGCCAAAGAGAATGGCGCCGCCGGCCATGGTGCGGCCGTTGCCAAAACGGTTGCTCATCTGGCCGGCCAGGGGGCCCATTGCGATGCCGATCAGATAGGCCAGATACATCAAGGTGATGGTCCGTGTGGGGGCGCTGAAGGGGGGCGCCGCCAAATAAAAGGGCAGGTAGTTGAACACTGAAGAAAAGACGAAAAAAGCACTGAACGCCACCAGATAATTATATCGCAGCGGGGCCTGGGCCAGCAATTGCCAAAAGCTTAATTGGGCCGACTGCCGGGGGCTGGTTGTTTCTTCACGGGGGAGCCAGCGCCAGGCGATCCCGCAGGCGATCGCCACCAGGCCTGCGGCGATAACAAAGGCCCAGCGCCAGTTGAACGCGGGATGAAACAGCCCACCCAGAAGACGACCGCCCAACCCGCCGGCGACGGTGGCGGAAACATAGGTTCCCATGACGACATTTAGCCGATGCGCCGGCAGGCGACGCGAAAGAAAGGCGGCCAGGCAAGTGGTCAAGGCGGGAATGAACAGCCCCTGGATAAAGCGCGCCACGACGAGTCCCTGAAAGTTCTCCGTAAGAGCGCAGACGATATTGCCGGCGATCACGATGAGGCTTCCCGCCAGGATAATCGGTCGGATCGTCCACCGGTCCGCAAGGGCACCGAAGGGCAGGTTGGCCAGGGTGATGCCCAGAACGACGGCTGAAATCGTGATAGAGGCCCGAGCGGCGGAGACCTGGTAGGTTTCCTGGATAATGGGCAGGACCGGCTGGGTGATATAAATGGTTGTAAACGCAGCCGACACCAGACCGAACACACTGGCCTGTAAGCCAAACGACAGCATCGGTTGCGGTTTCGTCATCTGGCGATTTTTCACCCGTTGCGGGTGCCACCGGCGCCGGGTGATGGCTGTTTTTGTTCGGGGAAAATATTTTCGAAGGGAATTTCTGCGATTTTTTCCAATGCGTCGTCGAGCGCTTCGGCTTCCGTCATGCCCAGACCCTGATATTCCGGCCGGGCCACGATGTTGACCAGGTTGGGAACGGCGACAAAGGGGGCGGCGAGCTTGCCGTGCAGGGTTTCGTGCACGTCGATATAAAGCATGCGGCCGTCACGAATGAGGTTGTACCGCGCGACGCGTGTTAACAGGTCGCCTGCTTTGAGGTCCGTCATCCGGGGTTCCTTGTGGTTGTCCGATGATCAACTGTGTAAACTCATGCCGTCGTGTCGGAGCACTTTGCTGAGGAAGGTGTCCATCTATCATTGACAGGGCACAACTGAGAAATCTCATCGCAGGATGCCGCGCTGGTTTTAGCGCCGGGGTGTCGGGACCGCCTTGCGGACAAATTGAACGGCGATGCCGCTGTCGTCGCACCAGACGACTTTGCCGTAGCGTTTAACGTCCTGGCGGTCTTCGCCAAAGGGGCCGGCCACCACCACCTCCTGGCCGACGACGAAGCGTTGTCGGGTCTGGACGTAAATCCCCCCCTCGCTGACATTTTTGATCGTTCCCTGGAAAAGCTCGCGATTGGCAGCGAAGTGGGTATCTTCCGAGCAGGGGAAACGCGCGAAAATGCGGGCTTCTTTGTTGCTCATTTTGCGAAACCCACGTTCGAAAAGTTCATTCGTGCCGGATGGCTTCGGTGTGGCTTGGGTCGGTGTCTTGTCTTTTTTCATTTTACCGTTTCCGACGATGCTTATCTCGATATCAAGCGTGGAAATAGCGTCTTCTGATTACAAGTATGATCGAAAATACGGGTTTGAAGGGGTCTTGTCAACATGCTTATGTGGTTTGTTATCAATCCGTTAAAGGATTTAGAGGTCCATTTGCGGGGGGTTATCCGCCCATCGCGCACGGCCCGACGGTTTGACCCGACTTGTCAGGCCATCCTTTGGCCACCGCAAGGATGCCGATCATGCAAACCAGGTGGGCATCCGGGCGATTCGTTTGAAGAAAGCGTATTCACATGGTTTTTCGTATTTATCATGGCGCGCTTTCATTGGATTCCGTGTAAATTTGGGTGGCCGTGGTGTCATGAAAACCCGTGGTGGCGGGTATATGCACGTAATGCCGTATCCCCTTGCCGGGAGCAAGTTACCCCGGATGCCCGTCGCAACGGATGAACTTTAAGTTGTCATTTAGTGTTTGCTTTGATATCATTCGTCAATTAATCTAATGATTTCGGCGCGCGGTGATCTTTTCCCCGCGTGCTTCCTAACGGGACGATGCGCGACCAGACAGGCAGATCCGCTGATACGAAAATGAACACGACGGCGCCGCTTAAATACGGAAAATACTGGTTGACCGATCGCATCGCGGTGGGCGGGATGGCCGAATTATTCCGCGGCAAGATTTCCGGTGAAGAGGGCTTCGAGAAAGCCGTGGCCGTCAAAAAAATCCTGCCCCACCTATCGGCCGAACAGGAGGCCGTCAGCTATTTCATCGATGAAGCGCGTCTAGCGGCCCTGCTGCAGCATCCCAATATTGTGCAGATATACGATTTCGGGCGATTGGAAGACACCTATTTCATCGCCATGGAATATCTTTTCGGAAAAGATCTCAAAACCGTCCTCCAATGCGCCGGACAGCGGGGCCTGCCGCTCAGCCTCGAGAACTTGCTGCATATTGCGTCCGGAGTTTGTTCGGGTTTGGACTACGCCCACAAGATGAAGGATCTGCAGGGCCAACTCCTCAACATTATCCATCGCGATGTCAGTCCTCAGAACATCTTTTTGACCTATGACGGTCAGGTCAAGATCATCGATTTCGGCATTGCCAAGGCGGCCAGTCGGATCACGAATACCCGGTCCGGCGTGATCAAGGGCAAGGTGGCCTATATGTCACCGGAGCAGGCTGAAGGCCTTGAAGTCGATCACCGCTCCGATATCTTTTCCGTCGGGATTTTGCTCTACGAAATGGTAACGGGTCGCTTCATGTACGAAGGCGACGCCATGGATATATTATCCCAGGCGCGTGAGGCCCGTTTCACACGGGCGGAGCGGGTCATCCGGGATCTGCCCGAATGCCTGGTGGTCGTGCTGGACATGGCATTGGCCAAGCACCCGGATGACCGCTATGACGCGTGCGGGGATATGCTCTCCGACCTTGAAGACTGCATTTATCATTTGAACTTGCGTCCCAGCGGACAAAAGTTGTCCCAATTTATGAAGGGCCTTTTCGATGACGAGCTGAAAACCGAAGAGGCCTCCATGGCCTGGGCGCTAAGGAAAGTCGAGCCCATCGCGCCGCTGGAGGATCACGGTCAGAAAACGGATCCGGACTATCAGGAGACTCTGATTCTTACGCCGGAGGCCATGGCGACCGCTGCCGGCCGGAAAAAAAGACCCTGGTTCTGGTTGGTCGTCCTGTTCGTGTTTCTGGCCGTGGCGGTCGGTGCCTTTTGGGTCAGCCAGCGACACGTCGAGGACAAACCGGTGGTTGTTCGGGTGCCGATTTCATCCAATACCAATACGGGGGGCACGCCTGAGGGGTCTTCCGGATCCGCGGTCGTCAAAGCGAATGGGACGCAGGCAGCCGCGCCAGCCCCGGCGGTCGATCCTCAAGTGGCCAAATGGTTGCAGGAAGCGCAGGACAATCTGGCCGCATGGAACCTGACGGAGCCGGAGGGTCGCAACGCCTATTTCTTCTACAAGCAAGTCCTCAAGCGCGATCCGGACAATCGCGACGCCAAGCAGGGCGTTGCCGATATCGCCGATCGCTACGCCCAGTTGGCCGAGCGTGAGCTGCAGCGCTCCCACAACCAGAAAGCACTCGATTTTATTGCTACCGGTCTGTCGGTGGATGCCGACAGTCGTCGGCTGTGGTCGCTCAAGGAGAAAGTTAACCGGCAGGCTGAAGAAGAGCGCCAGCGGACGATACAGCGGTTGCTGGTAAAGGCCAATGACTGTCTGAATGCCTACAAGCTGACCAAGCCGACTGAAGATAATGCGCTGTATTTTTTCCGTGAAGTCGAAAAGCTCGATCCCCGCAACACCGAAGCGCGCCGGGGTCGGGAAAAAATCGCCGATCGCTACGCGGTCCTGGCGGAAAAAGAAATGAACAGCTTCGACTATGACAATGCCCGCCGCTATATCACGACCGGTCTGGAGGTCGATCCGGATAACAAACACCTGCTGGAATTGAAGACGGAAGTGAACAAGCGGTTGGATCAGCGGGTACTGCGCAGCATCAAAAATCTTTTCAATTGACGCCTCTCCCCTCTTGATATCGGTTCCCGATCATCGGTTTTTCTCGCCATAAAATGCTGCCAGTGCAGCGCCCGAAATGGGTGTTCTCCTTGGCGCCGTGAAGGACCGGTCTCGCGCTCTGCCGGGTGCGCCGGGGCAAAGAAGAAGGGCGGCCTGTTGGCCGCCCTTCCGGTGTCAGGATGCTGCTCCCCTCCTGAAGTTACCAGTTGTAGAGAGTGTCCAGTTGATCGTCGCTGATATCGAATGTGACGTTATGGGGTGCGATGGCCTCACGACTCATGTAGCGCGGCAGCCGGTCGTGTTCCTTGGTGAAACCGGCTTTTTTGTTGAATTCGCGTTCCATGCTGAGGATTTTTTTACCGAGGGCCACGACGTCGTCGCCGGTGAGGCTGAGGTCGTACATGCCGTTGATGGTCTCGACCATGGCATTGAAGGTCTCTTCCTGATCGAGAATGGCGAAGGCAATGAACAGGCAATAGCCCGTGGCGTCCAGCGCCGCCGTCGCAATTTGCAGGTTGCGCGACAGCTCGATCTGGCCTTCCGTGCTCAGAGGATCGACATCACCGCCGACTTTGAGGATGTTGGTGGCAATCGCGTAGCCTGCGGTATGGTCGGCGCCCATGGGGGTGGTGGCATAGGTCACCCCGATGCCTTTGACGGCCCGGGGATCGTAGGCCGGCATGGCCTGTCCTTTGACAACCGGGGCCCGTTCGATGCCGAAGGCTTTGGCGGTGAGGGCGCATCCACCGCCCAGGATACGACCCAGCGGTGTGCCCTGTCCGACTTCTTCGACCAGCTTGATGGCCCCGTCGGCATCCCCGAAGTTAATCAGGCCGGCTTCCATGGCCACCCCGATGGTGGCGCCCATTTCGATGGTGTCGAGACCGATGTTGTCATCCAGGAAGTCGAGCCGGGCAATGGCATCCGGATCGCAGATGCCGCAGTTGCCGCCGTGAGCCCACACCGTTTCGTATTCCGGCTGCTTGGTGACGTAATTGCCGTCCTTGTCGACAAAAATTCCCGAACAGCGGATGGCGCAGCCCACGTGGCAGCCATGGGTGGGATTCCCGCCGCGCTTGGTTTCCAAATCGGCAATGGTTTCCCCGCTGATTTTACCGGCGTCCTTGTATTGGCCCTGCTTGAAGTTATAAGTGGGGTAGGCGCCGGCTTCATTGATGACGTTGGTCAAAACATTCGTGCCGTAGGCCGGCAGCCCTTCGCCGGTCACGGCGTGGCTGCGCAGGCCCTGGTTGAAGGTTTTGTTGGCAGCCTTGAATTTTTCGGGGTTTTTGGGTTGACGCATTTTGGTGCCGGCGTCATCGATGATGATGGCCTTGATGCCCTTGGTGCCCATCACGGCACCCACACCGCCGCGGCCGGCGTGGCGTGAGGGGCGCATCTCGCGGTCGGTCACGGCGACGGTGGCGGCCGCCATTTTCATTTCACCGGCCGGTCCAATGGACATGACAGCGACTTTTTCGCCATGGGCCGCTTTGATCTTTTCGACCAGATCGTAATTCAAAAGGCCCTTGTAATCCGTGGCGTCGCTGATCTGAACACCGTCTTTGTTGATCAGGACCTTGTAGCAGGCGTTCGCCGGGGCGGCGCCTTCGAGGATGATGGCGGCATAGCCCAGACGCGCCAGTGTTTGGCCGGCCTGGCCACCGGCATTGGCTTCTTTGATACCGCCCGTCAAAGGGCTCTTGCATCCTACGGATATGCGGCCCGAGGTCGATGCGGCTGACCCGGTCAGCATGCCGGGCGCGATAACGATTTTATTTTCCGGCCCTAAAGGATGGCAGTCGGCCGGCACTTCCTTCAACACCACCATGGACGTCATGCCCCGTCCGCCCATGCCTTCGTATTCGCCCAATGGGGTGACAACGGCCTTGGGTCCTCCCGCCGCGCCTACGTTGATTCTAAGGATTTTGTCCATAATGTTCTGCCTCCTTGTTCATATGTCGGAATGGTTAAAAATGGGTACGGTTTATGGGGTGAATTTCAATCCACCGCAGGTATGTACCTATGGCGTAATTGATGGTTTGTTTTGGTTTCTTCGAGAAATAATAAGGCATGACAAAAAACCAAGATGGATTAAAGCGGTTGCAATATCACTAAAAATGACCTTCAAAGGTGCTGTTTTGAAATTCTATCTATTTGGAATCACAATATAAAAATTGAAATGCAGTGTCAACCATATCTCAACCGCGGCGCCAGCGACGGCTTGCGGTGCGAAGGGGGTGCGGAAGAAAAAGGGCTGTTTATCAAGCGATCAGGTGCCAGCGATAGTTCCGGACGCTAATCCGCCGGGGAGGGCGGGGCGCCCATGTAAACTGCGATGTCACTTTCCAGGGCGTTCGTGAGGGTTGGGTGTTCTGGAAACAACTCAACCAGACGTGAACGCGACACCCATATTCCCCGGGCCAGAAATTGCGGCCCCAGTTCATCGATGAGCAGATTGAACAGCTTTAAGGTGATCCGACCGCGGCCGCCTTTATCGGATCCGGAGGCTTCGCAATAGGTGATGCCGGTGCGAAACGATGCCAGAACGCCACCGCGCCGCATGGTGGCGCCGATCAAACCGGGCATGGCGCCCGAAAGGGCCAGGGTCGCACCGTCGTGCACAACAGCCGACGGCAGGTCATCCACCGGTTTGCTGTCGAGAAACAGGGTGCTGATGCGGCCCATGACATAGTCCCGGCTGATCTGCCACTGACAGCACAAAAGGTCTTCCAGGCTGGTGCCGGTCTGGATCGAAACGCCCACACCCTGCTGAAAAAGGGCGTGAAATCGGGGCAAAGCTTCAGCAGGCGCATGAAATACGGTCAAGGGAGGTCTCCATGGATGCAATTGACAATGCGTCCCTTATTACTGGCAGGCGGAATGATCAGTCAACGACAAAGACACTGGAGCCCTTGGTTTTTCGGGCTTCAAGATCGCGATGGGCATCGGCGGCCTGAGCGAGCGGATAAGTTTGCCGAATGTCCACTGTGACGGCGCCTTTCAGGACGACGTCGAAAAGGTCTTCGGCATGCGCCAGGAGGTCGCTTCTTGCGGCCGTATAGGCCATCAGGCTGGGTCGTGTCAGGAAAAGCGAGCCCTTGGCCGCCAGCAGGCCCGGATCGATAGGTGCCACGGGACCGGACGCCTGGCCGAAACTGACCATCATCCCCATCGGTCGCAGGCAATCCAGCGAAGACAGGAAGGTCGCCTGACCGACGGAATCGTACACCACATCAACACCGCGGCCGCCGGTGAGCGCCCGCACGCGGTCGACGAGATTTTCTTCCCCGTAGAGGATGGTGTGGTCACAGCCGTGCGCCCTGGCCAGTTCCGCTTTGGCTTCCGTGCCCACGGTGCCGATGACGGTTGCCCCTAAATGCCGGGCCCATTGGCTGGCGATCAGTCCGACGCCGCCGGCTGCTGCATGAAGGAGTATGGTGTGGCCGGCTTGGACCACGGTGCAGCCTTTCAGCAAATAGCGGGCCGTCATGCCTTGCAGCATCATGGCCGCGGCTTGGGAGGCCGGTATCGCATCGGGCAGTTTGACCAGACGGTGCGCAGGGATGCGTCGGCGCTCGGCGTAGGCTCCGGGAGGCAGTCCGGCATAAGCCACGCGATCGCCTTCGGCCACCTCGGTTACGCCGGGTCCGATGGCTTCCACCCGGCCGGCGCCCTCCATGCCCGGGATGGCGGGCAGATCACCGATCGGGTAGAGCCCGGTGCGGTGATAGACATCGATGAAATTCAAACCCACGGCGTCGTGGCGTACGATGGCCTCACCGGCCTGCGGGGGGCCGGGGTCGAACGGCTGCCATTGGAGGACCTCCGGCCCACCGGTTTGCTGCATGATGATGGCATTACTCATGGGGTTCCTCCGTTAGGGTGTGATCAGCATTTTCGAGCAAAAGAGGTAATGTCATTTTCAGGGTCTGTCAATTTCGTGCGACGGCGGGCGGGTCGCTTAGAAAATGGCTGGTTATGCTATCGTTACCGATGGCGCTTTGTGCCAATTCCACCAGATGGTGATGGTGCGTAAAGAAAATCACCTGGGTTTTTTCAGATAAATCGACCAGAACCTCGAGCGTGGCTAGTGCCCGTTCGTCATCGAAACGCAGCAGAATGTCATCCACGACAAAGGGCAACGGTTCACTGTTTTCAAGGTAGTGTTCGAGACTGGCCAGCCGCAGCGCGAGGTAGAGCTGGTCGGCGGTGCCGTCACTCATGCCGTCCACGGTGACGGCCTCGTCGCCGCCGGACCGGATGCCGACCAGGATCGGGTTGCCCTTGCCGTCGTATTCGGCGCGAACACCCTGAAAGGCGTTTCGCGTCATTCGCCAAAACAACTGACTGGCCCGTTTGATGAGCGGACCTTGGTGCTTTTCGCGGTACCGTTCGATGGTCCGGGTCAGCATGGCCGACGCTATTTTGGTGCGGGCGTATTGGGCCACGTCCGATTCAAGGTGCGCCAGCAGGCGTTCGGCATCTTCGGCATGCCCGGCCGCCTCGGCCCGGCCATCCATCCGTTTGAGCTCGGCTTTCTCGGTACCGATGGTTTGATCCAGTTCCGATCGTTCCCGCTCCAGCGCGGAGATATCCTCCGCCAGGCGTCCCATTTCCGGATCAAGGCTGTCCGGTGCGATGGCTTCGGCTTTTGTGACGAAGGCGTCGACCGTGGCGCCGGCACTCAGGCGGCGCAAGCGGGATTCGAGCGCCCTGTTTTCCTCCATCAGCAGTCGGCGTTGGCGGGAACGGTTCTCGATTTCCGGCAGCATGGCGGGTGCCGTACAGCGGGCTTCGCGGCACAGGGACTGCATCCGTGTGGTGGCATCTTCCAGGCGTTTCCGGGCGGCGGCGTGCTCATTCCGGGCGGCATCCAGCTGGCGCTGCAACTCGGTATGGCGTGATTGCGCCTCCCTGGCCTCCGTAAGCTTGGCATTGAGAAGCAGACTGGCTTCTTCGGGAGAGGTCGCGAGGTCTTTTTCGGCAAAACGATTCACCAGTTGGGTGACACGTTCGGTGAAGGCGTCGGCATCGCGGTCGATGCCTTGAATGCGTTTCTTGAGGATATCGGCTTCATCCCGCTGGCGCTGGGCTTCGCGGATGTTCTCGATCACGGACATCGCGGCGGTTGGACTGGCCTCGGCGGTGAGACCGATTTCCCCGACATGCCGACCCCAGGCACCCTTCCAGCGGTCAAGGTCTTTTTCAGTCTCATCGATGTCGCTGGTCACCTTTTGCAATGCCTGGCGATGCTGTCGAAGCGTGCTGTCCAGCCCCGCCATCTGAGCGCCAAGTGCTTCCTGGGCTTCCACGTGATGTCGCGCGATGCCGATTAAACTGGCCAGGGTATGGTCTTCGGGCACCGGTACGCCGCCCTGGTCCAGGGTCGCCGCCAGGCGGGCCATCAGGGTCTTGGTGGCCGCCGTGCGGGCGGCGATTTTTTCTTTTTCCAGCGCAAGATCGGCCGCTTTCTCGCGGATGGCGGTCATGTCCGACAACCAGGCGCGCATTTCGGCGGGCGTCAGCGGCTGAATGCCGGATGGCGCCCATACCCCTTCCCACTGCTCCACCAAGATCCCTTGTTCGGCACCGACGGCTTCTATGCGCGCGGCGGTTTCCCGGACCTCTTTTTCGGCCTGGGCCTTTTGAGCGGCCAGCATGCTCTTGCGGCTGACCTGTCCGGCCTCGCGTCGGAGCCGGTCGGATATATGGTCGGCCTTTTCCATGCTGGTCTCGAAGGCGTCGGGCAGCGCGTGGTGATGGGCAAAGTGCGCTTTAAATTGCTGCACATCCGCTTCCGCCGGATCGTTTCCTTCGATGCGGCGCCGGATCAGATGCCATCCGGTATCCCGCAGGGCGCGCGCCGTCGTGAGGTTCTCTTCGGTGGGGACATCATGCCCGATCGCAATGGTTTGCAGTTCGGTATCGATCGCGGCAAGCCTCTCGGCAACCAGGGCCTTGTCTTCCTTCAGGCGGTCCATCTGCCGTGTGGAGGCCTCGAATTGTTTTTCAAATCGATCGACACTCTCCCGGGACGGCCAGGGCAGGCCGCCGAGGTTTTCCAAAGAACCGGTCCACAGGGTCTGGCGTTTCAATTGATTTGACAGCGTTTTCTCACGATGATGGACAGCGTCTCGGATTTCGGCGATCTGTTTTTCAAGGGGACCCTCATCCTGGATCGTTTGAAGCAGCGCTTTGATGGCCGCCACACTTTGTTGTGGGGGCAGGCGCTTCAGGTGGTCTTCCAGCGTCGTGATGTCGGTTTCCAGTTGACGCCGTCGTTCCTTACTCGTATCCAGCCGGGTCGTCAGGCGCTCGTGGGTTTGGCCCAATTCCTGGAGTTCGCCAACGACGGCTGCTGTCAGTTGGAGTTGATGGGCATTTGTCGCCAGACCCGTGATTCCCGCCCGGGAGAGTTTGGCCGTGGCCTGCTGGTCCAGGGCGCGCATACGCGCTTCCAGCACCGGGCGATCTTGCCGGGCTTTTTTGAAACTACCCAGGTCGTGCTGCAGGGTTTCCACCACATGGGCCTGCCGAAGCAGCGCCACGGGCACCGCAAGGGTGTCTATTTTCCCCTGGAGGGTTGCCATGCTGTCATGGGCGCGTTGCACATCATTTGTGGCGATGGCCAGGGTGTTTTCCACCTGGCGGCGGTTTTCACTGAAATCGTCCGGCAGATCCGGCACGTCTTCGAAAGCCCGCAAGGTTTCACCGATCTCCTTGCGGCGGGCGATCAACGGCAAGGCTTCGTGGATACGTTCCAGCGTGCCATAGGCCTGTTTGCATTCCGCCAGCCGCTGCTGGTTGGCGGCCTGGCGCGTGGCGGCCTCCTGCAGGTTCCGATAATGGGTTTTCCATGTCTTGCCGAGCAGCAGGGCCGCTCGCTGGTCTTTACGGGTGTTTTTGAGTGACGTCAGGATACGGTTGATGCGGGGGTTGGAACCGCTGGGTTTGAACAAGGCCTCCATGGTATGATCCAGATGCTGCTGGAAGCGCTGGAGCGCGATTAATCCGGCCCCCGCCGTAAACAGCGCCTGACCGATGCGGCCTCCCCCGGCAATGATTTCTTCGCCTCCCTGAACCAGGTCCGAATGGCCGATGGCGAACATCTGTTCGAAGAGGGCCTGGTCGATGCCCCCTATGAAGGACGACAGGACGCCTTCATCCAGCAGGGAGCGGTCGTCTGCGGCGCGCAGGGTCTTGCGCTGACCTTTGCGACGGATAAAAGCGATTTTTTCACCGTTGCTCAGGATCAGTTCGCCACCGATGCGGAGCTTGGGGTGGGGATGCCGGAAACTGTCGGACGTGCGGACCGGAATCCCGAAAAGCATGCCGCGCAGGGCCCGCAAGGCGGTGCTTTTGCCGGCTTCATTGGGGCCGTAGACCAGATGAAAGGCGCCCGGGTGATCGGAGAAATCCAGCGTTCGGCCGGTAAACGGACCGAAGGCGATAAGCTGCAGGGACTTGATTTTCATGCCGCGTCAGTCTCCCTTTTCAACCCCCGGGTGAGGATGGCGTAAGCCTGTTTCACGATGTGCTGCAGCTGGGCGGGGTCGGCCGGATCGATCGCGCCGGGTCCCTGGCGGTATTCCGCGGGCAGTTTGCGGAAGAGATCGGTCAGTTCTTCCCCCAGTTGCTGCCGAAGGGCATCGTCGGCCTGGATCTCGGCCACCAGATGTTCCAGTTCCCGCAGGGGGCCGGGATCGATCGGTGCCTGTCCATCCTTCGTGGGCGGCTGTGTGGCGACCGTCAATTTGTCAATCCAGACCCGGTCGCCGAAGTGGGCGATGGCAGTGGACCGGAAGGCCTCTTTCACATATTCAAGGTCCCCGGCCATCTGCTCGTGGGCCGCGGTTTTTCCGGCAAGGGAAACGCGGACGATGAGCGGTATAGAGGCGTTCCGCCGGGTCTGTTCTTCCAGGGCGTCAACGAACCGGTCCAGGCAGGCCTGCTCCGTCGGCGCCCCCTCCAGATTGACCGCCAGCTGGATCCAGCGGATGACATCCAGGGGGTGGTGGATGATTTCCGGCGGAGCCCCTTCCGCCACCGTGACCAGGAGGGCGCCCTTGGGACCGGTTTCCCGGGCATGCCGTCCCTGAAGACAGCCGGGGAAGACCACCGGCGGGTCGGCGGCCGCGATTTCAAACTGGTGAACATGTCCCAAGGCCCAGTAGTCATATCCCCGGGATTGGAGATCGGCCAGGGTGCAGGGGGCGTAGGTTTCATGACCATCACGGCCGGTCAGGCTGGTATGCAGCAGGCCGATGTTGAAATAGCCGGATACGGGGTCCGGGTAGCCGATGGCCAGGTTGTCCCTGACCGTAGCTGTCGCGAAGCTCTGTCCGTGTACGGCGATTTTTAGAGCGTCCAGTTTGTGTGTTTCGGGGGACCGGGTTGAAAAGACGTGCACGTTGTCCGGGTAGGGCAGACTGCGGGTCATCCGGCCGGCGGCATCGTGGTTGCCGGATACGACAAAGACCGCAATGCCGGCCGCTTTCAGGCGGTGGATCTGGGTGATGAAATAAAGACCGGTGTGGTAGTCTTTCCAGTCACCGTCAAACAGATCGCCCGCAATCAGGACAACGTCGACGGACTCCGTCACCGCCAGATCGATGAGATTTTCGAACGCCCGTCGGGAGGCCTGGCGGATTTCGGCCACGGGTGCCCCCTCGTATGCTTCCAGACGATGCAGCGGGCTGTCCAGGTGGATATCGGCGGTATGGATGAACTTGAACATGGCGTGGATGATCCCTTGTGGTGAGGCCAGCTTCTCAAGATGGCATGCCGTTGGGTAAAAAACAAATGAGGTGGTGCGAAACACCCCCTTTGAGCGGCATGGCGGTACCGTGCTAGTAGGCTGTATTCCACGGAATTTGCAAGCCCTGATCGCAGCGGTTTTAGCGACCGTTCTGGATGGCGATATTCAATTCGTTTATCAAGAGGTTACAAATTCCTCCATACACCATCGGTGCCGGAGGGCTGAACGCCGGCCGCGAAATGATTGCCTCAAGGCGTGGAGAGGCCTTGAAAATTCACGCGGGATACGATAGATTGATTTCCCTTTGACAGAGCACTTCCCCATTGTTTTTCCTTACTTCAGGATACTAGGCGTTGCGCGGCCGTGACCCTCGTTGTGACGTCTGGATCGTGTACCAACGGTTTGCCGGCGGGGGGACACCGACGGCCATTTCGGAATAGGAGGCGCACATGGCGTCCACCGGATACTGGGCGGACAATTACCTCGAAAAACGACAAACGATCACCCAGGCGATTAAACGCATTCGACCGGGGCAGCGTGTGTTCATTGCTTCCGCCTGCGGCGAGCCCCAGGCGCTCGTACGGGCCTTGTCGGAAAGGGCCCGCACCCTGTCCGGCATCGAAGTGGTTCGGCTGATGTCGCTCGAGACGACCCCGTTGACCATGATCGCCGACAAGACTCGTGATCAGAGCATCAATATCCGTTCTTTTTACCTGGGCTCGGCACGCTCCAAGGCCATCGCGCGCAATTTGCGGTTTATCACTCCCATGAACCTCTCCCAGGTGCCGCGTCTTTTCAAGAGCCGTCGCCTGCCGATTCACGTGGCGCTGGTCCAGGCCTCGCCGCCCGATGACTTCGGCTGGATGAGTCTGGGGGTATCGGTGGACATCACCCAGGCCGCCGCCTATTCGGCGGACATGGTGATCGTGCAGGTGAACCCCCGCATGCCGCGGGTGCTGGGCCGCAGTTTTATCCACGTCAACGATGTCGATGTCATAGTCGAGCACGAAGAAGGGTTGCTGACGATCGGCGAGCCGCCGGAGTTGGAGTCGGCCAACGCGATCGGGCGTTTGATCGCACGGCTGATCGATGACGGCTCGACCCTGCAGATCAGCCTGGGAACGACCAGCCAGGCGACCTACGTGGGCTTGTCTGATAAAAATGATCTCGGCATCCATACCCAGTTTGTGACCGATCGCATCATGCACCTGGTTTCACAGGGGGTGGTGACCAACCGCTATAAAGGCCTGAACGAGGGCAAGGTCGTGGCCAGCAGCGCCATCGGTTCCGCCGAGCTTTATGACTTTCTGGACGATAACCCCGGCATCGAGTTTTATCCATCCGATTACGTGAACGACCCCGGCATCATATCCCAGCATCGCCGCATGGTTTCTTTGAACGTTGCCATGGCCATGGATTTGACTGGCCAGGTGGCGGCGGATGCGCTGCCTTACAACCATTTTTCGGGAGTGACGGGCATGCTCGATTTTATTCGGGGGGCGGCGGCTTCGGAAGAAGGTAAAGCCATCCTGATGCTCACCTCCACCGATGTCAGCGGCAAGAAAAGCCGAATTGTGCCCAAGTTGGTCGATACCGCGGTGGTGGTGCCGCGGGGCGATGTCCAGTATGTCGTGACCGAATACGGAGCGGTCAACCTGTTCGGTAAAAGCCTGCAGGAGCGGGCCATGGCCATGATCAGCATCGCCCATCCGGATTTTCGGGACGAATTGTTTCACCAGGCCAAAGAGATGGGGCTGCTGAGTGCGGAGCGGACCCTGCACGATTCCCTGCACGGTATTTACCCGGTCAAGCTGGAGGAGGTCATCGAGATCCATGGCGAGGAGGTTACCATCCGCCCCGCCAAACCGGTGGACGAGCGCCGCATCCAGGAGCATTACTACAATCTGGATAAAGAAGACGTGGTCTCACGCTTTTTCCACGAGAAAAACAGTTTTATGCGGGAAGAGGTGGAGGGGGTCTCCCAGATCGATTACATAAAAGATCTGACCCTGGTGGCCCTGGTGGGTGAGTTCGGGTTCGGCAACGTGATCGCCGTGGGCGAATACCTGCTGGATGAGTCCAAGAATATGGCCGAAGTGGCTTTTTCGGTCATCAAGGCCTACCAGGGCAAGGGGCTGGGCAAACTATTCATCCACAAGCTGGCCGTTGCGGCGCGGGAAAACGGAATCGCCGGGTTGATGGCCTTCACGTCGCCCCAGAACAAGGGCATGATCCGTTTGTTCAAGACCCTGCCGTACAAGATCGATTCTTTTTACGACGGGGAGATGCTGACGTTGAGCTGTCGTTTCGATACCCTGAAAGAGGAACTGCAAGTATAACTAAGGAAGCGCCCCTGGGGCGCAGTTTTGATGAACGCCGCTTTAATCCATATTGTCATGCAGGAGTTGTGAATGCCCAGTGTAACCTTTTTGCCCCATGAAAAATCAATTACAGTTCCCCAAGGAGAGAGCCTGCTGCGGGCCGCCATGGAAGCCGGGGTGCACATCAATGCGTCCTGCGGGGGCGACGGGGTTTGCGCCAAATGTCGTATTCTCATCGAAGAGGGCCGTGTGGATGGCGGCCTTTCGGATCGCGTCAGTGCCGACGATCAGGCCAAGGGCTACCGGCTGGCCTGTCAGGCACGCGTTGCAGACGCGGACGTGGTCATCCGGGTCCCGGTGGAGTCGAGCATTGATGCCAGTGTGCTCAAACGTCAGGCCACGCCACGGCAGGCCGCCCGCATCCACCAGCCGGATTTTGAAAGCTTGAAAGAGCAAGGGCTTTTCGTTCCCCCGGTGGAGGAAGTGTATCTTGAGCTACCCGAACCGAATGCGGCGGACAATCAGCCGGATGCGTCCCGCCTGGTCAACTTTTTGACCCTGAACCACGACGAGCATCGGCTGGTGGTAAGGCTTTCCCTGATTCGCAAACTGCCGGATGTGCTGCGGGAAGACAACTTTCGCGTGACGGTAACACTGGCCCGCTCGGTGCAGCCCGGCCGCAAGACGCATGTCATCAACGTCAAGCCGGGCGATACCACCGATCGTAATTACGCCATTGCTATGGATATCGGCACGACCACCGTCTATGGCCAGTTGATCGATCTCATCTCGGGGAAGGTGCTAGCCGAAAAGGGGGATTTCAACGGTCAGATCAGTTACGGGGAGGATGTCATCACCCGTATCATGGCGGCTGAAAAACCGGGGGGCTTGGACAAACTCCATAAGGTGGTGACCGCCACCATGAACAAAATCATCGCCGGCATTGTCAAACAGGCCGGTGTGTCTCTGGACGATGTCAATGCCATCACGCTGGCAGGCAATACCACCATGACGCAATTGTTTCTCAAGGTGAACCCGCGCTATATCCGGCGCTCCCCCTATGTGCCGGCCAGCAATATCTATCCGCCTCTCCAGGCCGTTGAGCTGGGGCTGGACTTGGGCCCACACGCTGCGGCCCTGGTCTATCCCCAGGTGTCGAGCTACGTCGGTGGGGATATCGTGGCCGGGGTCATGGGGTCCGGCATGTACCGCACCGAGCGCTTGACGCTCTTCATGGATATCGGCACCAATGCCGAGATCGTCATCGGCAACAAAGACTGGATGGCCTGTGCCGCCTGTTCGGCCGGGCCGGCCTTTGAAGGCGGCGGCATCGAATTCGGCATGCGGGCCGCCCGGGGGGCGATCGAGGACTTTTCCATCGATCCCTTGTCCCACGAGCCCATGCTGCTGACCATCGGCAATGTGCGGCCCAAAGGGATTTGCGGGTCGGGCTTGATCACCATGGTGGCGATCATGTTCGAAATGGGGGTGATCAACAATCAGGGCAAGTTCGACCGGGAGCTGGGGACGAAACGCATTCGCGAGCGGGAGGGCGTCTGGGAATACGTGCTGGCCTGGCGGGATGAAACCCAGATCGACCGCGATATCGTACTGACCGAGATCGATATCGAGAATCTGATTCGTGCCAAAGGCGCCATCTACAGCGGCTGCATGACCTTGCTCGAGGAAGTGGGCATGAGCATGGCGGATATCGAACAGATCTATCTGGCGGGCGGTTTCGGCAGTTTTGTCGATTTGGAAAAGGCCATGGTCATCGGCCTGTTGCCGGAAATCGATCCGGACAAGGTGACCTACATCGGCAACGCATCGCTGCTTGGGGCCCGGATGGCGGCTCTGACCAACCGCGTGCGGCAGGACGTGGTTAACGTGACCCGCATGATGACCAATTTCGAACTGTCGGAAACCGCTTCCTACATGGACCATTACGTGGCGGCCCTTTTTTTGCCGCACACCGATCTGAATCAGTTTCCCAAACTGAAGGCACGCCTGGCTTCAACCCGGGCAAATAGTTGAATCTTTTCGATAAACTAAACGCCATTCAGGGGGAATCGTCTATTGACAAAAAACGGCACTGAAGATAGTGAATACTATTCGCAAATATAAATGGGTGACGTACCGTCTTTGAGAGCGATCGGCCATGGGTCTGGTCCTCGTAAGCACAAAAAATTCCAAGGAAAGGGGGGCCGCAGCGCGACGATTATTAACGGGCAGGGCGTTTGTTAAGAGCCACCATCAACGAGTTAATAATGTCATCGGGAAGCAGCGTTACACATCATTTCTGACAAGAGCTGAGGGGCAGTTCGGAGATCGGCTCTTCCCACCGACAAGGAGGTAAAATTGGGCTTCGAATTCTTTAAAGAATCATATGCCGGCAGCGTCAAGGAAATCGCCCTGGGCAAGGGGGATTCGGCCGTGACCGTTGGTGGCGAGACCTGTTATCCGTTTTACCAGTTCGAAGGCGACATGCCCAACAAACCCAGGATCGCAATGGAGATCTGGGACATGGCGCCTGAAGAGTGGCCGGAAGCCGCCATGGCACCGTTTAAGGACGTGCTGTCCGATCCGGCCGCCTGGGCCAAAAAGTGTGTCGACGAATACGGGGCGGAAATGATCGTGCTGCAGTTGAAGAGCACGGATCCCAACGGGCAGGATGCCAGCCCGGCGGACGCCGCTGCCACCGTTAAAAAAGTCCTTGGCGCCATCAAGGTGCCGCTGATCGTCTGGGGTACCGCCAATCCGCAAAAGGATGAAGAGGTTCTTAAAAAAATCGCCGAAGAAACCCAGGGGGAATCCTTGATCCTCGGTCCTGTGGAAGACAAAAACCACAAAGGCATCGGGGCCGCCGCCATGGGGTTCGGCCACACCCTCATCTCTTCCTCCCCCATCGACGTCAACCTTGCCAAGCAGGTCAACATTCTTTTGGAGAACCTGGGCATGCCCATGGACCGCGTCATTGTCGATCCGACGACCGGTGGCCTGGGGTATGGCATGGAATACTCCTATTCCGTGATGGAGCGCCTGCGCATGGCAGCCTTGAACCAGGGAGATGACAAACTCCAGTTGCCGTTGATCAACAACATCGGCAATGAAGTATGGAAATGCAAGGAAGCCAAACAGTCGGTGGAGGAAGCACCGACCCTGGGCGATCCGGAAAAACGCGGCATCATGATGGAGGCGGTTGCCGCCGTGAGTTATCTGGTGGCCGGTTCCGATGTTTTGATCATGCGCCATCCCGAATCCATTCGGATGACCAAGGAATACATCGATCTCGTCTACAGCGGCGGGTCCGCCGCGGATGTGGCGCCGGTCAAAAAGCAACTGGATGATGTGAGCGTTGATCTGGCGGCATTGGCTCCTGCGCCGGATCTGACGATCGCGGAAGAGAAGAAAGCCGCGCCGGCAGCCAAGAAAGCCCCGGCAGCCCCCAAGGAAGCGCCTAAAGCGGCGGCCAAGCCAGCCCCGGCGGCGCCCAAGGAAGCTCCCAAAGCAGCCGCCAAGCCTGAACCGGTAGCCGAAGCGCCCAAGGTGGATGCGGCGGCCGAAGCGGAAGCCAAAGCCAAGGCGGAAGCGGAAGTCAAAGCCAAAGCCGAGGCGGATGCCGCGGCCAAGGCGGAAGCCGATGCCGCCGCCGCAGCCAAGGCGGAAGCGGAAGCCAAAGCCAAGGCCGAATCAGAAGCCAAGGCCAAGGCGGAAGCCGAGGCCAAGGCCAAAGCCGCTGCGGCGGCCAAGATGGACGCCGAGATCGAGGAGCTTCGTGCCCTGCGCGCCAAAGAGCGTGCGGAAAGGGCGACGGCGCGGGCCGCGCAGGTTGAGGCCGAAAAAAACCTAACACCGGCTGCCATTCAGAAAGACCTGGCGGAAAAACTCATCGAAAAAGTCAATTGGACTCACAAGCGAATGTAGGGAAAACCCCA
>Ga0180429_10001280_pt1 | contig 21473 bp, 21 predicted proteins | sample SS_ome_FD_132428 | JGI IMG/M metagenome (GOLD analysis project Ga0180429, IMG submission 132428) | Hypersaline lake sediment archaeal communities from the Salton Sea, California, USA - SS_1_S_1 metaG | ecosystem: Environmental > Aquatic > Non-marine Saline and Alkaline > Hypersaline > Sediment ...
CCGCCGTATCCACAGCCGCGCGAACTCAGGAGACGTGGGCGCGGGTCGAGGCCGGGATTCCAGCGGTTGCTCAGCACTGGAATGACGCCGCGCTGTATCTCGCGGAGCCTGCGACCATCGCCGAAACAGCCGCCTGCTTCACCACTGATGTCGGGATCATCGTTGGCCATAACCCGGGAATCTGGGAACTAGCCGAATCAATTCCGGCTGCCCGAGAGCAGATCGCCGAGGAGATGGCGCACAAATTCCCGACAGCCGCATTCGCGGTCATCGACACGGGGACAACGCCGCTGGCACATTGGCAGCCAGAAGACGCGACCTGCATCGATTTCGTCAAGTGCCGTTGATGTTCCCGAGGCCGTCGCGGGCATCGGCCAACTCGACCTCGTCTCGAGTTATCCCCATCAAGAACAAGGTGGAGTCCAAGAAAGGCACGGAAACGGAGGTGTCTGCCGCCTGACGAGCGAGTGGCTTGGCATTGAAGGCGATGCCAAGTCCGGCGGCCTCGAGCATGTCGATGTCATTCGCACCGTCACCGATCGCGATGGTGCGCCGACGCGGGATCCCAAAGCGGACTGCGAGATCCTCTAGGGCCTTGCGCTTGCCAGGGCGGTCGATGATCTCTCCGACCACCCGACCGGTGAGGTACCCGGCCTCGATCTCCAACGTGTTGGCTCGCAATTCCGAGACCCCGAGTTGCTGCGCAAGGGGCGCGATCACTTGCGTAAATCCACCGGAGACCAGTGCGATCCGGTAGCCGAGCCGATTGAGTGTCCGGCACAGCGTCCGCGCACCGGGAGTCAACCGGATGCGGTCACGGACGTCGGAAAGGACGTCCTCAGAAAGGCCTTCGAGCAGGGCAACCCGACGATGCAGGGACTCTGTGAAGTCCAACTCACCGGCCATCGCGCGCTCAGTCACGGCAGCCACCGCCTGCTGCTGACCGGCTGCCTCGGCCAGCAGGTCGATCACCTCGTCTTGAATGACCGTGGAATCGACATCCATCACAACGAGGTACTGCCCTCGGGTCTCCAAATCGGTGTCCTGCACGGAGATGTCCACGCCGCGCTCAGCCGAGATGGCTGCCAACGGCCGCCGGAGTGCATCGGGATCCACGCCCCGACCTTCGAAGGTCACGGCTGTGACGGGGTAGTGGGCAACACGACGAATTCGATCGATGTTCCCACCTTTCCCCGCTACCTCGGTCGCTAGATCTGCGATCGAAGCGGGAGTGAGATCAGCAGCCATCACGGTGATGCGGAATCCGCCATCGGGTCCTGCGACGTGGTCTCGATCCGGCATGGCCCGCACATTGATCGAGGCCTCCATGGCAAGTTCCCCGGCGAGAGCCTCGATCGCCGAAGCGACATCGGCGACGCATGCAGGCGGTGCCTCGAGCGAGCACGCGAGGATAAGGCGATCGCGCATGACGATCTGGTCCACGTCGCGGACGGACACGGGGAAGCGGGCGCAGGTCCGAAATAGGTCTCGGGTGACGCCCGGTCGGTCGCTTCCGGACAGCGTTACCACGATGGTGGAAGCGGCTGCACGTGACGCACCTGCCGCGGGACTGCCGTGCTCGCTCATGATGGGACCACGCTACTGAGCGCTCCCCAGATCCCTTTCAACACGCCCTACAGTGGCAGGGTGCGTGTCCTGAGAATGACCGACGTCGGGGTCCGCCGGGGCGCGGCACACCTGCTGTCGTCGGTGGACTGGACGGTCGAGGACTTCGAACGATGGGTGGTCATCGGCCCGAACGGGGCGGGAAAGACCACAGCGCTCACCATCGCGTCCACTCGAATGTTTCCAAGCGCTGGATCCGTCGAAATTCTCGGCGAGACCCTCGGGCAAGTCGATATTGCCGAACTCAAGCCTCGTATCGGATTCGCGTCGCACGTGTTGCTACGTGACATTCCCATGCACGAAGCGGCAGTGGATGTCGTCGTTACCGGGGCCTACGCCATCACCGGTCGCTGGAATGAGGACTACCACGAGTCGGATCTGGCTCGCGCGCGCGAATTGCTCCAGGCATGGGGGGCCGATGCTTATGCCGATCGCCCCTTCGCTTCGTTGTCGGAAGGCGAGCGTAGGCGCGTACTTATCGCTCGCGCCCTGATGAGCGATCCTGAGTTGTTGTTGCTTGATGAGCCCGGGGCCGGATTGGACTTAGCCGGGCGCGAAGAATTGATCGGGCTACTTGATGATCTCAGTGCGGACCCGATGGCGCCGACACTGATCCTGGTTACCCACCACGTCGAGGAGATCCCTCCCGGCATTACCCACGGGTTGTTGCTGGCAGGGGGACAGGTAATCGCCAGTGGACCCATCGGGGAGGTACTCACCGATGAGGCGATGTCCCGGGCGTACGGCGTTCCTATTCAAATCGAAGCGGTTGGCGGAAGATGGATGGCTATCGCGCGGAAGGCGGCGTCGTGAGCACGAACTTTCCCGCGCGCTTCCTATTCGCTGACCAGCTCGGACCCCACTTCGACGATGGCGGCGCCATCACGCTGGTGGAAGCAAAATCGGTGTTCCAAAGGCGCGCCTACAACCGCCAGAAGGCGCATCTGGTGCTGAGCGCTCTGCGGCATCGAGCTGCCGAGGACTCCGGTCGCATCACGTTGATCCGCGCTGGGAACTACCGCGAGGGGCTATCGGGTCTGGACGTGAGCGCGATGGATGCCGTGGCTGCCACGTCTCGCCCTGCGCGTGCCCTCCAGGCGAGCCTGGGCTTCGGGCAGGTGCACCCCGAGCGCGGCTGGTTCACCGGACCCGCAGAGTTCGCGCAGTGGGTAGAGGGCAGAGGACGCAAGCGTCTATTGATGGAGGACTGGTATCGAAGTGTGCGTCGCCGGCACGACATCTTGATGGACGACGGTGAGCCAGTAGACGGGCGCTGGAACTTCGATTCCGACAACCGCTTGCCACCGCCGCGCGGCGAGACCCATCTACCTGTTCCCCCGCCGTGGCAACCGGCAGAGGACGAAATAGACGCCGAGGTGCGGGCCGACCTGGATGCGTGGGCCAAGGAGGGCGTGGAATTCCTCGGGACCGATGGCCCACGCCGTTTCGCTGTGACTCGTGAGGAAGCCATACAGGCTCTCGAAGACTTCATAGACAACCGTCTTGCCCTGTTCGGCCCTTACGAGGACGCCGTCTTGTGGCGCGACCCCTTCATGGCACATTCCTTGCTTTCGGTGCCGTTGAACCTCGGGTTGTTGCATCCGGTCGAAGTGGTGGACCGAGCCGTCGAGGCTTGGGTCGATGGCCGTGCCACCATCGCCAGCGTCGAGGGATTGATCCGCCAGATCATCGGCTGGCGCGAGTACGTGTGGCACTTGTACTGGCATCTGGGTGCCGAGTACGAGGAGCTCAACGCACTAAGTGCTGACGTACATCCACCGGATTGGTTCCTGCAGGCCGCCTGGAAGGAAGTCGATGCCCATTGCCTAAAGCGCTCATTGCAATACGTATCTGAAATCGGCTACTCGCACCACATCGTCCGACTCATGGTGTTGAGCAACTGGGCGACCCAGCGCGGATATTCGCCACAGGTGATGAATGACTGGTTTCGGCGCGCTTTCGTGGACGGCTATCCGTGGGTCATGACGGCCAATGTGATCGGGATGGGTTTGTACGCCGACGGTGGAACTATGGCCACGAAGCCTTACGTGTCCGGTGGGGCCTACATCAAGAAGATGACGGACTTTTGCGGTGAGTGTCGGTACGACCCCAAGGTTCGTGTGGGGGACAACGCGTGCCCGTTCACGGCGGGCTACTGGGCTTTCTTGGATCGCCATCGCGAGTCGTTTCGGTCCAACCATCGAATGGGCACCGCCCTACGCACTATGGACAAGTTGCGCGATCTGCCGGAATTGCTTGCGCAGGAGACAGCACGCGGAGAGCAGGCGCCGTGAGCCGATCGAACGTCCGCGCGGTGGTCCGCTGGTTCATTGCGATCCTGGGGGTACTCGCGATACTCGCTGGTGCGGCCGTGGTCGGGGGTGCTGCGTGGGTTCGATCGGTATTGGATCCCCAGGGGGCCTTGTCTTCGGTTGCGCAGTCGATATCGGCTGCGGAATGCGAAACCCTCTTGATCGAAGTCGTCGAGGTGGATATTCGCGCGCAGGAACTTGAGAACTTGCCGGTAGTGGCAGAGCGCACGTCCCCGTCCCTCGTGGTCGATGTGGTGTCGGCGGTAAGCGAGGCTCAGTCGACCACTCTGGTGGGAGTGGCTGACAGCCAACAGGTCGAGGAGCGATTGCTGGGGGCGCGGTATTGCATCGCGGAGTCGAGTCCCGAGGGGTGGACCACGCGCAACGTCACCCTGACGGCGGACGCTCCGGATGTGAACCTCGACGGCCTCGTGGGTGTGTGGGCTCGCGCCGACGGTGATGAGTCGGTGGTTATCCCGGTTCCCGAGCCTGGCCGCACCCTGGTCGTGTCCGTAGACGGCCCGGGCAACATCGCGGGAGTGGAATTGACCGGCCGGTACCGAATCGACGGCGCACCAGACCTGATACGAGCGTCGCTTATCTCCGGCTCGGTGGTGATCATTGTGGGTATCGCGTTGCTCATCGTCGCCATCATCGGATTCCGTAAGCGAGGTCGGCACGAGCAATCGCTGTCAACGGGCATCGAGGATCGGACGTCACCGTGAGTGGCAACGACCGGATCTGGACGGTTCCCAACATCCTCAGCCTCGCCCGTTTGCTGGGAATACCGGTGTTCTTGTGGCTGGTGTTGGTGGAACGGGCAGATGTGTGGGCGTTCGTGGTGCTTGTTGTCGCAGGAGCCAGTGACTGGTTCGACGGTTACCTAGCCCGTCGACTGGATCAGCAAAGCGCGCTGGGCGAGGTCCTTGATCCCCTCGTCGATCGCCTGTACATCCTGGCAACCCTCATCGGTCTGGCGTTACGCGACGTAATCGGCTGGTGGCTGGTGGGCCTACTCGTGGGCCGCGATCTGGTGCTCTTGGCGTTGCTGCCGATGCTGCGCCGATCCGGACGTATCGCGCTGCCCGTGACCTTCGTCGGGAAGGCGGGCACATTCGCACTCCTGTGGGGATTCCCGCTGTTGCTGCTCGGCTCGCTGCCGGGAACCTGGGGGACTGTTCTTACGGCCTTTGGTTGGGGATTCGCCCTGTGGGGCACGTACCTGTACTGGTGGGCTGGCATCCGTTACGCGCAACAGATGATCGGCGCCTCCAAGAGGCCGGCCAGCGATACGCCGATGGGTTAGGGTCGCCCGGGCGACTCTGTGGAGGGTGACGATGATTCCTGGCGAGCTGCGCTACACCGCTGAGCACGAGTGGGTGCGCGTGGACGATGCTGACCATGTGACGGTCGGCATCACCCATTACGCACAAGACTCCCTCGGCGACATCGTCTTCGTGTCGCTCCCTGAGGTTGGTGCGGTCGTCCAAGCCGGAGAGTCGTGCGGTGAGGTCGAATCGACGAAGAGCGTCAGCGAACTCTTCGCACCCTTAGACGGCCAGGTACTTGAAGTGAACGGGTCCTTGGATTCCGATCCGGCAGTGATCAATACCGAGCCCTACGGCGAAGGCTGGTTGATGCGGCTCACCGTGACCGAGCCGAGCCAGATCGATGGCTTGCTCTCGGCGAGTGAGTACGAAGGAATGACCCAAGGGTCCTAGGCTGGACTCGTAACGCTGCTCGGCCATCGGGAGGGAGGGCCTTCGACTCATGACGTGCACATCGTGTGGCAAGCCCGTCCACCCGGAAGACCGCTTCTGCGCCGCCTGCGGCGCCCCGTTGGCGGTCGTCTCCGAGGAACTCGACCAAACGGGAGCCATTACGGCGATACCGGGTTCCGGCCCGCCCACGGGTACCGGTCCAGCAGCCGCACTCGGTACCGGAATCCACCGGGAATTGCCTACCGGCTCAGCGCTGCTAGTGGTGCATCGTGGCCCCAGCGAGGGAAGCGAGTTCTTGCTTCCAGCCGAAGCTGACGTGATCGGCGTCGGCAGATCCCCGGAATCGGAGGTATTCCTCGACGACGTCACCGTCAGTAGGAGGCACGCGGAATTCCGACGCGGTGCGGACGGCTGGAGTGTGCGCGATGTCGGTTCCTTGAATGGGACGTACGTGAACCGCGTACGTGTGGACGATCAGCGTCTCAATGGGGGCGACGAAGTCCAGATCGGCAAGTTCCGATTCGTGTTCCTGGTGGGCGTTGAGCCCGGAGCTTGAGCCCCGAGCATGAGCGCACGGCAAGAGCCGGAGCCTGCAGCCCAGGGGACGTTGAGCATCGGAGAGGTACTCAGCATCCTCAAACGCGAGTTCCCTGATGTCACGATAAGCAAGATCCGTTTCCTGGAATCCGAAGGTTTGGTCACTCCCGCCCGCACATCGAGTGGTTATCGGCGATTCGCCGATGAGGACATCCGTCGACTCCGCGACATTTTAACCCTGCAGCGCGATCAGTACCTGCCGCTCAAAGTGATACGCGAGCAACTCGAGCAGCCGGCGCCGACGGCCGCCTCATCGGGATCTGGAGTTCGTCCCGAGGATTTCCGCCCAGGGGCCGGCAAGATGCGGCTCACCCGCACCGAACTCGCTGAGACCACCGAACTCGAGGAGTCCTTCGTTGCCGAGCTCGAGGAACTCGGATTGGTCTGGATCTCACCAGCCGGTCATTACGACGAAGATGCCGTCGCTATCTGCCAGGTGGCGGCACGGTTGTCCGCATTCGGAATCGAAGGTCGGCACCTGCGTAGCTTTCGCGTAGTCGCCGACCGGGAAAGTGGTCTCATCGAGCAGATGATCACGCCCTTCTCCCGGACGTCAGGTCGCGATCGCAATAACCGGGCAGAGTCCGTGGAAGCCGTACGAGATATCGCCTCATTGTTCGTGCAACTGCACGGAGCCCTTCTTCGGGCTGAGCTGATTCGGTCGGGCAAGGCGTAGCGCCCGTAATTTCGCTAAGCGCGTGATGTTCCGGGTATGCCCGGGAGCCAGCGGCAGATAGCCTGTTGGCATGGTGCCTATGGACGTCGTCGGAGTGCGCATGGAGATGCCCTCGAACACTCCCATCGTGCTGTTGCGCGAGCGGGAAGGGGAGCGCTACCTGCCCATTTGGATCGGAGCGGTCGAGGCGACTGCGATTGCGTACGCGCAGCAGGGGGTGGTGCCTCCGCGGCCACTCACCCACGACCTTATGAAGGATCTGCTGGTAGCCCTCGATGCGCAAGTGTCCGAAGTTCGCATCACCGCATTGGAGGACGGAGTCTTCTATGCGGTGATCGTTTTCGCCGGCGGTCTCGAGGTGCAAGCCCGTCCGTCCGACGCCATCGCGCTTGCCTTGCGCAGCGAAGTGCCGATCGTGGGAGCAGAGTCGGTCCTCGACGAAGCCGGCATCGAGATTCCCGACGAATCCGAACCGGTGGAGGAGGACCAGGTCGAGAAATTCCGTGAGTTCCTCGACCAGGTGACACCGGAGGATTTCGGAGCCCCGGGAACCTCCTGAGCCTTGACTTGACGTTGAGACTTCGCTCGACCTGGTCGTGGCGTGTCGCGTTGAGCCGCCGTGCGCTCGTGCCTAGGTTTCATCGTGCCGAGCTTCCCCACCGACCATCTCGGTCGCGTGAAGCCCGAAACGGATCGGGCACTGACGCACTAGGGTGAAGCCTGCAGGAGGAGGATCGCGTGACCGGTTGGCAGACACCCACTGTCCACGAATGGGCGAGTGGCTCTGGTGCACAGGACGCCCTTTTCGACGACGCTGATCTTCGACCATTGCCGGCCCATGTCGGCTACCGCGGGCCCATTGCCTGCTCGGCCGCTGGCATCACCTACCGCCAATTGGATTACTGGGCGCGAACCGGACTGGTGGTGCCATCAGTGCGCGGGGCGAGTGGCTCAGGCTCCCAGCGGCTCTACAGCTTCCGCGACATTCTGGTGTTGCGAATAGTCAAGCGGCTGATCGATACCGGGGTGTCGTTGCAGAACATCAGAGCGGCTGTCGATCATCTGGCAACCCGCAAGGGCGAGGACCTGGCCCGAATCACCTTGATGAGCGATGGGGCAAGCATCTACGAATGCCGCAGCGCCGACGAGGTGGTGGATCTCGTTCGCGGTGGCCAAGGAGTTTTCGGTATCGCGGTGGGCAGTGTGTGGCGCGAGGTGGAAGGCACCCTGGCTACTTTGCCGGCCGAGGACCCGGCGGGGGAGCAGATCCCGCCAGAAGGGGTCACCGACGAGCTGGCGAGCCGGCGCGCGCGACGCGCTGTCGGCTGAACCTGGTCACCCGGCGCCTGGATGTGCGCTAGTGTGAAAGGGCTAGTAATCCCACGCGGGAGAGAGCCGCGGCCCACGCCAGGGTCGTAGCCGCCGAAGGAGCAATTGCCCCGACAAACTCTCAGGCGCCGGTACCGCGCGGGTAGGCAGCTCTGGAAAAGGGACCTGGTCCCTACCGACGGTGCAAGCCGCTGCTGGAACTCCCAGCCACGGTGAAGCTCTCAGGTCGCGCTCGTCGCGGGTAACAGAGGGGGAGCAGTTCCGACTGTTCGCCCGCCCGCTTGGAGAGACGCCATGGAATTCACCGCACGCCACATCGGTCCCACCGAAGACGACACCGCCACGATGCTCGGTGCGCTCGGATATCCCAATCTCGATTCGTTGATCGCCGCCGTGGTCCCCGCGGGCATCGCCGACCTCGAACCGATGGACCTACCGCCGGCTGCCACCGAAACGGAGGCCCTCGCCGAACTCGAGGAACGAACTCGCCAGATCGTGCGACCTATCTCGATGATCGGTCTTGGGTACCACGGCACCGTCATCCCCGAGGCCATCAAGCGTGGAATCTTGCTGAACGCTGGTTGGTACACGGCGTACACCCCCTACCAACCGGAGATCTCCCAGGGGCGCTTGGAGGCACTCCTGAACTTCCAAACGTTGGTCGAGGAACTCACCGGGCTGGCCGTCGCGGGCGCCTCACTGCTGGATGAGCCGACCGCGGTTGCCGAAGCGATGGCCATGGCGGTGAAGCACGGCCCCAAGAATGTCCGACGCTTGGCTATCGACGCTGGAGTCCATCCACAGACCCGCGCAGTTGTCGCCACCCGAGCCGAGCCGCAGGGCATCGAGGTGGTGGATTTCGATCCCGCCAACGGCTTGCCGGAGGGGGAGTGGTCGGGCGTGGTGATCGCCTACCCCGCATCCACCGGAGGAATCCGCGATCCTCGTGCGCTGATCGCGGACGCGAAAGGTCGGGGTGCGCTGGTGATCATGGATGCCGACCCCCTCGCTCTGGTTGCACTGGAATCGCCTGGAGCTCTCGGTGCAGACATCGCTGTGGGATCGATGCAGCGTTTCGGAGTGCCCATGGCCTTCGGTGGTCCGCATGCCGGGTACATCGCGGTGCGCAGTGGCTTGGAGCGTTCGCTGCCCGGCCGACTTGTGGGAGTAAGCGTTGATGCAGATGGACGCACTGCCTACCGTCTTGCCCTGCAAACGCGCGAGCAGCACATTCGTCGAGAAAAGGCCACAAGCAATATCTGCACCGCGCAGGTGCTGCTCGCCGTTCTGGCGGGGATGTACGCCGTCTACCACGGCCCTGAGGGACTTCGAGCCATCGCCAAGCGGGTGGCCACGTTGACTGCGCGACTGGCAACGGGTGCGCAGCGCGCTGGGTTGGAGGTTATGGACGAGCACTTCTTCGACACCGTTTCCGTGCGCGCCGAAGGCAACGCGGAACGCATCGTGGACAACGCCCGTGATGCTGGCATCAACATTCGCTTTGTCGATGCGGACACTTTCTCCATCACTGTGGACGAAACCACCACCGAGCAGCAGATCGCACGCGTTGCCGGAGTCCTCGGCTTCGACATCGCCTCGATTGCCGAACCGATGATCCCGACGTCGTTGCAGCGCTCCGACGAAATGCTCGACTACCCGGTCTTCCACCAGCACCGCAACGAGACATCGCTCATGCGCTACATGCGATCCCTGGCAGACAAGGATCTCGCTCTCGATCGCACGATGATCCCACTCGGTTCGTGCACCATGAAGCTCAATGCTGCCGCTGAGATGGCTCCCATCACGTGGCCGCAGTTCGCTGAGATCCATCCGTTCGCACCTGCGCAGCAGGTCGAGCCGTATGTGCGGATCATCGACGAACTCGAAGCCTGGCTCGCCACAATCACCGGATACGACGCCGTCAGCGTCCAGCCCAACGCTGGATCGCAAGGCGAATTCGCCGGCCTACTCGCGATCCGCGCTTACCACCGTGCGAACGGCGATGACCAGCGCACGATCTGCCTGATTCCCAGCAGTGCGCACGGCACCAACGCCGCCAGCGCGGTGATGGCGGGGATGAAGGTCGTGGTCGTGGCGTGCGATGAGATCGGGGATGTCGATGTTGCAGACCTCAAGACCAAGATCGTCGAGCATGGCGAGTTTCTCGCTGCATTGATGATCACCTATCCATCGACTCACGGTGTGTTCGAGGAATCGGTGCAGGAGATCTGCGGGCTCGTCCATGATGCCGGAGGTCAGGTGTACGTCGACGGCGCGAACCTGAACGCACTTGTGGGGCTAGCCAAGCCCGGCAAATTCGGCGCTGATGTCTCGCACCTGAACTTGCACAAGACATTCGCCATCCCACACGGGGGTGGGGGACCGGGTGTAGGCCCGATCGGGGTGCGCGCCCACCTCGCGCCCTATCTGCCCGGACATCCGCTGCGACCCGAGGCCGGGCCGGCTGGCCGTGGTTACGCCGACGGGGGAGTAGGTCCGGTCAGCGGCGCCCCGTGGGGCAGCGCCGGCATCCTGCCGATCCCGTGGATGTACATCCGGATGATGGGTGATGAGGGTCTACGCGGCGCTACGAGCACCGCGATCGCCTCAGCGAACTACATCGCGCATCGACTGCAGGACCATTTTCCGATCCTGTACACGGCGCCGAACGGAACTGTGGCGCACGAGTGCATCTTGGATGTTCGCGCCATCACCCAGGAGACGGGGATCAGCGTCGAGGACATCGCCAAGCGATTGATCGACTACGGGTTCCATGCGCCCACGATGTCCTTCCCCGTTGCGGGCACACTCATGGTGGAACCGACGGAGAGTGAATCGTTGGCGGAGATCGATCGCTTCTGCGATGCGATGATCGCGATCAAGGCGGAGATTGATGCGGTCGCGGCCGGCCAATGGCCCGCAGATGACAACCCACTGGTCAACGCGCCACACACCACCGATTGCCTGATCGGGGACTGGAACCATCCGTATCCCGCACGACTGGCCGCTTTCCCGGCTCCGGGAATGGAGAACGGCAAGTACTGGCCACCGGTTCGGCGCATAGACGGCGCCTACGGAGACCGTCACCTCGTCTGCTCATGTCCACGACCCGAGGAACTTGCCGACGACCTGCCGGTGCCAGCTGCAACCTAGGGCCGGGGCAGCTCCAGCACGAGGCAATCGTCTCGACCGAACCGACGTGGACCAACGTCGGTGAATCCGAGGCTGCGGTAGAAGTCGATGGCGCGGGTATTCGTCGCTAGGGGGTCGATGAGGATGGTGTGGGCGCCGTGTATCTCGAATGCGCGGTTAATCGCGTGCTTCATCATCACGGTTCCGTAGCCGCGGCCGATCGCCTCGCGTTCACCAATCCAGATATCGATCGCGAACGTGCCGGGGGAGACGGCCCCTGAGCCATCACCCCAGTAGTTCGAGGGTTCGTCTGCGGCGTCCAAGACGACCACCACCCCTATTGGTCGGCCGTCCACCTCGCACATCCACACTTCTTGCCATGGCACATCGAGCTCGTGCCTCCAGTCCCAGGGTTCGTCATCGCCGCTGACCGCGCGAACGTGTTCGGCCTGATCCCAGCGCTCCAGGGTGACGACATCGGAGGTGGCGGCCAAGCGCAGGGCTACGTCAGACACGGACGGCTCGGACCCACAGGTAGTCCTGGGTATCTCCGTCGGGGCGAACATGCGCCTCCTCGTACGTTTGTTCGATTGTGAAATCCGTCTCGAAGAGCGACTCGAAGTCGGCCACGCTCTGCCGGCGCACGGGCAGCCCGGCGCACATCTCAGGTCCCGTGGGGCCGAAAGAACCGATAACGACGACGGATCCGTGCCGCGTAGCTGCCCGAAGTACCGACGCATACCGACGTCGATCAGCGTCATCCCGCAGGAAATGCAGGACGGCGCGGTCGTGCCACAGATCGAAGGAACGCGGGGGAGTCCAGGAGAGCAAGTCCGCCCGAATCCACTCGACGGATGCGGAACGCTGGCCGAGGCGAGCCTGGGACAGGTCGAGTGCGATCGGCGACCAATCCAGCACCGTCAGATCGCTCCAGCCGCGGTCCAGCGCTTCATCGACCCACACGGATGCACCCGCACCGATGTCGATCGCTGAACTCGATGGCGATAGGTCACCGATCATCCGCCAACTCGGATCCGCAGTGACCTGAAACCAGCCGCGGGTGGTGTAGTCGCCGGAGTAGGAGGAGTCCCAATGGGCTGGGCTTGACGTCACGCCACGAGCCTAGTCTCGTGACGGACATAATGTGCATTATCGGGCTAAGACCCATGAGTGCGCCATCAGGGCAGGTACTCGCGCACGTTGGGCATCAGGAAGCCTGCTGGGACCGATCCGGTAGCCCTCGGTCGATCAGAGTGCATCGATGGCACGTTCTGCGCCGTGCCAATGAGTGCGAACGAAACAACCGCTACCGCGCAGGCACTTAGTCAATTCGTGCGCACCACCTGGTCATTACAGCGCATGACGGTCATCTTGGGTTCAGTCCTCGGGGCCTAGGCTGTGCGGCGTGTCAAAGGTTCTGGCGAGTCTGCCCATCGGTGAGCGCGTAGGTATCGCCTTCTCCGGGGGGTTGGATACGTCGGTTGCCGTGGCGTGGATGCGCGAGAAGGGCGCAATCCCCTATACCTACACCGCCGACATCGGCCAGTACGACGAACCCGACATCGCGTCCGTGCCCGGACGAGCGACGCAATACGGCGCTGAGGCGTCCCGACTGGTCGACTGCACCGGGCCACTCGTCGAGGAAGGCCTGGCCGCCATCGCGTGCGGCGCGTTCCATATTCGTTCCGGCGGGCGGCAGTACTTCAACACAACTCCCCTCGGTCGCGCGGTGACCGGCACGATGCTGGTGAGAGCGATGGCCGACGACGGTGTCTCGATCTGGGGCGATGGTTCCACCTACAAGGGCAACGACATCGAGCGGTTCTACCGCTACGGACTCATGGCCAACCCGGCGCTTCGCATTTACAAGCCGTGGCTTGATGAAGACTTCGTGCGCGAGCTCGGTGGCCGAGCGGAGATGAGCGCCTGGCTTACCGAACGTGATCTGCCGTACCGGGACAGCGCGGAGAAGGCGTACTCCACCGATGCGAACATCTGGGGCGCAACGCACGAAGCGAAGACCCTCGAGCATTTGGACGTCTCGCTCGAGACCGTCCAGCCGATCATGGGCGTTCGATTCTGGGACCCGTCGGTCGATATCGCTACTGAAGACGTCACCATCACATTCGAGCAAGGCCGTCCGGTTGCGATCAACGGCCAGACGTTCGACTCCCCCGTCGCGTTAGTGCGTGAAGCTAACGCAATCGGTGGGCGGCACGGTCTGGGTATGGCAGACCAGATCGAGAACCGCATCATCGAGGCCAAGAGTCGTGGCATCTATGAAGCCCCGGGTATGGCGCTGCTCTTCATCGGTTACGAGCGGTTACTCAGCGCGATCCACAATGAAGACACCATCGCGAACTACCACGCCGAAGGTCGCAGACTCGGCCGATTGCTCTATGAAGGTCGATGGCTGGATCCGCAATCGCTGATGTTGCGTGAGTCCTTGCAAAAGTGGGTGGCCAGTGCGGTCAGCGGGAATGTGACGCTTCGGCTTCGTCGCGGAGACGATTACACGATCATCAACACCGAGGGCCCAGCCTTCAGCTACCACCCCGATCGTTTGTCGATGGAGCGCACCGAGGATGCGGCGTTCGGTCCAGACGATCGCATCGGGCAACTCACGATGCGCAACCTAGACATCTCCGATTCGCGGGCCAAGCTGGAGTTGTACGCGGGACTTGGAACACTGCGCGACGGGCATGTGGAACTGGTGGGTGATATCCGGCCAGGTATCGCCGGACGGATCGCCGATCGGGATGCGCAGGCAAGCGAGGGTGCCGAAACCGAGCGCGGCGCGGAGCAAGCCTGGGAGGGCGCTGCTTTCGACGCTGGTGCCGACTGATGCCCAGGCGTGCGCTTCGTGTAATGCTGGAGTCATGACTGCCTCTCCCCCAGAGCCGGACGGCAACGACGACGTCCCCGAGATCCCGGACTTCATCCCGGATGAGGGATTCGTCGCGTCTGGGCCCAAGGAGCCCTCCGCCGAGGAGCGGGCAGCCAAAGCGGCGCGGATCGCCCAGGGCAACGACCGCCTTCGTGCGGCCGGCCAGATTTCCGACGGAACCGGTAAGCCCGCGTATCGCCGAGGATCCAAGGTTGCCCCCTGGATCGGGATCGCGGCCGCCGTGGCCGTCCTGATCGTGGTCGTGGCCGTCTTGGCCGGCTAAGCGCCGGAACGCCGCTCGAGCGCTTGATCGGGCACTTGGTCGGGCATGTGAGCGTGCCTGGAGTGAACACTGCCCGATCAGGACCTGTCCCCCGGGGCCCGTCGCCCGGGAAAACCTGGCAGCGTGAAGGAACCTCGGGCGCCACGGATGCGTCTGATCCACAACCGACACGCGAGGGAGGCAACCATGGGCGAGACGTCTATGAAAGGCACCCGGCTCGGGGCCTTGAGCTACGAGCGAGATGAGCATGTGGCTCCAGCAGAGCGACGAATTGTCCGATATGTGTGCAAGGCTGGACACGCATCCGATGTCCCCTATTTCGTCGATGCGGACGAAATCCCGCGCGAATGGACGTGTCGTTGTGGCGAGATTGCAATCGCCGAAGAAATCGCACCGGAGGAGCGCAAGGCCGAACGCCACGTTCGCACCCACTGGGACATGTTGATGGAGCGTCGCACTATCGCCGATCTCGAGGAGTTGCTCGAAGAGCGTCTCGCACTGCTCGACGAGACTCGTTCCGAGGATCTGCCGAAGTCGGCCTGACGCCTACCGTCCGATTACTGGCGGGTCTTCGGGCCCACGCTCATCGGGGTCTTCGTTTCGTAGGTCCTCGATCACGACTGTTCCCCGGATCACCTCCCCCGATCCGGGGAACCTGGAATACCACGTCTGCTGATTGAAACGGCGAGCCATCCAGCGGCCGACCACCGAACGTACGCCTGGAAGCAACAGCGCTGCGCCAAGGACATCGGTGAGGTAGCCGGGGATGACGAAGAGCACGCCAGCACCGAACTGCCCGACAGTGGCTGAAGCAAGTTCGCGCGCCCGCTGGGGATCGGCTTGCATCGAGGCGGCCGCGCTGGCGCCGGCATTTCGCATCAAGGCCACGCCGATCGGGATGCCCGCAAGCAGGCCGAGCAATGCCCACCCCCAACCAATGAGCGAAGCGACGCCCCACAGAACCAGGATTTCGGCCAGCGGATAGCCGAACACGATCAAGCGCCCACGAAAGCCCATCGGTTACCGCTTCACCCGCGCTAATGCCTGCCTAATCCCCTTAGCGCGTTCGGCGACACCCCACTGGGTTACTCTCCACAGGGCCTCGGCCACGATGGCTCGACTCATCTTGCTATCGCCGACACTGCGCTCGACGAAAGTGATCGGCACTTCCTTCACCGTCATGCCGCGCTGCACTGTTCGCCAGGCTAGATCGACCTGGAAGCAGTAGCCCTGGGATGCGACGGTGTGGAGGTCGAGATTTCGCAAAGTGTCGGCACGGAAGGCTCGATAGCCGCCGGTTGCATCGTGAATCGGCACGCCAAGCATCGCGCGCGTGTAGATGTTCCCGCCGCGTGAAAGCACCTCGCGCCCCTTCGACCAGTTCTGCGTTCCACCTCCGGGAACCCAACGCGACCCCAAGACCAGGTCAGCGTCGCGCAACGCATCTAGAAGGCGAGGAAGTTGTTCTGGTTGGTGGGAACCATCGGCATCCATCTCAACCAGGACGTCGTAGTTGTTTTGCAGCCCCCAGGTGAAGCCAGCGATGTAGGCAGCACCCAGACCTTCCTTGCCGTGGCGGTGCATGACGCGAACCTTCGGGTCCGCTTCGGCGAGGGAATCGGCAATCGCACCGGTGCCGTCCGGGGAGTTGTCATCCGCAACGAGGACATCGGCCTCGGGAACCGCCGCACGGATGCGCTCCACGATCAACGGGAGCGCGTCCCGTTCGTTGTACGTGGGGACGATGACCAAGATCCTCCCAAGATCGGCGAAGATGCCGTCGGTCCCGGAAGTCACCGTTCAACCTTAGCCCGACGCTGCTTCGCGTTGGACGCGCCGATGACGTCGACGCAGATAGCCCACGATCACTAGAGCGAAGGCAAATGCCACCGCAGCCGTGATCTCCGGCAGCGCACCAACAAGGGTGCTGGGCGTGCGGCCGGTTCGTAGATCCACCTGCGCCACGAGATATCCACGCTCCCCCTCGTCGATCCGCTCCACCACGGTGCCGTCGGCAGCGATGACTCCGCTGATCCCGGTAGTCGAGGCGACGACCACGGTGCGTCCGGTTTGCAAGGCACGCATCCGTTCGATATCCCACTGCTGCGCCGGTTGTCCGGTCCCTTGGTAGGTCGCGTTATTGGTTTGCACAGTAATCAACTGGGCGCCACCGTCTATCGCTGCGGTGAAGACGTCGTCGTAAGCGACCTCGAAGCAGATGGCATCTCCGATGATCACTCCCCCGATCTCCAGAACACCTGGCTCATCTCCCCCGACGAAATCCCGGGGCACCCGCTCGAAGCGACCGATCAACGGCGCGAGTTGCTCGCGGAAGGGGACGAACTCCCCGAATGGCACCGGGTAGTTCTTCACATATCGAGCCCCCGCACCGGTCTGCGGATCCCACACGATGCCGCTGTTCTCGACCTTCGTCGGGTCATCCGTTTGCACGACGGCACCGACCAGGATCGGTGCACCGACGGCTGCCGCGGTTTCGCTGATGTCCGCCGCGACCGTCTCATCCCGATACGGATCGATGTCCGAGGAGTTCTCCGGCCACAGCACGAAATCCGGTTGCGGGACTTCGCCAGCGTCGATTGCCTGCGCGAGCTCGAGCGTTTGATCGATGTGGTTTTGCAAAACCGCTCGCCGCACGTCGAGCGCCTCCATGCCGGTCCCGGGGGTACCTCCCTGGATCGCGGCAACGGTCGCGGTGCTGCTGGTGCCGCCGAACTCCAGCGGCCGGGGAGCAACGAGCGCTCCAAGGAAGACGATGGCGATCATGATCGAGGCTGTTCGCCAGGTGCGTGTTCGTGCGGACTCGACGACCAAGCCTGCGATCAGGACGATCACGAAAGTAATGCCCGCCATGCCGGCCACCGAACCGAGCGCAGCTAGCGGTGAGTGCCCCTGCGAGAATGCCAGTTCCCCCCATGGGAAACCGCCGAGCGGCACGCGTCCGCGCAGAGCCTCCATGACCACCCACCCGCTGGCGATCCACCATGCTCCCCCTCGAATGCGGCTGATGGGTCCTACGAAGCTCCCGAACAGTCCGTTCCACAGCCCGCAGTAGGCCGCAAGGATCAGCCACGCGTCGACACCGATCACCGTCATCCAGGGCAGCAGGACGACGAAGAAGGCGATGCCGTAGATCAACCCGATGAAGCCGGACAGCTTCCACGAGGTGCGCCATTGGACCGCCAGAACCCCCAGTACGCCCACGAAGGCGAGCGGCCACCAGCCGAAGGGCGCAAAGGCCATCGCGGTCATGACACCGGATGCAGCGGCGATCGCAATGGACGCCATCGTCCTTGCCAGTCCTTCACCCCGCACGGCGCGACTCCCAGTACTCATGGCCGTAGGCGCACTGTCCGGCCATCAATGTGGCCAGGCACTGCGGATCTCCGGAATCGAGATCTGGCAGGCCGGGTGTGGCTGCGCGCGGATCAGTCGACCAGCCTTGAACGCGTTCGTCGGGAACACGGACCTGCAGATCAGCGACGCGCCAAATTGCCAGGTGCGCAGGCGCGCCCGGGGCGATGGTCCCGATTTCGGGCTGGCCGATGGCTCGCCACCCCGCACGAGTATGCGCGTTGAAGGCAGCGCGTCCGGAGACACCCAGTTCGGGGTTCGTGTGCTCGATTGCCGCTCGCACGGCTGTCCACGGGCGCAAGGGCGTGACCGGCGAATCGGAGTTGATGGTCAGTTGCCCGCCCGCGGCCACGATCTCGGCGAAGGCGTTCATGCTGTGGGCACGGTCGACACCGAGCCGTTGGTCGTACATACCCCCGGGTATTCCCCACCAGGCATCGAAGACGGGCTGCATGCTGAACGTGACACCGAGGGAGGCAAGTGAGGCGATGTCCTCGGTGGCGAGCATCTCGGCATGCTCGATCCGGTGCCCGGCGGCCCGCACCCGGTCAGCACCGAGTTCCTGCGCCACGGCCCGGAAGGCAGCGGCCACATCGCGGCAGGCGGCATCCCCGATCACATGGAAGCCACCAGGCACCCCCGCCTGAGTGGTCGACCGAAGATGCTCGGCGATCTGCTCTTCGGACAAGTATTGACGCCCGTTGGTCTCGGCATCGGCATACGGCTCGATAAGCGCAGCAGTTCGGGATCCCAAGGACCCGTCGACGAAGAGGTCGCCCCCGAGCCCATGCGCACCGATTGCGCGTGCCGTGTCGAACGCTTCCTCGCTGGCGACTTCGCCCCAGTACACGCTCACTTTCGGCAGTAGTCCAGTGTCGGCGAGTTCCTTTAAGGCTCGGGCATCGTGCGCACCGCCGATGGACGGTCCGGCCATTTCGTGGACGGCGACGATCCCGTTGGCCAGTGCTGTATGCAACGTGGCTTGCTGAGCTTGTTCGCGGGAAGTGGACGAGAGCCTCTCGAGGGCTGCTGTGCGGGCCATCTCGTGGGCGATTTGCTGTACGGGGCCATCGGCGGAATAGCCCTCCTGCTCGGTGATGGCGCGGACCCGCGCCACCAACGCACTGGATATCAACGCCGAGTGCACGTCCACTCGAGCCAGGTACACCTCACTCCCCCAGGCCGCTCGATCGAGTTCAGCGCGGGTCGGCAACTCGCGATCGGACCATGTCGTCTCATCCCAGCCGTGTCCATAGACCAATCCCCCTCGCACGTCCTTAGCATGAGCGTGCACGGCGTCGAGCAGCTCGCTGGCACTTCGCACCTGCGAAAGATCCAACGCGGTCAGAACCAATCCGGTGCTGGTGGCATGAATATGGGAATCGACGAAGCCCGGCGCGACGAATGCTCCATCGAGATGCACCACCTGGTCCGCGATATCCAGATGCACCTGAGCACCGGAGTCGTCCCCCACCCACGCGAGTCGACCGTCGTCGATCAATAGGGCCGTGGCGAAGGGATCACTGTGGGAGTAGACGACACCCCCGATGAGCAGCGTGCGTCCGGCTTCGCTCACACCGATATCCGTACCAGCTCGCGCGGCCGAGCGTTCAACGCTCGTCCTCCCTCGGCGGTGCAGACGACGATGTCCTCGATCCGGGCCCCGTACTCGCCCTCGACATAGAACCCGGGTTCCACACTGAACGCCATCCCCGGTTCCACTGGGTCTTCATTGCCCTGAACCAGATATGGCTCCTCGTGGCTTTCCAGCCCGATGCCGTGACCGATGCGATGGATGAAGTAGTCGGAAAGTGGGGCGCCGCCGAACGTCGAAGTTGCCATGACCTCGCGAGCCTTGGCGTCGATGGATTCGCAGGTGCGTCCCGGTGCAACGAGATCACTCGCCTGCTGCTGCGCGTCCAGCAGGACGTCGTAGGCCGCTTGATACTCATCCGTTGGCTCACCGAGCACATAGGTGCGCGTGCAGTCGCTGCAGTAGCCCGACGGCATAGTGCCTCCGATATCGACCACTACAGGATCACCAGCCTGCATTACCCGATCGGAGACCGAATGGTGTGGACTGGCGCCGTTCGGTCCGCTGCCCACGATCACGAAATCGACGGACACGTGTCCGGCCTTCAGGATCGCATCGGCGATGATCGCGCCGGCCTGGGCTTCGGTCATTCCCGGGCGCAGGATCGACGGCACTTGGGCGTGGACGGCGTCGATGGCCGAGGCGGCCTGTTGCAGGAATTGGATCTCGGCATCCGTTTTGACGATCCGCATAGCCCTCAGGAGTACACCCGCAGTGACTTGTTCGCGATCGGGCAGTAAGGAGCGCAACCTCAGCACCCGTTCGGCCCACATGTGGTCATCGACTGCCACCGATCCGGCGGGTAAGGCGTTGATCCGCTCAGCGACGATCGCAAAGGGATCGGCCGTCTCCCCCCACGTGACTACCTCACCACCTGCAGACCCGAAGGCGCTCGATCGCGCCTCGTGACCTTCGAGTTCCGGGGCAACCATGAAGGGCTCCCCCGCCGCCGGGATCACCAGCGCCGTAAGTCGCTCCAGCGGTTTGGCGTTGTAGCCAGCCACGTATCGCAGATCGGCTCCGGGGGTGATGATTACCGCGGCTAGACCCTGATGAGGCATCGCCTGCTGCAGGCGCTCGATGATGTCCACACACCAAAGGTATGCCGTGTCACACTTCCGCCGTGAACCACTCTCCGGACGTGATGATCCTCGATACTGCGTCTTTGTACTACCGCTCCTTCTACGCCCTGCCCTCATCCATGACCGCGCCCGATGGCCATCCGCACAACGCGATCCGAGGCCTTCTGCAGACCATCGAGCGCTTGCGGGAGCGCTTCGACCCCACCACCCTGATCGCCGCCTGGGATACCGATTGGCGCCCGGACTGGCGGGTGGAACTCCTGCCCAGTTACAAGACCCATCGTCTCGCCGACGAGAGCGACGACACCGAGGAGGAACCTGACGAGCTCGGCCCACAGATCGGTGCCATCAATCAGATCTTGCGCGCGTGGGGCGTCCCTGTTGTGGGAGCCGACGATTACGAGGCCGACGATGTAGCCGGCACTCTGGCGCACGTTGCCACAGGGCAGGGACTCCAAACGGTGGTTGTCACCGGCGATCGTGATTTCGTGCAACTGGTGGACGACACCACTCGGGTCCTAATGACCATCAAGGGTGGGATGGACGCTTGGCCGCTACTCGACGCAGCAGCCACCAAGGAACGCTTTGGAGTCTTTCCCGCGCAATACCTCGACGTGGCCGCACTACGCGGAGATCCATCCGATGGACTACCCGGCGTGCACGGCGTCGGTGACAAGACCGCCGTTCGACTCATCCAGCAGTTTGGTGACCTGACTGGAGTGCAGCGCGCATGTGCAACGGAACCACTCATCAAGCCACTCACGCCTCGCCTAGCAGGGCTGATCACCGACCACGCTGACTATCTGGGCACCGCCATCCAGGTCAGTGCCATCCGCCGGGACGTCCCCATCCCACACGTGAA
>Ga0180429_10001281_pt1:0-10000 | contig 21465 bp, 19 predicted proteins | sample SS_ome_FD_132428 | JGI IMG/M metagenome (GOLD analysis project Ga0180429, IMG submission 132428) | Hypersaline lake sediment archaeal communities from the Salton Sea, California, USA - SS_1_S_1 metaG | ecosystem: Environmental > Aquatic > Non-marine Saline and Alkaline > Hypersaline >...
CAGCACGGTGAGGTGGAACAGCAGGTCGGCTGCCTCGCCGAGCAGCTCCTCGTCCTGCCCCTGGAGGGCCGCGACGACCGTCTCGCCCGCCTCCTCCACCACCTTCTGCGCCACGTAGCCGACGCCGCGCTGGTGCAGCTTGGCGACGTAGGACCCCGCGGGCAGGGTGGCGAGGCGCTCGTCGACCACCCGCTGCAGCAGGCCCATGACGGCGCCGATCCCGGCCGTGTCGACCGGCCCCTCGACCGGCACGCGCGCCTCGCCTCCCGGCGCCCGGAAGAAGCAGGAGCGCTCGCCCGTGTGGCAGGCCGGCCCGGCCGGGTCGACCCGGTACAGCAGGGCATCGCCGTCGCAGTCGAGTCGCACCTCGCGCACCCGTTGCACGTTGCCCGACGTCGCGCCCTTGTGCCACAACTCGACCCGGGAGCGGCTCCAGTAGTGGGCCTCGCCCGTCTCGAGCGTGCGCCGCAGCGCCAGCTCGTTGGCGTAGGCCAGCGTCAGCACGTCGCCGGAGCTGGCGTCCTGCGCGACCGCCGGGACCAGGCCGGCCGCGTCCCAGGCGACGGCGGCCAGCGCGGCCTCGACCGCGGCGTCGGTCGCGAGTGCGTCCTCGTTCATCCGTGCACCTCCGGCGCCAACGCCTCGCTCAGGTCGCCCATGAGGTCGTCGACGTGCTCGATCCCGACCGAGACCCGCAGCAGGTCGGCCGGGGTGGGTCCGCCGGGCGGTTCGATCGACGCCCGATGCTCGATGAGGCTCTCCACGCCGCCGAGGCTGGTGGCGCGGGTGAACAGCCGCACGCGTCCGGCGACCGCCCTCGCGGCTGGCTCGCCGCCGGCGAGGCGGAACGACAGCATCGCCCCGAACGCACGCATCTGGCGCGCCGCGACATCGTGGTTCGGGTGGCCGGGCAGGCCCGGGTAGCGCACCTCGCACACCGCCGGATGCGCGACCAGGAAGGCCGCCAGGGTGGCGGCGTTCTCCGCCTGCACCGCCAGCCGCACGGCCAGCGTGCGCAGCCCCCGGAGGGCGAGCCAGACGTCGAAGGGGCCTGCGACGCCGCCCTCCAGGCGCTGGATGTCGCGCACCCTGGGCCACGGGTCGTCGCGCTCGGGGCGCGCGGCGGGCGCCGCGACGACCACGCCGCCGAGCACGTCCGAGTGCCCCGAGAGGTACTTCGTGGTCGCGTGCACCACCAGGTCGGCACCCAACTCGAAGGCCGGCTGCCAGGGCGGCGGCGTCCAGGTGGCGTCGACCACCACCCACACCGGCGCCCCGTAGGCGGCCTCGGCCTCGCGCGCGACGGTCACGACGCCCGCGATGTCGGTCACCTTGAGCTGCGGGTTCGACGGGGTCTCGACCCACACCAGGCGCGTCTCGGCGCGCACGGCGCCACGGACGGCCGCGAGGTCGCTCATGTCGACGGCGGTCAGCTGCAGGCCCGCGGGCACCAGCACCCGCTCGAGCAGGGTGCGCAGGCCGTGGTACATGTCGTCCGGCACCACCACGTGACCGCCGGCGGGCACGCTGCGCAGCACGGCGGCCGCGGCTGCCGAACCCGACGCGAAGGCGGCCGCCTCCCGACCGCCCTCCAAGCGGGCCATGGCGTGCTCGAACGCCCCGCGCGTGGGGTTGTCGCTGCGGGCGTAGACGTAGCCACGCGGGTAGCTCCCATCCGCGTCGCGCTCGTAGGTGGTCGCCAGGTGCAGCGGGGGCACCAAGGCCCCGGTCGCCGCGTCCGGCTCCAAGCCGAGGTGCACGGCGAGCGTCTCGGGGCGCCAGCGGCCGGTCACAGGACCCTCACGGGCACGCCGGCGGCCGCCAGCACACGCTTGACCTCGGGGATGGTGATCTCGCGCCGGTGGAAGATCCCCGCCGCCAACGCGGCATCGGCCTCACCCTCCACCAACACCGCACGCATGTGCTCGGCCGAACCGGCGCCGCCCGAGGCGACGACGGGAACGTCGACGGCCCGCGCGACGGCGCAGGTGGCCGCGATGTCGTAGCCCGTCTTCATACCGTCCGCATCGATGCTGTTGAGCACGATCTCGCCCGCGCCGAGCTCGGCGCCGCGCATGGCCCAATCGAGCAGGTCGAGCCCCGTGTCGCGCCGGCCGCCAGCGACGAACACGCCCCAGCCGCCGTCCGGCCGCCGCTTGGCATCGATCGACAGCACCACCGCCTGGGCACCGTAGTGGTCGGACGCCGCGCGCAGCAGCAGCGGATCGGCGACGGCGCCGGAGTTGATCGACACCTTGTCCGCACCGGCGTCGAACAGGGCCTTGAAGTCGTCGAGCGTGCGGACGCCGCCACCGACGGTCAGGGGCATGAAGCAGCGCTCGGCTACCCGCTCGATGACGTCGCGCATGGTGGCGCGCCCGTGGGCGGTGGCGGTGATGTCGTAGAAGACCAGTTCATCGGCGCCCTCGGCGTCGTAGCGGACCGCGAGCTCCACCGGGTCACCAACGTCGGCGAGCTCGCCGGCCTCGGCGCGGCCGAACTGCTGGCCCCGCGTCGTGCGGCCGTCGTGCACGTCCAGGCAGGAGATGATGCGCTTCGCCAACACGGGCGCACGCTACCACCCAGCCCCGCCGCGCCACGCGCCTGCCGGGCCGCAACGCACGGCTGCGCCCAGGCGCCGCTTGGCGTTGAGGCCAGCGCCTGGGCGCCGCCCTCAACGAACGAGTAGCGACAGGATCTCGAGGTGGTGCGTGTGGGGTTGGAAGTCGTAGGGGCGCAGGCGCTCGAGGCGGAAGCCGGCGCGCTGCAGATCCGCGACGTCGCGGGCCCAGGTGGCGACGTCGCAGCTGACGTAGATCAGCGTCTTGGCGCGGCTCTCCACGATCGCCTGGCGCGTCACGGCGGCGAGGCCGGCGCGCGGCGGATCGACGCACACGAGGTCGGTGTCGTCGGGCACGCGCAGCTCGCGGACGTCGAGCCGCACGTGCATCACGTGGTTCGCCCCCATGCGCTGCGCGTCCGCGCGGCCGCGCTCGACGGCGCCGCGGTCGATCTCGATGACGGTCACCCGCTCGCTGCGCGACGCGAGGTGCAGACCGATCACCCCGTTGCCACCGTAAAGGTCGAGCGCGTGGCGCGCCTTCGGCGCCCAAGCCGCCAACTCGCGGAACAGCGCCCCGGCCGCCTGCGGGTTGGGTTGGGCGAACGCCGTCGCCGTCAGGGTGATCTCGACGTCACCGTACCGCTGGCGCATGGAGCGGGCGCCCGCTAGGCGCTGGGCGCCGCCGCGGAAGCGGCCGCGGGGGTCGTACGGCGCCAAGGCGACGCCGGCCACGCCGGCGCGGACGAGGGCATGGCCGGTCTCGAGCGGGTCGCCAGGATCGCCTTCGGCGCGCGTGTCCCGCCCCTCCCGAACGCCGTGCGACGCGCGTGGGCCTGCGCGAGGTCCGCGTGGGGCCCGCGCGGGCCCCACGGCGACGAGCGCGATCAGTGCCTCACCGTCGTCGTTCCCGCGGATGGCCACCTCGCGGACGCCCGCCGGCAGGCCCACGGACGTCACCGCGGCCCAGGCGGCGGCGCAGGCGGGGTTGGCCGTCGGGTCGTCGTCGAGCGGGACCACTTCGTGGGCGCCGGGCCTGCGGTAGCCGAGTGCCGCGGGCGTCCCCGACGACGCCACGGCGGGCTGGATGGCGCTGCGGTACCCCCAGTGCTGTGGCGAAGGCGTCACCGGCGGGACCTCCCCGGGTAGCGCCACGCCCGCACGCCGGGCCGCGTCCAGCAGCACGGCGTGCTTGAGTTCGAGCTGACGCGCGAGCGCGACGTGGCCCAGGTCGAGACCGGGATGCGGCGGGGCCGGGACGCGGTCGGGGCTGGGGTCGAGCACCTCGACGGCCTCGCCGAAGGCGACGCCCTTGCGCGTCTCGATCTGCGCTACCACCCGCTCGCCCGGGATGCCCCCGGCGAGCAGCACCAGGGGAACCCGGCGCGAGGCGGGGCCCACGGAGGCCTCCGCGGCCGGCTCCGCGGGCATCTCCGGAGCCTCCGCAACGTCGGCCGGGAGCGCGACACAGCGCCCGCCGTGGACGGGCCGGGCGACCCGCAACTCACGCAGTTCGGTAGATGGGTTCGGCACGGGGCAGCGTACCGCGGGCTGGCGCCGGCGCCAGCCGTGCCGCAGGCCCGCCCGCGCGATCCGCCGGACAGGGGCGGCAGGAGGCGGGTGCTAGACTCCGGCCATGAGACGCACGCCGCAAGAGATCGTCGAACTGGTCGTCTTCGGTCTGATCGCGCTCTTGCTCGGCACCGGGGTGCTGTGGCTGCTGGGCGCCGTCTTCGGCCTCGTCGGCACCGTCCTGGGCTGGCTCGCCGCGCTCCTGTGGGGCATCGTGAGCTTCCTGGTCCCGGTGGCGCTGGTCGCCGGCGTCGTGGTCCTCATCGTCCGCTTGGTGCAGGGTAAGCCGGTGCCCGGGGTCTCCGTCCGCTCGGACGCGCCCACGGTCGACGCCGCCCCCGCCGCCGCGGATGCGGAGACCGCGAGCGAAACCGAACTGGACCGCGAGCGCGCGGCCGAGTCCACGGCCGAGGGCATGCCCCCGGCCCCGCCTGAAACGCCGCCCGTCGCCCCCGAGGCACCGAGCGACGGCACCGAGCCCGCGTCGAACGACGAGGCGCCCGCGTCCGAAGAAGAGCGCCGCGACGAGGGCTGAGGCCGTCAGTCCGCCTCCTTCGTTCGCTCATCCGACCCTCGCATGAGGCTTCAGCACACCGTGCACCTGCGACGCATCGCCACGACCGTGGCGCTCCTGGCGCTGGCGCTATGGATCGCCAACGCCTCGGGGTCCGGCTCGGAACGACCGCCCGCGCTCGATGACCTCGGTCTGCGGACGGTGACGGACATGGGCTCGCGAGAGGGCGACGCGCTGCGGGAGTGGATGGTCGCCGGCGCCCCGGAAGCCATCCTGCGCGGGGCTTTCGCCTACGACCAGAACTGCTCGGTGTGCCACGGGGACACCGGCCTCGGCTACGAAGAGGCGCGGCTCGCCTTCCCGGCGGACCACCGCACCTGCACGCGCTGCCACCGGCCCGGCAACGCGCGCGAGATGTCCTTCGAGACGATGATGGAGCGCCAGCACGACCTGTTCGACCTCGGCGATCCGCCCGCACTGCGCGGGCCGGGCACGCTCTCGGCCTTCGCCAGCGACGAGGTGCTGCTCGCGTACACCCAGGCGACGATGCCCCGCTACCAGCCCGGCCGCCTCGACGACGAGGACTACGCCGACCTGGTCGCCTTCATGCGCTGGATCGCGTCGCCGCCATAGGCGAGGGGCGCCCCTTCCAGGGCGCCCCCGAGAACGGTCCGTGAAACCGCGTCAGACGTGCCCGCGCACGTCGAGGACGTCGCGGAAGGCGTCGCCGAGCAGGTTCCAACCGAGCACGAACATGACGATCGTCAGGCCGGGCCAGAACGACGTGTACCAGTACGCCAGCGGCTGGCCGGGCGGACCCAGGATCCAGTTGCGCGCGAAGGAGATCATCTGGCCCCAGTCGGTGTAACCGAGCTCGGGTCCGAGGCCGAGGAACGACAGCGCCGCCGCCGTGAGGACGATCGACCCGATGTCGAGCGAGGCGACGATGAGCACCGGGCCGATCGCGTTCGGCAGGATGTGGCGGAACACGATGCCGAAGGATCTGCGGCCCACCGCCTGTGCGCCCGTGACGTACTCCAACTGCTTGATGCGCAACACCTCGCCACGCACCAACCGGGCGTAACTGGGCCAGGCGACCGCGGAGATCGCAATCATGAGGTTGACGATCGAGTTCCCCAGCACCATGACGATGACGAGGGCGAGGACGAGCGCGGGCACCGCGATGACCATGTCCGTGAAGCGCATGAGGACGTTGTCGACCCAGCCGCCGAGGTACGCGGCAGTCGCCCCGACGAGGATGCCGACCGCCAGGCCGATCCCGACGACCAACACGCCGATGCGGAACGCCGTGCGGGCGCCCCACATGAGACCGTAGTAGATGTCGTAACCCTGGCTGGTGGTCCCGAGCAGGGTCCCGGAGGCCTCCGACGTCTGCGGGATCGGCGAGAAGCCGGCGCGCGGCATCATGTAGCAGGAGTCCGGTGTCCGGAACATGATCTCCCAGAAGGCGGGGTTGCGGACGTCGCGGTGCGCCGTCGCCGTCGACGCCGTGAGGCCCAGGTCGCGCATGCAGGAGCGGCCGAGCGGCGTGACGAGCGGCGCGATCGTGGCGATGACGACGAACGAGAGAACGATGACCAGGCCGACGATGGCCAGCGGGTTGCGGCGGAAGCGACGCAGGCTCTTCGACTGCCACCAGCGGCCGAGTGCCGTCTTGCGCGCGACGAACGTGGGGGCGGGTGCGGCGTCCATCAGCCGTACCGGATCCGGGGATCGACGATGCCGTACAGCACGTCGACGAGCAGGTTGGCGGTCACGACCGCGACGGCGGTGAAGATGGCGAAGCCGAGGACCGAGGCGTAGTCGAGGTTGAGCGCCGCGCGGGCCGCCCACTGTCCGAGCCCCGGGTAGTTGAAGATCGTCTCGGTGATGACGACGCCGTTGATCAGCCCGATGAGCACGAAGCCCGAGAGCGTGATGACCGGGATCAGCGCGTTGCGGCGCGCGTGCTTGCGGTTGACGACGCTGGTCTGCAGGCCCTTGGCGCGGGCGGTCCGCACGTAGTCCTCGGACAGCGCATCGAGCAGCGACGAGCGCATGACGCGCATGATCTGCGCCGACTGCACGGTGGCCAGCGTGATGACCGGCAGGATCAGGTGCCGCAGGGCGTCGAGGGCGATGTCGAGCCGCCCGTTGAGCAGCGCGTCGAGCGTCAAGAAGCCAGTGTAGTCGCGGAAGCCGCCGGTGGCCATCTGGATGGCGAACTCCGTCGATATTCGCCCAGGCTGGAACCAACCCAGCAGGCCGTAGAAGATGACCAGCAACCAGATCCCCATGACGAACGTCGGAATCGACCAGCCGAAGATCGACAGCACACGGACCACTTGGTCGATCACCCCGTCGCGGTTGAGCGCCGCCATCGTGCCGAGGAAAATGCCCACCCCGATGACGGGCAGGATCGCCAAGAAGGCGAGTTCCGCGGTCGTCGGCAACCGCTTCCGCAATGTGGTGAGCACCGGCTCGTTCGTCGTGCGCGAGTACCCGAGGTCGCCATTCGCCAGCCGCCCCAGCCACAGGCCGTACTGCACGTACCAGGGCTCGTCGAGGCGGTACTGCCGGATGATCTCGGGGATCTGGTTGGCTTGGTTCTCGCTACGCACGTACGCGGCCGCGCGTTGGGCGGGGGTCAGGAGCTGCATGAGCAGAACGATGATGACCGTCACCCCGAAAAACACGAGGGGGAGCATCATCAGGCGGCGCAGGATGAAGGTGAACAACCGGTGGCCCTCCGAACGGCGCCCGATAGGGGGGCGCGGGTCGCCGGTCGCGGCGCGACCGGTTTCGTCAGATACCTTCGCTGTGTACGCGAACACACCGGATGCGATGTGCCCGCTGGTGGCGGGCGGGGGTGAATGCCACCCCCGCCCGAGACTCGAGTCGACTCAGTTCTTGGCGATGTCCTTCCACAGGTAGTAGTGGCTGCGCATCGGGTTGAAGTAGATGCCGGAGATGTTGTCGCGCGCGATGATGTACTCGGTCGGAACCGGGTAGACGATCATGGGCGCCTGGTCGTAGTGCAGCGTGCCGATGTCGCGGTACAGGAACGCGCGGGTCTCCTGATCGAGGATGACGTCGGCCTGGTCGATGAGCGCCTGCATCTCGGGGATGTCGATCGAGGTGCGGGCGGAGTAGAAGCCGTCGTTGTCGTAGAAGGTGTTGACGAAGTTGCGGGCGTCGGCGTAGTCGGCGCACCAACCGAGCGCGAAGAAGGGGACCTTCTTCTCGGCCGTGCGGGCGAGGAAGTCGGGCCACGGCAGGCTGCGGACGTTCATCGTGAAGTTCGGGTTCAGGAACTCGACGTTGTCCTTGATGATGTTGAGGAGCGTCTCGCGGGTCGTGTTGCCGGCGTTGTACAGCGCGGTGAACTCGAACCCAGTCTCCCACACGGCGCCGTCCCACGCGAGGCGGAAGGCCTCTTCGGCGGCCTCGAGGTCGAGGGTGCGCACGGGCACGTCGGGGTTGTAGCCCGGGAAGGTGCTCGGCAGGCCCATGGTCAGCGTGGCGCCGGCGCCCTGGTAGATCTGCTGGATGAACTCTTCCTGGTCGAAGAGGTGCGCGAAGCCGCGGCGCACGTTGACGTCGGCGAAGAAGTCGGCCGGGATGCCGTTGCCGTCGAGCTGGCCGGAGCCGACGTCGACGTTGTCGGTCGTGTCGATGGCGAAGTTGAAGAAGCCGGCGGAGACGCACGTACCGGCCCAGTCGGGCTCCTCGTGGACGGTCACGCCCGGGGTGCCTTCGATCTGGACGAGGCTGGCGCGCTGGCCCAGAACGATGCGGTCGGCGTCACCCTGCTGCAGGGCCAGGATGCGGGTCGCCTCTTCGTCGACGTAGTTGATCACGACGTTCTCGATCTGCGACGCACCGCCCCAGTAGGCGTCGTGGCGGGTGGCGATCATGCTGGCGTCACCCCACTCGACGACCTCGTAGGCGCCGGTGCCGGACGGGTTGCGGTGCAGGAACTCCTCGGTGAGGTCGCGGCCGATCCAGTCCTGCCAGGTGGCCTCGGTACCGTCCCACACGCCGTTGGCGATCGCGTACTCGCTGTCGATCACGCTGAACGCGGTGTAGGCGAGCACGGCCAGGAACGCCGGGTCGGGCGCCTGGACGTTGAAGTCGGCGACGAGTCCGTCGGGACCCTCGGGGCAGGTGACGGCGCCGTCGATCTCTTCCCAGTTCGTCCCGGCCAGGAAGGCCTCGACGTCGTCACCGGTCTGCTGGCTGCCGAGGAACTGCTTGCCCAGCAGGTAGCTGGTGGCGCCCTCGGGTGCGGCGGTGACGAGGCCGTACTTGATCGACCACGCCACGTCGGCGCAGGTCATCGTGTTGCCGCTGTGGAACTCCACGCCGTCACGCAGCGTGAAGCGGTACGTGAGACCGTCGTTGAGGATCTCGAGTTCGGTCGCGAGCAGCGGCTTGAGGGTGTCGATCGCCGGGTCGTCGAAGGTGAACAGGGTCTCGTAGATGTTCTCGAGGATCGTGCCGGACGCGGTGTCGTACGCGCGGGCGGGATCGAGCGAGGCGGGCGCCCCGAAGGTCGAGAACACGTAGGTGTTCGCGGGCGCCTGGGCGAACGCGATCGCGCCGATGAGCAGACTCGCGAACAGGGTGGCGAAAATCCGATGCATGCTACCTCCAGATGGGTCGTGACCAATCGAATCGTCGGGCCGATTCCCGACGATGTCGCACGCTTGCGCGTGCCGTCCCCTCCTCACCGAACCCGGAGCGAGTCCGAGGCAGGTGTGGCGATTCTAACGCGCGATCTGCGCATCCGTGGCGGACACACCGGCGCGTCCCCGCCGAGCGTCCAGCGGCCCGCGACGCCGATGGCCGACGAGCGGTAGATTGCGCAGCATGAACCGCGACCCAGGCGCCACCGAGCGCCGCCACCGCCGCGGGGCCGCGCTGACCGCGCTCGCCGCCCTCCTGTTGGCGACCGCCTGCGTGGAGCGTGGCGACGCGATGCCGCCGTCGGTCTCCATCCGCGAGCCGCGCAGCGGCACGACGAGCGCGACCGAGAACCTGCGCATCGTCGGCTACGCGTTCGACGACGAGGGCGTCGCCGCCGTCCGCGTCGACGGCGTCGACCTGCTCGCGACCAGCGCCTACGAGAGCGAGCGCGGGAAGAAGCTGATCGAGTTCTTCTTCACCATCCGCGACCTCACGGACGGCGACGTCACCGTCCTCATCGAGGCCGAGGACGCCCGGGGGCGCGTCACCGTCATGCCCTACCGGTTGCGCCTGGACAGCACGCCGCCGACGGTGGAGTTGACCTCGATCACGCCGCTCGGCAGCGGCCGGCTGCGCGTCGAGGGCGCGGTGCGCGACAACACGCA
>Ga0180429_10001281_pt1:15000-21465 | contig 21465 bp, 19 predicted proteins | sample SS_ome_FD_132428 | JGI IMG/M metagenome (GOLD analysis project Ga0180429, IMG submission 132428) | Hypersaline lake sediment archaeal communities from the Salton Sea, California, USA - SS_1_S_1 metaG | ecosystem: Environmental > Aquatic > Non-marine Saline and Alkaline > Hypersaline...
GAGCCGGCCCATCGGCGTCAAGGGCCGCTTCCCGACGCCGATGGCGCTCCGCGACCTCGCCGACCTCATCGAGCGCGAACTCGGCGAGTCCGTCCTGGTGCATGCGGGCGGCCCGCTCGAGATCGCGACCCTCGGCATCGTCTCCGGGGGCGCCGCCGGCGACGTCATCGCGGCCGCGCGCGAGGGCCTCGATGCCTTCCTGACCGGCGAGCCCAGCCACGCCCTGTTCGCCGAGCCCTTCGAACGCGGCGTCAACGCGCTCTTCGCGGGCCACTACATGACCGAGACGGTCGGCGTGAAGCTCCTGGCCCGCGAGCTGGAGGCGCGCTTCGGCCTCGCGACCGAGTTCGTCCTCCTGCCCACCGGCCTGTGAGCGAGGGCTCGGCGGCCGGCCGCTTCATCGTCTTCGAGGGTCCCGAAGGCGCCGGCAAATCGACCCAGATCGCCCGCCTGGCCGCCCGGCTGCGGGCCGGCGGCCACGACCCGCTGGTCACCCGCGAGCCCGGCGGCACCCCCGCGGGCGACCGCATCCGCGGGGTGCTGCTCGACCCCGAGCTGCGGGTCGACGCGGCCACGGAGTTCCTCCTCTACGCCGCGGCACGAGCCCAGCACGTTTCCGAGGTCATCGGGCCAGCGCTCGCCGACGGGCGCATCGTGCTCAGCGACCGCTTCGCCGCCGCCTCGGTCGCGTACCAGGGGTACGGGCGCGGGCTCGACCTCGAGTGGATCCACGACGTCAACGCGCGCGTCACCATCGGCCTGCGCCCCGACCTCATCGTGCTGCTCGACCTCGAACCGAGCATCGGCCTGACGCGCGTCGCCGCCCGCGGCCGGCCCGACCGCCTCGAGGTCGCCGAACTGGCCTTCCACCTGCGGGTCCGCACCGGCTTCGCCGCGCTGGCGGCCGCCGATCCCGACCGCTGGCGCGTCTTCGACGCCGGCCAGCCGGCGGCCACACTGGAAGCGCAGGTGTGGCGGTCGATCGCACCCGTCCTGGGGTTGCGACCGTGACGCGCCGGGGAACGACGCGCAGGTTCCGCCCCGCGACGTGGGCCGCGCTGATCGCCCTCGCCCTCGCCGCCAGCGCGTGCTCGGCCCAGGGGATCGAGCGGCTCGTCCCCGAGGTCGGGCGCACCCTGCCGCACGACCGCGACGCGTTCACCCAGGGGCTGCTGTTCGCCGACGGGCGCTTCTTCGAGAGCAGCGGCCGTTACGGGCTCTCCGACCTGCGCGAGGTCGACGTGGACGACGGCACCATCGTGCGCCGCCGGGCGCTGGAGGGCCGCTTCTTCGCCGAGGGCCTGGCGCTGGTCGGCGACCGGCTGATCCAGCTGACGTACCGCGAGAACACGGCGCTGGTCTACGACCGCGACACCTTCGAAGAGGTCGCCCGCTTCCGCTACGAGGGCGAGGGCTGGGGCCTGTGCTTCGACGGCCAGGGCCTGTGGATGTCGGACGGCTCGTCGACGCTGCAGCGCCGCGACGCGACCACCTTCGAGCTGACCCGTCGCCTCGAGGTTCGCCGCGACGGTCGCCCCGTAGCGCGCCTCAACGAGCTCGAGTGCGTCGGCGACCACGTCTACGCCAACGTCTGGTTGACGACCGAGATCGTGCGGATCGAGGCCGCCAGCGGCCGCGTGGACGCGGTCGTCGATGCTGCCGCGCTGGTGCCAGACGATCCCCTCGTGCGCGCGAACCGCGACGCCGTCCTCAACGGTATGGCGCACGATCCGGAGACGGGGCGCTGGTGGCTGACGGGCAAGCTGTGGCCGGTGCTCTACGAGGTCCGCTGGGTGGCGGCGGAGCGCTGACGCACGGCCACGTCAGCCGCGGCTCCCCGCCCGCCGTCCGCGTATCCCGTCGGCCAAGAGGTTGATGCTGAGCACCGCCAGGACGATCGCCGCGCCCGGGAACACGGACAGCCACCACGCGCGCCGCACGAAGGCCTGGGCGTTGTTGAGCAGGTAGCCCCAGCTGACGAGGTTGGGGTCGCCGAAGCCGAGGAACGAGAGGCTCGCCTCGACCAGGATGGCGTTGCCGACCTGCAGCGCGGCGTAGGCGACCACGGGGGTCAGGACGTTGGGGAGCACGTGGCGCAGCAGGATGCGCGGGCCCGCGCCGCCGAGCGCCCGAGCCGCCAGGACGTACTCGCGCTCCTTGACCGTGAGCACGCCGGCGCGCGCGACGCGCGCGATGATCCCCCAGCTGGTGAGCGCCAGCACGGCGATCAGGTTCGCGAGGCTGGCGCCGAAGAGGGCCACGACCACCAGCGCCAGGAAGAAGCGCGGCAGCACCAGCACCAGTTCGGTGAAGCGCATGAGCAGGTCGTCGACGGCGCCCCCGCGGTAGCCCGCCACCCCGCCGATCAGCAGGCCGAGCGTGAGCGACACCACCGCCACCGTCGCCCCGACGATCAGCGACACCCGGGCGCCGTGCAGCACGGCGCGCAGCAGGTCGCGGCCGAGATCGTCGGTCCCGAACGGGTGGGCCGCCGACGGGGGCGCGAAGGGCGCGCCGGCGGCCGCGAACGGATCGCCCGGCGCCAGCGTGCCCCCGAGCAGGGCCAGCAGCACGAACGCAAGCGTCAGCGCACCCCCCACGAGCAGCGATGGGCTGAGCGCCGGCGGCCGGCGCGGCGCCCAGCCGCGGGCCGCCAGCCACCGCTCAGCCATAGCGGATCCTCGGGTCGAGCGCGGCGTAGAGCAGGTCGACGAGCAGGGTCGAGAGCACCACGGCGACCGTCAGGAGCAGGAACATGCTGCTGACGATCGCCTGGTCCCGCGCCAGCATGGCGGAGAGCAGCAGGCGGCCCAGGCCGGGCCAGGCGAAGACGGTCTCGGTCAGGACGGCGCCCGAGAACATGAACCCGACCTGCGCCCCGATGACGGTGACGACGGGCAGCAACGCGTTGCGCAGCGCATGCTTGCCGAGCACCACTCGCCCGTGCAGGCCCTTGGCGACCGCCGTGCGGACGTAGTCCTGGCCCAACACGTCGATGAGGCTGGCCCGGGCCACGCGGGCGATCGGCGCCAGGAACTGCACGGTGAGGGCCGTCACGGGCAGGACCATGTGCCGGGCGACGTCCAGCGCACCGGCCCACCCCTGGGCGTCGAGTCGGACGTCGCGCATCCCCTGCACTGGGAAGGCCTCCAGCCGGACCGCGAAGACCAGCAGCAGCAACTGAGCGAGCCAGAAGACCGGCACCGCGTGACCGAGCAGCGAGACGGTGCTCACGGCGGTGTCGCCCAGCGAGTGCGGTCGGCGCGCCGCCAGCACCCCGAGCGCCAGCCCGATCGCGGTGGACAGGAGCAGCGCGGGTCCGATGAGCAGGAGGGTGGCCGGCAGGCGGCCGAGCACGGCCGTCACGGCGGGCTGCTGGAGGCGGTAGGAGAATCCGAGGTCGCCACGCAGCACCCGGCCCATGTACGCCGCGAAGCGCTCGCCCAGCGGGCGATCGAGCCCGAAGCGTTCGCGCATCATCGCGTAGTAGGCGGCGTCGCCGTCCTCGCCCGCGAGGGCCACGATCGGGTCGCCGGGCGCGAGCTCGATCAGCAGGAAGGTGAGGACGGCGACCGCCAACAGCAGCGGCACGGCCTGCGCCAGGCGGCGCGCGACGAAGGCGAGCAAGGTGGGTGCGCCGACCTCCTAGCGGGCGATCCAGGCGGCCTCGGCCGGGCTGCCGCTCCAGGGGGCCAGGCCGCGCACCTCGGCACGCCCGGCCGCGCTGAACTGCGTCTCGACCAGCCACAGAACCGGCAACTCGTCGACCAGCAGGCGCTGGACCTCGGCGTAGAGGCGGCCGCGCTCCGCGACGTCGGCCTGCGACGCCGCCTCCGCGAAGAGGCGATCGACCTCGGGGTTGACGTAGGCGGCGGCGTTGGAGAAGGGGATGTTGCCGATGTTGCTCGACACGTACACGCGCGCGACGCCGATCGCCGGATCGCTGTTGTTGCAGTAGCTGATGACGTTGGTGTCGAAGTCGCGCTGCTCGAAGACGCGGGAGATGAACGCGGCGCGGTCGAGCGCGACCAGCTCGAGCTGGACGCCGACCTGCGCCAGGTTCTGGCGCAGCACCTCGCCGTACTTGGCGAAGGCCGGGAAGTGCAGGAAGGTGGCCGCGAAGCGCGTACCGTCGGCGCCGCGCGGGTGGCCGGCCTCGTCGAGCAGGGACTCGGCGAGGGCGGGGTCGAACGGGTACGCGCGGACGTCGTCGCTGTAGGCGAAGGCGAGCTGGCTGTGGATCGGCCCGCTGGCGACCCGGCCGCGGCCGAAGAGGACCTGGTCGAGCACCTGCTGCCGGTCGATCGCGTGGGCGAAGGCCTGCCGCACCCGGGGGTCGGCGAAGCGCTCGCGCTCGAGGTTGAACGACATCGTCATCACGCAGAAGCCGCCGCCCGAGCCGCTGTTCGGCGTGAAGACGGTCACCTCCGGCAGGGCGTCGACACGGTCCAGTTCGCCGGCGGGGAGGCCGCCGATGAAGTCGACCTCGCCGCGCTCGAGCGCCAGCAGTCGGGTGTTGGCGTCGGGGATGACGCGGAAGACCAAGCGGTCGAGGTACGGCAGGCCGGGCTTGAAGTAGTCGTCGTTGCGCGCCAGGACGACGCGATCGTCGACGACGTACTCGACGAAGCGGTAGGGGCCGGTCCCGACGGGCGCGAGGTTCTCGGGCGCGTTCTGCACGTCGGCGACCGACGCGTACACGTGGCGCGGCAGGATGGGCGCCTCGGTGACGTTGAGCTGCTGGAGGAACGGCGCGTACGGCTCGCGGAAGACGAAGGTGACGGTGAGGTCGTCGGGTGTCTCGATGCGCTCGAGCCGCCCCGCGAGGCCGGTCCGCGTGCGGGCGTGGTAGCGCAGCAGCACCTGCTGGAAGGTGAAGGCGACGTCGGCCGAGGTGAACGGCTCGCCGTCGTGCCAGCGGACCCCGGCGTGCAGGTGGAAGGTGTACCGGCGGGCGTCGTCGCTGACCTCCCAGGCGCGGGCGAGGTCGGGGTAGGGGTTCGCCTGGTCGTCGAGGCCCACGAGGCCGTTGAACAGCGAGTCGGCGACCGCGTGGACCTCCGAGCCGGTAGAGATGGCCGGGTTCAGGTGACCGGGGTTCTGACCGATGCCGATGACCAGGGTCCCGCCGCGCTTCGGGGCCTCGTGCCCGGGATTCTCGTTCCCGAGGGCGTCTTGGGCGAGGGCCGGGGCGCCGAGCAGCGCCAAGGCGACGAGCGGCAGCAACACCCGCTGCGGGAGGTGGGATCGGCGGGTGGCGGCGTGGTTCATCGGCGCTCCTTCGGATCGGCGGCCGCGACGCGCTTGCGGAAGTGGCCGTTCAGGGTCGTGCGGTGGCCGTCCATGGTGGTGGCGGGCACGGTGGCGGTCTCGCTCAGCGGTTCGAGGCCTTGGGCGGCGAGGTAGACCTCCAACTCGGCGCGGTGCACCAGAACGGACGGTCGGTCGTCGAAGACGCGCCGGTAGCCGTGGGGCTCGCCCGAGACCGGCTCGAGCGGCGGCGCGTCGGGACCGGTCTCCGGGGTGAAGTGGGTGAGGATGAGCTCGCCGCCCGGTGCCAGGACGCGCGCGATCTCCCCGACCGCTCGCTGCCACGCGCGCCACGAGCCGGCGCCCGGCAGGACCCCGATCGCGATCACCGCGTCGAACCACCCGTCCCCGAACGCGCCGAGATCGGCCATGTCGCCGTGGCGCACGCGAGCGGCGGCCTCCTCCCAGCCCAGGTGCGCGGCGAGGCGTTCGCGGGTGTGCGCAACCATGGCGGACGAGGCGTCGAGCGCCCAGACGTCGAACCCCGCCGACGCGAGCCAGTCGGCGTTGCGGCCGGCCGCGCAGCCGAGATCGAGCACGCGGGCCACGCGGGGCCGCTGGCCGAAGCGCTCGACGACGCGGTCGTCGGGCGGCCGGGCCGCGAACCAGGCGACCGTGTCCGGGCGCTCCCAGAAGGGTGGCTCGCGCTCGGATCGGAGCACCTCACGTTCGGCCACCACCTCGCCCACGCCCACCACCTCCCAGCGCACCCTTATCGCAAGGATTCGCTATTGCGAAGAGCGTAGCAGGACGTTGGCGGTGACCGGAGGGACAATCTCCCCCGAACCGCGCGCGGCCGGTCGCTGGGACCCGCGCGACTTGCCCGGGGGCCACGTCGGTGGTACACCGGCGGCAGCGATGTCGCACCACACGTGGAACTACCAGGACGCCCTGCGCAAGGCCGGCTACCGCGTCACGCCGCAGCGCGAGCTGATCATGGACCTCATCTGCGAGAGCGACGTGCGCATGACGGCACCCCAGCTGTGCGAGGCGGCGCGCGCGCGGGTCCCGGCGATCAACCCCACCACGGTCTACCGCAACCTGCACTTCCTGCTCGAGCGGCGCCTCATCCGGGCGCACGAGCGCGACGGTCCCACGACCTACGCGTTGGCGGGCCCCCACGCCGCGCACCACCACCTGGTGTGCCGCGACTGC
>Ga0180429_10001282_pt1 | contig 21460 bp, 14 predicted proteins | sample SS_ome_FD_132428 | JGI IMG/M metagenome (GOLD analysis project Ga0180429, IMG submission 132428) | Hypersaline lake sediment archaeal communities from the Salton Sea, California, USA - SS_1_S_1 metaG | ecosystem: Environmental > Aquatic > Non-marine Saline and Alkaline > Hypersaline > Sediment ...
CGTGGCCATTGCCAGCCGCGCCGGCGTCCTGCCGCGCTCCTACTACCCGCGCCCCATTCAGCGCACTGCAGACATGCTGCCCAAGCCGGACAGCCTGTACACCATCACCAAGGTCTTTGGCGAGAGCCTGGGCTACATGTACTCGGCGCGTCACGGCCTCGAGGTGGTAGGCGTGCGCATCGGCAACTTCAAGCCCGATCGCGACCGGCCCGAAGACCCCCACCACCTGAGCCACGGGGACTGCGTGCGGCTTTTCGAGGCCGCGGTGACCCATCCCAACGTCCAGTTCGAGGTGGTGTTCGGCGTGTCCGACAGCGACTGGCCGCTCTACGACCTGGACCACGGCCGCCGGGCCATCGGCTATTTTCCGCAGGATCGCTCCTCCGTCCCCGAGAGCGAGAGGCAGTGATCGTCCCGTGGGGCCCGTGAACGAGCGGGCAACTCCCCGTCACTGGATCGCCAAGTCAGGAGTATGGCAATGAAGGTTGGCCTGTACGCCTCCATGTTCGGTTCCACGCCGGAGCAGTTTCCAGATATCGAGAGCTTCATCGAGTACGCGTACGAGTTGCGTCTGGATGTGATCGATCTGCGCAGCGACGTGGGTTTCCACTCGCACGACACCGGGTACCTGATGGAGACCAAGATGCGCTGCCTGGAGCGGGGGCTGTCGATCGGGTATCTGGCCTCGGGCGGGCACTTCTTCGGCACCGACGCGGAGCTGGAGGAGAAACTCGAGCGCGTGGCCGCCGACGTGCGGGCCGCCGCCCTGCTCGGAGCGCCCATGATCCGCCTGTTCTGCGGCCAGCCGCTCACCGACCCGGAGGAGCAGGAGCGCGAGGTCCGCTGCCTGCAGCGGGCCTGCGACATGGCGGCAGAGCGGGGCGTGGCCGTGGGGCTGCAGAATCATCCCTCCACTGGCGACGACGTGCTGCGCCTGATGGAGCAGACGCAGCGGCGCAATTTTACCTTCCTGCTGGACACGGGGCAGTGGGTGGGGTCGCCGGCCCGCAATCAGGGGGTACCCGAACCAGGCTATGACATCTACCGGTTCATGGAGCAGACCGCCGCCCACGCCGGCCATGTGCGGGCCAAGTTCTACAAGATCGACTCGGGCGCGGAGGAGTGGCTAGATTACCCGCGCATCTTCCGCATCCTGCGCGACGCCGGGTACAACGGCACCATGTCCGTGGTCTTCGAGGGCAAGGACGTGAACAGCTGCGACGACCGCGGCGTGCTGCGTCTGGCCGCCGAGCAGTTGCGCTCCCTGGCCTCTCCCTGAGCCTGCGGCCTGGAGGAAGCATGAACCTGCCACCTGATGAATTCATCCTCGTCGCCGAAGAGGCCGAGCTCGCCTTCCTCGAGGCCTGCTTCACCTGGGCCGGGGTCGCGTTCGAGCACGCCGCCCTTATCAGCCGCCTGCTGACCAACTCGGAGCTGCGGGGCGTGCGCAGCCACGGCATCGGTTGGGCCCCCGGGTACGTGCGCAACCTCAACGAGGGCCAGCTCAACCGCGAGCCCGATATCCGGGTGGTGCAGGAGAATGCCACCACGGCTGTGGTGGATGGCGACGGCTTCCTGGGGTATGTGCCCACGGTGCGCGCCACGGAGCTGGCTATTGCCAAGGCCCGGGAGGTGGGCGTGGGCATGGGGCTGGTGCGGCACATCGGCCACTACGGGGCGGCCGGCCACTACACCCGCATGTGCGCCGAGGCCGGGTGCGTCGGGTACTCGGTGCAGGGATTCCGCCACGACGGCAAGAGGCATCAGGACCCCAAGCCCTCGGTGACCTACACCGGCGCCCCACCCATCTCCTTTGCCTTCCCGGGCGGCGACGAGCCCGACATCGTGCTGGACATGGTGGCCCACGCCCTGTCCGGGTACATCGGCGAGGGGTACGAGGACCTGCCCGAGCGCGTGCCCGGGGCCTTCTTCAAGAGCATGGGCCTGGTGGCCACGGCGGCCGTCATGGGGGCCGGCCTGACCGGGGCCTCTCTCGACGAGGCCGGCGCGATCAATGAGAAGTGGTCCAGCGCCAGGGCCGGGGGCATGGTGCTGGCCATCGATGTATCCATGGCGGTCGGCGACGCGGCCTTCCGCCAGGAGGTGGACCGGTATGTCCGGGATATACAGTCCTCCTTCGAGCCCATGCCCGGGTATGACCGGGTGCTGTTGCCCGGCGGCATCGAGGCGGAGACGCTGGAGCTGCACCGGCGCGAGGGCATCCGCTTCGGCGAGCGCGAGCAGCAGGCCGCCCGGGCCCTGCACGAGTACACCGGCGTGCCCCTGCCCTGGCAGGATTAGCCACACCACCAACCGTGGAGAGGGAGCTGCCCATGCGGACCTTCACCAGAACGCCCTGCTACACCGGTCCCGACGACCCCGAGCGCGGCGAGATCCGCGGCGCCCTGTCGTTGGGGGAGACCGTGGTGATCGAGACCGTGGGCGGCCACGACCAGGACTACGAGGGCCAGGACAGCCGCATGCCTGGAGCTGTCTTCGAGGTGCGCGAGCCGCGCCACTCGCGACCCGGCGGCCCGTTCTACATCGAGGGCATCGCGGCCGGTGACTGGGTGGCGGTGGAGATCATCGACGTGGAGCCCGGGCCGTACGGCTTCTGCCGCAATGGCGGTCCCCACTGGGGCAGCATGCGCTGCGTGGCCCCGGTGCGCGATGGTCTGGTGCACTTCCCGCCCGACTTCGTCGTGCCCATCCGCCCCATGATCGGCGTGGTGGCCGTGGCTTCGGTGGCCGCCCACGAGATCGACTGCGGCGGCAACATGGACTTCAACTCGGTGCAGCCCGGCAGCACCGTGCACCTGCGGGCGCAAAAGGCCGGGGCCCTGCTCATGCTGGGCGACGCCCACGCCCGCATGGGCGATGGCGAACTCTCGGGCACCGGCGTGGAGATCGACACGGCGGTCACTGTCAGGGTCGACCGCTCACCGGGCTTTCCCTGCAGTGCCCCGGTAGTGGAGAAGACGCGCCCGGTGGAGGCGGCCGGCGAGTTCCTCACCAGCGGCCAGGGGGCCTCGTGGGTCGAGGCGGTCAAGATTGCCTGGAGCGACATGGTGGCCCTCGTCGCCGATCACTACGGCGTCACGGCCGAGCAGGCCAACCTCGTCGTGGGCACCATCGCCGACGCGCGGCCGGGCTATGCGGCCGGCCCTCTGAGCAGCCGCGGCCGGCCTCACCCGAACGCCTATTTCACCTGCCAGCTCGCCGTCACCCGCGAACTGCGCCGCACCGGGGAGTCGTACAAGCCCTAGTGCCGTCCCCGTCCACCACCCGGCGCAGCCCCGGAGCGGCGCTCCGGCGTCTGCTCCTGCCCCTGCTGATGTCCCTGGCCCGGGCGCTCCCCGGCGGGGGACAGGCGGCCTCCTCGAGCTATGCCAACTGGGAGGCCTTCACCAGCATGGGGCGCGTCGAGGCGGTCTGTCTCGCTTCATCCGGCGTGTGGTGCGCCACTGCCGGCGGGGTGCTGCGGTATGACCCCGTGCAGCGGCAGTACCAGCGCCTGACGCGCCTCGACGGCCTGGCCGGCAACCGCGTGACGAGCGTGGCGGCGGGATGGGACGGCGACGTGTGGTGCGGCACCGACGGCGACGGGCTGAGCCGGTGGGTGGCGTCGGCCGGCGCCTTTGCCCCGCCGGTGGAGGTGTTCGACGGGTACCGCGTGTCCGGCCTGCTGCCCCACGCCGGCCGGCTGTACGCGGTCACCGGGGCGGGGATCAGCGCCCTGGAGGTGGCTTCGGGCCGGGTGCTGGAGACCTACCGCCAGTTCGGTTCGTACAGCCGCGGTGTGGAAGTCCTGGCCCTCACCGTGCACGCCGGCGATCTGTGGGTGGGCACGGCCGAGGGCGCGGCGCGCGCTCCCCTGAGTTCGACCAACCTGCAGGATCCCGAGGCCTGGACCGTGGCGGCGCCGCTGCGCCAGGTGGCATCCTTTGCCGCAGTGGGGCCCGATCTCTACTGCGGCAGCAGCCAGGGGGTGTACCGCTGGGACCGTGACCAGCGCCGCTGGGTCTATGCCGGGCCGGGCGGGGTGGTCCGGGCCCTCGGCGTCAGCGACGGCACACTGGCCGCGATCGATGCCCGCGGCACCCTGCAGGTGCGGCAGTCGTCGGGGCTCTGGGTCCAGCAGCCGCTGGCCACCACCGCCGATCTCCTCTGCCTGTCAAGCGGGGGGGACGACCTGTGGATCGGCACGTCGCGCGGCCCCGTGCCGGTGAACGGGGCGTCTCCACCGGCTCTGCAGGACCCTCCGGGCAACCACTTCTACGACCTGGCCTCCGATGGACAGGGCGGCGTCTGGGCGGCCAGCGTGCCCGACGACCGCACCACCGATCCCTTTGGCGTGTACCACTTCGACGGCGCCAGCTGGAGCGCCTTTGGGCGCGGCTCCGGGCTGCCGTCCGACTACGCCGTGGCGGTGGAGGTGGACGGCGATGGCAACGTGTGGGTGGGCACCTGGGCCCACGGGGCTGCCGTGCGCGGGCCGGATGGCGCCTGGCGCCGTCTCGACCGGACCAACTCGGTCTTGCGCGGCATCACGGCGCCGCCGGCGCCCGACTTCGTGGCTATCAGCGGCGCCGCCCTGGACGGGGCCGGCAATATGTGGCTGGCCAATGTCCAGGCCGGTCTGGCCGTGATGGACGGCCATCCGCCGGCGCGCGCACGCCTGCACGGGCTCGATCTGCTCGGTCTGCCGCCGGGCACGGATCTGGGGCCGCTGGCCGTGGCCGACGATGGGCTGAAGCTCGCGGCCACCACGGACCGGGGGCTGGTCATCTACGAGGCGGGCGCGACCCCGCTGGAGACGGACGGCGCCCGAGTGGCCGCGCTCAACACGGCGTCCGAGCCCCGACTCAGCAGCGATCGCGTTACCGCGCTGCTGGCCCACGGCAAAGTGCTGTGGATCGGTACGGACAATGGTCTGCACCGCGTGCCATACGAGTACAGCCCGGGCACGGGCGGCTTCCGGGTCACGGGCTGGCGCCAGTACCGGCTCGAGCACGGTCTGCCGTCCACGGACGTGACCTCGCTGACGCGAGATGGTCAGGGCGACCTGTGGGTCGGCACGCGGGGGGGGCTGGCCCAGATCCGCGACACCGGGCTCCTGGTCCAGGCATACACCGCCTCCAACAGCGGTCTGATCGCCAACCGCGTGGAGTCCGTCCTCTACGACGCGGATCAGGGGTGGCTGTGGATCGGCACGTACGACGGGCTCGGCCGGCTGCGTCTGAGCGTCCCGTCTCAGGGCGAGCAGCGGGAAGCCCTCGTCTACCCCAACCCCTTCCACCCGGGCCGCGATCGCCGCCTCACCTTTGGCCGCCTGCCCGTGGGAACAGGTCTGCGTCTGTACAGCGCCGACGGCGCGCTCGTGCGCGTGGTGCCGGCCGGAGCCGGCGGCGCCGATCCCCAGTGGGACGGCACCAATGCGGCCGGCGCACCGGTGGCTTCGGGCGTGTACTACTACACCACCTTTGGTCCGCCCCCGGGACAGCGGGGGCGCTTCGCGGTGGTGGCTCATGACTAGTCTCCGGCAAGTCGTACTCGGCGGTCTGGCTGCGGCCCTCCTCGTCGCCCGGGTCGGCCCGGCCGAGGCTGCCGGTGCGGCCAGCGCGGTGCGCGTCGTCGTGGAGGACGAGGGCGTGTATCGCCTCACCGGGGCCGCTCTGGCCGAGGCGGGGGTACCCCTCGACCGCGTCGCCGTCGACAGCCTCAACCTGTTTTACGGCGGCGGCCAGGTCCTCGATGCCGAGGCCGTGACCACCGACCGCGTCGAGCTGGAGCCCGTGGAGATCATTGTCGAGGGAGGCGCTGACGGACGCCTCGAGCGCGACGACGCCATCCTGTTCTACGGACAGAGCGTGGACCGGTGGCACTGGGAGGAGGGCGACCGGACCTACCGGCGCAATCCGTACACCGGCGCCAACGTGTACTGGCTGCGACTAAACGACGCGGGGCCGCCGCGGCGGGCCTCCACCGTCGACGGGGCGCCCGCTGCCGGCGCGACGGCCCGAACTACCCAGTTGCTGCGCCTGCACAGCGAGTCCGAGATCGCCCCTGTGTGGGTGGCCAAGGGCAACATCTCGTCGGGACTCGACTGGTACTGGCACGCCTTGTCGGCCGGCGATCGCCAAGTGCTCACGGCGGTGGCCCGCAGCCCGGTACCAGGGCCGGTGCGGCTGCGTCTGGCTGCCTATGTCACCTCGGAGACCGAGGAGAACCAGGTCCTGTCCGCCAGTTGGAACGGCATTTCCCTGGGCCAGGCCGCCATTGCCGGGCGGGGGCACCACGTGGTCGAGATGACGGCTGCGGCGGCCCAGCCCGGGGTCAATGAGCTGGCTCTGCGCCTGTTTGGCGGCAGTGGAGTGCTCTTCGACTGGTACGAGCTCGAGTTGCCCCACGAACTGGCTGCGGAGCGCGGCGAGATCATCTTCGACGAGCCGGACACGGCCGGCGCGCACACCTACCGGGTGCGGGGGTACGGCGAGGCGCCGCGTATCTTTGTGGCCGGCGCCCGGACCTTCGGCGAGGTGTCAGGCGCGGCCTATGATCCCGCGGCGGGCACCGGGACCTTCTCGGATACGTCCACGGCGTCGGGGCGCCGGTACGCGGTGCTGACAGCGGCCCGCCTGCGCGCGCCCGTCCAGGTGAGCCTGGCCCGGTGGCCCGGCCTGCCGGCCCCCGCCGCGACCGGGGCGGAGTATCTCATCGTGACCCATGGCGACTTCGCCGATCAGGCCCGCCGGCTGGCCGACTGGCGCGCGGCCGACGATCGCTTTGGCGAGCCCCCGGTCACGGCCGTCGTCGGCGTGGAGGAGGTGTACGGGGCCTTCAGCGGGGGTCTGCTCGACCCGGCCGCCATCCGCCGTTTCCTGCGCCTCGCCGCAGCCACGTGGGACCCGGCGCCGGTCTACGTGCTTCTCATCGGCGACGGCACCTATGACTACCGCGACAACTCGGCTTTGGGCGCGCGGCAGTGGGTGCCCCCGCACGAGGATGGCGAGAGCACGTACGACGACTGGTACGTCCGCCTCGACGCGGACGACCGCCCCGATCTGGCCATCGGCCGCCTGCCGGTGCAGACCCCGGGGGAGGCGGCCGCCGTGGTGGACAAGCTCATCGCGTACGATCGCGACCCGGTGGCGGGCTCCTGGCGGGGCCGCGTCCTCCTGGTGGCCGACGACACGTACAACGCCGACCTGCCCCAGCAGGTGGAACCCTTCTTCACGGCCGACGCCGAGACCCTGGCGACGCGCTTCATGCCCCGCGGGCTGGACGTGGAGAAGCTCTACCTGGTCGAGTACCCACGCGACGGCCGGTACAAGCCCAGGGCGCGCGACGCCTTTGTCGAGGCCCTCAACCAGGGCTCCGTCCTGCTCACCTGGGTGGGCCACGGCAATGCCGGCGTCTTCGCCCACGAGCACATCTTCGTGCTCTCCACCGACCTGGCCTCGGTGGCCAATGGCGGCCGGCTGCCTTTCCTGTACACCGCCGCCAGCCAGATGGGCGTCTTCGATGACCCGCTGCGGGACTCCATCCCCGAGGCCCTGCTCAAGTGGCCCGGCGGCGGGGCGATCGGCATGGTGGCCGCCACGCGCGTGGGCTTCCACGCCAGCAACATGGACCTGGCTCGCCGCTTCCACGAGCGGCTCTTCCGCAGCGGCCGGGCGCACGTGCCCGTGGGGCTGGCCCTGCTGGAAGCCAAGGGCGCCACCGACGCGAATCGCGAGAACGTGCAGCGCTACTCCCTCTTCGGCGACCCGCTCACGCGTCTGACCGTGCCCGAGTTCGGCATCGCCCTGGAGGTGGCCGACACCCTCCGCGCTCTGGGGCAGGCGCAGGTGCGGGGCCAGGTGGTGGACGCGGCGGGGCGGCCGCTGAACGGCTTTGAGGGCCAGGTGCGCCTGCAGGCCTTTGACTCCTCCTCGCTGCGCCGCGTCACCGAGCAGGGCGTGACGGTCGAGTACGAGCGCCCCGGCGTGCCCATCTACCGCGCCGTGGCCCCGGTGACCGGAGGGCGTTTCTCCGTGGCGCTCGCCGTGCCCAAGGACATCACCTACCGGGGCTCCGGCGGCCGGATCAGCGCCTTCGCGTGGGCCGGCTCCAGAGCGGCCCACGGTTCGGTGGACGGCCTCGTGCTGGCCGGTACCGACTCGCTGGCCGCCGCGGATCTCGAAGGGCCGGAGATCGAGATCGGCTTTGCCGGTCAGGTCTTTGCCGACGGGGACTACATCCCGGCCGACGCCGTGCTGGAGGCCACCCTGAGGGACGCCAGCGGCATCAACATCGCCGGCGACGTGGGACACCACCTCGTCCTGTCGGTCGACGGCGAGCGGCGCCAGGTCACCGATCTGTACGAGGCCGGCGCCGACTTCCGCGAGGGCCACTTGCGCCTGCCCCTGACCGGCCTGGACGAGGGGCGTCACGAGCTCTCGCTGGAGGCGTGGGACACGCACAACAACTGGGGCAGCGCCACCGTGGCGATGGTGGTGGCCGCGGCCGACGGGTTGGCGCTCGACCGTCTCCTGTTCCATCCCAACCCGATGGCGCGCGACGGGCACTTCAGCTTCGTCCTGTCCGCCCCCGCCGAGCGCGTCGAGGTGTCCGTCTTCACCGTGACGGGCCGATTGGTTGGGCGCTTGACCGGGACAGGGCAGCGGGGGTACAACCAGCTCAGGTGGAGGCCGGAGGGGGGGCTGGCCGCCGGCGCCTACCTGTACCGCGTCGAGGCCCGGTCTGAGACGGCGGGGCAGGCGGCCGCCACCGGCGTCCTGCAGGTAGCCCGCTGAAGCCCCCAGGTGCGGCCCGGCTTATTTCCTGGCCCAGACCTGGCGCCTGGCGGCTGTCGGCTGCAGGCGCGTACGGGGTCCGTCCTGAGGAGGCCACAAATTCTTGTGTCGCCATGGGATTTGTGTCATATTCCCGGCGATTGGCGAGGGAATGGGGTCGACGAGGGGTTCGGACGACGATTCCCAGCATATGCAACGGGTGTTGAGTCCGCTTGCCGGCTCGCCGGAGGGCCGGGGCAAGGCGGGCTCCCACGACAGGGAGACAGCTCCATGGATGTCGTCAGTGAACTCTGGGGATCGATGGCCATTACGGGCAAGGTGGTCGTGACCGCCCTGGCGCTCATGTCCATCTACTCCTATGCGGTCATGGTCGATCGCTTCCTGGCCCTGCGCTGGGCCCGCGAGCGCTCGTCCCAGTTCGGTACCGAAGCTGAGGAGGGCGGGCTGACCGGGAACATCGACGCGCTGCTGGCCAAGTCCTCCCAGGCCGAGGAGCAGGGCCACTGCGCCCTGGGCTCGGTGGTCTCCTCGGGTCTGCGGGAGTACAAGACTCTGGTAGAAGAGGGACAACCCGAAGCCGTCGTGGTGGAGGGGGTAGACGAGGCGGTGAGCCGCGCCCTCGACGTGGCGGTGATCAACCTGCGTCAGCGCCTCACCGGCATGGCCACCATTTCAGGTGTCGGCCCCTTCCTGGGTCTGTTCGGCACGGTGACCGGCCTTATCTCGGCCTTCCGCGGCATTGCCGAGACCGGGTCCGGCGGTATCGCCACGGTGTCCGGCGGCATCTCCGAGGCCCTGGTCACCACGGTGATCGGCCTCTTCGTGGCCATCCCGGCCCTGTGGGCCTACAACTACTTCATGAGCAAGATCGACGTCATGACGATCGAGCTCGACAACGCCGGTTCGCGCATCGTCAGTCACGTGGTGCGCCGGGCCCTGGCCTCGCGCGCGGCCTGACGGCCTCGCCGACGGAGACCGATCGTGGCTGGCCGACACAGGCTCAGATCGAAGGCCGATGGCCATCGCGTCAGCGCCATGCCGGATATTACGCCGGTAGTGAATGTGGCCCTGGTGCTGCTCGTGGTCTTCATGGTCGTCATGCCCATGATCCGCGAGGGCATCGACGTGGAGACGCCGGAAGCCAAGACCTCTGAGCAGCTCGAAGAGGCGGCCGAGCAGTTGGTGGTCCTGTCCGTGCAGGACGACGGGGCCGTCTTCGTGAATCTGACGCAGGTGGACAAGACGACCCTCAAGGACGAACTGGCCCTGGCCTACCGCGGCCTGGAGGGGTCACCGGTCATCATCAAGGGAGCCCGCAACCTGCCATACAGCGAGATCCTGGAGCTGATGGAGGTCTGTCAGGGCATCGGCGCCCCCAGCGTCGACTTGATGGCCCGGAAGGAGAAGTAGCCCGGATATGAAGCGCCATCGCAGGCGACCGTCGCGGCTCGAGTCGAGTATCAATGTCACCCCCATGGCGGACGTGTCCCTGTCCCTGCTGCTGGGGTTCCTGGTGATCACGCCCATCCTGATCGAGACGATGTCGGCCAACTTGCCTCAGGGCGGCGGCGTCTCCTCAGGTCAGACCAAGCAGGATCCCCTGGTGGTGTACACCGCCGAGAAGAAGCTGCTCATCGACGGCAAGGAGGTGGCCCTCGAGGCCCTGCCCGCCAAGATGGAGGAGTTGTTCCCCAGCGGCTCGCTGGTGGAGCGCAAGGTTATGTTCACGGGAGCGGGGGAAGTGCCGTACGACGACATCATAGCCGTCCTGGACCAGCTCAGGGAACTCGGCGTGGAGACCTTCGGCATCAGGTAGCGTCCGAGCGGGCGGCGCGACAATCAAGAGGGGGGATGGCCGTTGGCCGTCCCCCCCTTTTGCGTGGTCAGGCGGTGGCGGCCAACGGGCCGCGACGACCGGGTCAGATGTGCCGGAGCGGGCCGAGGCGGGCCACGGCCGCGGCCGCCACCAGGGCCCCGACCAGCGAACCCAGTCCCCACCAGGCCGTCCACCAGCCGGAGGCGGAGACGTATTCCACGGCCGTGCCCAGGGCCGGCGAGCCGGGGCCCAGGGGCTCTCCACGGGGCGACAGCAGCCGCGGCAGGGCATCCCGCCACCGCTGGGGCGCCAGCGTCGCGGCGTCGCCTCCCACCTGCAGCGGTATCTGGCCGCTCCACGTGCCCAGGCTCAGGCCCAGGCGCAGGGACCCGGCGGACGCGGGCCGCAGACGCCAGGTGAGCTGGGTCTCCTCGGGGCTGCGCACCGGGCCCAGGACCTGCCCATGGCCCTCCACCCAGGTGAGAGTGGCCGGGTCTCGGGCCAGGTCAAAGCGATCGCCATCCAGGAGCACGGCGAACAGCACGTCGTCGCCGGGGGCCGGCACCTGCAGTCCGAAGCGGTAGTGGCTGTGAACCAGCAGTGGCGCGGCGACCAGGGCGCTGGCCAGCAGGGGAGGCAGCGCGGCCGCGAGGAGGCGCGCATTGGCGCCGGCCAGGCGCCATTCGGCGCGCAGGACGGCGCGCGGCAGGCGCCGGTAGATCCAGATCTCGAGCAGGTCGGTGCTCAGCTCGGAGAGGGCGCGGGCCAGCGTGGCGCGCGGCGCCGACCACAGGAAGACCAGGGTCGCAACGGCGCCGGCCGCGGCCCCCACGGCCAGGGCCTCCGCCGCGGCGTGGCCGCTACCGGCCAGGACCAGCAGGTCGAAGCCGACCGCGGTCACCGCATTTGCCGTATTGACCAGAAGATCCATAGCCGCCCGCTTCGGCGCGTCCTAATCCAGGTACCCGAGACCCTTGAGGCGCTCGGTCAGAGCCCGATCGTCGGCCGCCTCGCGCGCCTCGAGCTCCTTCTCAATGCAGTGGCGGACGAACTCCTCGACACTGGCGTATCCCACGCGGGAGACGTGGTCGCGGACGCGCGTCATGAGGTCGGCGTCGAGTCCCACTCGGGGTCTGAACAGAGGCATGGCGCTACACTCCGCTTCCTGAAGGTTACCAGACGGTGCGGCCCGTCATCTCCGGCAGGGGCTGGAGACCGTAGTGAGACAGGATGGTGACCGGTATGTCGGCCAGGCCGGGATTGGCCAGCTCGATGGGCCGGCTGGACACGAGGATGCCGGGCACCTCCGCGGCAGCCATGCAGTGGTCGCCACTCCAGGGCGACAGATTGTCGGCCAGCACCTTTGGCTCCAGACCGCCGATGGCGGAGGCGCCCGAGGTGCGATACCCGCGGGCGTACCCCACCAGCAGGTCCGGGGCCACCGCGCCGGCCGCGGTACCCGCCCGGTCGACGCGATACACGCTGGACACCACGGGGGCGCCGCGAACCGGGTCGCGCAGGGCCAGCAGGCCCGCCTCGATGCGGTCGAGGAGGCCGGCCGCCCGCGCCGCGCTCACGCTGCCGTGCCGCTCCCGTCCCTCCAGATTCAGATAGACGCCGTTGAGGCCCAGGCCATAGGCCGAGGTCCGCTCCCAGCGCACCTGGTCGTGGGCCAGCAGATTGGGGCGGTCGGCCGGGGTCGCGCCCCTGAGTTCGAGCAGGCCCTCCTCCACCAGCCAGGTGTTCAGGTTGAAGGCCCGCTCGAAGGAGGCGAAACCGTGGTCGGACATGACCAGCACGTCCACTTCGGGCCCCACCGCGTCCACGGCCAGGCCCACCAGGCTGTCCAGATACTGGTAGTGCTCGTCGATGACGCCGGCGAACCGGGCCATCTCCGGGCGGTACCCGGGATGTGAGGGGCGCGTGGTGCGCCACATCATGTGGCACAGCTGATCGAGGCTGTGCACGTAGAAGAAGAGCACGCCCTCGTCAAAGCGGTCCAGTTCGTGGCGCAACTGGGCCTCCCGCTCCGCCGCCGTCAGGTTGAGTTGGGCCAGGAACTGGTCGTAGTCGAACACCTCGGCCTCCAGCGCCTTGGTGTCGGCCGGCATGCCCTGGGTGTAGTACAGCCCCGCCCGGCGCGCCAGGTCGGCGGCCGCCTCAGGCGGGCTGGACACGTCCATCAGGGGATTGGCCGGGTCGATGTTCACCGGCGACAGGTAGAGCCGCAGCGGGTCGAGGCCGGCCAGGTAGAACCGGGCGATACCGGTGACGCGGCTCAGGCTGCCCGGGTGGCGGCCGAAGCCCAGCTCCACCCAGTCGCTCCACTCTCCCGGGGCCAGCACCAGGCGCCGGTCTCTGCCCACGCCCACCTGCACGGCGCCGGCGCGCGGATCGGCCAGGATTTCGATCTCGGCCCGGCGCTCGGCGCCGCCGATCTCGGGGCCGGCCGCCGTCACCCGCGCCCACCCATCGGTGGTGGTCACGCTGACGATGCGCCCGCCGGGTATCTCCACCTCGCCGCCGGGCGGCAGGGACTGGGCGCCCGCGTCCAGGTGTTCGGGCACGGTGTAGGGCCCGTCCGTGAACAGGGTGAAGGTGCCATAGGTGCCCAGCAGATCGGGGGTGCCCATGCCCGAGAAGGCGCGGTAGGTGCAGCCGCAGCCCCCGAGCCCCGCCGGGGTCGTGGGCGGGAAGTTGGCCGGGACCTTGAAGATGGTGGTCGAGACTCCGCCGTCGATCAGCAAGTCCCAGAAGGGCACGCCCCGCCGCTGGAGCTGCATGGCGCCGTCCGCGTCGCGGCGCGCCGTCGACAGGAAGGGGCTGAGACTGTCCGCGTCGCGGTGCACGAAGTCGAAGATACCGTGGCCGGCCGGCGGCATCCCCGTGATGAAAGTCGACCACGCCACCGGGCTTTGCGGCGGCGCCGTGGTAGCCAGCTCGGCATACCCGCCGCGCCGGGCCAGGGCCTGCAGGTGCGGCATGCGACCGGCTTCCACGAGCCGCGTCAGGATGCGTGGATCCATGCCGTCCAGGCCCAGCACGAGCAGGCGCGGAGCCGGCTCGCGGGTTTCGCAAGCCGCCGCGCCCAGGGCCAGGGTCGCCGCCATGCTGCGCAGGAACTGCCGTCGCTTCACAGCTCGGTCTCCGCCGCGGAGGGAGATGGGGCAAACAGGTCGCGGCCGCGCATGTGCGCTGGCGCGGGCAGGCCGAACAGGCCCAGAATGGAGGGCGCCATCTCGGTTATGTGCGGCTCGGCCGCGGCCAGGGGCCGGCTGCTCCACAGGGCCCCGGGCACCAGGGAGGGGTCGACCGAGTGGTCGCCGCTCCAGCGGCGGTCGTTGGCGGTGAACACGGCCTGGCCCACTGCGCCCCGGGCACAGGACCAGGACACGCGGTACCCCCGGCTGTATCCCATGAAGAGATCGGGGCCCGCCTCGGTGTACGGGCCGCTGAACCGCTGCCGGGCGTCCCACACCTGGCGCACGGCCACCTCGCCGCTCTCCGGGTCGCACAGCCCGGAGAGGGCCTCGGACAGCTCGCGGCGCAGGGCCGGGGCATCTGCGGGCGCGACCACGCCCTGGGCTTCGCGCCCCGCCTGGTTCAGGTAGATGCCGCTCAGCCCCATGGCGTACGCCCTCGTGCGCGACCAGTCCACGGCGCTGAGCCAGTCGCCGCCGGCCTCCGGCTCCAGGGTGTGCAGGTATCCCCGTTCGCGCAGCCAGGCGTTGAGGTCCACCCCGCGCCGGAAGTCGCAGAAGCCGTGATCGGACAGCACCAGCAGCACGGTATCGTCTGCGTCGTCCAGGCGGGCGAGCACCTGGCCCACCACCTGGTCGGCGCGCTGGTAGGCCTCGAGGATGGGGCCGCCGGAGTCATCGTCCTGCAGCTCGCGCCAGAACATGTGCTGCACGCGGTCGGTGCCGTCAAATACACAGGCGACCAGACCCTCCCGGTTGCGCTCCAGTTCGTGCATGAGCATGCGCTCGCGTTCCACCTGCAGATCTCGCGTCTGGTCCAGGAAGGCCGCCGCGTCGATCGCCCCGTCGTCAAGGGCATCGGTGTCCTCGGCCAGGCCCACGGTGGCAAAGGGGCCGAGGCGGCGGCTCAGGTAGCGGGAGTACTCGGGCGGGTGGGACAGGGGCATGAGCGGCCGGTGCGGATCGATCTGCAGGGGCGTGACATACAGGGCCAGCGGATCGGTGCCGCAGAGGCGGAAGCGGCACAGGCCGCCAAAGCTGTGCCGGCCATCGGCGAAGACGACTTCGGTCCAGGGACTGTAGTGTCCGGGTTCCAGCTCCAGAAGCTGGCCATTCACCGCGACGCGCACGCGCTCACCCCGCAGCTCTATCTCGAGCGGAGCGGTCAGTTCGCCGGACCCCGCCGTCAGGTCCGCGGGCCCGGGCAGGCTGGCCCGGCAGCGGCCGTCCACCACGTCCACGCAGACCAGGCGGCCCCGCATGGACCCGCGAGCGGCGGCCGGGGCCCCGCTGATCAGCGTGCACTCGCCCTGGGTGCCGCGCAGGTCCGGCACGCACATGCCCGACAACAGAACGCCGCCAAAGAGCTCGGGGGGGAAGGTGATGGGCATGCGCAGGATCGACGAGAACACGCCTGCCCTGCTCAGGTAGTGCCAGAAGAGCTCGCTGTGGCGGTGCGAGCGGATCACCGGCCGGCCGCGGCGTCGCGGCCACCGGCCCGCGGCGGGGCGCGGCGGCGCGATCTCCACCGAGGACAGGCGCGGCGCGTATGTGCGGGCGTCGCGGCCGATGAAGTCGAAGATGCCGTGGCGCGAGGGGTCCACGCCGGTGGAAAAGGAGGACCAGGCCGCCGGCGTGAGGGCGGGCAGGGTGGTGGCCAGGCGGGTGAAGGTGCCGGCGCGGGCCAGACGTTCCAGATTGGGCAGGTGTCCGGCCGCCATCCAGCGCTCGGCCAGGCCCGGGTCGAGGCCATCGAAGCCGAGGGCGATCACGCGCCGGGCCCGGGCCCGCCCCAGGCGCCGCCGCTGGCGGAGCCACCGCCACAGGCCGTACAGGGGGAAGAGGGCCACCGTGACCAGGCCCAGGACCAGCAGCAGGGCTGTCCAGGCCGTACCGACCACGGCCAGGCCCGCACCGGGGCCCACATAGCCCCAGCCCGGCGCGGCGGCGGCGATCAGCGCCAGTGCGGTGACGAGTGGAAGGTGGCGCGAGGACATGGCGATGGGCGCGATTCGCTCCCGGCGCGCTCAGGCGCCCAGGGCGGCCGACACGGCCTCGACGCGCCGCGTCAACTCCTCGATGGCCTCCACATACACCTCCCGCCACCTGGCCAGAGCGCCGGTGTCGTTGGCGCCCGGCTCGCCGTTCTCGATCTCGTACCGCAGCCCGGGGAGCATCCAGGCGGCGTACCCGCTGTACGGATCCGGCGAGGCGTACAGAGAGCGGCTCCACGGACGCCCCTGCAGACCCTCGGGGCAGATGAAGGCGCGTTCCAGAGCGATGAGCAGGGCATTGGCCTCTGCCGCGGCCGGTCCGTCCCCCCGCTCCAGGCAGGCGGAGCGCGCCGCGTCGATCGAGCCGGCCGCTGTGGCCAGGGAGGCGACGGCGGACCGCAGACCGCTCAGACCGGCATCGACCTGCCGCCCTGCGGCGATCTCCTCAAGGTCGGCCACATGGCTCTCAAGATCGACGGCGTAGCGCTCCACGTCGTAGGGCAGCACCTCGGCATTGGCCAGGCGCAGGGCCAGGACCCCGTCGATGCGGGCCACGGCCGGTCCATACACAAAGGCGGGGTCACAGAAGCGCTCGTAGAAGGCGAAGGAGTCGTACAGGGAGTGATACAGCGAGCCGCTGTGCAGCCCCAGACCCGCGGCAGGGATGCCCACGTGGGTGTAGAAGGCGAGGTGATCCGAGCCACCGCCCAGGTTGCCGACCGGGGGATCGGTGGCGGCGCTGTCGCCTTCGCGCCAGCGCTCGTACACGGTGCCGCCGTCCGGGTGGGGCACCGCCTCGGCAGCCTGAGCTATGAGACGCTTGAGGGACGGGGAGGCCGCGGCGCTGAAGCTGGGGCCCGAGGCGGACATGTCCGCGTTGATGTAGGCCACGGCGCGCCCGTCGAGCTGAGCGGCCATCTCCTCCACCCACTCCGACGAGCCCATGATGCCGAACTCCTCGGCGTCCCAATGGCAGATCAGGATGCTGCGCCGGGGGCCCAAACCCTGCCGCTGCAACTCCCCCAGGGCCTCGGCCAGGGTCAGGAGGGCGGCCGTGCCGCTGTTGGGGTCGACGGCGCCAAAGGTCCAGGCGTCGTAGTGGCAGCCCAGGATGATCCACTCGTCCGGTCGCTCTGTGCCGCGTATCTCGCCGACAATGTTCTCGGCCCGCACCAGGCCCCGGGGCTGGTCCACGCGCAGCCGCACGGTGAGCCCCGGCCCGCCCGTGAGGCGATAGGTGAAGGGCAGGCCGCCCTGCCACTGGCGGGGCACGGGCTCGCCCTGCATGCGGCTGAGTATTTCTCGCGCCGAACTCCAGGGCAGAGGGGTCACGGGGATGCGCGGCAGGTCCACCTCGTCCGGGTCGAGGCGCTTGACCGGGCGACCGCTGTCACGGGTGAACGCCGGCTCGAAGGGCGTCAAGGGATCGCCATTGTAGGGCAGGGTGAAGGCCGAGCCGCGCTGGACGGCGCTCTCGTTCCAGAATCTGCCCTCGGGATACATGGGGCCGTTGGCAAAGCCGCCGTCGGCCGGATCCGAGTAGAGCACCAGACCCGCGGCGCCGGCCTGCTGGGCGTACTTGACCTTGTAGCCCCGGTAGTTGGCCCCGTACCGCGCCAGGGCGATGCGCCCCTCCAGGGACACGCCGAGATCTGCAAGCTCCTGGAAGTCCTTCCGCGTGCCGTAGTTGACGTACACCACCTCGGCGGTCACGTCGCCCGAGCCGGAGAAGGCATTCCACCCGGGGCGCGCCTCGGGGTGTGCGGAGAAGGGGTCCTCGTCGAGTACGTACTCCTGGTTGTTCAGGGGCAGGCGCAGGGGACGCACCAGGGCGACGTCTGCCTCCGGGTAGAGCAGCGGCGCGTACACGTCATAGGCGTACCGCTTCACCTCGAGGCCGGCGGCGGCCATGGTCCGGGCCGCGTACTCGGCCACCGCCGCATTGGCGGACGAGCCGAAGGGGTGCGGGTCGCGGGTTATGGTCTCCAGGTGGCGGCGGAAGGCCTCGGAGGATGGGAGCTCGAGGAAGTGCGACTCGGTCTCGAGTTGTCGCCGGGCGCCGGTCGCGGTGAAGCCAGTGAGCATGGTGGGTTGGGCCTGGACAGTGTGAACCGCGACCGTCCGCTACGGGGCGCGGACCGTGGCGGACGGTCGGCGACTGCGGCTCAATGCGGGTCAAGGAGAAAGGGGCAGGCGCAGGACTGGATAATAGTCCACTTCGGTCACCCACCTGTCAACCAGGCCCCAGGCCACCAGGCCGTCGTCGGAGCGGGGCTCCAGCAGGTACAGCGCCAGGCGGCCGAGCGGCTGGTCTACCGGCACCAGCAGCGAGCCGCTGCCAACGGTCTGAGTCGCGGTTTCGTAGTGCCCGAACAGGGTGCGTCCCACGTGCCCCTCATAGGGCTGCCTGGCCACGCGGGTGGAGTCGATGCGGAAGCGCTCGGCCGTGACGGTGGTGTCCCGCTGCAGCACGCGCCACTGCACTCCATGGGCGCGCAGCAGGTCTACGGCCGGGGCCAGGCTGTCGGGCAGGCAGTACGCGGCGGGGGCCACCGTGGTTTCGGTGGGGGCAAAGGTGCCGTACTCGTACACCTTGACGGGCACGATCACGTCCTGGCGTCGGAGCATTTCGCCCCCGGTATAGGGATTGAGCTCCACGGCCACTTCGCCCATCAGGATCTCGACCTTCTCCGGCGTGCGCACGTGGTCGGCCCGCAGGGCCTGGGGCCGGCCCACGATGGCGTCGACGTCGGCGTCGGCGGCCAGGCGCACGAGTTGGTCGGCGTGGGCGCAGGCGTAGTCGACGATGCCCTCGGCGAAGTAGAGGGAGGCGAGGATGCGCTCCTCAAAGGTGAGGTAGGAGTACGCCTCACTCAGAATGCCGAAGCGGTTGCGCAGACCGGCGTAGTTGCTGCTGTACCGCGGCTGGTGTCCGTACGTGTACCAGCCGAAGTCCTCGCCCAGTTCGTCTCCCCAGTTCAGGTTCCCGGCATAGGGCGGCGGCAGGTTGCCGTAGTAGTAGTAGTGCCAGCCGTGCTCGCGGGCGATGCGGTCGGTTACCGCGGGCAGCAGGTCGCCGCGCCTCAGGTCCACGAGCGGGGCGTACGTGTTGGGGTGCAGCGGCGGAGAGTAGGTGAGGTGGTAGCCGTGGAAGGTGCCGTCGGTGGTGTGGAAGTCCACCACCACGTGCGGGTCGTAGAGGCGGTACAGGCGCGCCAGGGCGCGCGCCTCGGGGCTGTCCAGCTTGACGTGGTCGCGATTCAGGTCTGTGCCCCGGCCGTTGGCCCGCTGGCCCACGCCGCCAAAGGGGCCGTGCTGCCGCGCGCGGCCGTTCACATTCAGGCGCTCGTTGCCATCGGGGTTGTAGATGGGGGCCAGCAGCACCACGGCTGAGCGGGCCCACTCCGCGTGCCGCCCGGCCGCCAGGTCGCGGGCCAGCACGAGGAGGGCCTCCTTGCCGCACACCTCGCCGGCGTGGATGTTGGCCTGCAGATACACCCGCACCTTGCCCGAGGCGGCGATGGCCTCCGGCGAGGCGTCTCCCGGCGCGCCGTACACCAGCAGGGGCAGGGCGCGCCCCTCGGACGAGTACCCGAAGTGCGTCAGGTGCAGGCGGTCGCTTTGGGCGGCGACGGTCTGCAGTAACTCCACCACGTCGGCGTACAGACTGGTCTCGTCGTACCCCGTGGCCTCGGGCCGGGTCAGAGGCAGATCGGCGGCCCCGGCCGGCACCCCGGCCAGCAGGGCGGCGGCGAGAAGGCCCAGGGAGAGAGTAGTGCGCACTCGGTCAGTCATCTGAGAATATCCCCACATTGGTGTCGAACCAGGTGGCGCCGTTGCCGCGCCCCTGGAGGCTGTAGTGATCTTCGTCCCCGCCGGCGTCGATCAGGAGACCGAGATTGCCGGCCCGCCGGCCGCCCCAGTACGACGTGCTGCCGCCATGGGCCTGTCCGGTCCGGGCCTCGTACCGGTCGCGGCCGCCCGCATCCAGTAGAATGCCGAGGCCGTTCATGGAGGCGGCTCCCTGGGCCAGACCGTCGGCGCGGTACGCGTCGTCGCCGCCCCGGTCCTCCAGCACGGCGATCCCCACATCCCAGGCCCCGCCCTGGTTGGCGGCCACGCGGCCGGTGTACTCGTCGTCGCCCCCCTCGTCGAGCAGCACGCCGGCAGCCTGGTGGGCGCTGGCCCCCTGGGTGTAGCGCGTGCCGAGGTACCGGTCGTGGCCGCCGCCGTCCACCAGCGCTCCCAGGCCGAAGAAGTAGCCCACGCCCTGGGAGAAGTTGCCAGCCTGGTACCGGTCGCGACCCGCCGCGTCGAGCAGGAGTCCCAGGCCGCCGGCCGAGTACCCGCGGAAGCCGCAGCCCGCCCCCTGGGACCAGCCATTGTACACTCCGGCCGTGCCATAGCCGGAGGGGGCCGCGCGATCGGCCACGTAGCGGTCGTTGCCACGCCGGTCGAGGAGCACGCCCAGACCGCGGGTACCGCCAAATCCCTGGCCGAATTGCGCCGCCGAGTACAGGTCGTCGCCCGCGTCGTCCAGGAGCAGGCCCAGGCCGAAGTACGCGGCGCCGTGGGCCGACTCGCCGGCCAGGTACACGTCGTTGCCCCCGCGATCGAGGAGCAGGCCCGCGCCACAGAAGGCCGCCCCGGCGGTCAGAGACGCGCCGCTGTACAGGTCGTCGCCGCCCGCATCCACCAGGAGACCCACGCCGCCCAGGGCCGCGCCCACCGAGCCGGCGCGGTGGGCCTCATAGCGGTCGTCGCCGTCCAGGTCCACCACCGCGCCCACCGGTGACCGGCGGCGCAGGGAGGCCGGCGGCGCAAACTCCTCGCCGGGCTCGTACACACTCCGCGTGGACACCAGAGACGGGGCGCCGGCGTTGTTGGCGTACGTGTCGTTGCCGCCCAGGTCCACGATGAGCAGGGCGTCGTCGCCGTAGTAGTTGTCGCCCTCGCCGCCCACCAGGATCCAGCCCCATTCGGAGTCGGCTGCCAGGAGGAACTCGCCCCCAAAGGCGGCGGGCAAGTCGGGCGGCAGGTCGGGGCGCGGCAGGCGGCGCGCCGCCCGGCGCAGCTGGCGCAGAAGGCGCTCGTCTGCCAGTGGGGCCAGGAGCCGGGCCGCTGCCACCAGACGGCCCACATCCACTTTCTTGGCCAGCCGCAGGGTGCGGATGTGGGCCTCGGTCTCGGCGCTGTCCCCCCGGTCCAGGTAGAACGTGCGGCCGAAGCGCTCCAGCAGAGACGGGGCCCCGCTCAGCAGGAAGGCCAGCTCGGCCGAGTCCAGACGGGCCGTGGCCGCCTCGACCATGCGTCCGGCGCGCGCCAGGGGATGCAGGGCAAGTCTGGCGATCTCCCCGTCAACGGGGTGACGCAGGGCCAGACGCACGTCGCCACCCCCCCGTGGCAGCGTCAGGTCCAGGTGAGCGCTCGCCGCCGTCAGCATCTCGGGCAGGCCCGCCGCGTCGGTCAGTTCGCGGGCCGTGCCCCGCGCCAGGGCCGCGGCCTTGAGTGGATGGTGCAGGAGCCAGTGCACGTCCCCGAGCCGACAGTCGGCACCGTACCGCTCGGCTTCCACCCGGAAGGCCCGCGTCAGCGAGTCCAGGGAGCCGGCCGCGCCGTGCCCCCGGATCAGGCGCCGCGCGGCTCGCTCCA
>Ga0180429_10001283_pt1 | contig 21459 bp, 19 predicted proteins | sample SS_ome_FD_132428 | JGI IMG/M metagenome (GOLD analysis project Ga0180429, IMG submission 132428) | Hypersaline lake sediment archaeal communities from the Salton Sea, California, USA - SS_1_S_1 metaG | ecosystem: Environmental > Aquatic > Non-marine Saline and Alkaline > Hypersaline > Sediment ...
TAGTCGCCTTTGTCATGGATCAGGGCCACTTTTTTGACCTTGAGCTCATTTTTTGCAAAATCGGTCATCAGCGCGGCCTGGGCACCGTCATTGGAAATGGTCCTGAAGAAATTGGGATGCTCGCCGGTCAGGGTCAGATCGTCATTGGTGGCAGAACTGGAAATCAGGATAATACCGGCATCTTTGTAAATTTTGTTTGCAGCAATGGTGGCACCGGAGCAGACATGGCCCACTATCATTTGAGCCCCGTCAGATACCAGTTTGGTGGCCACGTTGACAGCCACTTCCGGTTTACATACATCATCTCCCAGCATCAGTTCGACTTTCTTTCCCAGAATACCACCTTGTTCATTGATGTCTTCGACCGCCATTTCAACGCCTCTGAGGGCGGAAATGCCATAGGGGGCAAGGTCTCCGGAAAGCGCCCCGGCATTGGCGACTTTGATCGTGTCACTGGCAAAACCGGGTGCGGCAAACATCATCATGGACAATACCCCAACGGTGAGGCTCTTCAAAAAAGTGTTCATTTTCTACTCCCTTTGTTTTAGGTTAAGCTTAAATTTTTACGAAACCTGCATCTTCAGTTTGAAAATTGCATAACTATAGAAATAAGAAGGTGTTAAGTCAAGAAAAAATTCATCTGGATCGTCTTTTCAATGCCCGTGCCATTCTGTCTATGCCTTTTTCCAGGACTGCGGCAGGACACCCGAAATTGAGCCGGACAAATCCGGGAGATCCGAAAAAAGACCCGTCGGACAACCCGACACCGCCCTGTTCAAAGAAACGGACCGGATCGGTCAATCCGGTTTCCCGGACATCGATCCAGGCCAGATATGTGGCCGCAATGACATCGAGCCGGCATCCGGGCAGTGCATTGATCTGTTTCATCACCTGGTTTCGGTTGTCAGCCAGATAGGCAATGAGCTGTTTCAGCCAGTCATCGCATGCACCATATGCCGCTGTTGCCGCGGCAAATCCCATCAGGTTCACCGTGGGAACGATCCCTTTGCAGCCCGCCGTGAAACGCGCCCGCAGATCCGGATTTGGAATCACGGCAAACGCACATCCCAGCCCGGGAATATTATAGGTTTTGGATGGGGCCATCAGTGTGATGGTCCGCCGGGCCGCTGTCTCTGAAACAGTGGCGGTGGGAATGTGACGGTTTTCCGGGTCCAGCACGAAATCACTGTGGATTTCATCGCTGCACAAAAGAACGTCATATGTTTCACACAGATCGGCCAATTCCCGGAGTTCCGCTTCGGTGAACAGGGTGCCGCACGGGTTGTAGGGGGAGCAGAACAGAAATACGGCCGGTTGTTTGCTGAATGCGTTTTCCAGGGCTTCGAAATCCAGGGTGGTCCGGCCGGATTTCCGGATCATGGGAAGGGTGGTCAATGGTTTGCCGCAATGGTCTGGTCTTTGTTTCCAAAGGCCCGGCAAACCACATTCAACCCGGACACCACGCCGGGAACCCATACCAGCCAGTCCGGTTCGATTTCCCATTGATAAAGCGTCTTCAACCGATTTACAATGATCTGGTTCAGTTCACGGGACACCCGGGTGTCTCCTTCAACTCTTTTGCATGTATCGGGTTGTTCCAAAAGGCATATCCATATGTATCTGTTTGTCGAAAAAATGGTCGGTTCCTGGTCAGAAAACATACTCCATTCAACTTGTCAACCCAAAGTTCAAATCGGATTGTCGAAGGCCGCCCCGGTGGAGGGACCTTGCTGCCGGCCTGGAATCCGTGTGGGCTCCGACAGGCCGGCAGCAAGGTCCCTCCACCGGGGGCCCGGCTGTACAGGCGATTCCTGATGTGGGTTGCCCCTATTACACAGTAGTCATCAACGGCACGCGGCATTCTGAAAAAAGATTGAGAAACCGCTTCAAACAGTGTATGTCATGGCAGCAGCAAATATGGCTGGGCAATCGGTCATGGCTGCTGCGGATACATGAGTAAACAAGAGACCAAGGAAGGATTTTTGTGAAAACCGATGAAAAACTGGCGGCCCTGCGGCAGGAGATGGCGGCGCGGCAGATTGCCGCTGTGGTGGTACCTGCTGCCGACCCCCACCAGAGTGAATATGTCACAGCCCACTGGCAGGCACGGGCCTGGCTCACCGGATTCACCGGTTCCGCCGGCGTGGCCGTGGTCACCCGGACAAAGGCGATTCTGTGGACCGACTTCAGATACTGGCTTCAGGCCGGTGCCCAGCTGAAAGGATCGGCGTTCGAGCTGTTCAGATCCGGCGAAAAAGGGGTGCCTGAATGTCAGTACTGGATTTTCGATCACCTGTCCTCCGGAGATAATGTGGCCATTGACGGCCGGGTCATTTCCCGGAACCAGGAAAAAACATACCGTCAACTGTGGGATGTCCGTGGCATCCGGTTGTGCACGGATCTGGACCTGGTGGGCAGACTCTGGCAGAACCGCCCTCCCATACCCGTCACAAAGGCCTGGGAATTTGATATGCGTTTTGCCGGCGAGTCCCGGGCCGACAAGATCGGGAAAATCCGGGACGCCATGGAACGGGCCGGGGCGGACTGTCATGTGATGACCGGGCTGGAGGACATTGCCTGGACCTTCAATCTGAGAGGATCGGATATCCCCAACATCCCGGTGAACATCGCCTTTGCCCTGGTGACCAAAGACCTTGTCCGGCTGTTCATCCACAAGGACAAAGTGGACGGCAACCTGGCCGCGATCCTGGCCGCAGACGGCGTGGGGCTGTCCGGGTACACGGACATCGACACCGCCCTTGCCCGGCTGCCGGACTCCGCCCGCATGCTGCTGGATCCGGACATGACCGCCGCCGGCCTGTCATCCGCTGTCAATCCCGCCTGCCGGGTCATTGAGAAGCCAAGCCCGGCAACCCGGCTCAAGGCGGTGAAAAACCAGGTTCAGATCGGGCATCTGCGGGATACGGCCGTCAAGGACGGCATCGCCGTCGTCGGGTTTCTGTACTGGCTGTCACAGCGAAACCCAAAAGATCCGGTGACCGAAATCAGTGCCGCACAGAAACTGTTTGACCTGCGGGCGGCCCAGCCCGATTTTGTGGAAAACAGTTTCGACCCGATCATGGCATATGGCCCGCATTCCGCCATGTGTCATTATTCCGCCACCGCTGAGACCGATGCCCGTCTTGAAAATGCCGGCATGTTTCTCACCGATTCCGGAGGCAATTACCTGACCGGCACCACCGACATCACCCGCACCCTGTGTCTGGGGAAACCCACCCTGCAGCAGATCAGAGACTACACCCTGGTGCTCAAGGGCCATATTTCAGTGGCCACGGCCTGTTTTCCCGAGGGAACCCGGGGATTTCAGATCGATACCCTGGCCCGGCAGTATCTGTGGCAAAACGGAATGAATTTTGGCCACGGCACCGGTCACGGGGTGGGGTTTTTCCTGTGCGTCCATGAAGGACCGGCCCGCATCAGTCCCCATCCGGTGGATACGGCCCTGGAAGAAGGGATGCTCATGACCAATGAACCCGGGCTTTACCGGGATGGCGAATACGGCATCCGCCTGGAAAACATGGTGCTCGTGACCGAGGCGCGTCATACCGAATTCGGCCGGTTTCTGACATTTGAGAACCTGACCTTGTGTCATTTTGAACGTGAGCTGATCGATAACCATCTGCTCACGGATGCGGAAAGGTCCTGGATCGACCGGTACCATCAGCAGGTATTTGACCGGATTACACCCCATCTGCCGGCCCGGACTGCCGCATGGCTCAAAACCCGGACCGCACCGCTGTGAGAAACGATCTGTGAAAAAGACGGTACTGAAAAAGCACCTCCGGTTTTTTCGGGAGGGATGACGTGAAACAGTTTCTGGTCAATTCCATCGGCCGGATCGACATGATCTGCTGGATACTGGTCGTGGTGTTTTTCTGTACCTGCGCCGTGCTGTTCAACGGTGATTTGAATCTGTCATTCATCGCTGCCGGGGGCGTGGTGCTGGTGATGATTCTGATCGGATTGTCCATTGAGGTCATCATAGAGACCCTCAAAAAGGTCAGAGGCCTGGGTACGATCACCGGGTTCATCACCAACGGCCCCGAACTGGTCTGCCTGGTTGTCGGTCTAATGGTGGGCGATGTGCTGTTTGCCGCTAGCACGCCGCTGGGATCGAATTTCATGAACCCGGTCCTGCTGATCTCAGCCGCCCTGGTATGCCGGGTGTTTTCAAAAGCAATGAAAACAAACTGGCAGTACAGTCTGACATGTATTGTGCTGACGGCAGGGCTTGCGGTCTCGTTTTATACCATCTCCATGACACACCATATTTACTGGATGGCGGCAGGACTGGTCATCACCGGGATATTGTTTTTCAAACGGCCCCCGGAGCCGGCGGAACAATCGCTCGAAGATGTGGTCATTGCGAGATGGTCCATCATTCCAGCGGTCATTGTGTTGATTTTTGCCGGATATTTCCTCGACCCGGTGGTGAGTTTCGCCTCTGAACAAAGCCATGCCCCCAAAGGGGTGATCGGTTTTTTCGTGCTGGCCACCCTGTCGAGCTGGCCGGAATTTAAAAGCTGTCTGGCCCTGTTGAGCCGGGGCAAATATCTGGCCGCCGTACTCAATATTACCGTGAGCAATATCACCAATATCTGGCTGGCCATCGCCGGGGTGGCAACCTATTTTTTCATGACAGGGTAACCTACTGCTGCATCACAATGCCTCTTCGGTGCATCAGGCTGCCTTCGGCCAGAAACAGACGGATCAGGGCAATGCGGTACTGGATCACGGCCCGGACTTCGGCGATCCGGCTGACCAGCAGGTCCCGCTGGGCCTGGGCCACCAGCAGGGCTGTACCGGCACCCACGTTGAACCGTTCGATCTCCGCCTGCACGGTCTGTTCTTCTGACCGGCGGGTGACCCGGGAGGCATGGATCTGCTGCCGTGCCCGTTCGATTTCATTGACTGCCAGGCGGATATCCAGGTGAATGGTTTGCTCCAGGTTTTCAAGGGCTTGTTTTGCCTGCTGACGGGTGGCCAGCGCGGCCTGGTGCCGGGCCATGGCCGGCCGGTTCCCTACAAACCGGCTCAAAGACAGCCCGGCAAACAGCTCAATATCCTCATTGTCCAGGGATGTAAAGGCATCCGAAGACCGGCGGCTGAATCCGGCGATTCCCAGATCCATGAAAAAATCCAGCCGGGGCAGCAACCCGTTGTGTGTGACAATGGTTTCCAGGCGTTGCTGCTGCATGCGCAACCGGGCCTCGGCCAGGTCCGGGCGCATTTTTATGGCAAGGGTGGTGCGGTCATGGATATCGGTCACCGGGTCCGGGTCGATGGCCGGGTCGCTGGCCGGTAACACCCGGCGATCCAGGTGTCGGGCGCGGCCAGGTTCCATCAGGTGCAGCAGGCTCAGGCGCAAGGCTTCCACCTGGTTGGCGGAGTCGATGAGGGCCTGTTCCCGCCGGGCCACTTCCGACTGTACGGCCGCCCGTTCATTGCGGGGCAAAACCCCCACATCGATCTGGTGCTGCACATCGGTCTGCTGTCTTTTTGACACGGCCAGAGACCGTTCCACAATGGCGTGCTCCTGGCGGGCCAGGACATACTGCCAGTAGGCAATTTCCGTTTCCGCCACCAGGGCCTGGACATAGGCGGCCAGCTCATGGCGGCTGGCCCGGGTCTCCAGTTCGCTTTGCCGGATGGCCACCAGTCCGCCGGCCGGCCCGGCCCCCTGGAGCAGTGCCTGGGTGACCGACAGGGTCACCCGGGTTTTGTCGGGATCCGCGGTCCGGGGGGACCGGTCCTGTTCATACGCGGCCTCAGCCGCCAGGGTGGTGCCCAGCGGGGTCGCCTTTCGGATGCCTGCGGCACCGGCAACAGCAGTATATTCCGATTCCCCGGCCGCCTCTCTGGAAACACCGACTTGCGCGAACAGTTCCGGATCATATTGTCCTTTTTCCATCTGTTCGAACGCGCCGGCGATGACCGGTCCCAGCTGCCGGGCTTTCAGGTCCTGGTTGTGCTCCAGAGCCATCATCACGGCCTGTTCCACCGACAGAGTCAGATCCGGTGTCTCTTCGGACGTCACAGGTGACGGTGCCGGCGGATGTGCCCGCGTGAATTCAAAGGTCCCGATGCCGTCCATCAGTGCATCGGTTTGTGCCGGTACATATTTTTCCAGATCCGTCGGGCCGGTGTTTCGGAAACCGGCGGGTATGCAGCCGGCGAACGGCCACAGACAGAACAGACACAGCAACACAGGGCCTGCGATACAAAGTGGAATGAAACATCGGGATGTCATGGCCGGGCCTTTGTTGAATCCGGGTGAAAAAATGAATAGATGACCGGGATGAGCACCAGGGTGATCAGGGTGGCACCAGTGAGACCGCCCACGACGGCCCGGGCGAGCGGTGCCTGGGCCTCCGCGCCTTCACCGATGCCCAGGGCCAGGGGGAGCAGACCCAGAAGGGTTGTCAGGCTGGTCATGAGAATGGGCCGCAGCCGCCGCCGGCCCGCTTCCATGACCGCGTCATGGACACGCATGCCCCCGCCGGTCAGGCGGCTGGACTGATCCACCAGTAAAATGGCGTTGTTGACCACAATGCCTCCCAGCATGATACAGCCGATATAGGATTGGACATTCAGGGTCGTGTGGGTGAGAAACAGGGTGATCAACACCCCGATGACCGCCATGGGTACCGAGAACATCACCACCAGGGGATTGATCAAAGATTCATACTGGCAGGCCATGACCATATAGACCAGCGCCAGTGCCAGGATCAGGGAGATCATCAGTTCACGGAACGCTTTTTGCTGTTCTTCAAAATCCCCGGCCACCCGCAGGTCATATCCGGCCGGCCGGGGAATGTCATTCAGACGATCCGTGACATCCGCTGCCACGGATCCCATGTCCCGGCCGGAAACATTGGCGGACACGGTGACGATGCGCTGCTGATCCTTGCGGTCGATCAACAGCGGCCCCCATCCGGAAACAACAGACACCAGGTTTTTTATCGCCACCTGCTGCCCGGTTGCCGTGGTCACGGTGAGATCCAAAATCTCATCCAGGCTGCGGTTTTCGACATCTCTGAGCTGGACAAAAATGCGAAACGAATCTCCCCCGGTCTGATATTCACCGGCTTTAGAGCCGGCCACGGCCGTGGAAAGGACATCAGTGATATCCTGAACACTCAATCCCACATCCGCGGCCTTGTCCCGGTCCACGAGAATTTCCCTGCGGGGGGTGCCGGCTTCCCGGCTGATCTCGATATCTGTCACGCCGGGTACTGTTTCAATGAGTCCGGCGGCCCGGCCGGCCAGAGATTCCAGAATATCCAGATCAAATCCCCGGACTTCCACATTCAGGCCGTCATCTCCTCCCAGGATCCGTTCCATAATGAACTGGCCCTGGGGGGCCCGGGTCCGGATCACCATTCCCGGAATCTGACCGGCCAGACGGTGTCGTAAATCATCGGCAATGTCGATGTTGGACCGGTTTCTTTGGGAAGAGGGGATCAAAGAGATGCGGATTTCGGTTTTGGCGGCATTGCCGGGCCGGTATCCGGATGCGCCCACACTGACCACGGAAGAGACCGCTTCCGGTACGGCCGGGTAGATGATGGATTCCATCCACCGGCTCTGGCGGTCCACCAGATCCAGCCGGGTGCCCACCGCCATCTCTCCGGTGATCCGCACCTCTCCTTCGTCACTGGGCGGAAGGAATTCCGTCCCGATTTTCGGCACCAGCATCAAGGCACCTCCCAGGGCGGCCACTGCGATGATTGCGGTGATGACCCGGTGACTCAGTGCAGTGTCCAAAAACCGGGAATACACGTGCAACAATTTGAGAAAAAAAGATTCCGACAGATAAAAGAAAACCGAAATCATGGAGCGGGTTGGGGTTCTTTTTTTGATTCTCAGCAGCCGGGAAGTGAGCATGGGGACCAGAGACAGGGCCACCAGCAGAGAGCAGGTCAAAGAAAAAATGATCACATAGGCCATTTCCGTGAACAATATGCCGGATACGCCCCGGACAAAAACCAGAGGCAGAAAAATCACCAGGGTGGTGACGGTGCTGGCAACAATGGCCGGTGCCACTTCCATGGCACCGGTCTTTGAGGCGATATCCGGTGGTTTGTCCAGTTCATCCCGGTGCCTGAAAATATTTTCAAGCACCACAATGGAATTGTCCACCATCATGCCCACCCCCAGGGCCAGTCCGCCCAGCGTCATCAGGTTGATGGTGAAGTTGAAGAAAAACATCAACGCAAAAGTGGCCAGCATGGATATGGGAATGGCTAGTGCGATCACCACGGTGCTGCGCACGGTCCTCAGAAAAAACAACAGGATGAGGATGGCCAGGCCGCCGCCGTACATGACCGAGCGGGCCACATTGGCGATGGAGCGTTGAATGAAGTTTCCCTGATTGATGACCGGAATGACCCGAATCTGGGGCATGGCCTGATTTATCATATCGATTTCTTCGAGAATGCGGTTCGCCACATCCACGGTATTGGCCTGGGACTGTTTGCGGACGGCCAGCCGGATGCCGGGTTCGCCGTTGACCCGGATGATGCGGGTCAGTTTTTCATACGTGTCGGTCACCTGTGCCACCTGTGCCAGGGTCACGGCGGCACCCTCCTGCTGTGCCACCACCGTATTGCGGATCTGGTCCAGATCGCTGAACTGGGCCGGGGCCCGCAGTTGGATTTCATACTGTCCCTGCTCCAGTTTTCCGGCCGGTCTGTCCAGGTTGGCCTGGGTGACCGCGCGGATGACCTGGTCCAGGGGCAGGCCCAGCGCCATGATTCGTTCCGGATCCAGCGCGATGCGGATTTCCCGGTCGAACCCGCCCCAGATGTCCACCTGGGCCACGCCCGGTATCCTGGAAAACCGGTACCGGATTTCATCCTCGATCAGCTGGGTCAGGTCCACCGGATCCAGTTGGCTGGAGATGCCTAACAACACAACGGGAAAGCTGCTGATGTCAAATTTTCGGACCCGGGGCCGATCGATATCATCGGGCAGCTCATCCATTTCATCTTCAAGAACGGACCGGACATCCAGTGCCGCAAAATCGATGTCCGTCCCCCAGTTGAAACGAACCCGGACATTGCTGCGCCCTTCCGAGGAATCCGAAGTGATCTCTTCCACGCCCGGCACTGTGGAAACGATCTCTTCAATGATCTGTGTCACCTGACGTTCCATGATTTCAGGGCTGGCGCCCGAAAATTCCGTCCGAATGGACAACGTGGGCATTTCTACGGCAGGCAGCATATCGATCTGCAGGCGGCTTAAGGCCACGGCACCGATGACCAGGACCATGAGAAAAATCATGGAGACAAATACGGGACGCTGCACACTGAATTCAGGCAGTGTCATTCTACTTGTCCTGACGGGTGATCCGGATACGGGAGCCGTGGTCCAGCATCTGGTGTCCCAGCGTCACCACCTGGCCGGTCAATTTTTCTCCTTTGATCTGAATGCGTTTGTCCTGGCGGATGCCCGTCACCACCGGGAGCCACAGAACCGTATGGCTGTCCGGGGCCACCATGAAAATGCCGGTTTCCTGATTCCGGATCACCAGGGCGGTTTCCGGCACCATGGATGTGTCTGTCACCCGGGCCAGCACCACGGAAACCCGGGCAAACATGCCGGGTTTAAGGTCCAGGGATGGATTGGCCACCTGGATTTCCACCCGGGCCTGCCGGGTCTGGGTTTTGAACGCCGGCGAGATTCTGACAATCCGGCCGGAAAAGGACTTGTCCGGGAATGCATCCGTGGAAAGATCGGCCGGCTGGCCGACACCAAGCCGGCCATAGTCTTTTTCCGTCACAAACACGACGGCCAGCAGCGGATCCAGCTCCACGATGGACACCAGCGGGGTATTGGCGGACACGGTGTCTCCTTCGGTGACGAATTTCTCGGCCATGAACCGGGTGTCGCTCCCGCCGGTCCAGTCCGCAAACACCGTGGTGTACCCCAGACGGATCCGGGCGGTTTCAAGCTGGGCACGGGCTTTGAGAACCCGGGCACGGGCCATTTCCACCCGTGCTTCAGCAGCCAGCCACTCTGCCCGGGCCGCATCCACCTGGGAAACGGAAGAGACCCCTCTTTTTTTCAGGGTTTCCATGCGCGCCAGTTCGCGCCGGGAAATGTCCCGGGCGTTTTCCGCCCCCGTGAGATCCGCGTCCGCCACGGCCAGGTCGGCTTCGGCCTGGGCCACGGCCTGGATATATTCGTCGTTGTCCAGCCGGGCCACCTCCTGTTTCCGGATAACGGGATCTCCCATGGCCACGGCCAGATATTCCACCCGGCCGCTGACCTTGGGCGCCACCATAAATTCGGCATAGGATTCCAGCGATCCGCTGAAGGTGCGGCGCAGTTCCATGGCCCCTTGCTCTATGGGAGCGGTTTCCACGGGTGCGGCCCAGGACTTTTTGCTCTGAGGTCCCGGGCCTTTTTGATCAGACCACCGGTATGTCGAAAAAAAATACACCCCCAGAATCACCACCGGGATGAGAAGCCATTTGACTTTGCGGGTCATCATGGCGTCATCCCGATGGGGTCAACCAGTGCCGGAAACCATCCATCAGGCAATTTTCCGCAACACGCCGGAGGCCCGGGCCGTATCTTTCATCAGCTGATTCAGGCTGGTGGCCAGCCGGGACAGCTGCCGGTTGTCGGCTGCCTTTTCTTCAGCCCGGGCATAGATGCGGGATGCCAGCTGGGTATCCGCCGCCCGGGTGCAGGCGGTTTCCGCCAGAAACAGCAGATCATCAAAACCGGTCAGTTTTTTCTGGGCAGACAACAGAATCCTTGTCAGATAGGAATTGTCCCGGGTCTGGCCGTGTATCAGGTTGATCAGTCCGGCATAGGATGCCTGATCCGTGCATTGGGCTTCCGCCGCCTCAAACAGGGCGATGGCTTTGTCCTGGTCGTCCAGAAGTCTGAGGTACGCCCCGCCGACAAAGGTGAGATCATAGGGTGTCCGGCAGTTTTCTTCCGCCGCTGCCAGCAGGTTTTTGGCCCAGTCTTTGTCATTGAGCTTTTCTGAAACGACAGCCGCCAGCCTCACCGGGTCGCTGATGCCGGTACTCTGTGTCTCAACGTTTTGGTAGATCTCTTTGATCCAGGCATCGTCTTTGAGGGTGTCGGCGATGGCATCGGTCAGTTCATCGTAGTAAGCCAGGGTGACACATTTGTCCAGAAGAGAGGTAAAGATCTCCTTGACCCATTCGCTGTCATTCAGGTCTTCATGAATGCACCCCCCCAGTTTGATGAAATCGTTGAAATTGAGGGTCAGTGCCTGGGCCTGGCGGTAGATCTTGGCCCCGTAATAGGTGTCCCCGGTTTTTTCCACAATTTCATGGGCCAGGGCCCGTTTGGTCGCACAGGTCTTGGTTTCCTGTTCCCGGTTGATGAAATCCGCATACAGGTCCTTGAACTCTTCGCGCTTTTCCAGCTGAAAAGCGATGGCATCAGTCCATTCCTTGTCATCGGTGACGATCTCCTGGATGGCCTTGGCGGTCTTGATGAAATCCGCATTGCTTTTCACGGCGGACTGGGCCTGTTTGAGAACCTGCACCGCCGCCTCTTTGTCATTGAGGTCTTTGGCCATGGCCGTTGCCAGGTCCACCAGCTGGCTGCAGGCGGGGTTGGCGGCGGCGGCGGTCTGGAAAATTCCGGAAGCGAATGCCGCGTCTCCGGTCACTTCAAACGCTTCTTTGCCCAGCTTCAGGTAATCGGAAAATTCCGTGTAAACCGATTCCGCCTTTTTAAAGATCGATTTGACAAATTCGGGGTCATCGAGTTTTTCGTTGACGGTTCTGGCGAACTTGAGCAGCTCATTGCCTGATTCCAGCGAAGCCAGGGCTTTTTCATAGATCTGCCGGGCCAGGGCTTTGTCCCCTAAGTCCTTGACCGCACCCGCGGCCAGGATATCGAAATCCTCGGCCTTGGATGCCTTTTCCATGGCACTGGCATAGACCGCTTTGGCCCGGTCCTTGTCTTCGAACATGTCCAGCACTGATTTGGCAAACACCACAAAATCCTCGGTTTTCGTGCATTTGGCAAAGGCCTTTTCAACGGTTTTTTCCGCCAGTTCTGCATCATTGAGCACCTCGGAAATACTTTTGCTCAGCTCCAGGAAATCCGAGGTTTTCACGCATTTGGTGCCGGCGGCGTTATAGATTTCCGTGGCGGCCTCTTTCTGTCCCATCTCCAGGGCTGCGGCTGCCAGCCCCAGGAAATCCTCGACAGAGGTGCACAGGTTTTTTCCGGCATCCAGATGGGTGGCAGCCGCTTCTTGGTCTTTCAGGATATCCAGACAGGCCTTGGCATAGGTCACGGTATCTTCCCAGGTCTCAGCCCATTCCGCCCCTTCCTCGAGGAGTTCGGCGGCCCACTCCTTGTCATCTAAACCTTCCACGATCTCTTTGGCGACCTCGATATACTCTTCCGGCGCGTCACACTCTTCCGCTTTTTCTTCCAGTTCTTCTTTAAGTCCCATGATGTCTCTCCTTTTAAGGATTACAGGTTAAATGGTTTTATTGTGCGGTACGTTTTTTTTAAAGGGCTCGTTCTACCCCGGGTCAGACAAGTTCATTATATAAATGCCATAAGTATATATGGCATAACTCCCTGTGATGTCAAGAAACTCCGGATCTACCCCGTGGATTCCTGGCCGGCAGTAAGGTTCCCCAACCGGGGGCGGCCTGATGCCGGGTTAAAGTCAAAGATTGACAGGTATTCAGAATTTATATTTGACGATTGCCGGTGTTGTGATATTTTGGAGAGAAGAGCTTTGATTTCAGATTGAAAAGAGATTCCCGGCATACTTTTTGAAAGCCAATCTTGATGGATTGAAACAGTATGCCGGCGATAGAACAAACACACAACCCAAACCATGTGAGGAGGCTGTTATGACCAGCTGGATTTGTGATCAATGCGGATACAACCTGGAGGCGGACACCCCGCCCGAAAAATGCCCGAGCTGTAAAAAGGATTGTTCGTTTGTGGACAATTCCTGCTATACACCGGATTGCGCGGGGACACCCAATGACCCGAGAATTTCGGGCAAAAGCTGAAGGAGGGAAAATGGGCAAAAAATACAGAATCACCACCTCCTGTCCCCGGTGCGGATGTACCGGCACCGCCGCGCTGACCGAAGAGGAGATCAAAGAAAGATATGGGGATGTGCCCAATATCGAGATGGAATGCCATGAGTGCATGACGAAGCTGGAAGCGGATGTCCAGGAGGATGATGGGCCGGACAACACCTGATCCTCCGGTGTCTGCAGTCCGGTACCATGATCTGACCAGCCATGTCCGGCACCGGATTTCTCCCCATTCATTGGATTTTTCCAGATATCCGGCCCCTTTCAAGACCTATGAATATCAGCGCCGGATTTTACTGAACCAGGAAATCTGCACCTCCCGGAAGGACCGGGGCGAAAACCTGGCTGTCGGCGATCTGAAAGACACGGTAGGCAGCGCGATGGGTGATCAGGTGACCGGAAATGAACCGGTGGGCCTGGAAACCGTTTCCCGTATTCTGGCTCTGTCCTACGGGGTGACCCTGGCGGACCGGAGCCGGGGAATTCTGTTCCGGAGTGTTCCTTCGGCAGGCGGGCTGTATCCCGGTCAACTGTATCTGTCGGTTCAGAAAACCGACGATATCGAGACAGGTTTGTATTATTGTGATACGGTTCAGGGGTTTCTGGGCAGAATCAACCCCCGGCCCCTGGATCAGAACATTGTTTTTCCGGGGTGCCCGGCGGCAGACGCCTGCATGGTCATCACCGGAATCTTTTACCATTCTGCCTGGAAATATCGCGAACGGGCGTTCAGATATCTGCTGCTGGATGCCGGCCACCTGGCCGAGGCGGTTGTGCAGGCATCCCGGGCCACTGGTGTGCAGGCCCGGATCTGTTACGATTTCGATGATCATGGCCTGGTGCAGGCCCTGGATCTGGATGCGGGTCTGGAAGTGCCGTTGGCCTGCGTGTTTCTGGGTTCCGGGACCTGCGCGGCACCTTTGCCGGATTCAATTCCGTTTCAGCCGGCTGTTGACACCCCGACCCAGAGATCCCCGGTGGTCTATGACATTTTGTCACACGCATATCAGACAGGGACGCCGATTGCAGCAACGCCCCTGGTAAAAAATATTCCTCCGGTTTTTTCCGGAATCCCGGAACAAAAGCAGTCTGTGCCCGCACCGGGACGGTTTCCGGCCAAAGCTTTTGAGCGTGCCGTAACCGGCCGCAGGTCCCGCCGCAATTTTGTGACCCAAGAACTGCCTTCACCGGTCTGGTCTGCCTTATTAAACCGTGTATTCGACAAAATGTTCATTGACCATGATCCGGATGAAACCGGATCGGCGGCTGCGTCGTTTGTCGTGACGGCCATGATCAGCCAGAACATGCAGGGGCTGACCCCCGGGCTGTATGTGACATCCCGGGATGGGGCCGGTCTGACCAGGCTCAAAACCGGACATCTGGCCGGGGACCTGGCCCGGGTCTGTCTGGACCAGTCGTGGATCGGCCGGGCTGCCGTGAATTTTCTGATGGCCGCAGACCTGGCGGCAGTGGAAGCGGCCCTGGGTGCCAGAGGGTACCGGTATGTAATGATGCATGCCGGAAGGATCGGTCACCGGGTCTATATGGCAGCCCAGGAGCTGGGAATGGGATGCTGCGGCATCGGGGCGATGTATGATGGCGAAGCGGCGGACCTGCTGGGGTTGACTTCCGGCAGCCGGCTGCTTTACGCGGTGTCGGCAGGACCTGTCAAATGAATAAAGGAGGGTGCGCATGAAATGGTTGCAGTTTTTGACGCCGGTCAAATCCAAAAATGTCGATGAAGCTCAGGAGATGATGGCCGATCATGCTCCAGGTGATATCACCATCCTGGATGTGAGACAGTCCCGCGAATACAACGATTCCCACATTCCGGGAGCCAGACTGATCCCTTTGCCCGAGCTGTCGGACCGGATCACGGAGCTGGATCCGGACAAACCCACCCTGGTATACTGAGCAGTTGGCGGACGCAGCCGGGTGGCTGCACAGATGCTGGCAGGCAGTGGGTTCAAACAGGTGTACAATGTATCCGGCGGTATCAAGGCCTGGAAATCCAAAACTGCGGTGGGCCCACAGACCCGGGGCATGCACCTGTTTGAAGGCAATGAATCCGCAAAAGCGTTTCTGGTCACGGCCTATTCACTGGAACAGGGCCTGCAGCAGTTCTATCAGGATATGGCGGGCAAGTCGCAAGACCCTGCGGTCCAGGATCTGTTCGGAAAACTGGCCGCCATCGAAAAAAAGCACATGGATCAGGTGTTTGAACGATATCAGGACCTGGAGGATTCATCTGTGTCAAGGCAGACGTTCGAGGACAAGATCACGGCGTCGGCCCTGGAGGGCGGCATGACCATGGATCAGTATCTGTCATTGTTTGAGCCGGATTTGTCCGAGCCCACCGAAGTGGTTTCCATGGCCATGTCCATCGAAGCCCAGGCCCTGGATCTGTATCAGCGTGTCGCCGACAAAGTGACGGAACCGGATGCCCGGGCCGTGGTCCTGGAGATTGCCGAAGAGGAGAATCACCATCTGGTCCGGCTGGGTCAACTGATGGATACCCTGTGACGGCCCATCGAATCTGAATGACTTCTGGAGAAAAATGTATGAAAAAACATCTGGTGCTGGTGGGGGGCGGCCATGCCCACATGGTCACCCTGGCAAATATCGGCCGGTTTGTTGAAAAAGGGTACCGGGTCACGGTGATCGGACCGTCGGAATATCATTATTATTCCGGCATGGGGCCGGGCATGCTGGGAGGGACCTATTCACCCGACCAGATCCGGTTCGCCACCAAAAAGGGGGTGGAAAGCCGGGGCGGCGAATTTGTCACCGACCGGGTGACACGGATTTTTCCAGGCGATTCTCAAGTGGAGACCGGGTCCGGCATCCGGATCGATTATGATGTGGTCTCCTTTAATGCCGGGTCCTACATTCCTCTGCCGGGGCGGGATTCTGCCGGAAAAGACCGGCCGGACAATCTGTATCCGGTCAAACCCATCGAGCAGTTGATGGATGCCTCAAATGTGCTGAAAACCCTGTTTGCAGAAAAACAAGTGACGGTGAATGTGGTGGGCGGGGGGCCGTCTTCGGCGGAAGTGGCCGGCAACGTGTGGCAACTGGCCCGGGACAGCAAAGGAAACATGCCTCAAATCCGCATTTTGTGCGGCTCCGGCTTTATGGGACGGTTCGGGGGCAGGGTTCGGTCCCGGGTGAAACAAATCCTGGAAAACCGAGGCATCGTGATTCAGGAAAACGCCCGGGTCAAATCCGTGACAAAATCACAGATCACGCTGACATCCGGGCACCTTCTTGATACGGATTTCACCTTTATGGCCGCGGGCGTCATCCCCTCTCCGATCTTTGAGGATTCCGGCCTGGCCGTGGGTCCGGACAAGGGACTGCTGGTCAACCCGTATCTCCAGAGCGTGGCGGATTCCCGTATTTTCGGGGGCGGGGACTGCATCCATTTCCAGCCGCAGCCTCTGGACAAGGTCGGGGTGTATGCGGTCCGGCAGAATCCGGTGCTGTTCCATAATCTGATGGCAGCCCTGGACGGCATGCCCCTCAAGCCGTTTGATCCCGGACCGGATTATCTGCTGGTGTTCAATCTGGGCGGGAAACAGGGTGTGTTCAAGAAAAAAAATATTGTTTTCAAAGGCAGGCTTGCCTTTACAATCAAGGATTATATTGATACAAAATTCATGAAGAAATTCCAGGCGGCGGAAATCGGATAGAAACATCCGGCCCCCGGCTTGTAAATTGCGGACTTTGGACCGGCTTTCCGGGGTGAAGTTGATTTTTGCACTATATACATTAATTTATCATGGAGGAATCTTATGAAAGTGACGATTACTGAGCAGTGCATGGGTGACAGGAACTGCAATGAACTGTGTCCGGAAGTGTTCAAATATGACGAAGATGAACTCAAATCCACCATCCAGGTCGATCCCATTCCGGAACACCTGAAAGACAAGGTACGCCAGGCTGCTGCGGAATGCGGTGCGGAAGCCATCATCATTGAAGAGTAACCCCAGTCAAGACAGGATGTAAGGAATTACCATGGGAAAATTCCGGGAAAGTCAGACAGCAATCAACCTGCACACCTCTTTTGCTGCAGAAGCCCAGGCCAGAACCCGGTATAATTTTTTTGCCGATAAGGCCCGGGATGAGGGATATGTGCAGATCGGCAAATTATTTGATGAAACCGCGCAACAGGAATTTGAGCACGCGCTGCGGTTTTTCAAGTTTTTCAACGGCGGCGAATTGACCATCAACTGGCATTTCCCCACGGGCGTGATCGAAGATACCCGCGCCAATCTGCTGTCTTCGGCAGAACTGGAAAATTATGTGGGCAATGACATGTATGCAAAATTTGCCGAAATCGCCAGACAGGAAGGATTTAAACGAGCGGCGGACACGTTTGATGCCATTATTGTGGCGGAAAAGCATCATGAAAAACTGTTTCGGCACCTGGCTGAAAATATTGCATCCAAACGGATTTTTCAGGATGAAGCCCCGATCCAGTGGCGCTGTCTGGGATGCGGGTATATTCATACCGGGGAAAGGGCCCCGGATAAATGCCCGGCCTGTGTCCGCCCTACCGGCTGGTTTGAACGACTGTGTGAAAATTATTGATCCTCTCCCCGGTTCGGATGCAATTCTGTATCAGAGCCGGGGAATCACTTCTGTATCAGATCTTGTCTTTTCAGGACGCTTCAGTATCTGATTACTATCTCAACTATCTGAAATAAATAATCATTTTTTTTATATCGTGTTGGCACAAGGTTTGCTTTTATATTTTCACATAGAAGATCTGAAAAATCATAAACTGATCTGAAAGATGGAGGATGACTATGAGACTTGTCGATATAAAAAACAATTATAATCTGATCAATTCCGTGGACTGGGACATGACACCCGAAGAAGCGATTGCCCTGCACCTGGAATGGGGTCCGTTGAGATCGCAGAGCTATTACAACTCCAGGGACAATAACAATGAAACGGTTTATTTTGTGATCAACACCTGGAAAAATCCGCCGGTGTTGACCCTGGTGCGAAGAAAAGGGTTTGATTCCGAAGAACTGGGGAATTTTTCGCTGCCCAAGTCTCTGGAGTCGGAATTTCTGAAAGGTATCGGCAGATACAAAGGGGTATATGCCGTGGAGGGAAAAGTGAGAGACTGGCTGAGAAAGGAACTTGAAGTTTAACCCATAACCGCCTCCTTTACAGTTCCCCAGCCGGCAACCGGGTGGTTGATGACTGTGTGCATCAACCACCCGGTTTTTTTTATGGCGGCTTATTTGCCGTTTTTGTTGTTTTCGATAAAATCCTTGACCATCAGTTCCCCGAGCTCCCTGGACCGCCGGGTGGCGGATTCCACCGCGTTGATCAGGGTGGTGCGAAGCCCCCCCTGTTCCAGGGTATGAATTCCGGCGATGGCGGTACCGCCGGGGGAGGCCACCCGGTCCTTGAGCTGTCCGGGGTGTTCCTTGGATTCCAGCAGCATCCGGGCCGAGCCCAGCACGGTCTGGGAAGACAGAAACAGCGCGTCCTTGCGGGACAGCCCCATTTTCACGCCGGCATCGGCCATGGCATCCACAATGGTGAAGATATAGGCCGGACCGCTGCCGCTCAGGCCGGTGAACGCGTCCATGAGTACGTTTTCATGGATGAACACGGTTTTGCCCACGGAATTGAAAATGGCCCGGGCTTGGGCCACGTCGTTTTCCAGCACATACTCGCCTGCGGCAATGGCAGTGGCACTTTCCTTGACAAACGCACAGATGTTGGGCATGGCCCGGATCAGGCGTAGTTTTTTCTGAAGACCGATGGCAATGGCAGCCAGAGGTACACCCGCAGCAATGGAGATGACCAGCTTGGTTTCATCCAGGGCCGGTGCGGTCTGCTTGAGCACCATCCCCAGAATCTGGGGTTTGACGGCATAGACGATGATATCGGACTGTCGGACCACTTCCAGATTGTCAAAACTGGTGTTTACCCCGTATTTTTTCTGTATGGTTTCCAGCAGCTCCGGATCGACATCCGAACAGATAATGTTTTCCGGACGGCTGGCCTCGGAAAGCACAAGTCCAGACACCAGGGCCTCTCCCATGTTCCCGCTGCCGATGAACCCGATTTTTTTTGCCCGCAGCATGTTTGTAACTCCTTGAATGGATTGTTTGAAAACAGTCATATTACGCCTACCTGTCAGGCAGAGTCAAGGCAAAATTTTACGGCACCGGCGGGGGCGGCCCTGACGTTCACAGGTCCGGGGCCAGGGGTTGAATTTGCCGGTGAACCGGATTATAGTCAACCGGCTGGTAACACCTGCCGGCCCCGAAACGATCCACCCTTGGAGGACAAAGACAGTGAGGCTGAGATGTCCCGGCAGATGAAACGCAAACTCGAGCACCTGTATGATACGTATACCCGCCGGTCCTATGTAGACCCGGATCCATTGCTGTTCCTGTACCGGTATCCGGATGTCCGGGACCGGGAGATCGCAGCCATGGTGGCGGCATGCCTGGCCTATGGACGGGTGGAGATGATCATGCGGGCGGTGGAACAGGTGCTTGTGTTTCTGGGGCCGGCACCGGCAAAACAACTGCACGGCATGACAATGACACAGATGCGACAGGGGCTGGCCGGATTCACCTACCGGTTTGCCAGACAGGCGCATGTGGTGCCTCTGATGGCCGGTATGCAGCGGGTGATCCGGGAATACGGTTCCCTGGAAGCCTGTTTTTTGGCCGGGATGGCCCCTGCCGACCTTACAGTGATGCCCGGGTTGATTTTTTTGTGCCGGAATCTGGATCCGGACGGCGCCTGCGGCCATTTACTGGCGGATCCCGCCAAGAACAGCGCATGCAAGCGCAGTCACTTGTTTCTGCGGTGGATGGTACGATGCGATGAGGTTGACCCGGGCGGGTGGGATCGGGTGGGGCCGGAGCGGCTTCTGATTCCTCTGGACCGGCACATGTTCACTGCCGGCCGGATGCTGGGATTTACCCGGCGGAAAACCCCGGACAAAACCGCGTGCCTGGAGATCACCGACGGGTTCAGGCAACTTCAACCCATGGATCCGGTGAAATATGATTTCTGCCTGACCCGGTTCGGGATCCGGCGGACTCTGGAAATGACCGATCTGGCCGGCATACTGGCCGATTGATTGAATGACGCTGCAGGAGACACCATGGCCTTGGATGCATATGATCTGCCCCCGCTGATTTCAGGAAGTTTGATCCGGCGGTACAAGCGGTTTCTGGCGGATGTGCGCCTGGACACCGGAGAAACGGTCATTGCCCACTGTCCCAATTCCGGTTCCATGAAAGGGTGTGCCGTGCCGGGCTGTCCGGTGTGGCTGTCCGTGAGCGACAATCCCCGGCGCAAACTCAAATACACCTGGGAGCTGATCAAAACCCCGGCATCCATGATCGGCATCAATACCCTGGTGCCCAACCGGCTGGTCAGGACCGCGGTCGAGTCCGGCCAAATCCCGGAACTGGCCGGGTACGGCACGGTTCGTTCCGAAGTGACTGTCCGCAAAGGGACCCGGCTGGACCTGTTTCTGGAGGCGCCGGGCCGCCGGAACTGTTATGTGGAGATCAAGAACTGCACCCTGGTGGAACAGGGCCTTGCACAGTTTCCGGATGCGGTGACCGAGAGGGGACAGAAGCACCTGGATGAACTCAGGCACCTGAAGGCTGCCGGGCACCGGGGAGTGATCTTCTATCTGATTCAGCGTATGGATGGCCAGCGATTTTCCCCGGCGGCCGGCATCGATCCGGCCTATGCCCGGAAGCTGTCCCGGGCCGTGGAGAGCGGCGTGGAAATCATCACCCGGGATGTGACCATCGATCTGAAACAGATCCGGATCCACCGGTCCCTGCCGGTGATGTTGTGATCAGATCCGTTCCGGCCGGAACAACCCTTGACAATCTACTACTTTGTAGTATTTTAAATCCATGATTCGAGTCAGAAGAAAACAAACCATTTCATCTGAATCTGAAGGAGAAAACGGATGTGGGATTATACAGATAAAGTAAAGGATCATTTTATGCACCCTCGAAATGTGGGGGAGCTCAAGGATGCCAATGCCATCGGAGAGACCGGATCCCTGAATTGCGGGGATGCGTTGAAACTGTTCTTGAAAGTGAATGAAAACGAGCGTATCGTGGATGCGTCTTTCATGACATTCGGCTGTGCCAGTGCCGTGGCGTCTTCTTCCGCACTGACGGAAATCATCAAGGGAATGACGCTGGACGAAGCAGCCAAGATCACCAATGAGGATATTGCCGATTATCTGGGCGGACTGCCCAAGGAAAAGATGCATTGTTCGGTCATGGGCAAGTCCGCCTTGAAAAAGGCCATTGCCGACTACCGGGGGGTCCAGATCATGGAAAACCCCGGGGAA
>Ga0180429_10001285_pt1 | contig 21436 bp, 17 predicted proteins | sample SS_ome_FD_132428 | JGI IMG/M metagenome (GOLD analysis project Ga0180429, IMG submission 132428) | Hypersaline lake sediment archaeal communities from the Salton Sea, California, USA - SS_1_S_1 metaG | ecosystem: Environmental > Aquatic > Non-marine Saline and Alkaline > Hypersaline > Sediment ...
ACTTTTTTGATGACACTAATGGCAGTTGCCCTGGGCGGGATCGTAGCCTGGTGGCGGCGGCCGAGAAGGCGTTCCCACAAAAGGAGTACTGCTATGCTACGCAACGTTAGTCTGATGGTCATTCTGATTGGATGCCTGGGGATCTTTGTCGACACCGCGTCGGCGGATCCTGTTATGGGCGTCTTGAGGCTGGACGTCTATGAAAATGGTGATGTCGCGACGATCACCAACACAGACACCGCGCCCGTGCTCTTCGATGCCCTTCAGTACCTGTCGCCCGGTAACAACCTTAGCGATGCGAGTTTTGCCGACGGTGGTTGGCGAAGCGTCCAGGACTGGTTTGCCGGTGGGATGGGTGCGATGGAAGTAGGAGGGAAGCTGGGATTTGGGGCACTTAGTTTCGGCGACCTTATTCGGGTCCCCAACAATTTGGCAGAAGCCAATCTATCAGGCAATGCCGAGTTGCAGCCAGGCGATTCCTACCATATAGGCCATCCGATCGCTGCGGGAGCCAATTGGGCCGGTCTCAGCGATGACCTGGATTTCACATACGGATATACTGACGCCGGTGGTATCTCCACAGTCTACCAGGGGCTCCTGGAGGTGCACACTACCGGTGGCGGTGACACCACTGCGGAGGTAACGGTGGATCCTCCATCGCCTACCATTCCCGGCCCGCCGGTTGTCCTTAACGCAATTCCGGTGGGCGACACGATTACCATCGCGAACATTGCCCCCACCGGCCACGACGCGGCCACGATCGACCTCGTGGAGCTTCTCGGCAATCCGCACTTCAGTGTCAGTGACATTACGCAAGGCATGAGCCTCCCGGCCGGTGGTCTACCTGCAAGTACTGTTATGGGCACGGTGGCGTTCGCCAAGGCCGGAAGGCTCAACGGCACGCACAGTGCAACCTACAACGTCACAATCGCCGACACGTTGCACCCCGGCGGCGACGATTCGGGGGCTCACACGTGGACACTGCAGGCCATCGTGACCGGCAACAGGGGTGGCGGCAGCGCCAACGTCGGCCCCGGTGGTTCCTACGCCGGTCTCGGGTCCACCAGTGACTTTGCCTCGGTCATTGCTACCCCCACCGTCGCCACGCTGCTGGCCGGCAGCAGCAGCGGTGGCAGTCAAGTGATCACGATGGACTGGCGGGAGCCGGGCCTGTGGTACGAGCCGCCCCAGCCGGGACTTGCACTGGACCCTCCGGCTGACGTGCTGGAGCCGGAAATGTTGGTCAGCAACGTGCTCGACCTCGACATCGTCGGCTACGCCAGCGAGATGTTTGTGCTGCAGATGAGCTATGACCAGGCTGCGATCGACGCGCACGGGGACGAAGCGACGATGGCCGCCGATGGCGGTATTCACATCGTATACAAGCCATACGAGGATCCGCTTGACCCGTTGACTCCCTGGATTCACGCAGCCACGCTGGTGCCGGGAGTTGGTGATCCGCTTGATACCGGTCCACTTGGCCCCTGGACCTCTGCGTATACAACTCCCGGCCAGTGGGGTGTGGATATCGCCACAAACAACGCGTGGGTTGTTCTGGGGGGCTGGGTTCCAGGCACTGTTTTGCCCGGCGAGTTCGCCGTTGTGCCGGAACCGGGCAGCATGGTTCTGTTGCTGACCGGGCTGCTGGGATTGGTGTTCTATCTGCGACGCCGGCGTTAAGGAGTTGACGGAGGTGTTAGGCCGGCGGTCGTCGACCCGGATGTTGTCGACGCCGCTGGTTCTAGCCAAGGAGAGGATCATGGCAAGGCTTGTGTTTCTCTTGTTGCTGCTGGGGTTGTCCTTGGCGGTTGCGGTTCAGGCGTCGGCCGACTACGTCGTTCTGGCTGCTGATCCTAGTAGCACGTACGAGGCTCGCTATACTTACCCCGTCGCAGTGGGAACGGGCGGGGAAAGCCTCGGTGAGACCGTCATCTCGATCGCCAACATCTCCGCCAGTGTGGACAACGACCCGCTGGCCTTTCAAGGCGGCGTCGCCGGGAAGTTGCACCAGGATGCGGGCACCTCCGTCGGCGACACGCCCACGTACGGCGAGTTGGGTGTTCCGGCCGGATCGGTGATCGACACGCATTTCACATTGGATGGTGGGGAGTTGAGCGTGCTCGCTATTCAATGGCCTAGTGAAGACGGGGACGTGGAGCCGTCGACGGAGGAGACTCAGCAGGGTTTTGGCACCTCTTTCGGTAGTTCGTTGTCCGGCACGTTTATGATTTATCACACGGCTGAGGATCCCCCGGATCCGGCTTGGGATGTATTACACGTCGTTGCGCCGCTGGGAACCGACCTGGATCTCGATTTCAAGGTCACTGGGTATACGGGGAACATCGTGTCCTTCGTGGAGACATTCCCCCTCGGTATCATTGGAGACGGGAACCTTGATGGCACCGTGGACATTGCAGACTTCGGTCTCCTGAAGGGCGGTTTCGGCATCGCGACAGACTTTATGGGAGGCGATTTCAACTTGGACGATACGGTGGACATTGCTGATTTTGGCCTTCTTAAGGCCCATTTCGGCGATACTGTCCAAATCGTTGCCGATCCGCCGCCGGTGCCCGCCGCATCCGTGGCGCTGATACCCGAGCCGGGCAGCCTGGTTCTGTTGGTAAGCAGCCTGCTGGGATTGGCGTTCTATCTGCGACGACGCGGCAGGGCCTAGGTCGGTTGTTTAGAGCGATGAGAATCAAGAGGCCGCTCCATAAGGGGCGGCCTTTTTTGTTTCGCCTCCCACAAAGACTTACGCCTCGATCCCGCGTGCCTTCTCGTAGGCGGCGATTTTCTCTTCGCGTTCCAGCGTCAAGGCGATGTCGTCGAGCCCTTCCAGCAAACACCGACGGCGGAACGGATCGAGTTGGAAAGAGAGCGAAAGCGAGTGCTGGTCGGCGATCGTGAGCGCTTCGAGATCGACCGTGAGCCGGTACTGCTGGTGAGCGGTCACCCGTCGAAAGAGATCGTCGACCGCCGCCGCATCGAGACGGATGGGGAGCAGTCCGTTCTTGAGGCAGTTGTTGTAGAAGATGTCGCCGAAGCTGGGGGCGATGACAACCCGGAAGCCATAGTCGTCGAGTGCCCAGGGTGCGTGCTCGCGGCTCGATCCGCAGCCGAAGTTGCGGCGTGCCAGGAGGATGGTGGCCCCCGCGTACCGGGGGCGGTTCAACTCAAAGTCGGGATTGTCGGAGCCGTCGTCGCGGAACCGCCAATCGAAGAACAGAAACCGGCCGAAACCGGTCCGCTCAATCCGCTTGAGGAACTGCTTGGGGATAATCTGATCGGTATCGACATCCGGGCGGTCCATTGCCACGACCAATCCGGTGTGTTGTTTGAAGGGCTGCATGTCTACTTGTACTCCCACTGGCGAACGTCGACGAAATGCCCGGCCACCGCAGCGGCGGCTGCCGTGGCGGGCGAGACGAGGTGCGTGCGTCCGCCCTTGCCCTGGCGGCCCTCGAAGTTTCGGTTGCTCGTGGCGGCGCATCGTTGGCCCGGCTCGAGCCGGTCGGGGTTCATCGCCAGGCACATGCTGCAACCGGGTTCGCGCCACTCGAGGCCGGCTTCGATGAACACCCGATCGAGCCCTTCGGCCTCGGCCTGGCGTTTGACCATCCCACTGCCGGGCACAACCATTGCCTGGACCCCGCCGGCCACGCGATGGCCGCGGACCGCCCGGGCCGCCGCGCGGAGGTCGTGGATCCTTCCATTGGTACACGAGCCGATGAAGACCCGATCGATCGGTAGCGAGGTGATCTCGGCGCCGGGTTTTATGCCCATGTATCGCAGGGCCGCCTCGACGGCCTTTCGTTGCGAGGGGTCGTCGCAGTCGGCCGGGTTTGGCACGCGGTCGGCGACGGCGGCAACCTGGGCGGGATTCGTCCCCCAGGTAACCTGCGGCTCGATCTCGGCGGCGTCGAAGCTCACCCGGTGATCGAACCGGGCCCCGTCGTCGCTGGGCAACAGCCGCCATCGGGCCACGGCCGCATCGAAATTCTTCGGTGCGAACTCGCGGCCGCGAAGGTACCTGAAGGTGGTTTCATCGGGCGCGATCAGCCCCGCCCTGGCACCCGCCTCGATCGACATATTGCAGACGGTCATCCGCTCCTCCATGCCGAGTGCACGAATCGCTTCGCCGGCGTATTCGACGCAGTATCCGGTTCCGCCGCTGGTCGATATTCGGCCGATGATGTAAAGGATGAGGTCCTTGGCACCCACGCCGAACGGCAGCCGGCCGTCGACGCGGATCTCCATGGTCTTCGGTCTATGCTGCAAGAGCGTTTGGGTGGCCAAGACGTGCTCGACCTCGCTGGTGCCGATACCGAACGCCAGGGCGCCGAACGCGCCGTGCGTGGCGGTGTGGCTGTCGCCGCAGACGATGGTCATGCCGGGCAGCGTGAGCCCCAGTTCGGGGCCGATCACGTGGACGATGCCCTGGTTTTCGTCGTCCAGATCGTACAGCCGCACGCCGAACTCGCGGCAGTTGGTCCGCAGCGTGTCGATCTGCTGCTTGGCGGTCAGATCTTCGATCGGCAGCGAGCGATCGGTAGTGGGCACGTTGTGGTCGAGCGTGGCCACGGTTCGCTCGGGGCGGCGTAGGCTTCGGCCGGCCAGGCGTAGCCCCTCGAAGGCCTGGGGGCTGGTGACCTCGTGGGCGAGTTGCAGGTCGATGTAGAGAATCGTCTGCATCGGCGGCTGGGATTCGACGACGTGGTCGTCCCAGATCTTCTCGAACATCGTGCGTGGGTCGGGTGGCGTGCTCATGGTGTTTTCGTGGGCTGGCGGCACGTTGCATGGGAACTGCCGCGCGGGGGCAACGAGCCTAAGGTAATTGAGCAATTATAGCGGTTTCAGGTTCGCTTTCCACCAGGCGGCAGCCAGATCGCGGGTCCAGCGGTCGGCCGCTTCACAGTCGGCCAGAGCGGTGGCAAGGCCGGCCGCATCGGCAAAACGATCATCGGGCCTCTTCGCCAGGCACCGCAAGACGATACTCTCGACGTCGGCCGGCAGGTCGCGGCGGTGTTGCGAGGGCGGGACCGGCTCGTCGTGAGCGTGCGCGATGAGCACTTTGATCGGTTTCTCGCCCTCAAACGGCGGTTTGCCCGTCAGCAGGTAATATGCCACCGCTCCCAGCGAATAGATGTCGCTTCTGGCGTCGGGCTCGCTGTCGCCGGTTGCCTGCTCGGGCGACAGAAACAGGGGGCTTCCGGTAATCGATCCTTCGCCGGTCAGTTGGATCGGCCGTTCGTCGGCAAGTGGCTTGACGAGCCCGAAATCGAGCAGCTTGGCGACATCATATACGCCCCCCCGCTTGGCGGTGAAGATGTTGGCCGGCTTGATGTCGCGATGGATCAGCCCGGCGGCGTGGGCTTCGCCCAACGCGTCGCAGGCCTGGCGCAACAAGTGAATCGCCCGCTCCGGCGGCAACGGGCCGAATCGGGCGACCAGGTCGCCCAGGCTCATGCCCGGCAGGTACTCCATCACGTAGTAGAACGTGCCGTCTTCGGTGCTGCCGTAGTCGAAGATTTCCACCGTGTTCCAATGCGACAGCTTGGCGGTGGCGCGGACCTCGCGTTGGAAGCGGGCGAGCATCTTGGGGTCGTGGTTCTTGTCGGGCCGGATCAACTTGACCACGCAGGGCCGCTTCATCAATTGGTGTTCGGCCAGGTAGACCTCACCCATGCCGCCGACCCCGATTCGTTTGGTGAGTTGATATCGCCCCAATCGCCGGGCCTCGAACGCTTCGCGCCGCAACGAACCGATCGTGTCGACGCCGAACAATCCGATCACCGCCGCAACGGCCATGGTCAACGAAACGCCGGTCAACTCCCGCAGCGTCAACAACTGGCGGACTTCAGCGTGCGCCAACGCCGTCACGGCAATCATCACCAGTGGCGCCGCGGCGATGATGCCGATCACCGCGGCGGCGCGGCGCCAGGTGTTGGGGACGAACAGTGCATAGGTGAAAACGAGCAGTAACCACATTTCAACGGATATGACCAGAGCGGCTTGCCCCAAACCGATGGATTTCTCGGCCAACAGCAGTCTCTTGCCGTCTGCGAGGATTGTGTAGTTTTGCAAAGCACAGAGGAAGGCAGCCGAGAGGCCGAACATGGCCAGTTCGGCCGTTCGCAGCCGCGAGAGCGGGATTTCGCAACGGCGGCACAGCATGGCGGCGAGCACTCCCATCGCGATCGTGTCGAACAGATGGAAGGCGAACAAAGAGGCACCGCCAGGGCTGGACAAGTCTCTCTGAAAGAAATGCCGCGGCAAGAATGCCAAAAAAGCGAAGAACAACAACCCCGCGGCCAGCCGCAGGCGACCGCGCAGCAGGGCTTCGGTTTCGCGGGTCAGTTCCGGTCTGCTTTCTTCGGTCAGCACGACCGGGGCCGTCCGGACGGCTTCCAGCGATGAGCCATCGGCGTCCATTGCGGTGGTGGCGGCGGTGTTTGGCTGCGGGGCATCGAGCGTGACGTCGACAGACGACAACTCCGACAGTTTGGGAATTGGCTTGCCCATCGAGTTCTGATCGCCCTTGCGGATTCTTGCCGCGAGACTTCTTGCCGGTCAGACCCATCATATACGATGCGGGCAGAATAGGCGACGGGTCCCGTAAGAGGGCCTGCAAAGTTCGATCGCAGTAGAGGCCTATGCAGCTCGGCGGCCCGCCGCGGAGGCGGCAAACGCCGCGATCTCACTACGATCGACGGGCCGGGTGGTGCAAGAAACGTCGCCCGGCTGTCGTTCCTGCAAGAAGACTCGCGACCGCTCGTGCAACAACCGGGGAACATAGAACCATGCCTTGAAGAGGCTCCGCGGCTCTAGCCGGGATGAGACGACTATGATGTCCAACGGGCCCAATACATTTGCAATCCGTGCCAACGCCGAGAACGGATTGCCGGGGACGAGTCGAATTCGGGCCCCCGTCGTGCCCAGATGGCGATGGGCCAGCTTCAGCGTCATCCCTGGCCCGTCGGCAGACGTTCGTGCCTCGAACAGGTCCAGTCCGGTGTAGTGAATCTCCCCTGGCGGGGCGTGACGCCGTGCCACCTCGATCATCCGCCTTGCCCTGCTGCCATCGCCGATCCCCAATTCGAGGATTCTGTGTGCCCTTTGACGCCGGATCTGCCGGTAAACCAGGCGATCGCCGCCCGGCTGGGAAAGAAAGGATAAATAGGCAATGCGAAACCAGCTTGGAGTCGGCAACTTCGTCCTCCCTGACATAGACGGCCAACAGATAGGGACCCTCTGTTGGCTTCGGTCGAGAAGCGGTGCCGAATCCAGGCGAAATCGGCATCATTACCAGAGGTATCCGCCGAATGTCTGCATCACAAGACTTTGGCCGAAGACAAGGCACAGTAGCAGCTTCCTCTCGCGCCACCGCAACGGATCCTCATCTTGCGGGCGGTGCCGGCGATCCAGGTGTGCCGCCACGGGAAACATCAAGTAGGGGGCGATGAACAGGCAGGCCCTGGCGGTCTCGCCGGTGCGAAAGACGCCTGCGAGGAACATCGCCGCCAGGGTGGCCAGTGCCGCCAGCGTCCAACTGAGCAGGTCCGGCCGGGGTCTTTCGCGGGACATGGTCCCCAGGCCCCGGACAAACAGAACCAGCAGAAAAGGCCCGAAATAGACAAGCGGCTCACAGACGTTTTCCAGCCGGGTAACAAGATAGTCAGCCGGCGCGGCTAAGAGCATGAAGCCGTTTGGGTTCTCCAACGCCGAGGCCGCGCGCAGCGACTCAAGGTAGTTGAATCCGAAAGCCAGATACATTGCGACGTAGATCACGCCGGTTCCCAACAACACGGCCACCGACCGGTGAACGGTGCGCCGAGTGACAAGCTCACACGACAAGATCACCGGGGGCAGGAAAACGGCTCCGAATGTCAGGAAAGAGGCGCAGAACATGCCGGCGATGCCCCCGGCGACGGCAATCGGCGTCCGCCGCAACCGCAGGAAGAACACGACCGAGAGGAAACAGCCGGCGATTACCGCGTCGAGGGTCGCGCAGTAGTATATCTGAACGTTTGGAATCAACAGACACAGCAAGGTAGCGTATGCGGCCGTATCGCGGTTGAACGCTCCGGCGAGGATTCCGTAGAGAAAGCCGCCGGAGATGACCACGCCCAACGCAGCGATGACGAGCGAAACTGCGGCCGGATGTCCGACCGCGCGAATCAGCCCGTGGAAGAACAGCACGGCGCCGGGCGGATGCGTTTTGCTATGGCAGCCCAACTCCGGTTGTAGCGTGTGGTATTCTCTGAGGAATCGGCCGGCGGAATCGACCCGTGCGGCATCCTGGAAGTATTGCAGCGCGCCATGGTGCGGTTCGTGCGGTTTTTGGAGTCCGTAGGCCGGTCCTTGGATCAAGTTGGTCCCCGCAACGAGCACAAAGCCGGCCGCCAAGACCGCAACCAGGCCGGCGGTCACGCGGCGCAGATTCCACGCGACCAGCACGAATGCCAGCAAAACGGCGGCCGAGATGCCTAGCGTCCACAACGGCGTATGGACGCCGGGCAACCGCATCGAGAACATGCTCAACGGGAAGTTGTAGGGCAGATCGAGATCCCAGCCGTGTTGCCGGCTGATCCTCAGCAGGACTCGCCCGCACGCCCAGCCGGTGCCGACGAGTAGAAGGAAGACGGCACCAATGAACACGATACTTCGAGCCGTGAAAAGCGGGACGCGTGGATTAGCGGCTTGCTGGTTCATGCCATCCACCTACGCCGCTTTGTCGGCTGACGTTCGCCCGTCGATCAGCGCCACGTCGGCCACTCGCTCTACTGCCCGGCACGCGTCGATCAAATCGCTCTCACTGAGCGTGGGATGAACGAGGAACATCAGGCTGGCCTCCCCCAGTTGCCTGGCGACGGGCAATCGGTGCCGTGGTCGCATGGGCGAGTTGTCGAACGCCTTCTCCAGGTAGACTTCAGGGCAGATACCGCTGCCACAGGGGATGCCCTCGGCCTGCACGGCCCTGACGAAGCGATCCCGAGTCCATCCGGGCCGAAGCCACTCGAGGCGAAGGAAGGCGTTGAATCTGTAGTAGGCGTGTTCGACGTGTTCCGGTGGCACGGTGAGGCGAAGCTGCACGAGGCGGCCCAACCGCTCGCTGAGCACGGCGGCGTGGCGTCGTCGTCGGCTGACCCACTCGGCTAGGTTCCCCAGGGCGACGCGGCCGATGGCGGCCTGCATTTCGGTCATTCGGCAGTTGGTGCCGAAAGACTCGTGCAGCCATTTGAAGACGGTATCGTGGTCCGGCCGTTCAGCGGCCTGTCGACTCTTACCGTGGTCCTTGAAACTCCAGGCCCTCTCCCAAACGGCCGGGTCGTTGGTCGTCAGCATTCCGCCTTCGCCGCCGGTGGTAAGGATCTTGTCCTGGCAAAACGAGAACGCGGCTGCGTGTCCCAGCGATCCGACCGGCCGCCCGCGATACGTTGCGCCGTGGGCCTGGGCGCAATCCTCGATAACCGCCAGTCCGTGCCGCTCGGCCAGGGCCATGATCGGGTCCATTTCGCAGGGCCATCCGGCCAGGTGTACGGCGATAATCGCCTTGGTCCGCGGGCTCAACACGGCACTGATCGTCTCGGGAGTAACGTTCTGGCTGACCGGGTCGACGTCGGCGAAAACCGGCACCGCGCGTCGCGCCACGCAGCAACTGGCCGAGGCGACAAACGTACGGGCAGCGACGATAACCTCGTCGCCGGCGCCGATTCCCAAGGCGTGCAATGCCAACTCCAATGCCACGCTTCCGTTAGCGACCGCCACGCCATGGCGGCCGCCGACCAGACTTGCGAACTCCGGCTCGAACAGACGCCCTTGGCTGCCCACCCAATAGCACGTTTTACCGGAGCGCAATACGTCCGATACTGCTTCGATCTGCCGCTGGTCGAACACCGGCCAAGACGGCAACGGCTCCGTTCGCAACGGCGTTCCCCCTTCGATGGCGAGTCGGTTTTGATGCGGCATCGAATCTCTCACTGTTCAGGCGACCTTTAACCGGTGTTTGACGACGCGAGCGGGTACTCCGTAGGCAAGCACTTCATCGGGAACGTCTTCGACCACGACGGCGCCGGCCCCGATCAACGTGCCGGCTCCGATACGTATCCCGTTGATTGCCGAACTGCCGATGGCGAGTTGCGTGGCCCGGCCGACGTGTACGTTGCCGGCAAGATGAACGCCGGGGCAAACGTGTACGCCGTCTGCCAGGACACACTCGTGATCGACGCTGGCCGACGTGTTCACGATGACGTTCTCGCCGATGCGGCTACCCGAGTTGATCACCGCTCCCGCCATTACGACAGAGCCGGGGCCCAGCGTCACGTCGGCGGCAACGGCGGCCTTGGGATGAACGGCCCGGGCGAGCGTCAGGCCTTGTTGTCGCGCAACGGCGGCAAGCCGCAGCCGGGTGCGACAATCGCCCACGGCGACGATTATGTGCTTTACGCCGCGATCTCTCAGCCGGGGTAACTGTTCGCGCCCGCCGAGGATCCGCGCACCGCAAAAGGCGGCGCCGCGGCGATCGGGGTGCAGATCATCGAGAAATCCGGCAATCTGGTACTCGCTCTCAAGGCAGACCGCGTCGGCAATTACCATCGCGTGCCCCGCGGCCCCCCAAATTACTATTTCCGGTCTACTCATACACGTCTTTCGGAGGTCCTATCGAGATGATGCGGGTTCTGTTTTCTCGGCGAACCCATGAATTCCGGCATTGTTGCGTTGCCGGGGTGACTTGTCCCGTCGAGACTGATGATCTTCCAGAACGAACGCACGGCGATACGGGCATCGAGCCACAGGCTCCAGTTGTCGGCGTACCAGGCATCCATTGCCAGCTTTTCTTCCCAACAGAGCGAGTTGCGGCCGTTTACCTGCGACCAGCCGGCCATTCCCGGCTTCACGTTCATCCGCCGCGCCTGCCGCGGAGTGTATCGCGGGAGGTACTGCATCAACAGCGGACGGGGACCCAACAGGCTCATGTCGCCGCGCAGCACGTTGATAAGCTGCGGGAGTTCATCGAGACTGGTGCGGCGAAGCATGCGACCCAGCGAAGTCAGGCGATCGGCGTCGGGTGCCGGTCGGCCGTCGGCACCCGTCGCTTCGCGCATTGTGCGGAATTTCAGCAGCGTGAACGGCCTGCCGCGGTATCCGGCCCGGACCTGGCAAAACAGCACCGGCCGCCCCATGCGGACGCGAACTACCGCCGCAACCACGGCAAACACCGGTGCGGCCAACACCAGGAGCACCGTGGCCCCGACGAGGTCGATCACTCGTTTGACGAACATCATTCCCATTTGTTGATAGTACCTATGCCGCCAGGCGTCTTTGTTGTTGTTGAGGTTCGAAAACCACGCGCCGCAGAACCGTTTCCAGCCGTTCGAACAACAGATCTCGGTTGAAAAGTTCTTCGGCCGCCTTTCTTGCCGCGATTCGGGCTCGGGCCGTCCAAAACGGGTCGCGCAACGCCGTGACCAGGCGCTCGGCGGCGGTTTCCGTCTCGTTCGGATCGAGCACCAGCCCGCAACCGGTCTGCTCGATCATCTCGGCCAGCCAGCCCCGATGGTTGATTACTATCGGCCGATCGGCGGCCAAGGCGTCGAACACCTTGTTGGCCGAATTGGCCCAAAGCTGTTCGCGGTCGATCACGGTCGAAGTGGCGAGGTCGGCCGCGGACAGCACGGCGGGCATCTCCGCTTTGGGGATTTGCGGGAGCATGAAGAAGTTTCGCCCCAGCACACCCAACGCCTCGGCCGTCTGCCGGACCTTCGCTTCTTCACGACCGGTGCCGACGGTGAGAAAGCGGACCTCCGGATCGATCCGGCCGACCACGGCGGCAAGTCGGGCCAGGTAGTCGACGCCGTTGACCACTCCGAGCGTCCCGGTGTAGACGACCAGCGGACGGTCGCCGAGCCAGTCGTACGAGCGGCGAAACTCCACTGCGAGGCCGTTGGCAACGCGAAACAGTTCCAGGTCGCTGCCGTTGGGGACGACCGTCACCCGGTCGGCCGGATAGCCGGTCGAGACGACCCCCGTTTTCATGTCGGGGGATAGGGCCACCACGTGGGCCGCGTTGCGATAGGCGAACCGTTCGAGCCATCGCGCCGCGGCGATGACACCGCGGTTCTTCAACGCCCCGACGCCGATCGGCGTATCCGGCCAAAGGTCGCGGACCTCGAACACCATGGGGACCGAGATCTTCTCGGCGGCGTAGACCGCGGGCAGGGCGATAGTCAACGGGGTGCTGCTGGCAAAGACCACGTCGCCGCCGACGGCCGCCGCCCGCCGGGCGGCCATGACCGAGAATCGCATGAAGGCCCAAATCCGACGTGCGTAGCCCATCCTGTTCGAATACGATACCGAACACCAGTGTACCCGAATGCCGGCCTCGTCGGTGCAAGTCCATCCTGCTCGACCGCCTTCGCCGCGAGAGGTAATCATGTGGACCTCGTGTCCACGTTCGACCAGCCGCCGGGCCATCTCGTACGAGCGGGTGGCGCCGGCCATCTCGGGCGTCAGGAAGTACTGGTGCAGATAGAGTATCTTCACGCGGCAAACCTCCGGTAGTGCTCGAGGCATTGATCCGCCACGCGGGGCCAGGCGAACCGTTCGACGGCGAGCCGCCGCGCGTTTACGCCGGAGGTCCGGAGCGTCGTACGGTCGGCCGTCAATATCTGCACGAGCCCCTCGGCGATCCCGGCAGCCGTTGGTTCGACCTGCCATCCGGCGCCGGCCTCGACGGCTTGCCCGGCCACGTTGGTGTTGGGAGTCAGCAGACAAGGCACCCCGTAGGACATCGCCTCGAGCACGGAACTGGGATGCCCTTCGGTTCGCGAAGGATGCACGAACACGTCGGCCTGCTTCAGCAGCGCGGCTTTTGCATCGCCGGCGCAGGGGCCGTGCAGTTCGACGATCTCGTGCAACTGAAGCGTGTGAATTCGCTCGGCGAGTATCTCCCTGCTGCCGCTGCAATCCGGCCCGTGGAGTTCGAGACGGGCACCGGCGCCGTGCAGGTCGTCGCGGACCAGGCGGCAGGCGTCCAGCAGCATGTCGAGTCCCTTGTGGTCGACGTGCAACCTTCCGATGAAGAGCAGCCGCAAGTCGTCGGCCTTTCCCGGCGAGGCCAACTGCGACTCATCGGGTACCTCGACGCCGTTACCGACGACGAAGCGTGGACGCCGCCACGGGGTGGAGGCATCGATTTCGCCTTCGGTGAGAAAGTGCAGCGCGGCGGCGTTCGCTACTACCCAGTTGAAGAACAACAGGTTGCCGAGCTTCTTCTTCCATTTCTTGGTTGCCTGGCTTCGCCGCGTCAGGCCGCCGCGAGGGCAAACGATGTACGGAATGGCCGCATTGCGAAGTTGCGTGGCGATGGTGGCGTGGGCCGGTATGTACGTGCTGTGGAACACGACCAACCCCGGCCGGTCGAACGGTTTCGGAAGACTCAATCGGCGGGCACGGCCGACGGAGATCTTGCCGTCGAAGACGGGAAATGGCATCTGGGGATGTTCCGCGGCGTTGGGCACGGTGACTGCCAGCGCTGCTTCCACGCCGTCGATGCGGTTCTGTGCGGCGATCAGCGCAGGTATGCTTGCCTGCAAACCGCCGATCTTGCCCCAGGTGATCGGAGCCGCGTGCAGGAGGATCATGGTCTGTTACCTCACGAAATCAGGTTGCCGTAGTTGGGTTGACGAGCCGGCGGCGCCGTACGAACGTGGCGAACCGCCGGAACAAGTTCCGGCCTCCGGTGGGGACGATGGGCAACTGCCGCCGGACCGCTCGGCGGCGGGTCCGACAACATGGCGAGGATCAACGGGCCGGCCGCGCAAAAAAAGATGTAGAAAACGGTTACATAGGTCATCGACGCCGTGCAGAAGCAGACCAGGATCGCCTGGCGATAGACGATACCATCGCGGCGGTCCAACAGTCGGGTTCTGCGAAAGACTCCCCAGAGCAAGCACACCCCGGCGACCATTCCCAGCAGCCCGAAGCTGAGTCCCCACTCGACGAACGAATTGTGCGTGTCGGTAGGCAGTGTCGTGACGCCGTCGGCGGTTAGGTGTCCGAGATAGGCCCCGAGGGTCTCCGGGACCAACCCCGTTCCCAGGCCAAAGAGGAGCGTTTTCAAATCGGCTGTCCAGAGTTCATAAGCCGAGATCCAAATCGGCAGCCGTCCGGAGGCGGAGAGCAACTTCTCGGGAGACTCCAACCTTGCTTGCAGGGTTTGCCAGGGCTGGAATCCGGTTGCCGCTGCAACGAACAGCATTACGGCGAACATCACCCCGCAGAACGCTACCAGGTCTCTGGCCTTGCGCGACTGCCGCGAATCCATCCCCCAGAGCACCAGTATCGTCATGCCACCGGCCCAAGAGACGAATGCGCCCCGCGAGGCGGTCAGCATACAGCCCATCGAAAGCAGCAGCGTCCACGCCAGGCTGAACTGGGCCGGCGCCGCCGTGCCCTGGTGGGCCTTTCGGCGGTTGCCGTCGCGAAGATAGAGGACCAGAGCCAGCACGGCGGCCAGCGCTAACTGGTTTCCGATCAGATTCGGATTTGCCAACCGCAGGTCGCCGTCCGCGCTCCACAGGTTCCCGAAACGGTAGAGCGATTTCACTATTCCGGAGGTGCAAAGCACGTACTCAAACCAGATGGCCAAACACATCGCGAATGCGCTGCCGATGACGAACATTCGGGCACAAAGCCACCAGCACCGGCGTTCGACGATTAGCGCCGCGATTGGCAGCGTGCTGGTAACGTAGGCCACGTTCAGTAGTCCCCGGTTGTTCGTGCGGCCGGCGCCGTAAGCCAGGCCGATCCAGGCGACTGCGACGCACAACACGACGGGCCAACTACGCCCGAAGCTGGCCACCCTCCAGAAGCTCATCGAGCCGAGCATAACCGCCGGCAGACACAGTCCCAGAACTAAGAGTTGCGAAAGATGCACGCCAAACGCATCGGCAAGCCGCGGAAATACGAAGTGCATCCCCACGGTGAACATCGCTACGCGCAGCGCGAGCTTATCCATGGGCGTTACCTCCCACGGCGTCGGGCTCTGCGGAAGTATCCCAGATCCCGCAGAGCGACTTCGTGCATCGCTCGACCGTGAATTGGCTCTCGGTGAACGATTGCAGGGCAACGCGGCGCGATTGTTTGTCCGGCGGCCGGGCAGCCAACGCACAAGCGGCGTCGGCCCAAGCGGCGTCCGGCTCATCGAGCGAAAGACGCCTGATGCCGGGCAGGCAGTCGCCGATTTCTCTAATGCTGGGTAGATCGCTGCAAACCGAGGGTGTTCCCGCCGCACAGGCTTCCAGCACGACGCCGCCGAACCCCTCCCATCGGGAAGGGAAGATCAACACGTCGGCCGCTTTCAGCAGTCGCGGTACGTCGGTACGCTCGCCGCTGAGAACAATCCGATTGGCGAGCGCCAGTTTCGCGATCCGCCGTCGAACGACTCGCTCCACGGCCATTTCGTCGGGTGTCACCGCGACGCGGCTGACCAGCACCAGCCGGGCCATCGGCGAGCGTTGCAGCAACTCGCAGAATATCGAGAGCAACCGCAAGTGGTTTTTCGCTTCGGTCATTCGGCCGACGTGGATGAAGAACGGTGCATCCTCGGGCAGACCGAGATCCTGCCGCACCGCCGCGCCGTCCGATACCGCAGCGAACGGTGGAACCTCCAAACCCGGATACACCACTCGGCAACGCGGATCCGACGTCCATTGCGGCCCCCAGGTCGCCGACAGCACCCCCTCGCTGGAGCCGAGAATGTGCGTGGCGTGGCGATCGATCCATCCGCGCAGCACGCGTTGCGATGCGTACCGCTGGACGAACGGCGATAGCAGCCAACGGGCCGTCCGCCGCGCCGCAGTGCCGCAACGCTGCAACTGTGAACAGCGGAACTGGGCCACCCGGACGGGAACGCCGTTTTGTGCCGCCAGACGCAAGAAATATCCGGACTGAAAATACAGATGCGAGTGGACAACATCGTATTTCTCTCGCCGCAGCAAGTCGCCAAACCGCCGTTTGAAGCCGCCGATACCCTGGTGCATCAGGTGTACTTCGCCGCCGAGAGTGCGGATCTCGTCGTCCAGTTCGCCGTGCATGCCGGAAAGTGCGCAGAAATGAAACTGGTACCGCCGGCGATCGATGTTGCGGAAGACCTCGACCGTGCGCATTTCAGCCCCGCCGCGACCCATCCGGCCGTGCATGTGAAGGACCTTGATCGGCCCGACCGTGGCAGTTGCCGATGTGGTCAGCCCTTCTCGACTTTGCAGGTCGGGTGCCATTGCTGGCTTGTCCAGCAGTGCCGAAGACACGGTTGGACAAGCCAACCGTGGCACCCGTGAATTCGACTTGGACAGGCCACTACACACTGGCGATTCCTTCATCCACGAGCATCGAGTCTTGGGGCATCGGGTTCCGTCGCAGCCAGACACGGCGAAGCGATTCCATACACTCCTCGACGGTGAAAACGCTACGGGCAAATCTCTCCAACGCGGCTTGTCGCGCCTCGGGCAACGGCCGGTTGTCGGCCAACTGTTCGGCCCGCCGGGCCCACTCGTCGTCGGGCTTCTGAAGCGACAGGCATTCAACGCCGCTGAGGTGATGGGAAATCTCGCGGATGCTGGGCAAATCGCTGCAAAGGGTGGGCGTTCCCGCGGCACAGGCCTCGAGCACCACGTCGCCGAGCCCTTCCCAACGCGAGGGAAATACCAGCAGATCGGACGCTTTCATCAGCCGAGGAACGTCCGTGCGTTCGCCGCCGAAAATCACGCGGCCGCCGATCCCCAACTCGTCGATCCGCCGCCGCACCAGCCGTTCGTTGGCAATTTCGTCGGCCGTCACGGCGGCTCGGCTGACCAGCAGCAGCCGGGCCGTCGGCCGCCGCTTCAGTAGTTCCGCAAACATCAAGATCAGCCGCGGATGGTTCTTCGCCTCGGTCATGCGACCGACGTGGATCAAGAGCGGATCTTCGTCGGGCAGGGCGAACTCGCGTCGCACGCCTTGGCTATCCGGATCCGCCGCAAATGGCAGCGTCTCCAGCCCGTCGTAGACCACGCGGCAACGAGGGTCGGACTGCCATTGCGGACTCCAAGCCGCGCTGAGCGATCCCTTGCTGACGCCAAGGACGTCGGTAGCGTAACGATCGATCCAACCGCGAAGCACTCTCCGCGAGGCGTAGCATTCCACGAAAGGAGACAGTACCCGCTGAGCCAATCGCCGCAGCGGCGTGCCGCAGCGTTGCTCGTGTGAACTGCGAAAGTGTGCCACGCGGACCGGAACCCCGCAACGCGCCGCTAACCGCATCAAGTAGCCCGAGCGGTAATGCAGATGCGAGTGAACCACGTCGTACAACTGCCGGCGCAACAGGCCCTCGAATTGTTCGGCAAACCCGCGTTGGCTGACGCGCATCATGTGGACTTCACCGCCGAGGGCGCGGACCTCGTCGTCGAGTTCGCCGGGCATGCCCGAGAGAACGCAAAAATGGAACTGATACCTGCGGCGGTCGATGTTGCGAAAGATCTCGACGGTACGCATCTCGGCGCCGCCGCGTCCCATCCGCCCGTGTACGTGAAGGATACGAACCGTAGCGGGCGAAACCACCGGTCGTCTTCGTTGCGGGGCGTTGCGATCGGCGGCGGGGCTCCGTCCGGCAACACCGGTCGATACGCGCCGCAACGCCTGCGAGTCCTCTGCTTGTCGGTTGTTGCTCTTCATGCTGCCTTGTCCTTCCTTTGGGCCGGCGGCATTTCGATAATCTCCGCTTCCGGTGGCAAACCTTCCCAGATGCGGCAATTCGTTCTTGCACATCGATCGATGGTGAATTCGCTCGCGGCAAACGTTCGCCAGGCCTCGGCTCTCGAGGCGAGCGATCGTCGCGTGGCCAACAGCGGCGCGGCGGCCTCGGCCCATTGCCGGTCGTCGGCCTCTAGCGACAGCATCCGAACTCCGCTCAAGCGGTCGGCGATCTCCCTTACGCCCGGCAAATCGGTGGCGATCACCGGTACACCGGCCAGACAGGCTTCCTGAACCACGCCGGGCAATCCTTCCCAGCGCGAGGGAAACAGAAACACGTCGGCCGCGGTGAGCAGTCGCGGTACGTCGTCGCGTTGGCCGGCGAAGATCACCCGCTCAGCGATTCCCAGTTCGGCTACTCGGCGTCGAACGTCCTGTTCGAGTTCATCCCCCGCGCCGCCGACCAGGAGCAATCGGGCATGCGGTCGTTCTTGCAGCAGTTGGGCGAAGATCGACACCAGCCGTAGATGGTTCTTCTGTGGCAGGAACCGGCCGACGTGAACGCACAACGGTGTGTCGCTGGGCAGGTCGAACTCGTTCCGCACGCCGCGGCGATCCGCCGGACGATCGAAGGGCGACGTCTCCACGCCGTTGTATACCACCCGGCATCGCGGATCGCTGCGCCACTGCCGTTTCCAGACGCTATCCAACACGCCCTCGCTGACGCCCAGGATGTGCGTGGCGTGGGCGTCGATCCAGCATCGCATCATCCAGCAGACGAATTTTCTGCCCGGGCCGTTCTGCCGTCCGTCGTGCGTGTTGTGCAACTGGGCGACGCGGACCGGCACATCGCACTGAGCCGCCAACCGCAAGATCACGCCCGAGTAGTAGAACACTTGCGAATGAACCGCGTCGTATTGCTCCTCTTTCAGCAGGGCACGAAAACGGCCGGGAAAATCCACCAGGTTGCGGCGAAGCAGATGCACCCGGCCGCCGAGCGAGCGGATTTCGTCGTCGAATTCACCTTGGCGCCCGGAAAGGGCGCAGAAGTCGAACTGGTATCGCTGCCGATCGAGGTGCCGAAACATTTCCATGGTTCGCATCTCCGCGCCGCCACGGTTCATGCAGTTGAGCACGTGAAGAACCCTGATTGGTTTCGACATCTCGGTTTTCTCCTCTTTACGCGGCACGACGCGCGGGTTCATCGACCGGCAAGTCGGCCGACACCTCCGTGCGGCGTCGTTGAATCGCCCAAAAAATTGCGATCACCCGCACGATCACGGCACCCATGCTGCTGGTGAGCATTGCCAGGGCCATTCCTCGCAGACCGTAACGCGGGACGAAGATCGGCGAAGCGGCCAACAACAGAGCGATGCCAACGCCACTTGTGAACATCTGGGTCTTGAAACGCCGCATGGCGGCCAAGCCGATGCTTAGTGGATGCGCCAGGTAGCCGGCCGCCACGGCCACCATCAGGTATGCGGCCAATCCGGCGTGCCGGGCGAATTCCGCTTTGTAAAGCAATGCCAGGATGGGTCCGCCCAACAGCAGTATGCCGGCCACGGTCGCAAGGCCCAGGCCGACGACCAGCACGATCAGTTTTCCCAACAAACGGCAGTAGGCTGCTACGTCTCCGGCGGCAAAGTACTTCGCCAGCCGCGGATTGGCCGATTCGCCAATCGAACTGACTACCTTTCCGCCCACCATCCCCAGGTAGAGGATCGAGACGAAAACGCCCAGGGCGTGTCTGCCCAAGTAGTAGTTGACCATGTATCGCGGAACGCTGACCTGCAGGGCGATGATCATGACGACCACTCCCAGCGGCGCGCTCAGCCACGCCAACCGCAGCAGCGTGCGAAGATCCCATCGCGGCTTGAGGCCCGCCGGGTGCAGCGTCCTGCCACTAGGCGATTTCAGCGCGTCCGATTTCAGCGCCCCGATCATCCGCCGTCCGTTGGGCAGGTCGTAGATCAACAGCGTCGCCAAGGTGACCAACGGGAAGCCGGCGACGGCCCAAAGCAGGCTGCCCGTCCACCAGACGCCCAATGCCAACACCAGGACCACTGACGGCCCGCGAATCATCAACGAAATCGCCAGGCGGTCCATTCGTTCGTTTTGCTGCTGCAGGGCGTGAAAGACGTCGCTAATGGCCTTGAACAATTCGCCGGCACCAACCAGTAGTATCAATAGGGCCGTTTCGCGTTCGTATCCGCTCAGCAAGACAATGGCGGCAACAACCAGCAGTGCCAACATTGACGTAACCAGCCGCAGGGCGAGGTAGTCGGCGAACTGGTACTCGTGTTTTGCGTCGGTGGCCACGGCTCCGCGCAGCCCGAGGCTGGCCATGGCGTAGACGGGAGCGCAGACCGCGAACGCCAGCGCCAGGGTGCCGATCATCACCTCGCCGCCGAGGTGCAAGAGCACGACGACGCGGCCCCATTGCGCGACCATGTCGACCGCGTTACCCAGCGCGACCCAGGAGCAATTCAGCGGCAGCGAGAGCGGCTTCACGGTCGCTGCCTTATCGCGACAGAGAACTTCCGAGACCGTTTCGTTCAAACGGCAACCTCCATGTTGCCCAACCCATTCGATCCATCGAATTCAGGGCACGACTGACCGAGACCGACAAGATGCGGCGATAGTGCACACAATCCCCTTCCCCGGAGTTGCTCGCCGACATCCGGATGACAAGAGGCGGCGGGAGTGTGTCAGAATTGGCCCGGAGTGTCAAGGCCATCTGCTCGGGAAACTCCTCGCGCCAGGACGTGGCCCAGAAGATGGTCTATGCGGGCGTGCATGCCCGGAGTTTCGAGGAAGCGTCCGGTTTCTGCCGCGAGTTGGCAAATTTGGATATTCAAGGGCGGCGTGTCGGACGCTTCGTCAGGAAGATCGGCACGGAACGGGTCGAGCAACGTGACCTGGAGACGGAATCGTGGCAGGCTTTCACGTCGAAACAGCGTGCAATCTGCGCGGTCGCCGAGCCGCCGAAGTGCGTGGCGGTTTCAATGGACGGCGGTCGTATGCAGATTCGCGAACGCATTGCGGCCGAAGCCACGGCGGAAACGTCCGAGAAATCGCCAGCATCGCAAGCATCACAAGCCCCCGACGCGGATTACAGCGAGAAAGGCAAGTTTTGGAGGGAAATGAAAGGCGGGCTGTTGATGGAACTGGAAGCCCAGTCGTTCGACGAAGATCCGTATGCCGAAATCCCCGAGGTGTTCGTCGATCCTAAGCGTATGGCCCGACTGGCGTGCGAAGTTCACGGCGGGTCGTGCGGCGGGTTGGCCTCCGAAGGCGAGGCCCCGGAAGCGGATTCGTCGAAGGAGCCTTATGGCTCGCCCAAAATCTTGCAGCGACACGTGATCGCATCTCGTCGCGAGGTGAAGTTGTTCGGGCCGCACCTGGCGTCGGAGGCGTGGCGATTGGGCTTCATGCACACGGGACAAGGCGCGTTCGTCGGCGACGGCAGCGAAACGAACTGGGGCGTGTGGCGGACGTATTTCCCGCGTTTGACGCCGATTACCGATTTCGTTCACGCCGTCTGCTACCTGTATCAGGGGATCATGCAGAACCTGCCGGTCGATGAAGGCTGGGATTTGTACTGTCGCACGGCGCAAATGCTCTGGAGTGGTGAACCGGCGGAGGTGTTCGACGGCCTGCTGGGTCTTCAACACCAGGTCGGTTTGCCGAATCCGGACGAACCGGA
>Ga0180429_10001286_pt1 | contig 21428 bp, 9 predicted proteins | sample SS_ome_FD_132428 | JGI IMG/M metagenome (GOLD analysis project Ga0180429, IMG submission 132428) | Hypersaline lake sediment archaeal communities from the Salton Sea, California, USA - SS_1_S_1 metaG | ecosystem: Environmental > Aquatic > Non-marine Saline and Alkaline > Hypersaline > Sediment ...
ACCAGATCCTGCCGGCCGTGTGCCCCGACGGCAGCACGTGGACGTACCACCTGCCCACCACGGGTCCCAAGGCCTTCTCGCGGCGCTGGATCCAGGGCGTGGACGGCCGGTACGAGGGCGCCTCCCTGTCGTGCTGCCACACCAATGGCCAGCGCGCCCTGGCCCGGTTCCCGCAGTACGCGTACACGGCCGCGGCGGACGGCGCCCTGGCCGTGAACTTCTACGGGGCCTGCAGCGCCGAGCTGGACCTGCCGGACGCGGGGCGCGTGCAGGTGGAGCAGGAGACCGCGTTCCCGGCCGACGGGGCGGTGCGTCTGCGCGTGCGCGTCCTGGGGGGCGGGCCGGTGACGGTCGCCCTGCGCGTGCCGGGGTGGGCCGGGGGTCTGCAACTGGACGGCACATGGCGCGAAGCCGGCGCGGACGGTCGCGTCCGCACCGAGGTGACGGGGGAGCAGCGCCTGCAGATCGAGCTGCCCATGGAGCCGCGCCTTCTCGTTCTTGGGGGCAGCAACCGCGGCAAGGTGAGTCTGGCGCGGGGCCCGCTCGTGTTCGCGCTGGACCAGCCCCCGGACGGCTGGTCCCTGGATCAGGTGGCCCTGGAGCTGGATCCCCGCGACGCCCCGGCGGACCTGGCCGTCTCATCCGGTCTCACCGGGTGGCCCGCAGTGGAGGCGCCACTGGCGCGGCTAGCCAAATCGGTGGTGGCCGAAGCCGGTCAATCAGGGGCGCCCCAGCGGGCGACGGGCCGGCTCGAACCCATCCTCTTCGCCGGCTTGGACGGCCACCCCAGGTGGGACGTCGCGGACGGCGACGATGCGCCGTGGGACGCCGCGTCCACCCGGAGCCTGCCCACGTACCGCAGCATGTTTCCCCTGGCCGGGCTCGCCGTCGCCGGGGAGCGGAGCGCGACGGAATGACCCGCTCGACTCACAGCGACGGGGCCCCCCTTGCGGACATCCGGCCACCCGAGGCGGGCTGGCGCGACCTGCCGGCCGACCCGCACGACGCGGTAACTCTGGAAAACGACGTGCTGGGCGCGCGCCTGTGGGGGCCGCCGCACCGGCCCACCCTGTCGCTGGGCAAGTCGGACCTGTGGGACCGGCGCTGGCGCGGCGACCAGCAGCCCCCCGTGCCCCTGTCCCGCATCCGCGAGCTGGCCGAGTCCGGGCGCCTGGAGGAGATCGCCCGCAGCGCCAACGACACGATCTACTCGCCGGCGTACCGGTACGACTTCCCGTGCCCCAAGCCCGGTGGCCAGCCTATTCTCGGTCTGGACTTCGCGGAGCGGGCCCGCATTGCCGCGGACGGCGAGGGCGGCTGGTGGCTGCGCGCCGAGGGCCGGGGAAAACGCCTGGACGCGCGGGTGTGGGTCCCCCTGACCCGGGTGGCCGCGGTGGTGGAGCTGTACCCCTGCGACGTGGAGGCCGACGACCTGTGGGTGCGCGTGCACCGTCATGCCGACACCATCCTGCCCGGGCAGCCGGTGGACCCCACCCTGGGGGGGAAGCCGGCGCCCGGGCACTTCGAGGCCATGGCGTCGCCGCGGTGCTGTGGCGTGGCTCAGGATGCAGGTGATCGCCACGAGGCGAGGGAGGCGTCCGGCGCAGAGGGAGCCCGGTCAAGCGAGGTCCCCTCTGCCGTGACCACCCCCTTCGGGATTGCCCAGGATTTCCCGGCCGAGGGCACCTTCCCGCAGGGCTTCTGCGCCGCCCTGCTGGCCGCGGTGCCCGCCGCGGTCGCAGTGGAGGAGCGCGAGGGCGAGCTGGGCCTGGGCACCCCCCTGTGGGCGCCCGAGGAGGGTCGCCTGTCCCACGGGGTGGTGAAGCGGTACCGCCCCATCAACGAATCGCCGGGCGCGGCCGCCACGGCCCACCTCGAGGCGGGACCGGTGCCCGACCTGCTGGTGGCCACGATCCAGACCACGCAAGACGACGACGCGCCCGAAGCGGCGGCTTGCCGCGTCCTGGGCGAGGCGGTCGATCTGGGTGTGGCCGGGCTGCGGCGCGAGCAGCGGGAAGCTCTGGACGAGGCGCACCGCCCCCACCCGGCGCGGGCCGCGGTGCGCGAGTCCGCGGCGCCCGGTGTCCCCCACGGAGATGCCCAACGACAGGGCGCGCCGCGATCGGGCCAACAGGAATCGGGCCAACAGGCTGCGGGGGCGGTTGCGCCAGACGCGAGAGATCCGGGTGCAGGAGCCCCAGCCCCGAAGGGCGCAACCACCGTGCTCGAGGCGTCGGCGCGGATCGTGCCGCCGCTGCGCCGGCCCGGCGGGTACTACGGCGACGTGCCCCTGTGCAGCGTCGGGCCCACCCGGCTGTGGTTCCAGGACGCGGCCCTGTGGCACAACGACTTTCACCTGAACGAGATCCGCGCCACGCCCCTGCTCACCATGGGGCGCTTCGAGGAGGTGCGGGCCTACGCCGACATGATCCACACCCTCCTGCCCCAGGCCCGGGAGAACGCCCGCGACGCGTACGGCCTGCCCGGGGCCATGTATCCGCTGGTGCACTTCCCCCTGCGCTGTCGCGGCGTGGCCCACACCAACCTCACCTGGGAACTGGACCTGGGGCTCAACGGCCTGGTCGCCAAGCCCCTGTGGCTCTACTACCGGTACACGGGCGACCAAGCCTTTCTGGGCGACCTGGCGTACCCGGTGCTGGCCGAGGGCGCCCGCTTCTGCGCCGCCTACTTGAGCGCAGGCGAGGACGGGCGCCTGCACATCGAGCCCACGGTGTCGCCCGAGCACTGGGGCATCACCGAGGGGTTCGAGCGCAACCGGGACTGCACCTCAGCCCTGACCCTGACGCGGTACCTGCTGCGGGCCGCGGCCCGGGCCGCACGCCTGCTGGAGCGGGACGCGGAAGAGGCCGACGCCTGGGACGAGAAGGCCGGCCGCCTGGCGCCGTACCCCACCTGGGACAGTCCCACCGGTCCGGTGTGGGTGGACGTGGCCGGAGCGCCGCCCATCGAGTACAACATCCCCGTGCCCCTGTCGCCCCTGTTCTGGGGTGACGACGTGGGCCTGGACTCGGACCCGCAGGTGCTGGAGCTGGCGCGCCGCACGCTCCGGCAGATCGACGTGTGGCAGCCCCACAGCTTCTACCTGGACCGCCACGTGGGGCCGCGGCTGGGGCGGCCGCCGGAGAGCGGGCCCGTGGGGCCGGAGAATCTGCTGCTGTCGTACCAGTCCATCCGCCTCTTCCCGGCCGTGCCGTCGGGAGCGGAGGCGGACATGGAGAACCTGCGCGCCGAGGGCGGCTTCCGCGTGTCGGCCCGGCGGGGTGCCGATGGTGTGATCGGCGACGTGCGGCTCCACAGCGAGCTGGGCGAGCCGTGCCGGCTGGCCCACCCGTGGCCCGGCCGGCGGGTGGAGGTGCGCGCCGCAGCCACGGGAGATCTGGTGGGCGAGGCAGGGGTGGAGGAGTCGCACGTGAGTTTCTACACCGGGGCGGGAGTGGATTACGCGGTGCAGCCGTTGACGGCGTGACCTGGGCCGGCGCGACTGGCGCCCGGTCTTAGGGAAGAGCCAAGGAGGATGGACATGACGCAGCAGGAGCAGGAGCGGCCGCGCGGGCGCCTGCAGGGGAAGCGCGCCCTGGTCACGGGCGCGGGCACGGGGATCGGTCGGGAGGTGGCCCTGGAGATGGGGCGCGAGGGGGCCGCCGTGGTCCTGCACTACGCCCACTCGAGCGAGGGCGCGGCCTCCGCCGCAGCCGAACTGGAGGAGGTGGGCGCGCGGGCCCGGGTCGTGCAGGCCGACCTGGCCAGTGTGGACGAGGTGCGGCATCTGGCGGACGAGGCGTGCGAGTTCCTGGGCGGTCTGGACGCGCTGGTGAACAATGCCGGCATCACCATGAACAAGCCCTTTGCCGAGGTCACGCCCGAGCAGTTTGACCTGCTGTATCAGGTGAATGTGCGGGGCGGCTTCTTCCTCACCCAGGCGGCCCTGCCGGCTCTGATCGAGAGTGGCGGCGCCGTGGTCAACCTCACGTCCATCCACGCGTACGAGGGATACCCCGAGCACTCGGTGTACGCCGGCACCAAGGGCGCCATCGTGGCCCAGACGCGGGAGCTGGCCGTGGAGCTGGCCCTCCAGGGCGTGCGGGTCAACGCCATCGCTCCGGGCCACGTGGTGGTGGAGAACCACTACAAGGTGATGCCCGACCTGGACGTAGAGGCCCTGGGGCAGACCATTCCCAGCGGCTTTGCCGGCGAGCCGGTGGACATCGCCCGGGTAGCCGTGTTCCTGGCCTCGGACGACGCCCGGTACATCGTGGGGCAGACCCTGGTGGTGGACGGCGGCACCACCTCGTGGATGCCCTTCACCGACGCCTTCCGCAAGCCCATGACGGCCCAGTTCGGGCAAGGCTACGTACCGGGCTTGTAGGCCCGAACCGCTGGCCTGGCGGCCATCGCTTCGCACTGCGGTAGCGGGTTGGGGAGAGCGAATCTGTGATCAGCAGGGAGGGGATTGATGCGTTCGAGTGAGCAGAGCGAGACGGGTTGGGCCCAGGTCCATTGCACCGACGGCGACGAGCCCACCATCACTTACCGGTCGGGGCTGGCCGTGTACGAGGAGTCCCTCATCAAGGGGCAGTTCGTGGGGCGGGGGTGGAATGGCTCCGGCTTTGTGGGGTTCTACGACGGGCGCCTCAATCCCCTGGAGCACCCTGCGCCGCAGGCCTTCTGGCTCGAGGTGGACGGGCAGCTGCTGGCCTCGGACTGGGAGTGGGGTGGGTATGAGGAGGTGGTCGACGAGCGCGATCACCCGGCGGCGCCTGCGCCCTATCGCGTGCACTCGGTGGTGACGCTGCGCCACGCGGTGCGACCGGTGACCGTCAAGGTGCACACGGGGCTGGACGGCACGGCCGTGATGGCGCGGTGGCTGGAGATCGCCAACACAGGTGATGCTCCGGCCGCCCTGAGTGTGGCCTGCCCGTGGAGCGGGGTGCTGCAGAAGACCGATCGCTGGCAGCGGCACTTGCGCGACGGCGCGGGGCCGCTCTACTCGCTGGGGTACATGGACAACCCCCACTGGGGCAACGAGGGGGACTTCCAGTGGCACGACCTGCCCACGGCCGCGCTCAAGGTGGACGGACGATATCGTCGCGACCGCCATCGCCACCCCATGTTCGTGCTGCGGAACAATGCCACGGGCGAGCACTTCATCGCGCAACTGGCCTGGTCGGGCGGGTACTCCTTCGAGTTCGACCTGGACGCGGACGCCGGCACCACCGACCAGGCGGCCCGTCTCTTCTTCCGCGCCGGGCCCGACGCCCCGCCTCCACTGAGGGTGCTGGAGCCGGGCGAGACTGTGACCACCCCGGCCCTGCACCTGGGGGTGGTGTTCGGCGACCTCGATGCCTCGCTGCAGACCATGCACGACCACCTGCGCCGTAGCGTGTTCTGGAGTCAGCCCCGGGGCCGCGGCGGCTGGGTGGAGTCCGGCATTGGCCCGGAGGTGGAGATCACCATCGACAAGGTGCACCAGGCCATCGACCAGGCCGCCGAGTTCGGCGCCGAGGTGTTCTTCATCGACGCCAGCTGGTACGCGCCGCCGGGCGGCAACTGGTGGTCGACGGTCGGCGACTGGCAGGTGGACCGGCAGCGCTTCCCCGAGGGGCTGGCCCCATTCCGCGACAAGGTGCACGGCCACGGCATGCTGTGGGGCCTGTGGATGGACGCGGAGCGCCTGGGGGCCGAGAGCCGCGTGGCCGGGGAGCACCCCGAGTGGATCTCGGTGGCGTACGACGGGGAGAAGCGCCTGGGCGACCTGCTCGACCTGACCAATCCCGCGGCCGCCGCGTGGCTGGAGGAGCAGATCGCCCGGGTGCTGGAAGAAGAGGAGCTCGACTTTTTCCGGCTCGATCACAACACGGCCATCGGCGCCGGGGCCCGGGTGGTGCGCCACGGGTACGTGGAGAGCTCGTACTGGCGGTACTACGAGGCCCAGTACGGGATGTACCAGCGCCTGCGTCGGCGCTTCCCGGAGGTGATCTTCGAGAACTGCGCCGGCGGGGGCGGGCGCACCGACGTGGGACAGGTGGGGCACTTCAGCCACACCTGGGTGACGGACTGGCAGATCGCGCCGCGCTCCTTCACCATCACCAACGGCATGACCATGGCCCTGCCGCCGGAATACGTGGACCGGCTGGTGGGCGGGCAGTCCGGGTACACCACCGCCGAGCTGGACTTCCAGCTGCGGCTGCTCCTGTTCGTGCGGCCCAGCCTGGCCTTCCTGAAGCCGCCGGGCATGGACTGGAATCCGCAGCTGCTGGAGCGGGTGCAGCACGCCATGGGGCTGTACAAGGAGTTTGTGCGCCCCTTCATGGCGACGGGGCGCGTTTTCCACCACACGCCGTGCCTGCCCGGCCCCGACCCCAGCGGCTGGGGCGTGCTGGAGCTGGCCTCGGCCAGTGGCGACCGCGCCCTGTGCGGGCTCTTCCAGCTGGCCGCGCCGGATCGGCCTGAGCACGACCTGCGCCTGCGCGGGCTCGATGCGGGGCGGCGGTATCGCGTCACCTTCGACAACACCGGCCAGACCTGCGAGCTGAGCGGCGCCGAGCTCATGCACCAGGGCCTGCGCGTGCGGCTCGAGGGGGCCCTGACGTCGGAGCTGCTGCTTATCGAAGCCAGCTAGGAAGCGCAATCGCCTGTCGGCGATTCCACCTTGCAGGATCCGCTTCTTTGATGTGGGGGGCATGGCGGTCCCACCAGGCCGTTCACCGAATCCACACGGTCACACCTCTAGCAGGGAGCTCAGAAAGTGGACATAGGCACCATCACGGCCTGTGCGTACAACCCGGGCGAGCTGTCGTCCTACAGCTTCATCCGCGCCGGTCAGGGGTGGGATTACCACCAGGGGCCGATCCTGTTCCCCTTTGCCGACGGTCGCCTGCAGATGTGCTGGGGCGCGTACGACATCGATGAGTGCAGCAACGACGGGGTGGTGCTGTACAGCACGTCTCAGGACCAGGGCGAGACGTGGGATCCGCCCCAGGTCTTCATGGCCAGCCCCAACGCGGTGGTGTCGCACCTGCACTTCGCCGAGGCGCCGGCCGGCGGCGGCGCAGCAGGGGAGGCGATCGTCATCTATCGCGAGGGCCACTACTACGGCATCCGCACGGACCGGCTCCGCAAGGCCCGGTTGAGCGGGGCAAACTACGCCGAGAGCCCCATGCACCTGCTGCAGAAGCGCTCGCGCGACGGCGGCTTCACCTGGGATCCGCCCACGGCCATCGACCCGGTGCTGGTGATGGGCTGCGACCGGTCGCCGTATTACGGGGCGCCGGAGCAGGTGCTGACCCTGGCCAGCGGCGAGCTCCTGCTGTCCGTGGGGTATATGGATCCGGACCGGCGCGACCCGCAGCACTTCAACGTGGCCTTTCTCCTGTCGGCGGATGGTGGCCGCACCTGGGAGAAGGTCTCGGACCTGACCGTGCCCGAGGTGCGCGGCGCCATGGAGCCGTCGGTGGCCGAGATCGCGCCGGGCCACCTCTACTGCGCCATCCGCAACAAGAGCGGGTATGTGTACGAGACGCGGTCAGAGGACGGTGGGCGCACGTGGGTCGAGCCGGCCAAGACGGCCATCCCCACGGTGGAGGCCATGGTGCGGGTGCTGCAACTGGCCAGCGGCCGGCTGCTGATGGTGTGGAACAACCAGTCGTCGACCACGCAGCAGCCGCGGCACCCGCTGGTGGCCACGCTCAGTGACGACGGCGGACGCACCTGGGGGCCGGTCAAGGTGCTGGCCGACGATGTCGAGGCGAATCAGCTGACTAACTTCAACCACCTGCAGACCGCGGACGGCCGCATCCTGGTGTGCACCTCCCACTACCGGGCCACGCCGCCGGCCTGCAGCGACCTGGACCTGCTGGTCTTCGACCAGGAATGGCTGGAAGGCTAATCGGCGGCGGGGCGTCTCCAGTAGCGCTCCAGGCGGTCCTGGGGCTCGAAGCCCAGCAGGCGACGGGCCTTGGCATTGGAGTACTGGCCGTGGGGCAGGTCGTCGAGGATGAAGAAGATCTCGTTGCGCGACGGCATGGCGGCCAGGTCCGCCTCCAGGGCGCAGCGCACGGCGCGTCCCCCGTCGGGGTAGGACACGGAGAAGGAGTTGAGGCCCTGGCCGTCGCGGTTGGGCTCGGGCGGGCGGAAGCTGACGTAGAGCAGGTCGAGCACGTGGATGGGGTAGTGCTCGCTGAACAGGCGGCAGATCTCCTGGCCGGCGTACTTGGAAAGGGCGTACAGGTTGGTGCCCGAGTGGGGGGGCACGGACTCGTCAATGCCGAAGTCGTACAGGGTGTACTGGGGCCCGGTGACGGTGAAGTGGGGGCCCGTGTTGACGAAGCGCTCGTGCTCCAGTTCGGCGGCGGCGCGGATGGCGTTGTACGTGCCCAGGGTGTTGACCTGGAAGGCGATGTGTCGGTCGGTGCGCTGCACGGAGCAGTTGACGATGACGTCGGTGCCCTCGGCCGCGCGCCGCACCTGGTCCAGGTCGGACACGTCGACCTGCATGGACTCGTGGGGCGTGTCTATCGGCACCACGTCGGTGACGCGCAGGTCGCAGTACCCCTCCAGCGCGTTGACCACGTGGGGACCCAGCAGGCCGTTGCCGCCCAGTAGCAGGACCTTCATGCGTGCTCCTCGAAGTTGTGCCGCGGGGTGAAGGCCAGGACGCGGGCGGGGCGCCGGCGCTCGGCGGCGGGGCCGCGGCGGTGCTCGGCGCCACCGGGGCCATGCCCCTTGGGCGGCACCCGGCGCTCGCGGCGCACGGCGAAGCGGGCGCGGTCCGAGACGTGCTGCAGGTGGAAGACGCCAAAGCCGCGCACTGGCCGGCCCAGGGCCGCGCGCACGCCGTCGCCCACGTCGCGGGCATCGATCCACATGGGGTCGAAGGGCACCTGACGGGCCTGCTCGGCCGTGACCACGTGACCCAACCGCAGCACTACGACCTCCAACTCGCCACTGTGGGCAAACTCGCGGGCCACGAATTCGCCCATGTACGGGCCCAGCTCGTCGGCTTCGAGAGACGGGCGGGGCCGCCAGTCCTCGGCCACGGCCAGGTCCACGTCGTAGGCCCGGAACATGTCGAGGGTGCTGAGGTAGAGCACGCGCGAGACGCCGGCATCGGCGGCGGCCAGGAGCAGGTTGTACGTGCAGCGCGTGTTGGCGTCCAACCACTGGTTGGCCGACTCCGGGCCAGAGGGCACGTACCCGGTGTGGATGATGGCGTGGACGCCGGCGACCAGGGCGCCGATGCTCTCGTCGTGCCCCAGGTCGCTGCGCACGAAATCCAGGTCCGTGACCAGCTCGGCCGGGTCGGTCAGGCGCAGGTCGTGGTCGCGGCGCAGGTCCTCGGCCAGCAGGCGGCCCAGGTCGGAGCTGGCGCCGGTGAGCAACAGCTTCATTGCACCTCCAGTGCGGTGTGAGGGTGCCACATGTGAGTGCACAGCTAATCTGCTCGACGAGGGCGCCGCGCACCACCCTGCCGGCTGGAGCCACAGGGGCAACCGCCCTACCTTGGCTCTGGCAGCGGGGCGGCCCGTGGCCGCGCACCCGGAACGCAGGGGCGCGACCGGTGGCCAGACCCCGCTTCAGTTGCCGCCGGCCACCACCCCACAGCAGGTCAGGATCATGTCCATCAAGACAGCGACCATCGGCGACGTCCAGCGCGCCGAAACCGTCATCCGCCAGCACATCGCCCCGGCGCCGCTGGTCCGTTCACACCCCCTGGAGAAGGAGCTGGGTCTGCCCGAGGGGCGGCAGGCGTGGCTCAAGGACTACGGCTTCACACCGGTGGGCTCCTTCAAGCTCATGGGCGCGCTCAACTGGATGGCCAACAACCTGGAGCGCGTGGGAGACCGGCCAGTGGCGGCCCACTCCTCCGGTAACTTCGCCTCGGGGATCTCCTACGCGGGGATGCGATACGGCAAGCGCGTCATCATCGTCATGCCGGAGAGTGCCCCCAAAGTGAAGTTCGAGCTGACGCGGTCATTCGGGGCCGAGATACGCACCTACGACATCGCTACCGACCACGTCACGGGCGAGCGCGACCGCCTGACCGAGCAGATCGCCAATGAGGAGGGCGGGGTGCAGGCCTCGCCGTACGACGACAACTTCGTCATCGCCGGCAACGGCGTGGGCGGGCTGGAAGTCGTGGCCCAGCTCAAGGGGCAGCGACGGGACCTGTCGCACTTCCTGTGCCAGGTCAGTGGCGGCGGGTTGATGGCCGGGCACGCCCTGGCCATTGCGGACGGGTTTACCGGTGCCCGCATCATTGGGGTGGAGCCCGAGGGGGCGGGCGACTACTGCCAGTCCCTGGAGGCCGGCGAGCGCGTGCGCGTGGACCAGCCCGCCAGCATCTGCGACGGGCTGCTGTCGTACGACGTGGGCGAGCACAACTGGCCCATCCTGAAGGAGCTGGTGCCGCAGGCCGTGTGCGTGCCCGACCTGGAGACGCGGCAGGCCATGAAGTGGCTGTACGAGACCCACGGTCTCCGCAGCGAGCCGTCGGGGGCTATCGCGCTGGCCGCGGCGCTGACCGGTAAGGCGGCGCTAGACGGCGAGGGCGACGTGGCCATCGTGGTGAGCGGGCGCAATGTGGACGAGGACCAGTTCCGGGAGTGGATCGACTGCTGAGCCGGGGAACCCGGCTCGTGAGCGCGCCTCGCCCCTGGCCGGCTTGCCGGGTGACGGGCGATTCCGCGCAGGCGAGTTGGGGCGCGTCCCCCAGTGACAGGGCGCAGGTGCCGGGCGGCACGTCCACTGTCACCTGATCGCCCCGCCGCGAGATCGCCTCTGCCGCAGTGCCGTCGAGGTACACGGCCCGGCCCGGGTGCACGCCCGAGAAGGTAATCCGCGTGCCCGCGGAGCGGATGCGGCCCTCAAAGCCCTGGAGGGTGAGGCTGATGGGCGCCTCCGAGGCGAAGCCCACCCTGTCTTCCGCACGCGACTGGCGGCCCTGCCCCGCTCAGCGCTCCCACCTCGATGCCGGCCGATGGATCCCAGTGAGTCAGGCGAGCACCTACCCAAGCTACCTAAAGCTCCACGCCACCGGGGAACTGACCCGCCGCGCCCACGAGGCCGTGGCGGGGCTGGCTTCCTGCCGCGCGTGCCCGCGCCTGTGCGGCGTGGACCGGCTGCGCCATGGGAGCTACGGCGCTGGCCCAGACCCCGACGGCCCAGACCCCGATGGCCCAGACCCCGACGGCCCAAACCCTGAGGGCGCGCCGCCCGACGGCGCGGGCCCGGGTCGTTCGGGTGCAGGCCGCGCGGGGGCCTGTCACACCGGCCGTCTGGCCCGCGTGACGTCGGCCTTTGCCCATCACGGGGAAGAGAGCTGCATCAGCGGCGAGCGCGGCAGCGGCACCGTCTTCTTCTCGGGCTGCAATCTGGCCTGCGTCTTCTGCCAGAACGCGGACATCAGCCAGTGCCGCTCCGGCGAGGAGCTCGAGCCGGCCCAACTGGCCGCCGCCATGCTCAACATACAGGAGGCCGGCTGTCACAACGTCAACCTGGTCTCGCCCAGCCACGTGGTGCCGCAGATTCTCGAGGCCCTGGTGGTGGCTGCCGCAGACGGGCTGCGCCTGCCCATCGTGTACAACAGCGGCGGGTACGACAGCCTCGACAGCTTGCGCCTGCTGGACGGCGTGGTCGACATCTACATGCCGGACCTGAAGTTCCTGTCCGACGAGGTGGCCGAAGGCTACGTGCGCGCCCCCGGGTACGCCACCGCGGCCCGGGCGGCCCTGGTGGAGATGCACCGGCAGGTGGGCGACCTCACCCTCGACGCGGACGGGGTGGCGCGGCGCGGCCTGCTGGTGCGCCACCTGGTCATGCCGGGCCTGCTCGAGAACACGGCCGCGGCCATGCGCTTCCTGGCCAGCGAGGTGTCGCGCGACACCTGCGTGAACGTGATGGCCCAGTACCGGCCCCAGTGGCAGGTGAACGCCGCGTCGCACGCCGAGATCAACCGGCGCCCCACGCCGGCAGAGATGGCCCAGGCGCACGAGGTGGCGCGCGAAGCGGGGCTGCACCGGTTCGCGTGACGCGGTGGCCGCATCGAGGGGCCGTGCCGAAGGAGGTGGAGCGGGCGCGTGCAGTGGCTCGGGAGGGGGGCTGCACCGATCTGCGTAGGTGGGGTGACCACGCTGGCGGGCGCTGGCTGGCGCGCTGGTTCCGGCCTCTCGAGAGTCCCACCGCACCCCGCAGCTGCCAGACGTGGTCGGCAGCGCGCCGCCCGCTGCAATCCGCCTTCCTCTGAGTCTCGCCTTCGCTGGACCTCGCCCTCACGGTGCGTCCCACCCGATCGAGAGCGCACCGGCAAACGCTCCGCCACAGAACGGCGGCCATTGTGGCTGCTACCCCCGGCCTCGCCTCCTGCATTGGAACCGGCCGTGCCACCGAGGCCGGACACGGTCTTTTCAATCTCCGAAGAAATTAGTTGACACGGTCCCCCCGCCGGCGCCATATTGCTCCGAAGAATTTAGGAGTGCGGCCGCCCGAGCCGCCTGGCCAAGCTCAAAGGGGAGCCATGTCCGATCGCCAGCCCGACAGTCAGCCCGAGCGCCTGACGCCGCTCGAATCCCAGATCATGGACAGCGTGTGGGAGCTCGGTGAGGCCACGGCGCGCCAGGTGAAGGATCACCTCGACGCGGCGCGGCCCATGGCCTACACCACGGTGCAGACCATGATGGCCCTGCTGCGCGACAAGGGGTTCCTCGCCAGCCGGCGCGAGGGGCGCGCGGACGTGTACCGTCCCCTGGTGGACCGCGAGGCCATGGGACAGCGCACCCTGCGCCAGGTGATGGACCTGTTCTTCTCCGGGTCGGCCGCCTCGCTCGTGAGTCACTTGGTGCAGCTCGAGGGGGTGAGCGACGAGGAGATCGAGGCCATGCGGCGAGCCGTGCAGGGACGCGACGCGGGGGAGTGACCCGTGACCACGGTCGAAGCCCTCAACGCGCTGGGCGGCTGGCTGTTGCCCACCCTCGGGCGCCTGAGTCTGGAGCTGGCCATCCTGGCCGCGGTGATCGCGGCGGCAGTCTTCGTCTTCCGGGTGCGCTCGCCGCGTCTGCGCCACGCCTTCTGGGGCCTGGTGCTGGCCAAGCCCGTGGCCACCTTCCTGGTGGCCTCGCCCCTGTCCCTGTACTGGTTTCTCCACCCTGTCCCGCCCACCTGGCCCACCGAGCCGGTGCACCGGCCAGCCCTCACGCGGGCCCCGCGCCCGGTGACCCCGGCGATCTCCCAGGCAGTGCGACCGACCGTCGCGGCGCCCCGCATCCCCGCGCCCGCTCCGTCGCCGTGGCAGCAGCTGGATCTGTATGGCCTGGCTGCCGCGGGTTGGCTCGCGGCGGCGAGTCTCCTGTCCCTGCGTCTGCTCTGTGGCGCCCTGTACGTGCGCCGACTGCGGCGGCGGGCCGCTCCCCAGCTCGACGGCCCCCTGGCCGAGGCGGCCGCGGCCGCGGCCCGCGACCTGGGCCTGCGGCGCCCCCTGGGCGTGTCGCTGTCGACCGGTGTACGGGGACCGGTGCTGGCCGGGGTGTGGCATCCCGAAGTGCTGCTGCCACCCGAGCTGGTCGAGGGGCTGGACGCGGAGCAGGTGCGGCTGGTGGTGGCGCACGAGTCGGCCCACGCGCGGCGGCGCGACAACCTGGTGCTGGCCGTGCAGCGCCTGGCCGAGGTGCTCCTGTTCTTCCACCCGGCCGTGTGGTGGTGCGGCTGGGCCATGGGCCGCGACGCGGAGGCGGCCTGCGACGAGGCCGTGCTGGCGGCGCACGGCGGGCGCCGAGCCCAGTACGCCCGCGGCCTGGTGGAGGTGGCGGCCCGGGCGCGCGGCGCGGAGTCGCGGTCGCCCGGCGTGCGGTCTCACAGCATGCTGCTAAGCACCTTCGCGGCCCGCGAAACGGGCTTTGCGCGGCGCATCCGGGCGGTGCTCCACGGCCGCGCGCACACCCCGGCCGGCGTGGCCGCGGCGGCCGTCGTCTCCCTGGTGGCCATCGCCGCCGTCGGTCTGCCGCGGGCGGCACAGCGGCGTGCGGGGGCAGCCCCAACAGACGTGTCACAGCAGAGCGCCGGCGACGGCGCTGGCGAGCGAGGAGCCGGGTCCATGGAGCGCAATTCGGCGGGTTCACCTGGAGAGGCGGGGCGGCGCGTGCAGCGCGCCGGCGGCAAGGTGTGGATCGAGGGCATGGAGCAGGTCAACTGGGGGGGCTCCTTCTTCACCCGCGAGGATTCGCAGGTGCGCTGTCTGGTGGAGGCCCTGCGGTGCGCCGGGCGCGAGGTGGACTACGCCGAGGTGATGGGCCTGTCCGGCGCCGCCTTCAAGGTGACCATGGCGCCGGACCTGTTCGTGGCCGAGATGCACTCCGAGATGGGCCTGGACTGGGAGGAGATCGCCGCGCGTGTGTGGGGTGTCGAGTACGAGTCCAACGCTCTCTCGCTCAGCGACGAGTCCAACCCCGACTGGGCCGAGAAGCTGCACGAGCTGACCGTGGAGAGTGTCGGCCGGGGTGTGCCCCTCCTCTACATGAACGGCGAGTGGAACCTGCTGGTCGGCTACCGCGAAGACGGCAGCGCCTTTGTGACCATGCCGTACGCGGGCAGCGACGATGGGTACCGCGAGAGCGAGTGTCCCGGGGGCTTTGTGGGCGAGGCCTGGTTCGCCTCGACCCTGACGCCGGTGGGGGAGCCGGCGCCCCGGCGCGAGGCGGCGATCGCGTCGCTGCGCGCCGCCGTCGACCTGTGGAGCCACCCGGCTCAGAAGGATGGGGCCCGCAACTTCGGCCAGGAGGCGTACGAGGTCTGGATCGCGGCGATCGTCGCCCCGCCCGAGCAGGTGTCTCTCCACGGCAACGCCTTCTCGTACTCGCAGCTGCTCACCAGCCGGCAGGCGGCGGCCCGGTACCTGCGCACTGTGGCCGAAGAGCTGGGGGAAGAGGCCGCCCCGCACCTGCGCGGAGCCGCGGACCGGTACGACCGCATTGGCCAGCGCCTGTGGGACGGTCGCGACTGTGTGGCCCACCCCTGGGAGGGGAGCTGGACCCCGGAGAACCGGCGCCTCGAGGCCGATCTGCTGCGCGCCTGCCTGGTGGACGAGCAGGCGGCCGTCGCCGGCATCGAGGCGGCCCTGGCGGCCCTCGGGGCAACGGCGCTCGGGGGAGGGTCCGCAGCACGAGTACCCGAGGGGTCCGTCCTGCTGGCCGAGGCGGTGGCCGACTTCCAGCACATCGCCAACGAGGTGGCCGGACACCGCATCGAGCTCTGTGTGCGCGGCGCCGCCGAAACCGTGTTCCCCCAGCCTTACTGCTACCTGACGACCATGCTGGTGCAGATGCACGCCGCGGGCTGGCCCGAGATGGATTTCGAGACCCTGGCCGCCGTGTCGGGCGCCTCGGCCTTCTTCGGGTACGAGGCCGACTCCTTCATGCCCAAGTACGCCTTCCACCGGCGCGACCCGCACCGTCTGGTCACCGAGGCCACGGGCTTCCGCGCCGAGTGGTTGCGCGTCGAGGATGCCGAACAGGCCTGGAAGGCGGTGCGCGACGCCGTGGACGGCGGCTGTCCGGTGGCCGGCTGGCACGGCGAGATGTTTCTCCTGGCCGGGTATCTCGACGCGGCTGACTCCGCCGACCGGCAGGTCTTCGCCATGAAGGACGGCAACGGGTACTTTGCCGAGTGGTGGACGTGGGACCAGCTGGCCGAGTGGGTGGGCGAGGGCCAGGGCCTGAGTCGCTTTGCCGGCCGCGAGGAGCCGCTGCCCCCGCGGGACGTGGCCCTGCGCGTGATCGGTGACCTGGTGGCGCTGAGCGCCGGTGTCTCCGCCGACATCCAGGAGGCGTTCGCCAAGACGACCTTCGGCCTGGCCGGCATCCGGGCGTACGCCGACGACCACGACGCCGGCGGCTCCCAGGACGAAGTGACCATGTGCCACCCGGTGAACCCCCAGTGGACGGTGCGGGCCGCCACGGCGCGCTACCTGGAGGACGTCGCCGGGGAGCAGGTGCTGGGCGCGGAGGCGTCCACCCACGTAGCTCACGCGGCGCAGGCGTACGGCGCCGCGTACGCCGCGTGGCAGCAGGCGTACGGGCTGGTGGGGCACGGGGTTCCGGAGGGGGCGGGCAAGGACCCGGCCACGCGGGCATCGGCCTCCGCGGCCGTGCGTCGGGCCCACGACCACGAGGCCGCCGGCATCGGCCACCTGCGCGCCGCCCTGGCAGCGGCGGGGGTAACGCTGCCAGACCCGGGGCCGGCGCCCGCGGCCCAGGGCGCCGCGGGGAGGGTGATGCGGGCAGACGGCAAGGTGTGGCTGGAGGGGCTGCGCCCGCCCCGGATCCCCATGAGCCAGCTGGGCAGTCTGCTGTCCTGTGCCCGTCACCTGGGCTACGGGGAGACGGACGCGTGGCTCGCCGGCGTCACGGGCTTTGCCTTCGCGCTGAACGTGGGGCCCGATCTGTGCCCCAGCGGCCCGAGCGCCTGGGCCGACCACAAGCTGCTGCCCCTGGCCGCCAACGCCGGACTGCCGGTGCGCACCCTGTACGGAGCCGAGTCGCAACCCGACTTCGAGGCGCGCCGCCGCCAGGTATTCGACGAGGTGCGGGCCGCCATCGACGCGGGCCAGCCCGTCATCGGCACGGGTATGAAGACGCCGGAGGTGTACCTGGTCGCCGGGTACGACGAGGAGGGCAATTACCTTTACCACGACCTCGAGACCAGCGGCTTACAGCGGCGCCACCACGAGGACCTGGACTTCCTGTGGTTCCAGTTCCCCGCCCCGGGGGAGCCGGCCGACGACCGCACCGCGGTGCGCGAGGGCCTGGCCGCGGCCCTGGGCCTGGCCGCCGGTACGGACTTCGACAGCGGGCAGTGCGGCCTGCGGGCGTATGGCAACTGGACTGCGGGCCTGGCACCGGACAGCGGCGCGAGCGCTCTGGGCGCGGCGTACAACGCGGCCTGCTGGGCTTCCTGCCGGCAGCTGGCCGCGCCCTTCCTGCGCGAGGCCCGGGAGCGGCTGGGCGACGCGGAGCTGGACCCGCACTTCCGCGCGGCCATCGCGGCGTACGGCGAGGTGGACGACCGCCTGGGCCACGTGGCCGGGCTCTTCCCCCTGGCCTTTGGCGACGCGGCCATGGAAGAGCGGCTGGCCGACACGGTGCGCCGCGAAAAAGCGCGTCACGCCCTGGCCGCGGCCCGCGACGCCGAGGTCGAGGGGCTGCGGGCGCTGGCCGCGCTCTGCACGGCCCTGGGCGGTCCCCGGGTGGACGTCGAGGCCCTTGCCACGGCTGCCGCGTCTGAGGCGGCAGCGAACGCCAAGAGCAGCCCCGGCGGTGTCGGAGAGGCGGTTCCCCCCGACGCCGACGGCGCCCACATGCTCCAGGGACTCGAGTACCCCAACCGCGTCGCCGCCGAAATGGCCTGCCTGGAGGGAGCGGCCCGGTTCCTGGGCCTCGACCTGTCCGCCCCCTGGATCTACGGCGGCACGGGTCACGCCTTTGCCATCACCATGGCCGAGGGCACCCACATCGCCTCGCCCTATGCCTGGCAGAAGACGGCGTACGACCTGGCGCCGAACCTGGGCCTCCGGGTCTCAGGGCTCCAGGTTCCCAAGCGCGAGGCGGGCGACGAGTACCCCGCCCGGCAGCGCGAGGCCTGGGACCTGGTGCGCCGCGCCGTGGACCGCGGCATGCCGTGCTACGCCGATCGCGTGGGCTCCACCCCGGACTACGCCCTCATCACCGGGTATGACGAGGTGGGCTACCACAGCGTGCACCACACGCGGAGGGAGGGCCCGCGGCCCTGGCAGGAGCTGGGCACCGCCGACGTCGAGGTCATCGACGTGTGGCAGGTGGAGCCCTGTGAGGCCCGCCCCGACGAGGAGGTGGTCCGCGCCGCCCTGGAGACGGCGCTGGAGCGGGCAATCTCGGACGACGGTTGGGCCGTGGGCCTGCCCGGCCAGGTCTCCGGTCCGGCCGCCCTCGACAGCTGGGCCCAGCAGGTGGAGGATGGCACGGCCCTGCGCGACGCCCACGGGTACAACGCCATGTTCTGGACCGAGTATCGCGAGATGGCTGCGGCCTTCCTGGAGGAGGCGAAGGGGCGTCTGCCCGGCCGGTGCGATGCCGTCCTCGACGCGGCGGCCGCCCACTACCGCACGGTGGCCGAGCGGCTGGCCGCGGTGCGCGACCGCGACTCGTACATCCCGTCGACGTCGGACTGGGTCACCAGGCTCCAGAGCCCGGAGTCGGCCCAGCTGTTGCGCGAGGCGGCCCGGGCCGAACGCCGGGGCCTGGTTGCCCTGGCCAACGTACTCGCCGCCCTGGGCGGAACTCCACCGGAGGCCTACATGGACGGAACCTTTCTGCAGTCTGGCGCCTGGGAGGACGGGGCAGACGCATCGGGTCAAGGGCCAGACGACGGCGCCACGCCCTCCGGCGACCCCGAGCCGCGCTCCCTCGGCGCCGACGCGGCCCCCTCGGGCGGCGTCCATCCAGACCGCCTCGTGCTGGAGGGCGTGCCCCGCATGGCCGGCCACACGGACCGCTGGCGCTTCACCCACTTCTGCCACGCCCTCGACGTGAGCCTGCACTACCTGGGCGAGCCCGACCTGTACGACCGGATCATGGCCCTGTCGGGCGCCGGCTTCCGCACCGTGTGGGCGCCGCAGATGTGGGACGGCGGCAACAGCGATCCCCTGGGGATGGCGGTGCAGACCCTGGAGCCCATGCGCCGGGCGTACTGGGGCACCGGGTACGAGATGCAGGCGGTGGCGCGCCAGTCGCCGGACGGCTGGCCCCAGGACATCGTCGCGGCGGAAGCCCAACGCCTGGGCGGCGAGCTCACCGACGAGGCCGGGTTCCGCCAGCGCATCATCGAGAGCATCAACGCGGGCCGCCCGGTCATCGCCTTCGGCGTCATCGGCCCGCCCGAGGCCAGCGTCATCACCGGGTACGACGAGGGCGGCGACGTGCTGCTCGGCTGGAACGAGTTCCAGGGACACGGCGGCGTGGAGACCGAGCCGTCCGGGTACTTCCGCGTGCGCGACTGGTACCCCAAGACGCACGCCCTCCTGCTACTGGGCGACAAGGTGGGCCCGCCCGCGCCCGACGAGCTCTACCGCAGCACGCTGTTGTGGGCCATCGAGGTGCTGCGCACCCCGGCCGTGGGGCAGAGCGCAGCCGGGCCGGCCGCCTTCGAGGCCTGGGCCGCGGACATGGCCAACGACGGGTACTTCCCGGCCGACAGCACGGAAGTGCTGCACGCCCGCCTGGACTGCCACTGGGACGGCATGACCATGCAGGCCGAGCGCGCCACCACGGTGGCCTTTCTGGAGGAGGCTGCGGACCACGATCCGGCCATGGCCGAGCACCTGGGCGCGGCGGCCGCGGCCCTGCAGGAGGGCGGCGTGGAGCACGGCGTGGCCCCGGGCGAGCGCGACCAGATCGCCCGACTGGCCGACCCGGAGGTGCGGCGCGAGGTGGCCGAGTCCATCCTGGCGACGCGGGACGCGTACCAGAAGACGGCCGACCGCATCGAGCAGGCCCTGCTGGCCGCCGGCGTGCCCGACGAAGAGATCCCGCGCCCCGCACCGGCAGCGCCCGCGCCACCCAGCGACCCCGACCAGTACCTGGTGCTGGAGGGGGTGCCCAAGGTGGGCTTCGGCCTAATCGACGGCCACGTGGGCATGACGCCGTTCCCCGCCTGCATGCGGGCGGTACTCGAATACATGGGCGACGATCTCGGCCTGCCTCGGCGTCCCGATCAGACCACGGAGGCGGGCTTCGACCGCGGCGCGGTGTACGCCTACCTGATGGGCACCACGGGCGCGGCTTTCCGCTTGAGCTGGAAGCCGGGCTGGCACGGTGACAACGTGGCTTCCTGGATGCTCTCCGACGATCCGGGCGGGATCTTCCGGCGCGGCTTTGCCGCGGCCGGGTACGAGTCGATCGGGCCGGGACATGTCACCGACGAGGAGAAGGAGGAGACCTTCCGCCAGACCGTGATGGAGTCTATCCGCGACCGGGGCCGGCCGCTGATCGCCCACGGCGTGATCGGCCCGCCCGAGGAGAGCATCATCGCCGGGTACGGTGAGGGCGGGGCCACGGTCATGGGGTGGAGCTTCTTCCAGGACCGGGAGATCGGCACCGCCGGCGTGGAGTTCCTGCCCAACGGGTACTTCCGCAAGCGCCACTGGGTGCCGGCCACCTGGGGCCTGATGGGCTTTGGAGAGAAGGTGGGCGACCCGCCGCGGCGCGAGACCTACATCGACGCGCTCAAGTGGGCCCTGCGCGTGAGCCGGGAGCCGGTGCGGTACAGCGAGCGGTACAACGGCCAGGCCGCGTACACGGCGTGGGCCGAGCACATCCTGCGGGACGACGAGGTGGCGGCCGGCGGCGGCCCGGACGACGCCTTCCGAGTGCACAGCGACGCCATCGACGTGATCGCCGAGGGCCGCCACTACGCCCACGTGTTCCTCAAGCAGGCGGCCGTCGAGCTGACCGAGGTGGAGGAGCACCTGCTGGCCGCGGCCGCCTGCTACAAGACCGAGCACGACCTGATGTGGGAGATCTGGGGCCTGGTGGGCGGCAACACCCCTGGCCCGGAGCAGCGGGAGGCCTTCCTCAAGCCCGAGGTGCGGCGCGACATCGTGCCGCTGATTCGCCGGGCGCGAGACCAGGACGCAGCCGCGGCCGGGCACATCGAGGCGGCCCTGCTGGCCCTGGAGGTACCACCGGATGAGATCGCGCCACCGCCACCGGCCCAGCTGCCGGATCTGCCCGGGAAGAAGGACGAGCCCCACATCCTGCCCGGGCTCGAGTTCCCCAAGTGGGCCATCTCCGAGCTGGGGTGCACGCACGCCTGCCTGGCTCACCAGGGCGTGGAGATCTCGCGGCCCTGGCTGTACGGCGGCACGGCCCGGGCCTTCATCATCAACATCCACGAGGACGTGGACGTGGAGTCGGTCACCGCCTTCCAGCGGCAGCGCCTCCTCGACCTGTCGCCCAACCTGGGCTTCCGCGTGGAGGGGTTCAAGGTGTCAAAGGAGGAGGCCGGCGACGGGTACCGGGAGCGCCAGCGCGAGGCCTGGACCTTCGTGCGCTCGCGCGTCAGCAACAGCATCCCGTGCTACGGTTGGGAGCTGAAGGCGCCCTACGGCGACTACTGGATCATCACCGGCTTCGACGACGTGGGGTACCACTACGCCGGCTGGGAGACGGGCGGCCCCACACCGTGGGAGAAGCTGGGCGACCAGTTCATCCCGGTGCTGGACGTGCGCAGTGCGGTGCCCTGTGAGGCGGCCTCAGATGAGCAGGTGGTGCGCGAGGCCTTCAGGACCGCGCTGTGGTGGGCGGCGAATCCGCCGGAGTTGGAGTTGGCCGGCGACGCCCACGTGGGCCCGGATGCGTACGAGGCCTGGGCCGCCTCTCTGGAGGAGG
>Ga0180429_10001287_pt1 | contig 21424 bp, 9 predicted proteins | sample SS_ome_FD_132428 | JGI IMG/M metagenome (GOLD analysis project Ga0180429, IMG submission 132428) | Hypersaline lake sediment archaeal communities from the Salton Sea, California, USA - SS_1_S_1 metaG | ecosystem: Environmental > Aquatic > Non-marine Saline and Alkaline > Hypersaline > Sediment ...
GGCTTGGCGCCCGACGTGCGTGCGGCGATGACCAAATCCGGTCGGAAGCTCCACAAGGGGCCGCCGATGCTGACGGCGATCGACGTGAAGACGGGCCGGCAATTGTGGAACAAGCCGATCGACGTCGTGCCGACCAAAATCAGCTACGCCGCCGGTCACGATATCCTGATTACGCCCATGCGAGAGCCCGTCTTCTGGGAGAACGGCCGTTGGGTAGACAAGGTACCGGCTGCCGTAGCCAAAGATCCAAAGCGACGCGACCAGGTGGGAGGCGTGCTCGTGGCATGGCAAGGGAAGGATGGCAAGGAACTCTATCGTGTATCGGGCGGGCGCTACGACGAGCCGATGCTCGTTTGGAACGATGTCGTTCTTTCACGCCTCGGGCAACCGTACAATCTGCTCGACGGACAACCGGCCAAGCGGGTTTCGCCGTTGACCGGACATCCCGAAACGTGGCTGTGCCCAAAGGGCGGATGCAACTATCTCGTCGGCAGCCAGCACGTGATGACCAGCCGCACGCGGTATTACGACTCGCAGTGTTTCAGCGGGCAGACGGTACTGATCGGAATGCGGTCGGGCTGTACGCCGAGCATCATTCCGGCCGACGGCGTGATGTGCTTGCTGAACTACACGGGTTTCGAGTCGACCGACCCGTTCCGCAGCGGCGCCGTGTTCGTCCATAATTCGGACACGGTGAACTGGAAGGACTACACACCGGGTACCGAGAAAATGAAACCCGCGCAGCCGCTACGGCGGATCGCGCTGAATCTGGCGGCGCCCGGCGATCACGCCGGATCGGATGGACGCCTCTGGTTTCGACAGTCTTCCCCGGACGCAAAGAAAAAGCGAACCGGCAACGCCGCCGGCGTCACGGTTACCGTGACTCCACAGTCACCGCGAACATTTGGCGTCCACCCGTTGCGCCTGGAGCGGGCGCAGGACGGGGCGTTGAATTTCGTATCCGCCTCGGGTTGGACCGGCGTTCAGTCACTGACGATTTCGCTGGGCGAACCATCGGGCGACAAGCGAAAGTATACGGCGCGATTGCATTTCGCCGATCCGGAAGACGTCAAACCGGGTCAACGCGTGTTCGACGTGACCATCCAGGATCGGCAAGTGCTTCGGGCTTTCGATATCGCGAAGACGGCGGGCGGTTCGAAGCGGGCAGTTGTCCGAGAGTTCCACGGCGTCGAAGCAGATGGTCAACTGACGGTCACCATGAAGCGCAAAGGCGGCCGGCCAACCGTCCTGTGCGGAGTCGAGATAGTACGGGAGGAATGACGACATGGGTATTTGTCGAACCACTGTATCCCCTAGCTGCGGTCGGCGGACCGTGGTCGCCACCCTCGCAATTGTGTGGCTGATGACATCGTCCGTGGTTGCCGAGGTCTGTGCCGCCGACCCCGTAGAGATCCTGAATAACGAATCGACTTGGCGATCCCACGTGACGTTTCGACCACCGGTCATTGGTAGCAACCGAAAGATCCTCGCAGACAAGAAACCTCCGCCCAATTGGCGGGTTGCCGGCGGCGACTTCTCCTCGCCGCTACCGCCGGAGAATTGGACGAAACCGGATTTCAACGACTCGCAGTGGGCCCGCGGCGAGGGGCCGTTCTTCGGCGGCTACGGCAATAGCCGGCCCGCCGGTGTCGCAGTCATCTGCCTTCGTGGTCGATTCGTCGTGAACGATCGGGGCAAGATGGCCGGGCTGAGTCTATCGCTGGCGTATCGGGGTGGTGTTGTTGCTTATATCAATGGCAAGGAGGTGGCTCGCAAGCACATCAAGCAGGGCAACGTCGAACCGCTCACCTTGGCCGACGACTACCCGAGAAACGCGTTTGTCACGCCCGACGGCGAAGCCCTCCTGCCCAACTATGGGCGTGCCAGGCCGCCGAAAGGCGTCGCCGACCGATACGAATCACGAATTCGCAAAGCGACCGTAGCCGTCCCTGCCGAGATGCTTCGCGGGGGTGTCAACGTACTGGCGATCGAATTGCACCGAACGGCCCTTCCGGACGGCTTGCCGCCGTTCGGCCGCGGAGTGTGGGATACGGCCGGACTGCTCGACACGACGCTGACTGCGCCGGCCGGCAGTTCGATGGTCGCCAACACGGCCAGTCCAGCGCGAGTGCACGTCTTTCAGGCTATTCCCTGGGCGCGCATCGACACCGAGCCGAAGAGCGGCAGTGAGTCGGACGACGTGGGCACGCTGATATGCACCGCGCCTCGCAACGGCATCTGCTCCGGGCAGGTCGTCATCAGTTCGAAGCAGGAGCTCTGCGGCCTGTCGGCTACTGCCACCGATCTGAAGGATGCCTCGGGCAAGCGGATTTCGGCTCGCGCGATCCGAGTGCGTTACGCGGCGTTGGGCAGCCCGTTTGTCTCTCTTCTGGATCGTCCGGTCGATGGGGCGAAGGTCCAGTCCGTTTGGCTGACGGTTAGCGTCCCGGCCGACACCGACGCCGGCAAGTACGACGGGACGCTTTCGATCAAGGCGCCCGGCCGATCGGTCGACGTGCCGATCAAACTGACCGTCCACGGCTGGACGGTTGGCGACCCGAAGGATTGGAAGACGGTAATCAATCTGCTGCAATCGCCCGAGTCGGTCGCACGTCACTACAAGGTGCCGCTCTGGTCAAACAGACATTTTGAGTTGATCGAGAAGTCGTTCGCGCTGATGGCAATAGGTGGGAACGACGTACTGGGAATCTCGGCGGTTGGCAAGAGTGTGTTCGGCAACGACCCACTGATTGTCTTCCGCAAGCGGGGCGGCACGTACACCCCGGAATTCACGTTCCTCGATCGGTATCTTCAGTCATACGACAAGATCGCCGGCCAACCGCGGTTCTTGTCGCTTAACGTATGGTCGTACGGTATGTACCTCAACGGCCAGACGCGTGACGGTGGGAAGGTAGAGTGGCGCAATACGGTCATTCCGGTGGTCGAAATCAAGGGTGATAAGCTGGTCGGCGTCGAGATACCGATCTATGGTCCCGGACGGTCGGAGAAGCTCTGGAAAGAGGTGATGGACGGGCTGCATCAGCGAGTGAAGCGGCTAGGTTGGGACGACGTGCAAATTCTGCTGGGCACTTCCGGTGACGCCTGGCCGAGCCCGATTACCGTGGCGATGTTCAAACGAATCGCTCCCTACGCCCAATGGCGGTCGTTGACACATGGCGGCGGTTGTCCGAAATGGGGCAGGACCGATCACGAGAGAACCCAGCCAAACGGCATGGTCGTTGGCTACCTGGAGATCGCTCGCCGTTTGCAGAACCATCGCGTGAAGCTCGCCGACCACCCGGTGCCGTGCAACGCACGCGACAATGTCGGCACGAATCCGTTTACCTATCGTTCGCTGGCGGTGACGAATACGATCGTGACGAATTACGACGGTTTTTGTTGGAAGGGAATCGACTATTGGACGTACACGACCTCGGAAGGTACGAAGCGCAACGCGCTGAACACGTACGTCCATTTCGGCAACATGGTCGGCGGAACACCCAAGGCGATGGCGATGCCCGGCCCCGACGGAGCGGTGAGCACGGTTCAGTTCGAGATGCTGCGAGAGGGCGTTCAGGAATGCGAAGCGATTCTGGCGATTCGCGACGGCTTGGATATCCTCTATCCCCGGCAGGCCAAGAAGTACGACTGCATCGACCTGACTCTTGACGGCGCCTTGGTTCAGGAAAAGTCGGGCAGCTCGGGGAAACCGAAAGCCCTGGAAGTCAAAATCCTGCTTGATCGCGACAAACTGGTTTCCAGGATCATCCCCAGCGCCCCTACCTACAATACCGGCAGTCGTACGGGTACGATCAAACGTCTCGGCGAGGCAGGCGAGTTGAAGTTCGAGGTCCGCGTGACCATCGCCGACGACAAGTGGGTCCCCGGCGGTCAAGGAACCTGGACGGTGCAACTGAAGCGAGACAGCGACGTTTGTACCGGCACTTTCGAGGGAACCTGGAAAGGCACGCGGCGGAAGGGTTCAGTGACGGGCGTATTCACTCCCGGCGGTCACGTCGTGTCGACTGAAACGCCTCGCAAAGAGACGGGACTGGCAAAACAGTGCGACGCGGCGATCGATGCGGTGTGTCGTCTGTATACCTCCCGTACTGCGCACGGCGCTGGGCAGGTGCATGACGCCGTCTCCCGTTTGTACGCCGTCGCAACCGAGGTCTCCGAAGCAGTCGAAGGGCAACCGCAGCCGCGAGCCGCGGGGAAGTAGCATGAAGACAGCAACTGAACAAGCAACGGTTCTCATTGCGATCTGCATATCGCAAATTGCAGCGACCGCACGGGCCGCCGACTGGCCGATGTGGCGATTTGACGCCGCACGCTCGGCCGTTTGCCTCGAGAAGTTACCCAGCGAATTACACCTGACATGGGTACGACAACTGCCGCCGCAAGACACCGCGTGGAAAGACGAAGCGTCGATGATGTTCGACCGGAGCTACCATCCGGTCGTGTTGGGCAAGCTCCTTTTCGTCGGGTCGACCGTCAACCACGCGCTGACGGCGTACGACACCGAGACGAGCGCCGAGCGGTGGCGGTTCTATACCGGCGGGCCTATCCGCGTCGCGCCGGTCGCGTACAACAACAAAGTCTACGTGGGCTCCGACGACGGGCACCTGTACTGTGTTGACGCCCGCGACGGCAAGTTGCAATGGAAGGTCCGCGGAGGCCCCACTGATCGCCGACTCATCGGCAATCAGCGATTCATCTCCACCTGGCCGATTCGCGGTGGACCGGTGGCCGTCGACGATACGGTCTATTTCACCTCTGGCGTCTGGCCGTTCATGGGAACGTTCATCTATGCCGTGGACGCTCAGCGGGGTACGGTCAATTGGGTCAACGATAGCACAAGCTTCACCTTTCGCCGGATGCCGCATTATGGGTCGGCCGCTTTCTCGGGGCTCTCGCCGCAAGGACATCTGGTCGTCACCGATGACCGACTGATCGTACCCGGTAGCCGGCTCAATCCGGCCGTGCTCGACCGGAGGGCGGGCAAGTTCCTCTCGTATGCCGAAGCAAAAGGACCGGCCGTTGCCGCGCAGGGGCAATTCGGGTTCGCGGGCGGGCAGGTGTTCGACGTCGTCACGGGCAACTCCGTGCGACTGGACGGCGCCGGCCGATTTGGTTTGGGAACGTTCGGCGACGATGCCTGGCACACGGCGGCCGGTGTCTTCGATCCGACAGCCATTCGCGTCCGGAAATCCACAGTCGATGTGCCACATGGAAATCCGGGCATGAAGATGGACGTCTTCACCGGCAGTGTCAAACGGATTCACACTGTGCGGATGACACCGTGGCTTCGCGCCGGGTCGAAATTGGTCGGCAGCCGAGGCGGCGACTTGCAGATGCTCGACGTTTCCAATAAGGCCGAGCAGCCTTCCGTCGTGTGGGAAACCAAGATCGACGGCACGCCGTCCGACATGCTGGCCGCCGACGGCAAGCTGTTCGTCGTCACCGTCGAGGGTGCGATCCATTGCTTCAGCCCGAAACGGGGCGCACCGAAAACCTACGGGAAAACCAAGCCAGCCAAGCCTTCTCGCAATAGCTGGGACGCCAAGGTGCGTGAACTACTCAAAGCGGCCCGGGTGTCGAGCGGTTATGCAATGGTCTGGGGCCTCAAGGATGGAGGGCTGGTCGAGGCGTTGGTCGCTCAAAGTAAGCTGTACGTCATCGCGGTCGACGCGGATGCGGCGAGGGTCGATTCGCTACGACACCGACTCGACGCGGCGGGAGCGTATGGCGCCCGGGCGGTCGCCTTGATCGGTGATCCGACCGACATGGAATTTGCCCCGTACCTGGCCGGCTTGATCGTATCGGAAGACTTGAAGCGGGCCGGGTTCGACGAGGGAACTTCGTTCATCGCAAGACTTGCACGTCCGTTGCGGCCCTACGGCGGCACGGCCTGTTTGCCCGCGTCGACCGGCCAACGCAAATCGTTTGACCAGTGGGTGCAACAGGCGGATCTGGCCGGTTACGAAGTGAAACACACCGGGACCAACACATTGCTGGTTCGATCTGGACCGCTGCCCGGATCCGCCCCGTGGCTCGGCCAGAATGCAGACGCCGCCAACACACGGTGCAGTCGCGACCAACTGGTGATGGCACCGTTGGGCGTGTTGTGGTTCGGTAACGCACTCTCCAATAGCCTGGTACTGCCGCGTCACGGCGAAGGGCCCGTCGAACAGGTGGCCGGCGGGCGGATGTTCATCGAAGGGCCCGACAGCCTCAGCGCCACCGACGTCTATACCGGCCGGCTGCTTTGGACGCGGAGCTTCCCCGGCCTGGGAAAGTATTACATCCAGACGAAACACCAACGGGGCGCTCATGTCTTGGGGAGCAATTTCTTCGCGGTTGCCGACGCCGTGTACGTCGCCGTCGGGAAGAGTTGTCATCTGGTCGATCCGGCGACCAGCCGCACGCGCAAGGAGTTGAAACTCCCGGACAACTCGGACTGGATGTTCTTGCTGGTCTACGACGACCTGCTGATCGCAGGCGCGCATCCGATCGTCAGAGGTTCCGGCTCGGGCGACAAAATCCGCTACAACACACCGGCATCGAGCCGAAAACTGGTCGCAATGGACCGCAACAGCGGCAAGGTCCTTTGGACGCGCGCGGCGGAGAAGAGTTTCGGGCATTTCGCGATTTGCGCCGGCGGTGGCAAGGTGTTCTGTATCGACCGAACGTCGCCCGAGACGCTCGACGTGTTGGCCCGACGCGGTCAGACACCCAAGGGAACGCCTCGCATCTACGCACTCGACGCTCGATCCGGGGACGTCCTTTGGCACACGAGCGACGGTGTGGGCGCCCAACTTACCTACGGTGAGGAACACGACATTCTGCTATCCGGCGCGGCGATGCGAGGCACAGACGGAGCAGTCCTCTGGTACGGTCCCGTCGCGAAGAGCGCCGACGGTTCGGTCACTCGTGAGCTTCTGTGGAGCGGCAAGTCCGGCCTCATGCTCCGGGGTACAACGATCTTGCCACAAGGCAACCGGGCCTTCGACCTGCTGACAGGGAAACAAAGGAAGTGGACGGATCCTTCGGGAAACACTCGAGAGTGGACCTATCCGCGAAGTCACGGATGTGGACCGAAAGTGGCAAGCGAGCATCTGCTGATGTTTCGCTCGGCCTGCGCGGGCTTTGTCGACTTGAGAAACGATTCGGGGACCGGCAACCTCGGCGGCTTTCGATCGGGGTGCACGCCCAATCTGATCGTCGCCGACGGCGTGCTGAACGCACCGGATTACACGCGAACTTGCGGCTGCGACTATCAGAATCGGTCGTCACTGGGGTTGATCCACATGCCGGACGTTGAATTCTGGACGCACGGCGCCGCGCACACGCCGGGTCGGATCGGCTTCAATCTGGGCGCTCCGGGTGATCGCCGCGCCGATGATGGCACGCTGTGGCGAGCCGTTCCGAACGTACCGGATCAAATGTCGCGAGACAAGACCATCTGGTGGGGCAACGCCGGCGCCGTGAATCACAACTACGTCGGCAGAGTGATGGTCGAAACCGTGCCGCAGCAACCCGAGAGGTTCTATCGTCACTCGTCGCGCGTCAAAAGCACAGAACAATGGAAATGGATCGGCGGGTCGGGTCTTGTCGGCTTGCGGTCAGCGAATGTGCCGCTCTACGGTATCGATATCGAAAGACCATTCACACTTCGCTTGTGTTTCGCCGAGCCGGAACACACTCGGCCGGGCGGTCGGGTTTTCAGTGTGGTGCTCGGCGGCAAGGAGATATTGAAGGATCTCGATGTCTTTCGAGAATCGGGCGGACAATTGCGGACGGTCGTCAAAGAGTATTCGGCATGTACGTACTCCGGACGAAGGGCCGGCAAGCGGGCCGCAATCGAGTTGACGTTCAAGGCCAGAGCCGGAGAACCGTTGATTTGTGGGATCGAGGTAGAGCAGGCCGTGCCAGAGAAAGAGGCCGAGGAGAACAATCGATGAACTGGCTGAACAGTTTCAGTCGAACTTGTCGTGCCGCGTGCGGTCTGGCCGCGCTAATGTTGCTGGTGGTCAGCACGCAAAGTGCCCGAGCGCTGATCAATCCGCACTATACGCCGGTCGACTTGTATTACCAATCGCCGCGGATTTTGCGCGTTCAGATCGGTTTGCCCAACGACCGGGCCGAAATGGAGCTGACGGTCGTCAAGATGCTCAAGGGCACGCCACCTAAGAAGATCTCGCTTCGGGCTGACCTCACCGATGTGGAACTGGGCAAGAATCTTAAGGCGGCTTTCGGCGGTAGAAGGAAGGCCGACGCCCTGTTGTTCATCGGCGACTTTTCAGGGGCGGTGTTGGACGACGAAGGGCTCGGCAAGAACTCGCCGATCGGTGCGATGCTGGTCGGAATACATTGGTTCTCTTTGCGGGCCAGGGGTGAGCAGTTGCTGGTCGCCAAGGACCAGTTCGACATGCACACGGTTTGGGCCGGCGGTGACAAGACGTTGGAAATGCTCATGCATTACGTCAAGGCCGACGCTCGCGCCGACGTACCGACCAAAGTTGGCGTGACGTGGGGTAGCCAACGGAAACTGGCGGAGATCGCGGGCAAGGTACACGGTTGCATGGCGGTCGACGTTTTCGGCGATGGGTGGCCTGGGCTGTTCCTGGCGGCCGAACGAGGCGACCGCCTGTTTCGTCGAGTTGGCGACGCAGTCGCTCTGGCCGATGTCAGCCGCGCGATCGGCCTCGACACGCGATCGAAGCATGCCGCCTGGGGCGACTTCAATGGCGACGGCCGTCTCGACCTGGCATCTTGCGACGACCGCAAACTGGTGTTGAGGATGATGGGAACAACCGGTCGCCTGGAAACCGACTCATCCGACGCCCAGTTGTCCCATGAGGGTGTTAGCGTGGCGGTATTCGCTCCCTCGCCCACCGGCGGTGCCCGTTTGTTAGTCGCCACGTCTGCTGGTCCCGTTGTCGCGGCTCTTGACACGAAAGACCGGCTGTCGCTCAAACCGCTGGAAGTCCCCGCCCGACTATCTACCGGTCGGGCCGGGCGTTGCGTGGTGGCCGACTTCGACGGCGACGGCGTGGCTGATGTAGTTCAAGTGCGTACCGACGGCCTGCTACTGTTCCGGGGACAGCGCTCGGGCACGTTTTTCGAACCGACGGCCGCCAGCCGCTTCCGACTTGAAGACAGCGTAACAACCGCCGAATGTGGCGACTACGACGCGGACGGGCGGTTGGATCTGCTTGTTGGCGGCAAGGGCGGTTGTCGTCTGTTTGTGAATCTTGGCGATGGCAAATTCCGCGATACGCTCTTCGAGGCCGGGGAGGTGGAATACAACACGGGGCAAAGCGCCGTTGTTGCCGGCGCGAATTGTGACATCAACAACGACGGCCGAGAGGACTTCGTGCTGTTTTGTGCGAGCACGTGGCCGTATCCTTTCTTCAACCGAGGTTTTCGGTGCTTCGGTTTCGCCGTGGAGTTGAACCCGATGCGGTACGACCTCAAAGCGGCCAAGGCCACCGGCAACGGGCAACAGGCCGGCACGGTGGCCGACTTCAACAGTGACGGGGCGCAGGACATGGCGGTTGTGACCACCGGCGGCCACGTATGGCTGTTGCTGCGCGATGCCGAACAGGGATCCAAGCTCGGCGCGACCGTAGGGCTGTCGGGCGATGTGTTCGGCCCGGTCAACGTGATCGGATACGACGGCAAGCGTTGTCTCGGGGCCCGAGTTGTCCGGCCGGGATCCGCCGCACTGATGGGCAAACGAACCAAAGGACCGATCCGGCTTCAGTGGAAGACGCCGCGCGGACCGCAACACACCAAGCAGGTGATCGTGCTCAAATCGACTCGTGTCACCCTGCGTCGGAGCCAATAAACGATGAATTACAAGAAGAACGCAGAGCAACGCAATGCAATGATGGCGGCTCTGCTTGTGCGGCATCGCACCGCGTTGTACGGCTATATCTTCGCCTGCGTGCGGAACCATCACGACGCGGAAGACATCCTCCAGGATGTGTCGATGGCGGCAGTTGGATCGATTGACAAACTGCAGGACGAGTCGGGCTTCCTGCCTTGGGTGATCGAGATCGCTCGTCGACGGGTGTTGGTGCACGTGCGCCGGTCGCAACGGACGACCATCCTCTCGCCGGAGTTGGTTCCGATCCTTGCGGAGGCGGCCAACCGTGTCGCGGCTACCAATTGCATTTCTGATCGTAGCGAGGCGTTGCTGGAATGCCTCGAGAGCCTGCCGCCGCGAAGCCGCCAGATCATTATCCAGCGCTACGACGGCTCCATTCGGGGCGTTGACGAATTGGCCGAGAAACTGGGTCGCACCATGCAAGCGACCTACGGTGTGTTGAAACGAATTCGGCAAAGACTGCGGTCCTGTGTCGAAAGGAAACTCAGTACGGAGGCTTCAGGATGAATGTCGAATCGGATTTCGATCTTCTTCTGGCGTATCTTGATGACGAACTCGACGACACCGAGGTCGCCTCGCTAACCGAGCGTTTGCAGGCCGAACCGAGTCTGGCCGAGCAACTAGTTCTGCTGGCCGGCGAGGAAGGCAAGATCGCCGAATGGGCCGCCGCCACCAGCCGCATGCGGCCGCCTGTCGATTCACCGCCCCGCCGTCGGTCGTTCGGTGTCGCGCGGCTGGTTGCGTCGTTGGTGCTGTCTCTGACTGCGGCTATCGGCGTGAGCGCCTGGTATGCCATGCAAGAAAATCCACGCAAAGATCCGATCGCCGCAGAGGAGGAACCGGCATTCGACGCCCGATTGGTCAAGACGACCGGCTGCACCTGGGACGAAGGCCAGGCAGACATCAGCGACGGCAGCAGCCTCGAATTCGGCACGACTTTGCAGCTCATCGGGGGGATCGCCGAGATCGAGTACGCCAGCGGCGTGCGCGTCGTGATCGAGGGACCGGTGACCTTCGAGTTATCGTCCGCCGATTCCGGAGAACTGACCGTCGGTCAACTCTCTGCCACGGTGCCAAAGAAGGCGACCGGTTTCACCATCCAAACGCCCACACTCGCCGTGATCGACCGCGGAACGCAGTTCGGCCTTCGCATCGACGAAGCAGGAACAACGGAAGTCCACGTATTCCAGGGCGAAGTTGAAACGCAAACCCGTGAACCGGAGGAGGCACCCAAGGTTAGAAAGACGTTGACCACAACTCAAGCCGCGAAGTTCAACGACCGAGGCAGGTTCGCCGGTTGGCTCGAACCGGACTATGGGGGATTTGCCGGTGCGGCGCGTCATGCATACGGCGTGACCCACACCGATCGAGCAATGCGCTGGCTGCCGAAAGCCCCGCCGTCGCTGGAGGAAGGCGAACTACAAAGCGGTTCCGACATCTTCCTGTTCCTCGAACGCCGGGGCGTAGTTCTTGAACAAGATACGGAGATCACGTCGTATCAAAGACGGGGCACGCAGGCCCATTTCAGTATCGAAGTCGTTACCTTGCCGGCCGGCACGCAAGTGGACAGCTACATGCTGCATTTCGACCCCGGCGCCTCGACGCAATCACGACTCGGCGGCATCCGGTTCGAGCGACCGATATTGGGCATCATCGCCCGGGCCGATCAGTTGCGAGCAACGGACGACATCTTCGGGGCGCACGGCACGCGGTACCACTGCAAGAACGCGGCAACCCGCGGCTTGGACGACGGTGTTGAAGGAGGCGCTGAAAAGAAGTCCCCGGACGTCGTAGCGTACAAGCAGGACACCGGCCTGGCGTTCGCACTGCAAGTACATCCTGGAACACTCGACCAAGTCCGGATTCTGGTCGCGAGCGAGGAGAAATGATTACGGAGGCACTCGATAACATCCGCTGACCCCTTCAACAACAAGGAGCCGAACGATGAAGACCATTTTCCGTCGACTATTTGTGATTCTGACGCTCGTTGTGTCGATCAGTCTGATGCTGGGGCATAGTACGTCGTCGGCGGACGAACCGGGCGTCCTGCAAATCGAGATGCGGCTGTTTCAGGCTGTTTTTCAAGCTGACGAGCCGGGACCGACCAGCTCGGCCTTGCTGCTGAATCTTACGAAGGTGGGCGATCGTTGGGAACGCGTCGTCGGCACGGCCGGCAATTTCAGCAGAGGGATCGACTTCGGCTACGTCACCGATGCAAAACTCTCGAAAGACGAATTCGAGGTTTCGGTCAAAGTCAACCTCGTCGGTGGCGGTTACGCGCGCATTGATGAGCGGGGCACGTATCGGGGTCGGCTTACGCACAAGGAAGGTAATCTCTACGAAGGCACGTACACCGGTACGTTCAAGGGCGCGAAATTGAAGGGCTTTGCCGACGCGGTGGTAATCCCGGCCGCTGTTGCGAAGAAGCCCGGCTTCCAACCGATCCGCCCCGGCGAACATCCGCGGATTCTCTTCCGCAAAAGCGACCTGCCGGCGCTTCGGGAAAAGGCGAAGACTCCCTTGGGCAAGGCGGCCTTGGCAAAGATGACCGGGGGAATCGCGCTGGGCGTGAAGTATCAACTGACAGGCGACAAGAAATACGCCGATCAATCGCGGGCTGCCGTTGAGCGGTTTCTTGACGGAGATTTTCACATCCAAGCGCCCGGCTCACACCACGGCATGTTGCATTGGGGGCCTCTCTGGGAACAGGCGGCCGTTGCGTACGATCTTTGCCACGACGTCTGGCCGGACGACTTCAAGCGACGCGTCGAGCGCAGCTTGTGTTCGTGGTCCCGGCGGATCTTCTTTCAGCATCTGATGTTCAATACCCAGGCCCAGTACGATTTCGGCAATAGCGAGGCGATGTGGTTTCACTATGGGCCGGCGCTGGCCGGTCTGGCGATGTGGGGCGAGAAAGGCCCCAGGCCGATCAAGCCGATCGAGCCCGACCCGGCGACCGAGATTCCTCCTGCCTCGGACTACAAGCCCGGCAAGAACGTGCCAGTGGTTCCACTTCGGCCGGGCAAGTCGCCCGACAAGTGGTTGTTTCACCAGCCGATTCTCGATTATCTCGAAGCCGATCCGCTCGAGTCGCTCGGCGGCGCGGAGTCGTGTCGACCGGAGAGCGGCACGCCGTTCACGCACGAGAACCGGAAATATGTCTTCGAACCGTTGCCCGCCGACCGTGTACCCCCGGGCGGCGGTGTGATCTTGAATGTCGGGAAATCCATCATCCTCAAATATCGCGCACACGTCGGAACCAAACCGGGGCCTGAAATCGCCAAAGACGCGCCGATCACCATGTGTCTGTTCACGGTGCTCAAGAACGATCGGCCGCGACAGGTGAAGGTGTCCGCGCCGTTCTCGCCCAACGGTTGGCAGCAGTTTGTTCTCAACGGACATAATTTGGCGCATGGACAAGTCGTCCGACTCGACAAAGGGCTTTATCCCTTGGTGATTGTCCTGCGGATTCGCGCCCGTTGGACGTATTTGACCACCCGGCTCGATGAGGCGACGGCCGAAGACGTGGAACAGTCCAAAGCCCTGCTGGCCCGGCTGCAACAGAAATACGAGAATCGGCTCACCGACTGGAAATGGGACGTCGCCGAGTGGGAGCGAACCGACGGCGCGAATCAGAATTATCGGAAACTGTTCGAGTTGACGCGTTGGGTCATGTACACTCATCACCGCGAGGGTTTCGGTACGGGCGCGGCGCAGTCCGACACGGCGGGCATGTGCCGCACGATGGCGCTGTTTCCGGCCACGTACGCGGCCGCCTATCGGCGCTGCTTTGGCATGGACGTTTCACCGCATGCGGACATTACCCATTTCGTTCCGAGACGCATCTACTCCCATATCTACCCTCGCAACGGCGAGCCCGTCACCGTTTCGGTCAACGGGCCGAACGAATTGAACAACCCGTACTTCGCGCTGCATTTTCCAATTGTGCCGGAGACGATGAAGCCGGCCGTTCTTTGGGCCTGGCATCGTCACGCGGGAATCGACACGTCTGCCGACGTACCCGACAAGGTTCTGAACGGCCCGATCGAAAGTGCGCTCGTCAGAGCGTTTATCGACTACCCGTTGGACATGAAGACGCGGCCGCCGAAGGGGATCATGCCGCTTGCCTGGGAGGCGCCCGATTTCGGCTACTTCGGCTTCCGAAACGCCTGGAACGGAAAAGACGATTTCCTCGTGCAGGTCTACGGCCGATGCCAGTCAGGTCACGGCTACAACATTCCCAATGCGGGCAACTTTGTCATTCAGGGTCTGGGGCATACCTGGGCGCGGGCCATGCCGTCGCTACGGTTGCACAACCAGCGGACGTTTGCCAACGTCGTGCTGTTGACCGACGACGACACGAACGACGGGGGCCGTGGCCGGGTGACGTACGCGAAGACCGAACGAAACGGCTCCGGCGTGGTGACCTTCGATCTGAGCGACGTGTACGCCTCGGCCCACAAAGACAAGAAGGGCCGGCCGATGAAGCTCTATGAAAAGTACGCCCGGGCGCGACGCGATGCGGCGTTCAAGCCGTCGGGTATCGAGGGGCTGCGGTCGTTCGGCGTGGACTACAGCGGCAAAAGCGGCGCGCCGTGTTTGTTCGTTATCATCGACAAGATCAACGGAGGCAACGACAAAGTATGGTGTTGGCGGCTGAAGGACGACCAGATCAACGCGAAGACCAAAGAGGTCACCGCGCCCGGCGACCTGGCGTCGACAAAGGTCGAAGGCAATACCGTGACCGTAACCAAGCCGGACGGCGCCACCATGCAGATGACGTTTGTCGCCCCAGGGCGGACAAAGATCAGAGCCGAGAAACGCTCGATCACCTATACGAAGGCATATAACCGGGGAAAAGGTCAAATGCCGGCTCCGGGAGTCTATGCCAGTGGCGCCAGTGCGAAGGACGGACAGTTCTTCGTAATCGCGACCATGCAGCGTGGTAAACCGCCGGCCGTGAAGGTCCGAGGTTCCGGCTTAAGCGCCGTGGCGACCGTGGGCAACCAAACCGTTCGATTCGATGGGGAGAAGGTCGTTTTCGGAAAGTAGTAGTGTTCACAACAAGACAATGTAGCGTCTCATGCAGGAGAGGTTATCCGATGTATCGAGAACGTTGTTCCATGAAGTCTCGTCTTACGATGATCTTCTTGCTTGTTATATGCTGCGCGTGTTTTCTTCGTTGCACCGAACTTTGGGCCGAACAACCGCCGTGGCCCGCCAATGTTAAAGGCTGGAAGGCTCCAGGGCCCGGCGAGCATCCGCGGTTGCTGTTCCGCAAGAGCGACCTGCCCCGATTGAGAGAACTCGCGACGACGACGGAAGGCAAGGCCATCATTGCCCGACTGCGGAAACTGCTCAACGGCTCGGACGGCGAATCGATGCCGACCGCATTCAACCCCAACCGGGGCAAACAGAGCAAGGACGGTTCCGGATCGACCGCCGACGCGCCCGTCGGGATGTACACCTTTTCGCACACCGCCGGGTACGGGTTCCTTTATCAACTGACCGGCGAGAAGAAGTATGCCCAACTGGGACGCGAGAGCATGGAGAAGGCGATGGACGGCTACCGCGATCGCGACAACCGCTATTCGTTCAAATGGCCGTACGGCGCGCTGCGGTCCGGTCCGTCGCTCGGTTTTACGGCGCTGGGCTACGATCTGTGTTACGACGGATGGGACGAGGACTTTCGCCGAAAGGTGGCCAGCGCGATTCAGAACTATAACGAAGGCCGCAACATGAGCCTGGAGGAACTGGTCCGCGGCAGCCGACACATGCCGGCCAGCAATCACTGGGGGATGCAGGTCGGCGGCGGGGCAATGGCCGTGTTGGCCATCATGAACGATCCGGGCGTGGACATGAAGAAGATCGAACCGCTGCTTGAGGTCAGCCAGAAGTCGATGATCCGCAACATGACCGAAGGTTTCGGCGACGGCGGCTGGTTTCCCGAGGGCGACGGCACCGGTTCGATGTCGTCACAGATCGTCTTCATTCCCGCGCTGCAAGCCTGGAAGCTAGCGGGCGGAAAGGACTTCATCACTCCGCGACCGAACGCCCAATGGATGACGCTGAAGTGGATCTTCCTGACGATTCCCCGCAAAGGGAAGATGGACTTTCCAAGCCGCGGTGCTTACCCGCATAACGTGTGGGACCGCGATGGCATTAGCGGCGGCGGTTACTTCAGCGAGGGTTTCGCCGGCGTGACCGACGAGCAGCGGGCGGGGCTTCTCTGGTTTTATAACCGTCACCTGAAAGACGCCGACGCGAAAACTGGCACGCCGTTTGACACACCCAGCCCCTATCCGCACCATGCGATCCTGGCCTTCGTGAATTGGCCGTGGGAGATACAAGAGCGCAACCCGGCCGATGTGATTCCCCGTGCCGTTCGGGACTCGAAACACGGTTTCTACATGTTCCGCAACCGCTGGCAGGACGAAAACGACATTGTGATCTCCGTTCAGACAAAACGAACGCGCGGTTGGCACAAGGCCAATAGCGACGGCGGCGTGGAAGTTTGGGCTCTCGGCAAGAAACAGAAGTGGGGAACGGTCAAAGGCGACGTCAAATACTTCCAACCGGCCGCGGACGGGTCGGCCGTCTTGACCGCGTCCGACGGAACGTGTCTGGCCGTCGATTTCTCGAAAGCATCCGGGGCGGGCGGCATGCTCGTGATGACCGGTCTCGGCACCGGATCCGGCACGAGAGTCACCGTCGCAGATACTGCGTTGAACTTCCTGTTCTTGACCACCGATGCGGTGCCGACACCCATAGTAAAAGGCGACCGAGTGCTGATCGGCGAGCAAACCGTGAGAATACAAGACGGCAATCTCATACTCGGCCAGTTTTGACAAGTACGTAGGAGTCATCGATCATGACACGTGTCCTTATGCTGATCATGTTGATTGCGATCCTGTCGCTTATCGGGCCGTATCAACTGGCGCCGGTCCATGCCGAGTGGCCCATGTTCACAGGCGACGGCGATCGTACGCCGACCCGGCAAGGTATCCAACTCGTCGATCACCTGGATGACGCCCCGATGCTATGGGAGCTGAAGCATCACATGGGTGTCGGCAAAGGGCTGTATCCGGGCCATCTCAAGTTATCGCGCGAGCACAAGACCGAACCGTTTTACGCGGGCGCGGCCAGCCCGATCGTCGCCCAAGGAACGGTGTTCGTTTCGTATTACAGGCCGGATGGCAAGGTTCGAGCCAAGGTCGAGCCGTGGCGCACCGTCAGCGACCCGCAACAATACCTTCCGCCGTGGTTCTTCAGTGTCACCGCCGACGACATCCTCGTGGCAGTCGGCGCCAAGACGGGAAAGATCAAGTGGGAGAAGATTGAAAAGGGCAAGGGTCACAACCGACTGGGACACAAACGGGGCCACTGGTGCATCGCTCCCGCCCATGCCGACGGCCGGGTATTCAGCATGGGCACGGCCGGCCGGCTGTACGCCTATGATGCCGCCGGCGGAAAGAAACTCTGGGAAACCGTGGCGGAACCGTCCCTCCAAGAGCATCGGGACGAGTACCTTAAATCGCGAAAGCTGGCCTGGACGGCGCGTGACAAATCGTCGCTGGTTGTCGCCGACGACGTGCTGATCGTGCCGCGCCAGCGACTGACAGGATACGACGTAAAGACAGGCAAGCAGCGGTGGCAGATCGAGGACCGGGTCGTGTCGCGGCATGCAACGCCGGCGTTTTGGCGGCACGAAGGTCGCGTCTACCTGGTGGTCAACGACGGTCAGAGCAAGGTGCGGTTGATCGATCCGCGTGACGGCACGATCCTCTGGACACTTGACGGGTTGGGCCCGCAACTGGGCACCGTCACGGTCACCGGCGACATCGCGATGCTCAACGTCGGCAGCAAGACGGCTACGAATAGGAAGGCCAACGGTCTGTTCGGGGCGTTCCGCCTTAGTCGGCAAGGAGCGCAAAGGTTGTGGACTCTTTCCGACAAACCCGAGTTCCGTCATTCCTGGACACTCGACCGCGGCGCCGAGCGGCGAACCGCGATCCACGACGGCCAGGTCTTTCTGGTCGTCGGGTTGGAGAAGGATCAATTGGTCGTTGTCGACGCAGAGAGCGGCCGAGTTGTCTCGAAGCATCCGGCGGATCGGGCCCATGCGCCTTACCCGATGGAAGACCGGTTGCTTCTCTATCTCGATCGAGCGCACACCGACCCGGTGGTTGCCTCGTGGTGGTCGCTCGACGGCGAGCCGCAATCTCTGCACGGCAAGGTCGGATTCGGTCCGCGAACGATTACCGGGTACGAAGTCCCGATCCAATGGCCGTACGTTGACGGCCTGCTCTATGCCCGAACACTCGTGGGCCTGGCATGCTTCGATCTTCGCAAGCCGGCAGACAAGGCCGAGAACCGGACGCTGCACATGACGGTTCCGGCCCAAATGGTCGGGTTGCGCAACGACATGCACGTAACCCTGACCCAACGCGGCGGCCGGCTCACACACGGTGGGTTTCGGCAAGCCACGCGGCTGCACAGTATTGACACCTCGCGGGCCAAGTGGGACGGTCGGAGATTGAACGGCACACTGAAGATTGATGCCAACGGATACCGGAGATTCGACGATTACACGGTCGACGCGGTGCTTGGCGACGACGGTCGGCTTACGGGCACGATCACCAAAACGCTCGACGCCTTCAAGAAACCGATCGCACGGGATGGCGAAGTCACAATTATAGAGCACCAGCCGCACTGGATGCCCGCTTGCACGCATGTACTTCAGTTGCAGGACGCGGCAATCCAAGAGGGTGGACGACTCGGCCGACTCTTGCTGTTTCTGACCGTCGAAGACGGCCGATTGATTCGGGTCGAAGGTTTCGCCAACCGCACGACTCAGGCCAAACCGGTGATCAATGCTGAGCAACTCGCGCTAACCGACGGCCAACTCTCCGGCACGCTCAAAGTCCAGTACCGTGCGGATGAGTGGGCTCAGCCGCTCGCCGAACAGGGCCACACCGCGGCCGCCGAGTATGAGATTGACGCCAAACTGGCTGCGTTGGGGAAGGTCGGTTCGTACAAGGGCCTTTTTGGCGCGCGGTGGACCCGGACTGCACCGCTGGATGCAACGAAATAGATCGGGCCATACTGTGTTAGCCCCGTCGCCTGCGACGGGATCGCGTGCCGTTTCGACCGGTCGCAGGCGACCGGGCTAGCATGATGTTTCAATACCGCCGACAAGAAGAGACAGGTAGATTCATGACGCATCCGAACGCACCCGACTCGCCTTTCCCCAACAAGATGGTCCGGTCGACAGTTCTGCTGTTGATTGGCCTTTGTTGGCTCCCGGGCGTCTCTGTGGCAGTCGAAGAAGAAACCGAGTTCAAACCGGCAACGCCGATTTATGTTGCCCCTTCCGAAGATGCACCAATCGAGTTGACGGTCGGCGGCGCCGATGGGTCAAACAGTGAATCGATTGCGCTCCGCCTGATTCCGCGAGACGCAGCGATCGAACAGGTCTTTATCGTTCCCGGCGACCACGGCTACATCAGTGTCGGCTTCGACGTCACGCGCAAGGCGAATCGCTGGCAGGGTTGGATCGCACTTTCCAAACAGTCCAGAGGCGGTCCGGCTGCTGGCATGGGCACACCAACAGTCGGCCTTCGATTGGAGGTCAGTATCTCCACCGACAGTGCCGCTCGGCAAGTTGACGTCACACAAGACGGCAACCCGATTGCTTTGTCAGCTCGGTCGGTGTCATGGGACGAATTGGCCGCGGCGGTCGATCCGGTCGATCCCAATAAGTCGTGGCCGGCCTGGTACGGGCCGCACGGCAACTTCTCGGCTCAAGAGTCGGGGCACCAACTCGTGGCCGATCTGAGCGACGCCCGGCTGGTTTGGAAAAGCCAGCAGCGGTTCGGCAGCGGCAAGGCCCAGTCGCCCCGCTACGGCGTGATGACCGCCAGCAAGAATCTGCTGCCGCTGTTGCCTTCCGGCGGCGGAGCCAGCCCGGTGGTCGGCGGAGGCAGAGTTTGCGTCTACTATCTCCAGCCCAGTGGCGACGCCGTCGACCAGCAGCTACTGGCCCAGCGCAAAGAGCGAGCCGGCAGCGAGGAGTTGCCCTCTTTTGAATACGACCTTTGGAGGATCGCTGCCGACGACGTGATCGCGTGTCTCGACGGTCGAACTGGACGCACCCTCTGGAAAACCGTCTATCCAGGAGCCGGTGCCAACTGGCACGATTCGAAAGCCGGGCCGTGTAACGTCACTCCCTGTCTGTATGATGGGAAACTGTACTCGATCGGGTCAACCGGCCGCCTGTACTGCCTCGACGCCGAAACAGGCCGCCAGATCTGGCAACACCACATCGGTCGGCGTCATTTGGCCGTCGCCGCCTCCAAGCGAACCGCACTGGCCGAGAAGCAATACGGCCGACTGAAATTCAACCGCGACTTCGGCGGTGCTCCGACCGTGATCGGTGGCGTACTGGTCATGCCCGACTTCACCTCGACTCGTGCTTGCGGCCTACTGGCGTTCGATCCCCGGAATGGCCGCCCGTTGTGGCAACTGCCGGCCACCGCCGCCGAAGATGCTGTGCCGCTTCCTTTCGTATGCAACAGACAGCAATATATCTTGAGCGGTGTTTCCGACGCGGGTGCCGGCTCCGGCCGAATTCGCTGCATCGAGCCGGTCACCGGAAAGATTCGCTGGGAGATCACCGAGGGCATCGGTGGCAACGCCACGACGATGTGCGTCTGGAAGAATTGGCTGTTGGCCCACGCCCCTTCGACCGGAAAACCGCCGACCGACAAAGGGGAACCAGTCACCGTCGGCTGCTTCCGCGTCTCTGCCGACGGTTTTGAAAAAGCGTGGACCCTGCCGCTGACGCACGGTATCTGGAAGGACCATCCGCTTGCGGCGGCCGACGGCTTTGTCTACGTTCGGCTCACCGGCCCCGAACTGCTTTGTATCGACATCGCCTCGGGCAAGATCGTCGCTCGCACAAACTACGACACGGGCGCCGGGGCCACGATGACCCTGGCCGAAGGTCACCTCATCGTGGACCGTGACGGCTCGCACGCCGGAACCGAATTCAGTTTCTTTGTAGTCGATCCACCCGCTGGCCGTCTCGAAGCACTCACCCGCGATTTCTCACTTCCCCATTGGCACGGTACAAGCTATCACCCGCCACACTCCTTCCCTTACGTTGACGGTCGCCTATTCGTACGCGGCGGCGACGGCATCTATTGCTACGATATCCGCAAGGGATCATGAACTTCCCACATACTTCACCATCTTCTGCGAAACCCCACAGGGGCAGGCCATCTTCAAGCGGCTGCGACTATTGCTCGACAGTGTGAAGGACGACACGATGACGAAGAATTTCAGTCCGGTTGATCAGGCCTATGATCCCGATGACCTGCCCCCGTTTTCTGTACCAGGGGCTATGAGAGTACGGGTTAGGTAGTGGGAATCGCTCGGGAGGAACCATGGCCGTCTACGAAACCGTGAGACAACGCGGACGACATGAGGTTTCGTAGACGTAGACAGCGTAGACGACTGAGAATCACC
>Ga0180429_10001289_pt1 | contig 21415 bp, 17 predicted proteins | sample SS_ome_FD_132428 | JGI IMG/M metagenome (GOLD analysis project Ga0180429, IMG submission 132428) | Hypersaline lake sediment archaeal communities from the Salton Sea, California, USA - SS_1_S_1 metaG | ecosystem: Environmental > Aquatic > Non-marine Saline and Alkaline > Hypersaline > Sediment ...
GCCCCGGAGTTTTGCCATGAGCCCGTTGTCCGAGCCCTCTCCCACCTCCCAGCCGGTGCTCGTGGCGGGCCGTTGGCGGCCGGCGGACGTCGTTGAGACCTACCAGTCCGTCAATCCGGCCACCGGCGAGAGCCTGCCTGATGCCTGGCCGGTGAGCAGATGGAGCGACGTCGAGGAAGCGCTCGATGCCGCAACGGCCGCGGCCGGCGTGTTGGCGGCAACGCCGGGGGAGCAGATCGCGGGCTTTCTCGAGCGGTATGCCCGGCGACTCGAAGGCCGGGGGGACGACCTCGTGGCCGCGGCCCATGCCGCCACCGGCCTGGCCACCACGCCACGGCTGGCCGACATAGAACTCCCCCGCACGCTCGATCAGCTTCGCCAAGCGGCCGCGGCAGCCCGCAGCGGCGACTGGCGGCTGGCGGTGATCGACTCGTCTCGCAACATCCGCTCGGCAGCCTTTCCACTCGGCCCGGTGGTGGTGCTGCCACCGTCGAACTTTCCCCTGGCCTTCGGCTGCCTCACCGGCGGCGACTTCGCCGCGGCTTTCGCGGCAGGCTGTCCGGTGATCGCCAAGGCCCATCCCGGCCACCCGGCCGTCTCGCAGCTGGCCGCCGGCGAGGCGGTGGCGGCCCTCGGGGAGTCGGGCCTGCCCGCGGCAAGCATCCAGCTGATCCACGGCCTTGGAATCGAAGACGGTGAGCGGCTCGTGGCCGATGCCCGCGTGGGTGCCACGGCGTTCACGGGCGGCGAGCGGGCCGGCCGACGGCTGTTTGCCGCAGCCTCGGCGGCGGGTCGGCCGATCTGGGTGGAGATGGGCAGCCTCAATCCCGTCGTGCTTCTGCCGGCAGCGATCGCATCGCGGGCCGCGTCGATCGCCGATGAACTCACCACAAGCGTCACCGGATCGGCCGGACAGCTGTGCACCAAACCGGGGCTTGTGTTTCTCGTCGACGACGAGGCCGGCCGCGGGTTTGTGGAGGCGGTGGCTGAGCGGTTTCGCAGCGTCGCCCCGCAGCTGCTGCTCGGGCCACCGGTGCGGGAGCGGCTCGATGCGTCGCTCGCCACGCTCGAGCGGGCCGGTGCCCGGCGGATCGCGGGGGCCGAGGCGGCCGCGGAAGGCTGCCGCCATGCAGCGACGCTCCTGGAAACGACCGCCTCTGAGTTTATCGGGCGTGGCGAACTGCTCGGCGAGGCCTTCGGCAACGCCACGCTGCTGGTGCGGTGCGACTCGCTCGACGAGCTTGCCCAGGCAATCGAGCGGCTGCCGGGAACCCTCGCCGCGAGCCTCTACAGCGATGCCGGCGACGAGCAGGCTGTCGGGTCAATCGCCGCGCGACTTGCGGCGATCAGCGGCCGGCTGATCGAAAACCGGATGCCCACCGGCCTGGCCGTCAGTCCGGCGATGCACCACGGTGGCCCCTGGCCGGCTGCCGGCCCGCCCTTCTTCTCGGCGGTGGGGCTGCCCTTCTCGATGCTCCGCTTCGCCCGCCGCATCTGCTACGACGGCTGCTCACCCCAACGGCTGCCCGACTGTCTCGCCGATGCCGTGCCGCCCGGGTCGCCCTGGCGGATGATCGACGGGACCTGGACGAGGCAGCCTGTTGGGAGCGGAGCGTGAATCCGCCCCTGCGGTTCTCGAAGCTCGGGCGGCAGCTGGCCGCCGGCAGCGGCATCGGCGAACTGATGGAGGATCTCGGCCGGGCGCTCGCCGAGGGGGGTGACGTGAAGATGCTCGGGGGCGGGCAGCCGGCCCACATCCCCGAGATCGACGCCCTCTGGCGGAGACGGATGGAGGAGATTCTCGCCTCGCCCGCATGTCTCGAGCGGGTGCTTGGCAACTACGACCCGCCGCGAGGCAACCAGCGGTTCATCGAGGCTCTCGTCGGCCTTCTGCGGCGGGAGTTTGGCTGGCCGATCGGCCCGGAGCACGTGGCGATCACCGTCGGCGGGCAGACGGCCTTCTTCATCCTCTTCAATCTACTCGCCGGTGAGATGCCCGATGGCAGCCGGCGGCAGATCCTGCTGCCGCTGATGCCGGAATACATCGGCTATGCCAACCAGGGCTCCTGCGAGGGGCTCTTCCGCGGCATGCGACCCCGGATCGACCGCACCGGCGAGCACAGCTTCAAGTACGGCATCGACTTCGATGCCCTCGAGATCGACGAGAGCATCGCGGCGATCTGTGTCTCGCGGCCGACCAATCCCAGCGGCAACGTGCTCACCGACGAGGAGCTCTCTCGCCTCTCCACACTGGCCAAGGTGCATGGCATCCCGCTTGTCATCGACAACGCCTACGGGGCCCCCTTTCCCGACGTGATCTTCACCGGGGCCACGCCGCTGTGGGACGAGCATGTGATCCTGACTCTGAGCCTTTCCAAGCTCGGCCTGCCCGGCACGCGAACGGGGATCGTGATCGGCCCTCCCGAGATCACCGCGGCGATCGCCGAGGCCGGCTCGGTGATCGGTCTGGCCAACCCGAATCTCGGCCAGGAGATCGTTCGTCCGCTTCTGGAGAGCGGAGAAATCCTCTCGCTTGCCCGGGAGACGGTGCGGCCCTACTACCAGGAAAAGTCGCGGGCAGCGCAGGGCTGGGTGCGGGAGGCCTTCGCCGACAGCTTCGATTACGCGGTTCATGCCAGCGAGGGGGCGTTGTTTTTATGGCTCTGGTTTCCGGGGCTGCCGATCGGCTCCCGGGAACTCTACGAGCGGCTCAAGCGGCGAGGGGTGCTCGTGGTGCCGGGCGACTATTTCTTCTACGGGCTCGAGGAGCCCGAGGGGCTCCCGCATCAGGCCGGCGGGCGGGCGGATGCATCCCCCGGCGGCCCCTGGCGACACCGCCAGGAATGCCTGCGGATGACGTTCACGATGGATCCGGCGAGCGTACGGGCCGGCATCGCCGCGATCGCCGACGAGGTCCGCAGCCTGAGTCGAGTCTGACCAGCCCGCACATCTTGCCCGGCTTGTTGGGCAAGCCTGCGCGGAGGGACCGATCGGTCGCACCGCCGGCCGCGATCTGACGAATATGCCTGGAGTGGACGATATTCCGAGTGCATCGATGGTGCGCGGAATGCGTGTCGCAGGCTGCCTTGTGGCGGGGGGAAATTCGTACGTGGGCCGAATCGTGTGTGTTGCCAACCAAAAGGGGGGCGTCGGCAAGACGACCACCGCCTCGAACCTGGCCGCCGGCCTGGCCAAGGGCGGCTCGCGAACGCTCCTGGTCGACCTCGATCCGCAGTGCAACGCCACTACCGGCTTCGGGGCGGCTCCGGCCGAGGAACACCCGCTGGTGCTGGAGCGACCGCTCGCGGAATCGATCGTGAAGACGTCGGTCGACGGCCTGTTTTTGCTGCCGGGCAGCCGCAGCGTTCGCGACGTGGAGCGGATTGCCGAGCTGGCCCGCGGCGGTTCGGCGGTGCTCGAGCGGCACATGAGCCACGGCCTCGGCGGCTGGGACTGCTGCCTGATCGACTGTCCGCCATCGCTTGGAGACCTCACGCGAACGGCGCTTGCCGGCAGCACGGAGGTCTTGATGCCGATACAGTGCGAGTATTTCGCCCTCGAGGGCCTCACGCAAATGATCGAAGTGATCCGCGAGGTGATGCAGTCCCGGCCAGGGAGGCTCGAGTTTGGCGGGATCGTGCTCACGATGCACGACGCCTCGCTCGAGTTGACCCACGAGGTCGAGGCGGAGGTTCGCGACTTCTTCGGGGAGATCGTCTTCGAGACGGTGATCCCCCGCGACGTGGCGGTTTCAGAGGCCCCCAGCCACGCGATGACCGTTCTCGACTATGCCCCGCGAAGTCCCGGGGCCCGGGCCTACACCGAACTGTGCATGGAGGTACGCGACTGTGAGTAGCCAACGACGCCTGGGACGGGGCCTCGAGGCCCTCTTGGGACGAACTGCCCCCGAAACCCCCGTCACCGATGGCAGCTCTGCGGTCGCCTCGCAGCCGGCCCCGCCGGCCGGCGGCTCACCAGGTGGCGGCTCGGCTGCAGCGAGGCTCTTCCTGCACAGCCCCGAGGAGGTGGAGCAGGCGGTCTCGGGCGTGCCGGCCGACGCGATTGCCGTGACCGGCATCGATGCCAACCCGTGGCAGCCGCGGAGCGTGGTCGACGACGCCGCCCTCGAGGAACTTTCCGACAGCCTGCGGGAGCATGGCCTGGTGCAGCCGATCGTGGTTCGCACCCAGGGTGATCGGTATCAACTGATCGCCGGGCAGCGGCGGCTGGCGGCGGCTCGACGCCTCGGCTGGGAGACGGTGCCGGCACGGGTGCTCGAGGTGGACGATCGCCAGATGGCGGAGATCGCCATCGTGGAAAACCTTCAGCGGCGAGATCTCGATCCGCTGGAAAAGGCGGCGAGCTTCAAGCAATACCTCGCCAACTGGCAGTGCACCCAGGAAGAACTGGCCAAGCGGCTCTCGATCAACCGCTCGAGCGTGGCCAACCTGATCCGTCTTTTGGAGCTGCCGGAGAAGGTGCAGGGCATGCTGCGGGCCGGGTCGATTTCGATGGGCCATGCCCGCGCCTTGTTGCCTGTGGGCGACGAGCAGGAGCAGGAGCGGCTCGCGGCCCGGGTGGAGGCTGAGGGGCTTTCGGTGCGGGCGGTGGAGTCGGAGGTGCAGGAGATCCTGCGGGCCGACGACGATGACGAGGGCCTGCACGGGACCGGGGCGGAGGCGGCGTCTTCGCGGCGGTCGGGCCGGGGGCCCTCGCGACGGTCGGCGGAGGTGGCGGCGGTGGAAACCGAGCTTCGCCGGGCCCTTGGCACGAAGGTGGTGGTGCATGCCACGAGCAAGGGCTCGGGCCGGATCGTGATCCCCTTTGCCGACGGCGACGAATTCGAGCGGCTGCTCGACCACATCACCGGCTGAGGTCGGGTAGACTCAGGCACACTGCCTACGGGGCGTGGCGCAGTCTGGCTAGCGCGCCTGGTTTGGGACCAGGAGGTCGAGAGTTCGAATCTCTCCGCCCCGACTCGGTTTTGTTCTGGAAAATCAGGGGGCCCCGCCTCTGTGGCGGCATCGCCGTCTTCGGCCAGCAGATCTTCGAGCGGCCGACAGCGACCGGCGGCGATGTCGGCCCGGGACTCGGCGACGAGGTGGTCGAGCCGGCCAGCGGCAGGACGGGGCCATGAATGGCCCGCACATCGACTTGGACGAGCTCGTGCATGGGCACTTTCGGCCGCGACATCTTTCAGGCGTCACCCAACGAGCTGCCCGCGATCGACATCCACAGCCTGTGACCGCCGCCGCCAGCCAGGTCACGACAAAGCCGCCGGGCCGCCGGACTCGGAGAGACTCCGCGCACACACGAGAAAACCGCCACTCCAGGGGTGAAGGCAGGTGGTCCAGGCGGTCGGGAAATGCCTGGTGCGCACCCAGGAGACAGAAGCACACCGCTCACGAGCCGCCCATCAGTTCGGGGACGTTTGCGGCGGTGCCATTGGCCGGGCTGTCGTTCGCGGTCTCCGGGCCTTGCTGAGCGACCGGCCCGCTCATTCGTGTCGAGCCGCCCGTCCATGCTACCCGCCTGACGGCGTGACGATGAATTGCGATGTGCCGTCGAGCACCATCTGCACGGCGACCGCCACCAGCACCATCCCCATCAGACGCTCGACAGCCGTGATGCCCTTTTCGCCAAGCATGCGACACAGCGGAGCTCCCGCAAGCAAGATCACCGCCGATGCCAGCCAGGCGACCGTCACGGCAACAAACCAGTCGCCCCGCCGGCCGGGTTCACGGCTGGTCAGCAACAGCAGCGTGGCCAGAGCCGACGGCCCGGCGACGTAGGGGACTGCCAGAGGAACGATGAACGGCTCACCAGCAACGTGCTCGCCGAGCGCCCCGGGCCGCTCCGGGAAGACCATCTTCACAGCAATCAGAAAGAGCACGATGCCGCCCGCGATGGTCAGCGCAGGCTCCGAGATCGCCAGCACCGCGAGCAGCGGCCCGCCAGCGAAGAGAAACGCGACGAGCAGCACATACGCGACCGCCAGCTCGCGCGCCGTGATCGGCAGCCGCCGGGGCGGTTCGACCGGCTTGAGCGCCGCCAGAAACAGGGGAATGTTTCCGACCGGATCCATCACGAAGAACAGGAGGATCGCGGCGGAGAGCGTGGTCATGCCTGGTCATGCGGGCAAAGGGCGTGGGCTGGCCATGCGGTCGGCGTCGGCTCCGCGCGGAAAGCCCTGTGATCGCGTCGACCATGGGCAGACCGAAAGATGGACGGCCGGCTGAACTCGCTCGGGTGCAGGATATCCCGGCGTCGTTGCCGACGGAATGAGCGACGTGGCGAGAAGGACGAACCCTCGAGGCTGGAGCGACAGAGAAATCGACTGACCGCCGTTCGAGGCATTCTAGGTGTACGGGATTCTCGCCACTTCCTTGCTTTATTCCGCCACTGGGTTCATCGGCGTGGCGCGTGGGCGAGCCGCATCGTTACACTCCGGACACGGGATCGACGCAAAACGTGAGGAGGAATGACGTCATGTGGAAGAGGCCATTGATTGCGGTCGCTGGAATCCTGCCGGTGCTCGTGGCAGTGCCAACGCGAGCAGATGACCCGGTGGAGGCGGCGCTCGCGGCAGTGGCGGCGACGCGAGCCGAGCACTACCTGCCCGCGACCCGGCTGATCGGCGATCTGGCGTCGCCCGCGGAGTTGGTGGCGGTCGAGCCGGATCTCAGGACGCTCTCGGGCGGGAAAGGCCCTGTGGCAATGGTCTTCGACGAAGCCACGATCGAGGAGTGCCGGCGGCGGGTGAAGATGTGCAAGGAGCTTCCGCGGAAGCCGCGGGTTCGGGCTGGCATCATCTCGCTCGGCATTTCCGGGATTCGCGTCGAAGACATCAAACACGCGCCGGCGTTCCCGGTGGTTGGCGTCGAGGCTGGAGGAGCGGCAGAGGGACTCCTGGAAGTCGGTGACGTGATCGTGGGGGCCAACGGCCGGCTGTTTCCAGCGAACGACGACCCGCGGATGCACGTGGGCTACGCGTTGGCAGCGGCGCAGACCGACGACCTCGAGGGGGTGCTGACGCTGCAGGTCGTGAGGGATGGGGCGGCCGTGAACGTCATAGTCCCACTCGGGGTCAGCGGCGACTACGTGACCGGCTGGCCATACGGGAGCCCGAAATGCCGGAAAATCCTGGAGCAGGCGCAGGAGTTTCTGGTCGAACGGGCTCCCGACCAGGTCGGGGGAGTCGGATTTCTGACGCAGACCTATGGAAACGTGCTGCTGCTGCTGGCGACCGACGAGGACCAGGGCTGGGACCTGTCGCGCCGCCTGCTCTACAAGACGCTGCCGCCGCACAAGGTTGCCAAGCTGTATGGCTCGGGATGCGCCACGTGGAGGCGGGCATATGAGCTGATCGCGCAGGCGGAGTACTACTTGCTGACCGGCGATGCGGCGATTTTGCCGGGCATCGAAAACCGCGCCCAGGTGATTGCGGCCGGCCAGGCGGCCTGTGGCACCTGGGGGCACGGGTTGCCCTGCCGCGGCTACGGGGAGTTGAATCAGGCCGGGGCGGCGTGTTTCCTGGGCCTCGCCCTGGCCCGTGAATGCGGCGTGTCGTTCGACCGGGAAGCGCTCGCGAAAGCGATTCGGTTTTTCGCCAAGTACGCCGGCGGAACGGTTCCCTACGGCAACCACACGATCGAGTTCCGCGGCAGCAACAACGGCTGCGCGGCGCTCGTGGCGATCACCTACGACGTGCTCGGCGAACGGGACCTGGCCGAGCGCTTCGCCCGTTACGTCGCCTACACCTATCGCTTTCGTGAGCTGGGCCATGCCGAGAACATCTTTTCACATTCCTGGGGGCCGATCGCGGCCCGGCTGGCACCGGAGGCGGAGTTCCGGATGTTCATGGACAACACGCTCTGGATGTTCGAACTGGAACGGACGCCCTGGGGTGGGCTGTGGCAGCTCGGCAAACGGGCCTGCGGTTCGCTGACCGCCACGACCGGCCCGATCGGCCTGTTCCTCGGCCTGCCCGAGCCGAGGCTGCGGGTGCTCGGCGCACCGCGGTCGGTCTTCGGAACGGAGCCGCCGACGGAACGCTCGCGGGAGGCCGCAGACTGCTACCGCCGGAAGGACTGGATCGCGTTCAAGACGGCCGCCGCCGCATGCCTCGCGGAAGGGGCGACGGCCGGCGAACGGCATTACGCGGAACAACTGCTCGCAGCCTACGAGCGGATGGAAAACCACGCCGCCGCCGTGATATCGCTCGCGGAAACGAACATCGGTCACCAGCGGCTGCACAAGGCGCGGCAGCAGATCGAAGGCCTGGAAATGATGCTCGGCGGCGAGCGACCGGCGACTGCAGCCCTCAAAAAACGGTTGGCAACAGACGCAGCAGCGGCGGTCCTGGCCGGTCCCGCACCGCCAGCGCCGGATCTGCCGACGCGGGTCGAAGAAAAGCTTCCGCCGGACGACCAGCAGGCGAAGGCCGGGGGCCAGCCGCATGGCCCTGGCGGAGAATCCCCGCCCCCCGCCGCCTTCTCGGCAGCGCCGGACGAGGTTGTGTATGCGGCGCTGAGGGAAAAGTCGCCGGCGGAAATTGCACGGCATTTTTCGCACCCCTATTTCTATGGCATGGTCGGTGCTTCCAGGGCGATGGCTCACCGTGGTCAGGACGCCGTGCCGCTGCTGAAGCAGCTTCTGGCCTCCGAGCATCCCGCCGTGCGTCGGGGTGCGGTGATGAGCGTCGGTCGGCTGTGTGCGGCCCCTGGGGGAACCGGGCCGAAGGAACGGGCGACGGAGTCGGTCGGCAGCGAGACGGATCGCGGGCTGAGGCTGATCAAGGATGCCGCCGGCGATTCGGACGAGTTCGTGCAACTGGCCGTCGCGGCCGCGATCACCGATCAGGCGGACTCAGCCGAAACGCGACCGATGCTCGTCGCCTTTGCCGGTTCCCGATGGCCGTCCGTGCGGAACTCGGCGCTCGCCCTGGCCCGACGGAACTGCAACGATCCTCAGACGAAGGTGCGGGTTGCCATCCAGATAGACACCACCGCCCCGGCAGAGAACACCGTTCGCCACTGGGAGCAGGCGCACTTCGTGCTCGAGCAGGCCAGAGACCATGCCCAGCCGGCGTTGCCGGCGCTGGCGGGCTATTTCGCCGGTTGGGCCTATCGCATCCAGGGGATGTTCTCGGACGCGGCGACGGTTCGAGCGATGAACGTGATCGACGCCCACCGCTCCCACGACGCCGTCCTCGTGGTCGTGCCGGGGCTCTGCCGAACCTACGTGCGGATCACCGACAGCGACTATCACGGATGGGTGAAGTGCCGCCAGATGGTCTTTGCCACGCTCGAGGAACTGGCCCCCCGTGCCCGAACCCAACTTGCGGCGGCCATTCGCGCGGAGCGGCAGACGCTGGCCGCACTGTCTGACGAGGAGTTGAAGGCCGCGGTTCCGCATGGCACCAAGCGGGCCATCTTGGATGCCCGGATCACCGAGTTGGAAACCCTGCTCGAGCCGAAGCAGGACGTCCCGGCGGGTCGGTGATTGTTCCGCCGCCTGCCGCGCGAATCGTCCCGGCGGGCTTCTAGGAGCCGCTCCCGTTGGCGGCCCGGAACTCGCCTGGCGTGATCTTCTCGAGCCTGCGGAAGGCGACACTGAACTGGCTTCCGCCGGAGAAGCCGCATTGCACAGCCACCTCCTGGATCGACAGCCCGCTGTCCACGAGCAGCCGCTTGGCCCGGGTGATCCGCATCCGCACGAGTTCGTCGATCGGCCGGCAGCCACGCACCAGGCGGAACTTCCGCTCCAGGGTGCGGTCGGAGGCGTTGAGCTTTTTGACCACGCTGGCGATGTTGATAGGCCGATGGCAATTGTCGGCCATGAACCGCAAGGCCCGGGTCACCAGCGGGTCGTCCGATGCGAAGACATCGGTCGAGTCGCGAGGGATCAAGCCTTTTGGAGGCAGGACCAGATCCGCCGGCGCGGCCGCCTTGCCGGTCATCATGTCGTCGAGCAGCTTGGCAGCCCGGTAGCCGACCCGGTCGCAGCAATCGTCGATGCTCGTGAGCGTCGGCTCCGATGAGAGGCAGTAGGGCTCGTCGTTGGCGCTGGCGACCACCGCCAGTTCGCCCGGAATCGGGATTCCACGGACGACGGCCGCGTTGACGATGTGGCGGGCCAGGCCGTCGTCGGCCACCAGCAGACCCACCGGCCTGCGTAGGCCGGTGAGCCAGTCCCGCAAGGCCCGCTCGAATCGTGAAAACATCGCCGGGCTGCTCGTGAAGTTGAGGTCGGTCGTGAATCGCTCATACCCGACGGAAAAGTTGCCGAGCGCCTCGCGAAACGACCGGTCCATGTCGATCGAACTCCTGGTCCGCGTGAAGCCGGCGAAGGCGAACCGCCGGAAGCCACGGCCCTGGAGGTGCTCCACCGCCAGACCGGCTGATCGGCGGGGATCGACGTACACAAGCGGCACATTGCGGACGGGCGAGCTATACCAGACGTTGACCAGCGGCACGCCGCTGGCTGTGGCAAACGTCGCCAGCCTGCGATCGACGCGGGCGATGATGCCGTCATAGACCACCTGTTGTCGCCCCGCCGTATTGATCTGCTGGGAGAAGGGCATGCTGTCGACCTGCCAGCCACGCTGCCGGGCATAGCGGCAGGCACCGGCGAAGATCTCCTGGTGCCGCTTGAGCGCATAGCCGAGGTTCATCACGATGGCGATCCGACGGGGCGATCTGGCAGTTGCGGTCGGCATGGCCGGGGCGTCCACGGTGGCTCAAGGGAGACAAACCCTTTGAGGGCATGGCGATAATACATAATAGACTGGCGGATTCAATGTACGCCCATCCATTTCAATGCTGTTTTCGCCAGCATCCGGGAGCGTGACGCCGCAGCGCTGGTTCGGCGAGCGGTTTGACGGCGGGCTGCCGGCCGATTCAACTCGCAACCGGGACGGTGGCAAACGCGACCGCCGATTTTCAGCCTTGACCGAAGGAGTTGACGATGAGAACCGGGCAGTTGCTTTCCCTTGTCGCGGTGCGGACCATCGGGCGATCACGCTCCGCCCACCTTGCCATCTTGGCAGCGGTGGCCCTGATTGCGGTCAGTCCGCCTGCTCGCGGGATCGCCGCCGAGGACGCCGTCAAGGTGTTCATCTTCGCCGGCCAGTCCAACGCGGTCGGCATGGCCAAGAACCCCCTCTGGGACACCCAGGCGGACTTGCCGGAGACGAAGGAGTTTTTCAAGCACCTCCGGGAGGATGGCACGTGGATCGCCCGCGAGGACGTGCTGCTGAAGTTCCGCGAGCTGGCCGGGCCCCTGACGCTCGGATCCGGCGCCGGCAGGAAATGCACCGGTTCAGAACTCGAGTTCGGCTGGGTCTTGGGGGACCATTTCGACGAGCCCGTCCTGATCATCAAGACGGCCTGGGGGGGGCGGTCGCTCGTGAAGAACTTCCGGCCGCCTTCCTCGCCCCTCGATCAGGCCGCGCTCGACAAGGAGCTGGCCGACTCGCAGGAGGCCGTCAAGAAGGCCAATGCCCAGTCCGGCAAGAACGATCCGCTGCCGACGATGGAAGACATCAAGCAACGTCACGGCAACTGCTACCGCGACATGATGACAGAGATCAAGGACGTGATGGCCAACTACGGAACGTTGTTTCCCCAACTGGCCGGCCGGAAGCTCGAACTGGCCGGCTTTGTCTGGTTCCAGGGTTGGAACGACCAGTATGGTGGGGCCGAGAAGCAGTATGCCGCCAACCTGAAAAACCTGATCAACGACGTCCGCAAGGAACTGTCGGCCCCCGATCTGCCGGTGGTGATCGCGGTGATGGGCCAGAACGGCTCGACGCCCGCCACCGGGCCGATGAAGGTGATTCAGGACGCGCAGTTGGCCGTGCCCGAGCTGCCCGAGTTCCGCGGCACCGTCAAGGCCATCCGGACGGACGTCCTGGTTGACACCAAGGCCGAGAAGCTCGTCGACGGCTGGCGTGACCATCTCGATGAATGGAACAAGACCGGCTCTGACTATGGCTACCACTACTACGGCAGTGCCATCTGGTACACCCGGATCGGCAGGGCGCTTGGCGAGACGATGCTCGAGCTGGTCGGGGAGAAGCGGTGACCGAGCCGGGAGCGGTCGCGGCCACCCCGCCGGCGGCGGCCTATGACGCGGTGGTGATCGGCGGCGGCCACAACGGGCTCGTGGCCGCCGCCTACCTCGGCCGGGCGGGCCGTACGGCTTGCGTGCTCGAGAAACGCCCCGTGTTCGGCGGGGCGGCGGCCTCGCAGCGGATCTTTCCCGACCACGACGCGCTGCTTTCCCGCTACGCCTACCTCGTCTCGCTGTTTCCGCGACCGATCGCGGCCGAGCTTGGCTTGGAGTTTCGCACCCGCCGCCGCCGGATCGCCTCGTTCACGCCCTGGACCGACCCCGCCGGCCGTCCCCGGGGCCTCGTGTTGTCGAACGTCGACGAGCAGCGGTCGCGGGAGTCGATGCGGGACATGACCGGCAGCGACACGGCCTGGGACCGTTACCAGGATCTCCTGGGACTGGAGCGGGCGATCGCCCGCCGGGTCTGGCCGTCGCTGCTCGAGCCGCTGCGGTCGCGGGCCTCCTTCGTGAAAGGGCTGCAGACCGCCGACGAGCGGAAGGCCTGGCAGGCCTTCGTCGAGCGGCCGCTCGGCGAGGTTCTCGAGGCCCACGCCGATCACGACGCCCTCCGAGGGCTGCTGCTCACCGACGCGAAGATCGGCGTGTTCACCTCCGCCCACGACCCGAGCCTGCTCCAGAATCGGTGCTTCCTCTACCACGTGATCGGCAACGAGACGGGCGAGTGGCAGGTGCCCGTAGGCGGCATGGGAAGCCTGGCAGCCGCGCTCGTCGAGCGGTGCCGGTCGGTCGGCGTCGCGCTGGCCGCGGGCTCCCCCGCCCTGAGAATCGAGCCAGGCCCCCGGCGGCACCGCGTCTTCTTCCTGGCCGACGGCAAGGAACGCTGCGTTGAAGCCGAACACGTCTTGGTCAACGCGGGGCCGCGGACGTTCGCCCGACTCCTCGACGAGCCCTGGGAGCCCGGCCCCGGCGACGAGGGCTCCGTGGTCAAGATCAACATGCTGCTCCGCAGGCTCCCGCAGATCCGAGCCTCCGGCGTGCCGTCGGCTGACGCCTTCTGCGGCTCATTCCACGTCGACGAGGGCTACGCCCAACTGGGGGCCTCTCATGCAGCCGCCGCTGCAGGGCGGCTGCCCGATCCCGCCCCCGGCGAGATCTACTGCCATACGCTCACCGACGACTCGACCCTCTCACCGGAACTGCGCGGCCGCGGCTGGCACACGCTCACCCTGTTCGGCCTCGACATGCCCTGGCGGCTTTTCCCGCCGCACGCGGCCGAAGCCCGCCGCGCGGAGGTGACCCGGCTCTACCTGGAGGGCATCAACCGGCTCTGCGCGGAGCCCATCGAGGAGTGCCTCGCCCAGGACCGCGAGGGGCGACCGTGCCTCGAGGTCAAGACGCCCCGGGATCTCGAGGACGAGATCGATCTCGATCGGGGCAACATCTTCCACAACGCCCTGTCCTGGTTCTTTACCGACGACCCCGCCGAGGAAGGCCGCTGGGGCGTGGAGACCGGCCATCCGCGAATCCTGCGGGCCGGTTCCTCCGCCGCCCGCGGAGGCGGCGTGAGCGGCATTCCAGGCCGCAACGCCGCAATGGCCGTTCTTGGTCGCTCGTAGGCTAGCAGCTGCACCATGATCACGGTGGACGAAACGGTGTTACCAAGCAAACGCCGGCGGGCCGGGCCTGCTACGCGGGGATGCCGGAAAAACACATGCTTTTGGCGGACTTTCTAAACTGTTTGATGCTTGACAAATCATCCCATGCTGCTTAATTTCAATGAGGGTGGAGGAATAGTAATCCGAGTCGTGGAGGCATAGGGCTATGTCCAAGGCCAACGCAGCGGTAATTCATTGCCTCCGTGAAATCTATTGCGACGGAGATTGACCATGATGAAGAATGGCTTCCGGTTGCCGGTGAAAACGAGGGCCATTCTCCTGGCGGTCATCGCGGCGATTGCGGGGCGCTTCCAGGACGGACAGGCGACGGCGGCGGCCATCACGTCGGTTACGTTCCCGAGTTCTCCCACGCTCTTGGTGGCGAGGCCGGATCAGGCGCTCGGTAATCGGACCATGTCTGCCTCTCGCGGCTGGTTTGGCCAGACGGTTACGGCCCCATCCACCTTTCGGCTCGAGCAGATCGTGTTAGGCGTGACCAGTGCGAACTCCAATGCCGCCTTTGAGTTCGGGATTTGGGAGACTTCGGATGTTCAAGCTGAGGCCAGGCCAAGCAACACATTTCCTCCGACGAGTTCCGCGCCGCTCAGCACAAGCCCTCTGCTGGGACCACTCAGTCTGAATGTGGGGAGTCTGAGCGGAAACATCTCCCTGTCGATCGCGCTCGGGGACAACGAGCAGATCGTGCTCGAGGAATTGCAGGGCTACTTTTTTGGTTTTCGCAGCACCACGGGGACAGACGCGTTTACATTCCGCCAAGGTTCCGCGGATCCTAACCTCTACCCTGGTGGCCGCATCATCACTAATCAAAACGGCATCGGCGACCGGGATACCGCCCTGGCCCTCAACGGCACGCTCGTGCCGGAGCCTTCCGGTGTGATGGTGATCGGAATCGGGGTCGCCTCCGCGCTGTTGGGCTGGCGGCGGAGGACGCGGCCTGCGACCGCGGGGCTCGAGTGAACCGCCATGTCGCCGATTCGGGGCTTTGACGGCCTGTGCGGCCTCATGGTAACAAAGCTCTGACTCGAGGGCGGCGGCAGGCCGCGGACAAGAACGCGACGCCTGGTCGGGACGATCCGCTGCCCAGAGGCTGGGATGGAGGAGGTGTATGGGACGATGTCCGCGGAGGGCAGACATGATACTCAACCTGGGCCGCGAGTTTCCCATGCTCGACAGCCGGCGAGGCATGACGCTCGTCGAGCTGCTCGTGGTGATCGCGATCATCGCGCTGCTGGTGGCCCTGCTCTTGCCCGCAGTGCAGGGCGTCCGCGAAGCGGCCCGGCGGACGCAGTGCGGCAACAACTTTCGGCAGGTCGCCACGGCGTCGGCCTCGTTCCTGGCCGCGCATGAGCATCTGCCGCCCGGCGTGCTCAACCCCGTCTGCCGGGACGACACGACGCGGGATGATAACCGCACCTGGTTCCAGTTCCTCCTGCCGCAGCTCGAACAGCTGCCGATTCACGATGCCCTGGAGCAATACCGCCTCTCCGGGGGGCGGATGGATTTTCTCTACCACGGCACGATGCGCTCCCAACGGATCGTGCATACGATCGTGCCCACGATGATCTGCCCCTCCGATCCGGCCCAGCCGAAGATCAGATCCGACCAGGGGTTTCACGGGAACATCGCCGGCTCGGCGGGTTCGACCACGTTCAATCGAACGGACTGTGGCGGCGGCGATCTCGACGGCCTGTTCTTCTGGAACTCGCGGATCACGCCCGGCCACCTCCGTGACGGGGCCTCGAACACGCTGGCCTTCGCGGAGCTTCGGGTTTCGCCCGACATCAAGACCCACGACACCCGCGGCCGGTATTGGAACAACGCCTTCCAGGGCTCGGTGATCATCAGCACGCTCGATCCGCCGAACAGCGCCGTCAGCGACCGGCTCCAATGGTGCCAGAGCACCGCGGCGGCCCCCTGCACGACGGGCTGGGATCATGTCGTCCAAGCGTCCCGCAGCAGCCACGCCGGGGGCGTCGTGACCGCGCGGGCCGACGGGTCGGTCGCGTTCGTGGACGATTTCGTGGAACCCGCCGTGTGGCGGGCCCTCGGGACGCGGGCTGCGCAAGACTGAGAGATGCTCGCCATGCCCCGCCCCGCCGGCCTCGCCGCCGCATTTGGAGCGCTTTCCCTGCTGACCGGGTGCGGCCCCGTCGCGGCGCCGCTCCTGCCGGTCAGCGGAACGGTCGTGCTCGACGGGGTGCCGCTCGAGGATGGGCAGTTGACGTTTCGGCCGGTCGACCCGCACGCGGCTCCCCGGGCCGCCGCCATCCGGCAGGGCCGCTACGAGGTGCGGCTGCCGCCCGGACGGATGATCGTCGAGGCCCATGCCGCGGGTCCGTCAGGGGCGGCCGAGACAGTGGACATGGGCCGCGGATTCGAGGAGCGGGTGCCGGCCCGGTATCGAGGCCCCGACTCGGTGTTGCGGATCGAGGTGACCGAGGCCGGCGAGAATCGGTTTCCGCTGGTGCTCGACTCGGACGTTCAGGCGAGGCCGTCCCGCTGAGCAGGGGGCGGCCGACGATCGCCGCCAGGTGGCGGCTTTCCAACCAGCGAAAGGGGCGGGGATCGGCGGTGTATGAGATGGGCCGAACAGCGGCATCGCAAGCCACCGTCATGGCCGCAGCCGCATGCCGATCGCGGAGGGGAGGATCACCCCGGTGATCCGCGTGCTCCCGTTCAAGCCGGGAACGTGAACCGGATAGCGATTGGCCGTTCCACCAGGGTCAGGCGCCCTGGTTGTGCCAAGGGCCCCTGGTCATCGCCGGGCAGCGCGGTAGCGGCGGATCAGGTTCGCCGTGGAGTGGTCGTGGTGCCCGAGATCCGGCTCGGTGCCGCTCTCGAGTTCCGGCACGATCCGGTTGGCCAGAACCTTGCCGAGTTCCACGCCCCACTGGTCGAAAGGGTTGACGCCCCAGATCGCCTCGGCGGTGAACACGGCGTGTTCGTAAAGGGCCACGAGGCTGCCGAGCAGCGCGGCGTGAGCCGCTGGGCCAGGATCGTCGAGCTCGGCCGGTTGCCGGGGAACGTCTTGTGGGCAACGAATTCCTCCGGCACGCCCTCGGCCACTATTCGGTCGGACTTGCGATTCGAAGTTTGCCGGAACTGCCGGTGACTGCATCCCGATTGCTGATCCGGTAGTGCGCCTGATTCAACGCATGGTTGCCCGCCACAGCGGTCGTGCCGTCCCGACCGTTGCCGGGTGCCGCGTCTCAGGCATTCAGTACATTCTCACCTCGCCGTACCGCTTCATGGCTTCTTCACAGGCGGCCTTGTGCCGCGCGCTGCGGTCGGCGGGGGCCTTGCTCAGCAGGGGCAGCATGGCCTTGCCCATGGCCTCGCCGATGCTGTAGACCGTATCGGCCCGGCCGTTGTAGTGGTAGCCGCCGTCGAACGACTTTCCATCCTCTACCATGAAATGCCCGGTCGGCACGTAGACGACGCGGCCCTTGAACTCGGGCATCTCCGCGACGGCCTTCTGCTTGCCGCGAAACTTGAGGTGCTTGGTCTTTATTGCCGGGTTCATGTTCTCCTCCGTGCCGGCCTGGCCGAACTCGCCGATGACCATCGGCATGTCCGGCGCGTCAAGGTCCTTGCGAAGGTCGCGCAGCAGATTGGCGAGGTTCGTGGAATACTCCTCGATGGCCTTGGCGTTCAGGTGGTCGTTCCACCCGTGAAGCCACGCGAACCCCGAGATCTCGAACCCCTCGCCCTTGTACTGCGGGAAGTGCGCGTCGAGGCTGGTCAGCGTGTCGCGGATCGAAGCGACCATCATGCGGTAGTGCAGTCCGACAGCCTGGCCGGGCCCGACCTTGCGCCGCTTGTCAAGGGCGTCGCGGAACTCCTGCGGGAAATCCCCGGGCCCCGAACTCGGCGGGCGGAAGTCGCAGACCAGGTCGCGGCCGCCCCAGGCGGCCCTGATCAGCAGGACCGGCTCTTCCAGCGCGTCGCCCACAGTGACGCCGAAGCCGACTTCCGGACCGAACCGCCCGGCCTGGCCGCAACCGACCGTCAGGGGCATCTTCTCGCCGCGATTGTAAAGCAGCACGTCGTCGCGGACCATCCAGTTGCCATCCTTGCGGAGGTGGCCGTACCGGCCAGCCGTGGCTGGATCCGCCAACAGCATCTCCAGGTGCTCGATCGAGGCCTTGGAGCCCATGTTGGACTGCCCGCTCAGGATGAATACCCGCCAGGGCTTTTTCCCGCCGTCTACGGGGACCTCGTCGGCCACCGCTCCCGCCGCCATCGCCGCCAGAATCGTTGCCGCCGCGATCAGTCTCATCGTCGTCTCCTTCTCCAGTTTGGTTGGCCCGCTCATCGACCGCCGTTTGGTGCATTGACGATGCTATCACAGCCCAGGCCCCAGGTAACTGTTAAATCACGCCACAACATTACTATTTTTCGCCAGATCGGCGATCTCGGTCGGCCGGAGCACGACCTGATAACAGCAGGTCTCGGTCGCTCGTAGGCAAGAAACTGCTCCGAGACAACGGCAGGGGCGGCGATGCCACCATGCGATCGCAGGCGGATCAAGACAGCTGCCCTCACCTGGCGGAAAACCACATAGCTTTGGCGGTCTTTCTTAATGCTGGAGTGCTTGACAGACCACGCGGTACCTCAGATACTCAATTGAGGCGGGAGAGGAATGGGAACATTGAATTCGGTTGGGTTATTGGGCGATGCCCGGGGGCAGGGCTGGGAACACTCAAGCCACCGAAGAAATATCTTTCTCAGGAGAGTGATCATGATTGCCTACCGTTCGGGATTGATGATGAAAAAAGCGACGGCTCTCGTGCCGGCCATCACCGCGGTTATGATCGCCTTCCAGGACGGGCTCGCGACGGCGACGACGATCGTCAACGTCAGTATTGGAACCGAGACATCGATCAGCGGCACGTACGGCACCGGCCCCGGTCAGTACCTGATGCCGGAGCCGTATACGGGCTCGACCTGGCACAACTTCGAGACAAGCGGCTCCAATCTCGCCGATACCGACGGCAATCCCACGACGATTGGCGTGACGCTGACCGACACATTTGCTGCAAGAATTGATGGGCCGCCGATTCCTGAGCCTTGGATGGATGTGGTCAAGGACTATCGGTATCGCCGGGTGCAAACAGAGCCCAACCCCTTTTCCCTGACGATCAGTGGCCTGACAGTCTCGCAGGCGTACCGCGTGCACCTGATTCTACAAGGCAGCGGAAACGAGGGCGGCCTCGTGACCATGACCTCAGGTGCCGCGATCCTTCCGGCGTCAGCGGAGACCTCCGGAGCGGGTCGTCAGGCGACCGGGTTTACGGAGTTTGTGAACTTCGCGACGCAGAGCTTTACCGCCGACGATACATCGGCTGTCTTTTCGGTGACGCGGAACTCGACAAATCAGTATGCGACCATCAGTGGCTTGCAGATCGTCGCCGTTCCCGAACCAGCCACGATCGGCGGAGCGATGTTCGGCCTGGTGATCCTGCTTACGATCGTGCAACGCCAGCACGTGCGCCGGCGGGCAGGCTTGGGGCAACGGACCGGACGTGGTCAGTAACGGCTGACGATTTCGGCCAGGTTGCGGCTTCCGAGCCAGCGAAAGGTGCGGGGATCGACGGTGTACGCGATCGGTCGGACGGCACCGTCGCAGAAAACCATCATCACCGCAGCGGCATGAGGGCCGCCGAACATCCTGTCGCAGCCGCCCGCGCCGTGCCGATCCCTGAGGGGAGGAATGGCTGATTCATATAAGCCCGTCCAGCGGACCGTGTCATAGTCAAACCCCACCGACCATCCCTGATCGTTCGCGCAGTAGGTGCCGAAATACATGTCAGCGTTCATGTATCGCTCGCCCGCCAGAAAAGTCGTCGCATGGCCGTCGGGCACGTCGTCTTCGCGGACGACACCCAGGATGCCGATCACCCCGGTGATCCGCTTGTTGTCGTTCAAGCCGGGAACGCGCACCGGATAACCGTGGGTCGTCTTCCATTGCGTTTCGCTCCAGCCGGCCGAACCCCGAGCCAGAACCATGCCGGGGCCGGTGCCGGCATTGCCGGCGTAATGCGTCGGGGCGATCACTGCGGGCCGCTCGATGCCTGGAAAGCATCCGCCGTGGGTAAACCGCATCGTGTTCGGGGGTGAGCGAGTCGGACAAAAAATCAGGGCGGGGGCCGACTCGACGGCCTGCCGCACCTGGGCGGCGCGAGCAGTGCCGGTTTGGCCGACACCGAGGTTGCGGATGGCCGACAACTCGGCATAGGGCAGGAGGTTGTAAATCCACCCACCGGGCTGCTTTTCGTGAAATCCGCCATCAGGGTCGGGGCAATCGGCCCAGCCCCAGCCGGCGCTGGGGAAGGTCCTCCAGGCCTGGCAATGCAACTGGGCAGCGACACCGATCTGCTTGAGATTGCCGATGCACTGCACCCGGCGAGCGGTTTCACGGATTGTCTGAACCGCGGGCAGAAGCAGGGCCATTAGCACGGCGATAATCGCGATCACCACCAAGACTTCCACCAGGGTCAGGCCCTGTGGACGTGCCGACCAATGTCTTGCTCGCATGAACGCTGTCCCCCGTGGTGGCCGCGGAACGTCGAACCGATGACCTGGCTGGCGAAGTCGCGGCTTGGCTTACAGCAGTTCCGGATCAACCTTGGTTAAGATAATTGGCGTGCGGGTGCACGGTCAACGCATAAGTTCCGCCAACTGCATTTGTTTTACCGCCAGCGGTTCGACGATCGTCGTCGCGGAATCCGCGGCTGGATCACCCGTGGTCAGACTCAGACTCAGTGTCGCCGGGCAGCGCGGTAGCGGCGGATCAGGTTCGCCGTGGAGTGGTCGTGGTGCCCGAGATCCGGCTCGGTGCCGCTCTCGAGTTCCGGCACGATCCGGTTGGCCAGGACCTTGCCGGGAAAGGTCTTCTCCTGCAAGGGCCGAGGCGTCTGCCGGTCCTGCAACGGCCGGCACATGGCCCGGACGGCAACGCACCTCACCGATCACGTCATCCCGCCGGTGCCGGTGCGGCAGTGGGTGATTTCCGTGCCGAAGAAGCTGCGGGGCTTCCTCGCCGACCGGCCCCGAGCCGGCGCGGCGCTGACGAAGATCTTCCTTGCCGAAATCGAGCGGCTGCTGCTTGCGGCGTCGGGCGGGGCCCCTGATGCCGAGACACCCGGTGCAGCCCGCACATCGACTGGGACGAACTCGTGCATGGGCACTTTTGACGGCGACATCTTTCAGGCGTCACCCAACGAGCTGCCCGCGATCGACATCCACTGCCTGTGACCGCCGCCGCCAGCCAGGTCACGACAAAGCCGCCGGGCCGCCGGACTCGGAGAGACTCCGCGCACACACGAGAAAACCGCCACTCCCGAGGGGAAAGGCAGGCGGTCCAGGCGGTCGGGCAAGGCCTGGTGCGGACTCAGGAGACAGAAGCACACCGCTCACGAGCCGCCGATCAGTTCGGGGACATTTGCGGCGGTGTTATTGACCGGGCTGTTGTTCATCGGCTACGTTTCCTCTTGGGAGGAGAAACGGGTAATGAATCCGTCGTGGGGAGCCGTAAGAAAGATAACGTCGTTATCTGCGACAGCCGTCGGCGGCACGCGGCGTCTCGATACCAATATGCTATTCAATTCTGCTACCGGCATCAATGCCGATCGCCGCCACGCTGATCGTCGTGCACTCGA
>Ga0180429_10001291_pt1 | contig 21408 bp, 14 predicted proteins | sample SS_ome_FD_132428 | JGI IMG/M metagenome (GOLD analysis project Ga0180429, IMG submission 132428) | Hypersaline lake sediment archaeal communities from the Salton Sea, California, USA - SS_1_S_1 metaG | ecosystem: Environmental > Aquatic > Non-marine Saline and Alkaline > Hypersaline > Sediment ...
AATCGCCTGCATCGTCTTGCCAAGACCCATCTCGTCGGCCAGTACCGCCGTGTGCCGGGGATACAGAAAGGCGATGCCCTCGAACTGGAACGGGAAGGGATGGAACGGAAACGCCAGCGAACGCTCACTGAGCAGCGATTCCAACGACGGTTGCAGGAGATATTGCAGCCGGTCTCCAAGCTTGATGACGTCGCCCGGCGGCTTGATGCGGGTGGTGCCGACCGGTTGAGTGGTGGTCGACGGTCCGCGGATCGGCAACACCGCACCCTGCGGAAGCGCATCACGGCCGGCAACCGAATCCGGCCCCGCGAACGCAAAACTCCGCACGCGAACCGGCGGCCGAGTTATGGGGATCGAAATCGCCGACGGCCGGCTACCATCGAACTCGACGGTCCGTACGTCCACTGCAACAGGCCGGGCAAGCATCCGGTTCCAGTCGGCATCGGCCGGCACGGCCTCGATGCGCAGATCGATACTCTCGACCATCGGCGACGGCGGCGTGCGCCAACTGAAAGCCTTACCGGGCACGTGTGCGTGAAAACCATCGGCCATGACTGCTACCGCACCGCCTGCCGGGCCTCTTCGATCGCCGCCCGAATACGCGTAAACGGTTCCGCCAGATCGAACGACTCGTCGAGCTTCTCGAAGTGTTCAATGATCCGCTGCTGATCTTCCGCGGACCCCTTTGCGACGGCGAGCCGGTTGTCTCCAAGCTGGAAATGCGCCAGTCGCGGCCCATTGCCGTGGCCCGAGTCCAAGCGGAGTTGCTGATCGCCCTGTTCGGCCTTCGGGGCGTCTGGCGCGCCAAGCACCAACACCACCGGCAACGAAACGTGCTCTCTTACGGCCAACGCCGCAACGTGATCGGTGCAGACGAACGACGGTTTGGTGGCTGCCTTTCCCAACAATGTGGAGCCGATCTGTTCGCCGTAGAGAAAGGACTCCAGGGTCGGCCCATAGAGGATCTGTTGTGCCCGATTCGCTTTGATCGGGGCCGTGCAGTGGAACTCCAGAGGGCGTCCGAACGTATTCAACACCAGATAACCGCCGAACAGACCGTGTTCAGGGTGGTCCAGCACCGTCAGAAAGCCCAGGGCGTTGACCGAATTGGCTTCGTTGTTGTGCATTGAGCGAGTGGGGGTGCGTTTTCCTTGTCTTCTCGTACTACCCAGCTTTACACTCGGCAGGGCTGGGCCTGCTGGAGAACTCGGGTCGGGAACGCTCGGGACTTTAGCGTACGGCGGCTAAATTCTCTGCTGGAACTGGTTTTGCGGCATCGACAGCCGGCAATCGCCGATTGCTGCACCATCCGGGGGGGCGACAACGGGCTTTTTTCCGCCCGACACTCGACTTTTGCCTCCCATCTTGTTTATACTGGAACTTTGAAAGGAAAAGCGATCATGAGCCAAGAGCAGCCCGGCCCTCGACCCCCTTTGTTCACTCAGATTGACGTTGCGCAGGCGACGTATCAACCTGCCGGCAAAGTACACAGCGACGAAACGAACCAGACGCGATTATTGCATGCAATGCTGGCCGCGCAGGACCGGCAGAACGAGCTGTTGGAGGAGTTGATCAACCAGTTCAGTTCGCAGCAGAAGCAACGAGCCAACGAATTGGGCCAGTGGAAACAGGCCAACCCCCACCTTGCCCAAAGTTGCCGCGTCGCCGCCGAGTCGCTTGGCAAGATCCAGACCGAGTTTCTCGATAGCCTTACCCAGGAGATCAACGAGAACGTCGAGACGCTCATGGCCGGCGAATTCATGCTCAGCGAGTTTGTCGACCGTTTTGGTCCAAGGATGGCGCATCTCAACGGACTGCTGCAAGTCCTCTCGCAACTGAGCGCCACGCCGAACCCGACGAACTCACCGAACTCACCTTCATAGGGCCTAATAGTCGTGGTTCGCTCCGCGAACCAACGTCTTGTTCGCGGAGCGAACAACGACTATGGGTATGCGTGTTTTCGTGCCGGCCTCCAACTACCATCTCACCTCGACATGATGTACTTTGCCAAAGCAGCAGTCTCGCGTCATTGGCCGGTCGCCGTATTGCTCGGTCTCGTGTGTCTGGCTGGTTGCCGCCCGGGGCTTCAGTCGTCCGATCAGGCGGAGCCATGGCCGCTCTTGGATCGCGATCCGGCCGAAGACGGCGTGGACCTCGATCGCTGGCCGTCGTGGCGGGGCCACAACGGCTCGGGTATCGCGGCCGGCGGCAGCCCCGTGGTCGAATTCGGCGACGGGCGGAACACGCTCTGGAAGGTGCCGGTGCCGGGCCGGGGCCATTCGTCGCCCGTGGTCTGGGGCGACAACGTGTTGCTGACCTCGGCGACCGACGACACCGATCCACCCACGGTGAGCGTCTTCTGTTTCCACCGCGGCGACGGCAGCTTGCTTTGGCAGGCCCCGGCCGGACAGGCCCAAGGACGCACGCACAAAAAGCACGGCCATGCCTCCGCCAGCGTTTCCGCTGACGGTCGCCGAATCTTCGCTTTCTTCGGAAGCACGGGCCTGTTCTGCTACGATTTCTCCGGACAACAACTCTGGCGTGCCGACTTGGGTAACCTCGAACACGTCTGGGGAACCGCTTCCAGCCCGGTGCTTTGGGGTAACATGGTGATCCAGTTGTGCGATAGCGCGGAAGACTCCCATCTGAGCGCATTCGACGTGGAGACCGGCGAGCAGATCTGGCGAACACCTCGTGCCAGCGACGGCTCCTGGAGCACGCCTGTTTTCATCGACGTCGGCGCCGGCGACGATCGCCACACGGAGATGGTGATAAACGGCGGCAGCGGCGCCGAAAACCGTTTGGTAATCGCCTACGACCCCAGCGACGGACGAGAGTTGTGGCGCGTCGGCGAAACGACCCGATACGTCACGCCCTTGCCGGTTACCTGCAACGGGTTGATCTTCTGCGCCAGCGGCCGCAACGGACCGATCCAAGCGATTCAACCCGGCGGTTCCGGAGACGTGACCGCCTCGCACGTTGTCTGGCAGTCGCACCGCGGCGGACCGTACGTTCCGTCCCCCATCGCGTATCGCAATCGGTTGTTTATCATCGGCGATGGGGGCAAACTGGCATGCTACAACGCAGGCAGCGGCAAGAAGATCTGGGACGCCAAGCTGTCGGGCCCGTTCACGTCGAGCCTGGTTGCCGCCGATGGGCGCATTTACGCCGTCAGCGAGCAAGGCACGGTGTACGTGTTTGCCGCCGCCGATCGGTTCGAGTTGCTGGCCACCAACGAACTGGGGGCGCGTTGCCTTGCCAGTTTGGCCATTGCCGACGGAGAGTTGTTTCTCCGCACGGAGACCGATCTATACTGCTTTGCCGACGCCTCGAACTCACGGCCGGCCGCACGCCCGATGCCCCGGCCGCTGGAAGACAACTCGCCGCCGGACGACGACGCGGCCGGAACTGACGCCTGGCCGCTGTTTCGTGGTGATCCCGGGGGAACGGGCGTTGCCGCGACCGCGTTACCCGAGAGGCCCGATCTGCTCTGGACCTTCACGGTCGACGACGGCGGCTTTCTGTCGACTGCCGTGATCGACGGCGGCATTGTCTACGCCGGCTGCCTCGACGGCAAGCTGTACGCCGCGGACCTGGCTTCCGGGGAAAAGCGTTGGGATTTCGAGACGGAACTCGGTTTTACGGCCGCCCCGGCGGTGCGCGACCGGCGGGTCTTCGTCGGCGACAGCGACGGCCGCTTCTACTGCATCGACGCCGAAACGGGCGAGCAGATATGGGATTTTTCGACCGACGCCGAGATCAACTCCAGTGCCAACTTCCACAACGAAAACGTCGTGTTCGGTTCGCAAGACGGATTCCTCTACTGCCTCAACCGCGCCAGCGGCGAGGTGGTGTGGCGCTACGAAAGCGAGGACATGATCCAGTGCAGCCCCACGGTGTCGGCCGATCGGACCTTCGTGGCCGGCTGCGATGCTCGATTGACGGTGGTCGATCTGATCGAGGGCGAGCAGGTGACAGGCGTCGACATTGAAGCCCCCACGCTTTGCACGCCCGCGGTCGCGGGGCAAATGGCGTACGTCGGCACCACCGGCGGAACTTTCTTCGCCATCGACTGGCAAAAGGCCGAGGTTGTTTGGCGGTACGAGAACCCCGAGCGCAGCTCTCCTTTCCACGGTTCCGCGGCAATCACACCGCGGGCCGTCATCGTCGGCTCGCAGGACAAGCACGTCCACGCGATCGATCGCGCCGGCGGCCGGGGGCTCTGGACGTTTGCCACCAAGGGTCACGTCGACAGCTCGCCGGTGGTGGTCGGCCGGGCGGTGTTCGTCGGCTCGGCCGACGGGCGGATCTACTCGCTGGACCTGAAGACCGGTTTGCAGCGATGGGTGTTCGACGCCGGCGGGTCGATCCTCGCGTCGCCGGCAGTGGCCGCCGGGCGGCTGGTCATCGGCACCGACGAAGGCGACTTATATTGCTTCGGGAAAAAGGAATAAGCGTTTTCATGCCCCACACGATCTCTATCGTCATTTGCGAAGGCCGCCAGACGACGCCCGACTCGCAGTCGCTTCAAGAGCAACTCATCGCCGAGTTGGCTCGTTGGTCCGAGGTGAAGGTTGGGGTTCTTCCGCATTTGTACGATCTCGATCCGGCGGGGCCGGCAATGCGGTACCTGCGGTCGGTGCAGGGTGACATGATCGTGCTTGCACCGCTCTTTTCAGCGGCCGCGTTTTGGATTCTCGACGCCACGGAGGTGAAGGGCCGCCAGGGCTCGGTGGAGTCGGCGGATGAAGAGGATGCCGCGTCGAAAGCCGATGATCGGCCCAACGCCGATACGGCACGGACGATCTGGTGTCTCGATCTGCGCGGCCACGCCGAAGCCGGGCCACTGCTTGCGGAGATTGAACGGCTGGTCGTCAAATCGACCGGCCGGCCGCTCTCTCGCGTCGACGTCGACGCCGCGGCGGACGGCGACGGCCCCGCGCGTCTGCAAGAGGTTACCCGGCCGCGTTGGTATCCGGTGATCAATTACGACCGCTGTGCCAACTGCCTGGAGTGTCTGAACTTCTGCCTGTTCGGCGTTTTCGGAACGGACGTCGACGGGCAACTGATTGCGGAGGTCCCCGACGCGTGTCGCGATGGTTGTCCGGCGTGTGCCCGGGTGTGTCCGTCGCACGCGATCATGTTTCCGCACCACAACAACCCGGCGATAGCCGGCGATCCGAACGCTTCGCCGGGCGACCGAAACGTCACGCTGGTGCAACTGCTTGGCGATATGGCACCGGACGATCTTGCCGCCGCGGTTCCGAACAATCTTGCCGGCACGGCGCCGAACGACCTTGCCGCCGCCGAGCGAAGCCGGGCAATGGCCGAGAAAAAGACGGACGCGGCGCCGAAGCCGCCCCCGGCGCCCGTGCCGGCCGATGATCGGGGCGAGAAGGACGAACTCGACGCCCTGCTAGACGATCTGGACGCGATGGATTTGTGAGGGGCGGTTCATCTATTCCGCAAAATGAACCCCGCCGCTGGGATTTTCGGCGGCGGAAAGCGGGGCTGCTGTAGTGAAAGGCGTCACCGCACCATCGCCGCCGTTTTTTGTCGCCACATGCGTCATATCCCCGGTATCGTGAGGTGCTCCGGTCATGCCATCTGAAAAGCGCTGAAAACCCCTAGAAAACAGGGGTTTTCGCGTTTCTTGTCTCGGCACTCGGCACCCCCCAGAAGTCGCTGTTATAGGCTGTTTTGGGCCACGTTTGGTCACGTTTTGTCCACAGTCGGTTTTGGCGATGGTGAAGAGCACGCCGACTTTGTGGGCGTTCTTCCCGCGTGTAGATAATAGCGATTCCAACCCCCATTCACCCACTAAACCTGTGCGGTCCGCGGTCACGGCCGACTGATAAGCGGTTGGTTCGCGGCACGTGCTACCGCTTGTGGGGCTTCTCCCTAGCGAGGAGCATTCCCCGCGCGGCGGCCATGCGGAAGTGCTTGGGCAGGCCGGCTTTGGCGACGGCCTGCCAAAGGGCCACGGCCTCCTCGCGCTTGCCCTCGGCCAGCCGCTGCTCGGCGCAGTCGAGGCAGCCCTCGGCCACGGCCACCCGCAGCCGGGCCGGCGCCTTGACCAGCGCCCCGGAGAGCACCTTGGCCGCCTCGGGGGTCCCGATCTTGCCCAACGATCTCGCGGCGGTCGGGGCCACGTCCGCCTCGGTGTTCTCGAGCATCTTGGCCAACAGCGCAGCGGCTGCCGGATCGCGTCGGACGCCGAGGCTGCCGACGACGCCAACCAGCGGCCGGCCTTTCAGCTTGCCCAACGCGACGCGCAGGGCCTCGTCGACGCTCGCGTCGGGGATCGGCTCCAGGCCGTAGCGGGCCATGTGGGAGAGCTTCTCGTCGCCCAGCAGGGCGGCCAGCGCAGGGACGGCGTTCTTGGTGCCGATCACGCCGAGTTGCCGGCAGGCGTCAACCTTCTCTTTCCGCGGCGCGTCCGATTTGAAAACGGCGATGAGCTTGTTTTCCGTTTCCTTCGTGGCGGCTGCGTCGGCCTGCACGGCGGACGTTGCAGCCAAAATCGTCATGGGATTAGTCATGGTACGTTATCCTTGTAAAATCTGATTCGTTGGTTACATGATCCACGGTTCGCGCTGAGCTCGCGACCGCAACCGGTTAGCCTCCGGGTCGCCGACGAACTCCTCCTTTACCGGGTCGTACTTCAGGTCGCGCTTCAGCCACATGCAGATGTTGGCGGCGTGTACAGTGGACATCGAGCGGTGCATGACCTCGGGGTTGGCCACGGTGGGTCGTCGCGACTTGATACAATCGAACAGGTTGCGGACGTGACTGGTGGCGCGGTCGGTGCGGTCGGTGTAGTCGCGGACCGTCTTCTCGAAGCCCTCCAACAGTTTCGGATCGGAAACTTCCGGCCGGGAGTAGCCGTCGGCCACGGCGACCCAGCCCTCGGTCCCCTCGTAGCGGACGCCGCAGGAGCCGTGCCACCACTTGTTGCCGCGGCTAAGCACCATCTTGATCCCGTTGGCGAACCGCGTGACCATGCCGTCGCCGGTTGGGTTGTTCACGTAGCCGTACTCGACCGGCGAGGTGTCGGTAGCGCCGATCGCCACGTGGCACTGGGCGAAGGTATGCGCGCCCCACTCGCCGATGCAACTCGTGTGGAAGTCGTAGTAACCGCGCCAGCCGCCCCGGCAGTAGCTGGGGTTGTACGGTCGCCAAGGGCAAGGGCCGAGCCAGGCGTCCCAGTCGGCCTCGTCTTTCGAGGGCAGCGGCTGGCCCGGCAACCAATCGTGCTTCATCACGGCGGCGTCCCAGGGGGCGATGTGGGCCCGGACCGTATGCACCTCGCCCAGCCGGCCGGTCCGCAGCAACTCGTTGGCGAAGATGAACTTCTCCTCGCTGAGACGTTGGTTGCCGGTCTGGTAGATGCGACCGAACCGATCGGCGGTCTTGACGACCATCTGTCCTTCGGCGATCGTCATGCACGACGGCTTCTCGGAGTAGACGTCCTTGCCCGCACGCATCGCCATGATCGACATCAGGGCGTGCCAACGGTCGCCGGTCGTGATCAGCATCGCATCGATGTCGGGGCGGGTGGCGAGGAACTCGGGCGTATTCTTGTAGATGGCGCAGTCCTGGTTGCCGTAGCGACTGTCGACCATCTTCTTGACCTTCTCGCGGCGCGACTTCTGCGGATCGCAGACGGCCACGAACTGGACGTCCTTTTCGCCCATCATCCAGCCCAGCACGCCCGAGCCGCGGTTGCCGATGCCGATCCCGCCCAGCACGATCCGCTCGCTGGGCGCGGCCTGCTCGGCCAGCCCCAGCGCCGAGCCGGGGATCAGGCTGGGTATTGCCACCAGGCCGCCGGCCACGGACGCGCGTCGGAGAAACTGCCGCCGGGTGACGGACGCCGGTCCGCCGGCTTCCGTGGCGTGCGATGGGGGGTTCCCGCCGGAGCGAGCCCCCGAAGGTGATTCGAGCTTGGACATGGCTTATCCTCCCAGGTTGTTGAGTAAAGCAGTGGTCATCTATAGAACTGATATCCCTACTAATAATTCCGTTCTCCTTTGCTGTCAAGCACTCGCGTCGTTTGGCAATCCGCCCGACATCGGGCCAGAATGCTCGGCGTAGCTGTTCAATTGCCAGCCCATGCCAACCGTTGTTGCGAAACGGATGAAGCTCGACCCGGACTGCGGCTACGCTTCACAAGCGTTGCGGAAGGCTGCCAAGCGTGGACTGGTCAAGCGCGTGGGTCGGTCCCTGTGGGTGCCGGCGGCCGGGGCTGGGGATGCGGCGGAGTAATCTCATGGCATGGCAGGGCTACACTCCCGTGGAGCGAAAACACTCAAACGACAACGCAGCGCTTTGACAAGCCACATTCGAGAACGGCTACCTCGGACCACACTTCTTCAGCAGCTTCGACAGACTCAAACCGCCCTTGAGCCCGCGACGGCCGTATCGAAGTGCCTGGTCAATTGCCGACCACGTGTCGTCGGGAGACTCTGTGATCGGGCCGGAACTGGCGGTCGGCCGGCGGTCCTGGGCACTGCAAAAAGCCTTTGCCCACCTCAAGATGCGCTTCTCGGACTACTGGGAAGCGAAGCCCTGGAGTATGTCGAGAGATTCGGCACGATGTTTCACCAGACGATGGTAGGCGCGACAGGCCGAACGTCGCCACCCGTTTCGACAAGAGCACGCCACGAATCTGCGCCACTACCGTATAGGTTTCGATATCAGGACCTGTGAACGAGAGTTGACGGAACCTCTTTCGGCCGACTGAAAGCTTGGTGGGGATGCACAACCATCCTACTGCGTCGCCTCTTTGCACACGACACGGAACCCGACGTCGTGGATCGCTTGCGAGGCTTCGTAGTGCAGCCGAAACGCGGACCGTGCGCGGCGGGGACGGTCGCGCCAGGAACCGCCGCGAACCGTTTTGCGGTCTGCCCGGTCGGCGCTGTCACGGTCATTGTCGGCGTGATCGGGATACGGGCGATACGTCGAACAGGTCCACTCCGACACGTTGCCGTGCATGTCGAAAAGCCCCCATGGGTTCGGCCGCAACGTACCCGCCGGCGCGGATACCCGCCAGCCGTCGTCGAATCGCGTTTCCGCCGGTCTCCAGGGCGGAAGGGCCGACGGAACATGCGGATAGTCGACCGTACGGTGTGTGGCGTCGGAGAGATTGGCCGAGCGGCTGAAGTCGTCCTCCAGCGTGCCGTACCAGAGCGGACTCGTGGAGCCTGCGCGGCAGGCGTATTCCCATTGCGCTTCGGTCGGCAGCCCGAAAGACAGATCTGTCTTGCTCGACAGCCACCGGCAAAAGGCCATGGCTTGATAGCACGACACTCGCACCACCGGTTGCTCGGGCCGACGCAAGGGATGGCCTCGTTCGTAGTCGCCGAACTGATACTGCTCGCCTGTCTCCAGACCACTGTCGTGTTGAGGATCGAAACAGGCGTATTGTCGATTGGTGATCTCGAACCGCCCCATCCAAAAGGCCTGATCGATGGCGACTTGATGGACAGGACGCTCGTTGGAGTAACCTTGGTCCGACCCCATCATGAATTGCCCGGGGGTAATGCGGACTAACTCAAGATCCACATCCTCGGCGAGTTGGATTAGTCTTGTTGCGGGCGTCAACAAAGTCAACGTCGCGTCACGATCGGTGCCTGAACTCTGCGGAACTTGCCGCGGTGTAAGCGCCGGCTCGCGGCGAACCGACTCGCCTGCAAGGACGACCGCCGGGTAGACCGCCTCGGGGTCCTCGTCGATTCCCCCGTAACGACGGTGCAACTCCCGCCGCCGCGACGCCCCCTGGTCGACCAGCCGGGCCTTCGTCGGGATGTGGCCGACGACCTCTTGCCACGTCCCGTGGGCCGGGGCGTTCAGATCGATCCACGTGATCAGCCGCTGCGACGCTTCGGAGTTCAGCCGGACGCCGTAGTGGTCGTCTCGCAAGATCTGTATCAGTTTGCTCGTGTCGGCGTGGAAATCTCTCGGCGGTAAGAGGTGGGCGTCGCTTTCCAGCGTGGGCGTATGCACGAACCTTCGCAACGCCAGATACGACGGCGAAAAACGCATCTGGAAGGCCGATGCAACTCGCTCCGGCGACCGGGACGTCAGGTCGAAGGTCTCTTGCCCGTTCCCCAGCGGCCCGTCGTTCAATGACCGACCGTGATGACAACCGACGCAATAGGCGTCCAGCACGGGCTGAACCTCGCGCGAGAACGAGAACCCCCGCGGCGGGCCGTACCAAGGTGTGATTCGCGACGGCTCGCGCCGCACCGCGAGCGGCGCCGACTGAAATGGCGGAGTCGTGTTCTGGGGTTCGTGACAACCGACACACGACAGGACCTCTCCCGGCATCGCCGTGAACCAGCTTCGCATCAGGGCCAATGCCTTCCCGTCGGCGTCGAGCGGTTGGACGGCAACGGGAGTTAAGGCAGGCACCTGGAAATGGGCCGAACCGTCGGCCTCGACCGGAACCGTGCCGAGAATGCGTTTTACGTCCCAAGGGCCGTCGAACCCCACGCGATCCGGCTCGCCACCCATGCCGTGAAACGTGAACTCGTAGCCGATCAGCCGTAGCGACTTGACCGTGCCACACCGTACTCCTCGCAGACCGCCGCCGCGATATATGTCCGCAAGCAGCACGGTGGCTTCCTTCTGGCTAAGTTCGACCATGTCGGGCAACATCGGTGGTCGCGGTGTCTTCCGTAGCGGAATCGGCTCAAGCATGGCCCAAGTTGCCGATGAGTTCGCTGGTTCCTCGTGGATCAACACGAAGTTGTCGAACACATCCACCAAATAGACGCCCCACAGCGATGTCTTTGTTGGTTTGCACGAAACGAGGAAATGCTTCTCGCTCAGCGGATAGGGGTGCAGAAAGCGGGGCCAACAATTGCCGATCAGGCTGTCGAGCACGACCGGCTCGACCTTTCCGCCTAAGCCCGGTATCCGCTGCACTACACCGCTGGTCTCGTGGCGTCCCCGCGCCGGATCGAAGACGACCAGTTCCCCCTGGCGCGGTGCCCCGTGATGACCTCCGACGACGGCGACGATCTTGGTCGGATGATTCGGGATCGGCCGGGCGAAGAACATGGCGGTCGGCCAGAACGAGTTGCTGCCGTAGAACTCCATCTGGTGGCTGCCGTCCGGGTTGGCATGGAACAACAACCGCGTAAACGCATGGGCAATGTCGGCATACTCCCAACGCTGGTAGAGAAGCCGCCCATTATTGAGAACCGTCGGACACCAGTTGTGATCTTGATCGTTCGTCAGGCGACGAATGCCGCCGTCGGCTTCACGCCGATAGAGGTTGGCTACCTTCGAGCGCCCTCCCACGCAAGGCACCCCGACAAACGGAGCCGTCGACGTGAACACGACACGCCCGTCGGGCAGATAGCAGGCGTCGTAATTGTGTACGTCCGGCTCGTCAATCAACGGAAGCGGCGTCAGTCGCCTGCTACTCAAGTCAAGCTCGGCGACCCCCCAGCGACCGTGGCCGTCGGGCGTCGACAGCAGTAACCGGTCGGCGTCGTAGTGCAAATCCAGGTCGCCGATAAACCGATCTCCCTCGGGTTTGAAGATGGTTTCCACCTTGCCCTCGGGACCAACGGGCGAGAGCGCCACGAGCGTGTTGTCGTAGCCGGTCGGCGCGATGTCGGCATTGCCGTTGAAGTTGACTGGCAGCCCCAAGTTGTCGCCTCGCCGCCGGATCATCAACAACCGGTTGAAATCCAGTAAGGGATTAGCCAGCAAGGCTTCCTGTTTCAGTGCCTCGAACCGTTTGGCGACGGTCGCGTACTCTGCCGAATCGGTGTCTTGTGCGAGACGATCGTGCTCGGCCCGAATTGTTCTCAGGCGCTCCAAGAAGTTGTCGCCGTCTGGATAGCGATCGGGAAAACTCGCCGAGAGGTCTTCGATGGCCATTCGCAGCGCCCGCCACCGACCGGATGAAACGCCTGGCTCATCGGGTGAGGCCACCGGTGGATACTCGGAGCGAACGACCACCTCGTGACAGGTTCGCATGTTGGCCAGGTAGTTCAGCAGATTCGACGTGAGGCGGATCAGGTTGTCGCGGTGGGGGTTTTCCCGGTCGGCATAGTCGGGCCAGCGCCATCCGAAGACGATGACGCGTCCCTTACCCAAAATGTATTCCACCAGGGGGTTTTCCCGACCGGCAGGGGTCCCGGCCAAAACCATGCCTTCGGCGGGCCCTCCCCAGTGGAAATCGGCCACGGCACAACAGCCTCCCCGGCTGAGCCAAATGACACGAACGTCGCCACTTATGGTGTCGCTTCCCCATCTTAGGCCCGAAAAGGCGGGGTGCGTCTTCTCAACCGGAACCATGCCGGCCTGGTCGCGGTAGTTGCCCAGGTTGTGACGTTGAGGGCGGATCTCGGTTTCGAGCCCGAGCTGCGCGACCATGGCCAGTGCCCCGCCCGAAAGCAGGACGCCGCGGCCGCTTTGGGCGAACCGGCGTATTTCGCCGAGGCTCTCCCCATGGTACATGGCGTTGCGGCGGATGGCGTCGCCTTGGTGATACCAGACGACGTCGAATTCGTTCAGACGTCGAACCCTGCCCGACGAATCCGCGAATGAACCGTTTGTTTGCCGCAACAGCAGCGTCACTTCCCCCAACGTCGCCGCCGTCTCCCATGCTGCCCGATTGTGCGGGCCCGTTTGCTCCAGCGAGGGCTCGGTGGCCAGAAACGCGATTCGCCACGGATCGGCAAGCAGCGATGCGGTGCCCAGAAGGACGATTCCGACCGCCGGCACAGCCGCAATCCACTTCCTTACGGTACGATGCGCTAGAGGGGCCAACATCGTTCGATTGCTTTCCCGGATTAAAAGGTGCGGTTTCTCCGCAATCATCCTTCGGCCAAGGAGACACCCGTTTCGCAGTCTTCCTGCCGATCGCTGAAATCTAGCAACGGACAACGATCTTCCATGCTACCACAGTGAGTTCTTCTTCACCACAGACTCGTGTGCGTCAGCCGGATTCACTGTACCAAAGACAACGAAGAGGTCACCAAGAAGACTCACGCAAAATCGACCAAAAAGATTCCACTTGATCTCCGTACCAAGACAGCGCGGTGCCTTCCTCAGTCACATTGGTGTCACTGATATTGAGGCTTGAGAGATTGGGCAATTCCTTCAAGTGAATCTATAAGGGATACAACGGTGGGAAGGGGCTCCCCCCGGAGGCTGGAGACGTTTCGCGGCCCGTTTCCGCCGCGCAGATGGTTGACAGGAGACCGCAAAGCCAACATACTGATGGGTTCAATTCGTACTGCCTGGATTAGACACACAGCAAACGAGGGAGTCGATGGAGATCATCGTAAAAGAAAACGTGGAGCAGATGAGCGAGTTCGCCGCTCGGTTGGTTGCTCGTCAAATCAACGTCAAACCCAACGCCGTGCTGGGACTGGCCACGGGGTCGACTCCCCTGGGACTGTACCAGGTGTTGGTCCGCATGCACCAGAAAGACGGGCTCGACTTCGGACAAGTCACCACATTCAATCTCGACGAGTACGTCGGTCTGCCGGACTCGCATCCGCAGAGCTACCACTATTTCATGCGGGAGAACCTTTTCAAACACATCAATATTCCAGAGCAGAACACGTACGTCCCTTCCGGCAGCACCGACGACTATGAGGCGTTCTGCGCTTGGTACGAACAGCGGATCGTCGATTGCGGCGGGATCGACCTGCAAATACTCGGCATCGGCACCGATGGGCACATCGCCTTCAACGAACCGACGAGTTCGCTCGGTTCGCGAACGCGGATCAAGACTCTCGCCAAGCAAACGATTGACGACAACGCCCGGTTCTTCGATTCGGCCGACGACGTTCCGGTCTATGCAGTAACCATGGGGGTGGGCACGATTATGGAAGCCCGAAAGATCGTCCTGCTGGCCAACGGCCGCTCGAAGGCGGCGGCGGTTGCCGCGGCGATCGAAGGGCCGGTAACCAGCCTGATTACGGCCAGCGCGTTGCAACTGCACCAGGACGCCACCGTCGTTCTCGACACCGAAGCGGCCAGCAAGTTGAAAATGCTCGACTACTATCAGTGGATCCAGGCGAACATGCCCGGTGCTCCCTAGCAGCCCGTTGGAAAAGCAGGGCGGGCGCAGAGCACCCACCCTACGGTTTTTCGAGCGGCGTAGAATCTAAGAAAAGCCCTCAGAAGGAAGAACATCTCATGCGACTGATTCTGGTGGACCAGCCGACCGACAAGCGGCTGAACTTCTATCCGCTGGCGTTGAGCCGGCCGATTTGGGAGCTTCGTTGCGGTATGACGTCGCTGGCCGAGAAGCTCATTGCCAAGTTCGACGGCAGTGACGTGGCGTGTTTCGTGCCGCCGTACCTGGCGGGAACGTATCGCGCGCGGTCCGATTGTCCGGTAAACGATCCGGCGAGCCTCGCCGGCGATGACCTGTTGATCGTCGCTGCCCGAGTGAAGGCGGCCGGCTTCGACATCGAGCCGAGCGGAGCGAGTTGCGTGTCCGTCGACGCAGATGGGGAGATTTTGTTTGCCCGAATCGCCGAGGCCGACCTGGCCACGCTGAACACCGAATCGATCGACGCCCTGCTCGACTCGGCCCGGACGAAACTGCCGGCGGCCGACGCGGAAGTGACCGCCTGGAACTACATCTGGGAACTGATTCTCGAGAATCCGGCCCAATTGATCGAGGATTTTTCCACGGCCGGTCGCAGCGGCGTCGAGGGGGCGGTGGAAGAACCCTGTGCGATCCGCGGCGATCTGAAAGACGTTTACATCGGTGCGGGGGCGTCCGTGCATCCGATGGTAGTAATCGACGCCAGCGAGGGTCCCGTCTACATCAGCGAGGGGGCCGAGATTCACCCCTTCACCCGGATCGAAGGGCCCTGCTATATCGGCCCCAAGTCGATCCTGCTGGGGGCCAAGTGCCGCGAAGGAACCACGATCGGCCCGTTGTGCCGCATCGGCGGAGAGGTCGAGGAGTCGATCATCCAGGGCTACTCGAACAAGTACCACGACGGCTTTCTCGGCCACGCCTGCGTAGGCGAGTGGGTAAACCTCGGCGCACTGACCACCAACAGCGACCTGAAGAACGACTACTCCTCCGTGGAGGTGACGCTGGAGGGAAAGCATCCGATCGACACCGGCTCGCCAAAGGTCGGCGCACTGATCGGCGATCACGTGAAGACCTCGATCGGCACGCTGCTCAACACCGGGGCCTACGTGGGTGCAATGGCCCTGATCACCTCCACCGGAAAGCCGCTGCCGAAGATCATCCCGTCCTTCGCATGGTTTATCGAAGGCGTGGTGACCAAGGGTTTCGGCAAGGGAAAACTCTACGAAGCCGCCCAGAAGGCCATGCTGCGACGCGGAGCACAGTGGACCGAGGCCGATGAGACAATGTGGAACGAAGTGTTCAAGATGACACAGCCGGAACGCACCGTTGCCGTGCGGAAGGGCCGCCGGCTGTTGGCTGCAAAGAGAGGTTAGAGACAACCCGTAAGTAACTCCCTCGTTTAACCCTAAGCCGAAGGCGACGGTTGCTCCGCGAAGGAGCCGTGTAACCGACGGCCTTCGCCTGCGGCTGCGGGTTAAACGACCCGTACCAACCACCAGCTACCTGTGAAAGCCAGGAGGTTTATTTTATGGCAAGCGTAGAAGAACGAGTAATCGACGTCACCGCCCGCGTGTTGCAGATCGATCCCGCGGGAATCAAACTCGAACACGCCTTCAGCGGCGACTTGGGAGCCGAGAGCGTGCAGTCGATCGAGTTGGTCGCCATGTTCGAGGAGGAGTTCGGTATCGAAATGGAAGAAGACGCCGCGCTGGCGGTCGAGAACGTCGGCGCCGCGATCGAATTCATCACGAAAGTCTGCAATGAACAAGGAGTGGAGGTGTAACATGCCGGAAGACAACCAATCTCATCCGTTGATCGACACTACGGAACCGAATTTTCTAGAAGAGACGTTCGACTACGGGCTGCCGCCGTTGATTCGTTTCGACTCTCCGGTGGTGGAGTACATCGACGGCAAGCCGGTCGAGTTCGACGCGGCCGGCCTGAAATCGCGGGATATCGTGATAACCGACACCACGTTCCGCGACGGCCAACAGGCCCGGCCGCCCTACTCGGTCGACCAAATGGTGCATATCTACGATCTGCTGGCCAAGTTGGGCGGGCCGCGGGGCGTGGTGCGCCAGACCGAGTTCTTTCTATACACCAAGAACGACCGCGAAACGCTCGACAAGTGCCGCGAGTTGGGGCACGAGTTTCCCGAGTGCACCGGTTGGATCCGCGCCGTCAAGGGCGACTTCCGGTTGGTGAAAGAGGCCGGGTTGAAAGAAAGCGGCATGCTGACCAGCTCTTCCGACTACCACATCTTCCAGAAGCTCAAGTTCAAGAGCCGCCGGGAGTGCATGGATAGCTACTGCGAAGTGGTCGACGCCGCGTTCGAGGCGGGCGTGCGGCCCCGTTGCCACTTGGAAGACGTCACCCGGGCCGACATCAATGGATTCGTGCTGCCGTTCGTCGAACGGCTGATGCGAATGAGCGAGCAGGTACCCGACAAACTCAAAGCCAAGATCCGGCTGTGCGATACGATGGGCTTCGGCGTGAGCTTCCCCGGCGTCGAACTGCCGCGGAGCATCCCCAAGCTGATCTACAAACTCAACCGCGAACTGGGCGTGCCCAGCGACCGGCTGGAATGGCACGGGCACAACGACTTCCACAAGGTGCACACCAACGGCGCCGCCGCCTGGCTGTACGGCTGCGACGCCGTCAACACCACGCTGTTCGGCTTCGGCGAGCGAACCGGCAACCCGCCGCTGGAAGGCTCGGTCATCGAGTACATCGCGCTGAAGGGAGAGTTGTGCGGCATCAATACGGAAGTGATCACCGAAATCGCCGACTACATGCGTTCGATCGGCCTGCCGATACCCGACAACTACCCGTTGGTCGGCAGGGCGTTTAACACGACCCGGGCGGGAATCCACGCCGGCGGCCTGCGTCAAGACGAGCGGATCTACAACATCTTCGACACCACGAAGCTGCTGGGGCGTCCGCCACGCGTGGCCCTGACCGACAAGAGCGGTGCCGACGGCGTGGCCCTCTGGGTAAACGAGTTCTTCGGCCTCAAGGGCGCCGATCGGATCAGCAAGATCAAGTGCCACAAGGTCGCCCGCTGGGTCATGGACCAGTACGAACAAGAGGGCCGCATGACCGCCATCAGCGATGAAGAACTGGAGCAACAGGTCAAAGAGTTGATGCCCCAGTACTGGGAGAAGTACAAGAGCTAAGCAACGCTCGGCCCATAGTCGCCTTTCGCTCCGCGAAAGTAGCGCCTTTTTGCGGCACGAAAGGCGACGAGAAGGGCGCTACTTTCGCGGAGCGAAAGGCGAAGAAGAGCCCGGTCAACGCTTTGCTTCACCGGCAAGATCCGGCACGCGGATTATCGGATGGTCGCCGTCTTCGCCGGTGCCGAAGTCCTCGACCACCACGAGGTTGCCCTCGGTGGAAAGCCGGTACTGGCGGCCGTTGAGTGGATTGACCCCATAAGGTGGCAGCGGGCGCCGCGCGGCCAGCGCCAGCGCCAGTAACCAGGCTTCCCAGTTGGCGCGATCCCGCGTCTGGGTCACGTGGCTCTCGCGGATGCCGGGCAACAACAGCCGAGCGGCCACCAGTGGGAACTTCGGCGAATTGCGCTTCTCCTGCAAGTCGGCCTGGATCGAGTCGAACAGCGCCACCCGTTTGTAATATGGCAACCCGCAGGCGTCGATGATCTTCCGCATCGTCTCGAGGTAGTAGAGTTCGTCGGCGTTGACGTTTCGCAGGGCGGCGGCCGAAAGCGACGAAAGGCTGCCTTCCTTGCCGAACGAATCGAGTTCTTCAGAAGACAGCAGGTCCAGCAAGCCGCCGTCGCGGACGAACTCGTAGGCGTGCAGCCCCAATGCCCGATCGCCGATCCAGGCGCCGGCGTCGTCGGGCCAGGTCTTCATGTGCTCGCGGACGATTTCGTAGAGCCGTTCGATGTCGGCGCGAACCGTGTGCTCGTCGTCAACTATGGCCTGCAACACCCGGAATGCCTCGGTGCGCAGATAAGCGGCTTCCAGCCGGGGCTGTACGTGTTTCTCCGCACCCAGACACGACGCCAGCCGCAGCATCACGGCCAGCGATTCGACGGCCCGCTCCGGTTTGCCGTCGGCGAGCGACTCGGCCGCCAGAAAGGCCTCGAGCCGGGCGCAGATCCGCACCACGGCGATGAAATCCAACTCGGCCAGCACGCCGGCCATGAACTCAATGCCGAAATCACACTGAGTCCGCTCCAGTGCGGTCCGGGCCTCCAGCCGCTCGGCGTCGTACTTCTTGCGAAAGTCGATCGCTTTGGTCAACTCTACCGGATTAAGCTGGAACGCGCCCGGCGGAAAAAGCTCTTCGGATTGGCGGCGAATCGACTTGACCTGCCGCTTGGGAAACAGGTCCAACAGACCGGCGGCCACGTTGTCCGCCTCGGCGACGGTCACCTGGCTGAGTTTCTCAGGTGTTCCACTCTCTTCGACGATACGGGCCAACTCGTCGCCGAGTTGCAGGTCGGGCGACGCCGTCAGGCCCGGCAGCTTGCCGTACTCCTTGCTGTCCTCGACCGGTGGCCGCTGCTCGACCGGTGGCCGCCCACAACCACCCGAGAGTATCCCCAGTACGGCCAGCGATAGTATCCCTTTTCGCATGGGAGAATTCTACCCGAGAGCGGTCGGCGGGTCGACGTCAATTCGCCGGGATGGTATGGTTGGGGGATGTCCGACTCAGAAACATCGCTTGCCGAACTCAAGCAATTGGTCAACGACTTTGTCGACCGCCGCGACTGGCACCAGTTCCATACGCCGAAGAACCTGTCGATGTCGATGGCCATCGAGGCGGCCGAGTTGATGGAGCACTTTCAGTGGCTTTCGCCGGAGCAGTCGAGCCGGGTGGCCGAGGATCCGCGGAAGCTGGCAGAGGTGGGCGAGGAGTTGGCCGACGTGCTGTGCTACGCCCTGGCGATGGCCAACGAATTGGGGCTGGACCTTGCCACGACGATCCGCCGCAAAATGGCCAGAAACGAACGGAAGTATCCGGCCGACGAGTACCAAGGGCGTTTCGGGCCCGACGATCCGGGATAGGGATTCGGCCCTTCGCACAACTTGGCGATGCTCCGCAGTCAGGGTAAAATGGCACTGATGCCTGTAAGTTTGTCGATTTTCCTTCCCCGAACCGGAGATTACCCCATGAAACGCCGCGAAATGCTGACTGCCACGGGAGCCGCCATGCTTGGACTATCGACCTTTCCCATCGGCTGGGCGGCCGCCGCTGATAAGAAGAAGCAGAAGATGCTCTACTTTACCCGCAGCGCCGGTTTCGAGCATGGAGTGGTGCGACGCCGCGGCGACGAATTGAGCCATTCGGAGAAGACGTTGATCGAGATGGGCAACTCGGCCGGCTTCGAGGTCGAGTGCTCAAAAGACGGCCGGATATTCGACGGCGACCTGGACGGCTACGATTGCATCGGGTTCTACACTTCCGGCGATCTTACCCGGCCCAACAAGAACCACACCCCGCCGATGACGCCCGACGGGAAACAGAATCTTCTCGAAGCGATCGCCGCCGGGAAGGGATTCGTCGCCTTTCACGCGGCGACCGATTCGTTTCGCGGCAAGGGCGTCGATCCGTATATCGCCATGATCGGCGGCGAGTTCATTTCGCACGGCCCGCAGCAGGAAGCCCGGCTGACGGTCACGTCTGCGAAATTCCCCGGCCTAAGTGTTCTCGAATCGGCGGAGTCGATTTCGCTTAGGGAGGAGTGGTACGCGCAGCACAAGTTTGCCGAGGACCTGCACGTAATCCTGGTTCAGGAGACCGAGGGGATGAACGGCGGTTGCTATCAACGGCCCCCGTTCCCGGCCACTTGGGCCCGTATGCACGAGAAGGGCCGCGTCTTCTACACTTCGTTCGGGCACCGCGACGACATCTGGACCAACCCCACGGTGCAAGCGATCATGCTCGGCGGCATTGCCTGGACGATGGGCAACGTGGAGGCCGATGTGCGGCCGAACATCGATCGCGTTACGCCGAAGGCGAACCAGTTGAAACGGTGATCGTCGCAATAGTCGTGGTTCGCTCCGCGAACCAACGTTTGTTCGCGGAGCGAACAACGACTATAAGACTCCTACGACGGTCCCCATTCGCGACGTTGCCGCGAACTGGGGATGCTCATCGCCTTGCGATACTTCGTCACGGTGCGCCGGGCAACGGTTATCCCTTCGGCGGCGAAGTCTTTTACCAATTGCTGGTCGCTCTTGGGATGCCGCTTGTCTTCCTTGTCGATAATCTCCTGCAGCTTCATCCGCACGGTGTCCCAGGCGACTTCTTCGCCGTCGGCGCTGACGGTTCCGCCGCAGAAGAAGCGTTTCAGCGGAAAGATGCCTCGCGGGGTCTGAATCCACTTGTCGTCGACCGCCCGAGATACGGTTGTTACGTGTACGCCCACCTTGTCGGCGATCTGTTGCATCTTCAGCGGTTCGATCGACTCCGGCCCCTTGCTGAGGAACTCGGACTGGTGATCCACTATCGCCTGCGAGACGCGGCTGAGCGTGTTGCGGCGCTGTTCGATCGACTCGATCAGCCACTGGGCCGAATTGATCTTTCGCTTGATGTAATCCTTGGTCTCGGCGTTGGCCTGACCGCTTTGGAACAACTTGCGGTAGTAAGGGCTGATGAACAAGGTGGGCGTGCGGCCGGCTTCCAGGCGAACCTGGTAACGCCCCTCTTCGTTCTGTTCGACGAAAACGTCGGGGGTGACCGGCGGCGCCAGCACCTCGCTGAACTCCGCGCCCGGGTTCAAACTCAACTTGCGCAACTCCTCGATCACTTCCTGGATCAACTCGAGCGAGTAACCGGTGCGGCGCGATATCACCGGCAGCCGGTTGTGCTCCAGGTCTTCGAGGTGATCGCAGATCAGCGTTCGCAGTTGTTCGTAAAAGGGCATCCCGGTGGTCAATTGCAGCAGGAGGCATTCTCGCACGTCGCGGGCACCGACGCCGGGTGGGTCCAACTTCTGTACCAGCGCCAAGGCCCGTTCGGCCAGGGCCAGGTCGTCTTCGTCGGCATCGGGTCCCAATAGGTCTTCCAGGCACCCCTGCAAGCGGCCGCTGGGGTCGAGGTTGTAGATGATTCGATCGGCCATCGCACGCAACTGAGGCTCCAGATCGAACCAGCCAAGCTGGTCGTGCAGATAATCTTGCAGCGACTGGGGTCGGGCCGTCATGTTGGCCATCGCGTCGAGCTTGCGTTCACCGGCCTCTTCGGTGGCTGTGCGCGACGGACGCGACCGCTCCTCGAAATGGTCCGGCCACTCCTCGTCCATCTTCATCAACCGCTCGAAGTCGTCTTCGTTGGCGTTGGTC
>Ga0180429_10001293_pt1 | contig 21385 bp, 12 predicted proteins | sample SS_ome_FD_132428 | JGI IMG/M metagenome (GOLD analysis project Ga0180429, IMG submission 132428) | Hypersaline lake sediment archaeal communities from the Salton Sea, California, USA - SS_1_S_1 metaG | ecosystem: Environmental > Aquatic > Non-marine Saline and Alkaline > Hypersaline > Sediment ...
GCGCAACAAGCCGTTCCTGTCAAACTATTGGGAAGATGGCGGCCCGCGCGGAGGCGATCTGCTCGAAGAAAGCGGGTTTGACAGCAACCCGATCGTCGCGCCGCCGTGGGAACTGGTGGCCGAGGACAGCTACGGGATCTCGCCGGGCATGGATGCCCTGCCCGATGTGAAGATGCTTCAGGTGATGCAGCTTCGCGCAGGCGAGGCGATCGAGAAGAAAGTGCGCCCGCCGATGACGGGCCCGATCTCGATGAAGAACAACCCCGCTTCGCTAATGCCCGGATCCGTGACCTATGTGGACGACCCGACGGGCCGCGCCTATCGCCCCGCGATCGAGGTCAACCTGTCCCTGACCGAACTCGAACACAAGATCGGCGAGGCCAATCGCCGGATCGAGCGCGCCTATTACGCCGACCTGTTCCTGATGCTGGCGAACATGGAGGGGATCCAGCCGCGCAACACGTTCGAGATCGCCGAACGCAAGGAAGAAAAACTCCTCGCGCTCGGGCCCGTGCTCGAAAACATCTACAACAATCAGCTTGCGCCGACGATCGACCGCACGTTCGAGATCATGAACACGCGCGGGATGCTGCCGCCGCCGCCCGAGGAATTGCAGGGCACCGAACTGAAGATCGAATACATCTCGATGCTGGCTCAGGCGCAGAAGGCCGTCTCGACCGGCTCGATCGAGCGCCTGTTCTCGTTCGTCGGCAATCTCGCCGCCGCGAACCCGAACGTGCTCGACAAGATCGACATGGACGAGGGCGTCGATATCTACGGCGACCTTCTCGGCGCACCGCCCGCGCTGATCGTGCCCGATGACGACGTGGCCGCGCTGCGTCAACAGCGTGCGCAACAGGCACAGGCCGCCGCTCAGGCACAGGCCGCCGCGCAGGCCGCACCCGCGATGAAACAGACCGCCGAGGCCGCGCGCGTATTGTCCGAGACCGATGACGGGAACGGTCAGTCGCTGCTCAATAGATTGGGTCTGTCATGACCGATAATCCCGAGCGGTTGATTGAACAACCATCCAAGATGCAAGCATTGGATCGAGACCAAGCCGCCCTCGATTTGGAGGCGGTGCTGCGATTACCGCAAGGTCGCCGCGTCATGCTGCGGATACTGGAACGATGTGGGCTCTATCGAAACGCCTTCTCCGGTTCATCGCACGAAACGACGGCCCTGCGGTTGGGCGAACAGAACGTCGGCCTCTGGCTGATCGCCCAGATGGAGAATGTGGGGCCGAGCGAATATCCGCGCCTTCTGTTGGAGGCGTCACGTTTGAGGGAAAACGAGAAGGAAAAAGTGGATGTTTTGGATCCTGAAGAATAAAGGCCCGGTGTTTAACGCGGAAGATGGAACGGGCGCTGCTGCGCCCGAAGGCGGCGAGGCGGCTGCCGCAAGCGTTTTGACCACCGAGGCCACCGAAGGCGATACGCCACCTGCTGCCGGTGAAGGCGAAGGCCAGACCCAAGGCCAGACCGAAGGCGAAGGCGAGGGCGAAGGCGAAGGCACGCCCGATCCGAGCGATATCGTTCCCGAGGACGGCAAGTATGCGCTGACGATGCCCGAGGGCGTCGAGGTCGATCAGGAACTGCTCGATGCCCTGAGCCCCGAGTTCAAGGAATTGGGCCTGACCACCAAGCAGGCGCAGGCTCTGGCCGACAAGTTCATCGCCTCGCAACAGGCGAAGGTCGAAGGCGCGCAGGCGAAGTTCGCCGAGACCGTCTCGAACTGGGTCGATCAGGCAAAGAAAGATCCCGAGATCGGCGGCGCCAAGTGGGACGGCACCGTCAAGAACGCGTCTGGCGTGGTTTCGCGGTTCGGCACGCCCGAACTCAAAGAATTTTTGAACACTTCGGGGGCGGGCAACCACCCCGAATTGATCCGTTTCATGGCTAAGGTCGGGGCTATGATCGGCGAAGATAATCCGGCCATCAGTGAAAACCCCGGACGGGTGCAGACAAAGGACACCGCGTCCATTCTGTATCCCGACGACAAACCGAAAGGGTAATGAGCGATGGCTACTCTGGCCTCTAACTACCTGAACCTTATTGATGTTCACAAGCAAGCCGATCCCAAGATCGGCGAAGTGATCGAAGTTCTGAAGCGTCAGAACCCGATCCTCGACGACGCCGTTGCGATGGAATGCAACATGGGTGCAACGCACCGCCATGTCATTCGCACCGGCCTGCCGACCCCTGCGTGGGGCCGCCTCTATCAGGGGATCCCGCAGTCCAAGTCGCAGACCCAACAGGTCGATGACACCACCGGCTTCCTCGAAGCGCGGTCGGGCGTTGATACGCGCGTTCTCGACATTTCCAAGAACCCCGCCGCGCTGCGTCTCGGCGAGGCTCAGTCGCACCTCGAAGCCATGAACCAAGAAATGGCGACCGGGATGTTCTACCACGACACCGCCACCACCCCCGAGAAGTTCAAAGGTCTCGCGGCGCGCTTTGGTTCGCTCGGCGGCGGCGCGGCTGGAAACCAGATCGTTGACGGCGGCGGCACCGGCTCCGACAACACCTCGATCTGGATGGTGACTTGGGGCGATCACGCCTGCCACCTGCTCTATCCCGAGGGCACCCGCGCTGGTGTGAACCGTCAGGACAAGGGCGAACAGCGCGTCACCGACGAGAACGGCAACGCCTACTACGTCAAGGAAGAAACCTTCACTTGGCACATGGGCATGGCCGTCAAGGATTGGCGCTATGTGAGCCGCATCGCGAACATCGACGTGTCCAACATGCTGGCTGGCTCCGTGGATCTCTACGCGCTGATGCGCAAGGCGTTCTACAAGCTGCAATCCCGCCGCATGGACGCGCAGAACTCGCGCATTGCGATCTACTGCAACCGCGACGTGATGGAAGCCCTCGATGGTCTGGCAGTCGGCAACGGCTCCGGCGCGAACGGCGCTCTGCGCCTGACGCCTCGCGAGATCGAAGGCCGCGAGGTCATGACCTATCGCGGTATCCCGATCCGCGAAACCGATGCGCTCCTCAACACCGAGGCCCGCGTCGTCTGATGACCTGATTTCGGCGCGGTGACAGGCCGCGCCGAACCCTCCACCGAAAGGAACTGGAACCATGATCTTCGATAAAACCCTCCTGTTCTCGGACGCACAGGCCATCACCGCGACGGCTGCATCCACGAACATCATCGACCTCGGCGCGACCGGCACCGTTTACGGCGCGGCTGCGGCACTGACCCGCGATGTCGGCAAGGGCAACCGCCTGCCGATCAATATCCAAGTGGTCGAGGCCTTCAACAACCTGACCTCCCTCACGGTTTCCGTGCAGGTGGACAGCGTTGAAAACTTCGGCTCGCCCAAGACCATCGCGTCCCAGACGATCGCTTTGGCCGATCTCGTGGCTGGAAAGGTGTCCTCGCTGAACTTCGTTCTGCCCGGCGCCGACGAGCGTTATCTGCGCGTTCATTACGACGTGACCGGCACTGCGCCGACCACGGGTAAAGTGACCGCAGGTATCGTTGCTGCGGTGCAGTCGAACGGCGTCGATTTCTGATCGGGTGAAGTATGGCGAAGCCTGAACAGAACGGCATTGAAGTCATCGCCAAGGCGCGTGGTCACTACGGTGGCAAGGTGCGCGAAGAAGGCGAACGCTTCACGGTCACGGGCGAAACCAAGATCGGCTCGTGGATGCAGCCGGTCGAGGTCAAGCCCGCGCCAAAGCCCGAACCCAAGCCCGAGCCCAAGCAGGCACCGGTCAAGGGTGACGACATTTAAACCGACGGGGCGGCTTCGGTCGCCCCCTCGTTTCAATGAGAGGGTGCCTCGATGACCTCGCAAGTGGCGATCTGCAATCTCGCGCTGTCGAACCTCGGCAAAGCGAACATCTCCTCGCTCGACGAGGCCAGCGCCGAGGCCAAGGCGTGCAAGCAATTCTATGAGCACACGCTCAACACCATCCTGCAAGGATATCCGTGGCTGTTCGCGCGCAAGACCGCAGCGATGGCAAAGGTCACGAACACCAAGTCGAACCGTTGGCTCTACGCCTATTCGCGGCCCGTCGATTGCCTGAAGATCGTGCGCGTGGTCGGCGAACTCGGCCTCGATTATCTGCGCTATGACGAGGCGTCCACCAAGGCGGGCGGCCACGATTACACGATCGAGGGCGATCTGATCTATACGGGGATCGACCCCGCCTATCTCGAATACACCCGCGAGTTCTCCGATCCGACCAAGTTTCCGCCCCTGTTCGTGGATGCGGTTTCGTGGGCGCTGTCGGCGCGGCTGGCAATGCCGCTCACGCGCGATCCCAAGCTGCGCGCGGACGCCCTGCAAATGGCGCGCATGGCGCACGACGAGGCCGCCGCGTCCGATGCGAACGAGATCCGCAACGTGTCGGACAGTCCAGCCGAATGGAACGAGATCCGCGAGCCTGACTACCTGACGAACCGCAAGGTGCGCGATGTCTGAATTGCGCGCCTATCAGCCTTCGTTCACTGCCGGGGAACTGTCGCCTGCGCTTTGGGCGCGCGTCGATCTGGCGAAATACGCGGTCGGCCTCAAGAAGGCCAGAAACGTGTTCATCCACCCGCACGGCGGCGTCTCGAACCGGGCTGGCTTGCAGTTCATAAACGAGGTCAAGACGAGCGCGTCACGCGTGCGCCTGATCCCGTTCCAGTTCAACACCGAACAATCCTATGTCTTGGAATTTGGCGATCTCTACATGCGCGTCTATCGCGACGGCGGCCTGATCCTGTCGGGCGGCCTGCCTTACGAGATCGCAACGCCCTTCACCGCGAGCGAGGTCGAGGCCTTGGTGTTCGCGCAGGAAGCCGACGTGATGTATATCTGCCACGTCAATCACGCGCCGCGCAAACTGAGCCGTCTGGCCGATGACAACTGGTCTTTGACCGCGCCGACCTTCGCGCCCTCGAACGCCGCTCCGGGCTCGGTTTCGGCCACGGCGACCGTCGGATCGGGATCCACGACCTACCGCTACAAGGTGTCGTCGGTGTCGTCCGCGACGGGCGAGGAAAGCCTGCCGTCGAGCGAGGCGTCCACGACGAACGACCTGACGATCGCGGGCAACAAGAACACGGTGTCTTGGGCCGCCGTATCGGGCGCCGAGCGATATATCGTCTACAAGGAAGATAACGGCGTTTTCGGCTATATCGGCGGCACCTCGGGCACCTCGTTCGTGGACGAGAACATCACCGCCGACCTCGCCGACACGCCGCAGACCGGATACAATCCGTTCGTCGGCACCGGAAACTATCCGCGCTGCCTGACCTTCATGGAACAGCGTCTGGTGTTCGGATCGACGCTGAACAACCCGCAAGCCTGCTGGTTCTCGCAATCGGCAAACTATGAGAATTTCGGGTTCTCGCGCCCGCGCAAGGACAGCGACGGGTTCGAGTTTCGGATCCGCGCCCGTCAGGTGAACGAGATCCGTGGCCTGATGCCCGCCTCGCGCGGCCTGATGGTGCTGACCTCGGGCGGCGAATGGATCGTCTCGGGCGGCGAACAGGGCTATCTCTCGCCCGATCAGATCGTGATCAAGCCGCAATCCTATCGCGGATCCTCGAACGTCCAGCCGATCGTGGTCGGCAACACGGTTCTGTTTGCGCAGGAACGCGGCGGCGTGGTGCGCGATTTCTCCTATGAGTTCGCCGAGGACAATTTCACCGGCAAGGATCTGACCATCCTCGCGCGCCACCTGTTCGAGACCAAGGCGATCAAGGCGTGGGCCTATTCGCAGGCGCCCTATTCGATCATCTGGTGCGTCCTGAACGACGGCACGATGGTGTCCTTGACCTATATCAAGGAACACGATGTCTGGGGATGGACACGCCACGAGACCGATGGCGCGTTCGAGGACGTGACCGTGATCGGCGAGGGCGAGGAGGATGTCGCCTATTTCGTGGTCAACCGCACGATCGGCGGCGCGACCAAGCGATACATCGAGCGGATGCACACGCGCGAGTTCTCGGACGTGCGCGATGCGTTTTTCGTCGATAGCGGCCTGACCTATTCGGGATCCGCAGCGACCTCGATCTCGGGCCTGTCGCACCTCGAAGGCGAGACCGTGGTGGCGCTCGCGGACGGCAATGTCGTGCGCAACCTGACCGTCACGAGCGGGTCGATCACGTTGCCGTTTGCCGCCGCGAAGGTGCATGTCGGCCTGCCATACGACGCCGCGATCACGACGCTCGATCTCGATCTCGGCATGATGCGCGGGCTCGGCACGGTGCAGGGCCGGTCGAAAACGATCTCCGAGGTCACGTTCCGCGTCGAGAAAACACGCGGGATCTGGCTCGGCACGAGCGACGAGACGCGCGAAAGCGGCAAACTGATCGAGTGGAAACAGCGCGCGAACGAGGCGTGGAGCGACCCGATCGACATGTATACGGGCGATTTCAACATGACGCCGATCGCCGATTGGACGAACGGCGGCAACATCGTCGTCAAGCAGTTCGATCCCCTGCCGATGACCATCCTCGCCGTCATGCCAGACGTGACGCTCGGTCGATGAATGGCTGTGGATCTCAAGATAGTCGAGGCCGATGAAGCGCACATCGCCACCATCGCCGAAAGGATGCGCCAAGCCGATCGGGACGAGGTTCTGGCGTCGGGTGGCCGCTCGCCTTCCGATGCTCTCTCGCGGTCGCTTTCCATGTCATCGCAGGCATGGACGGCGATTATAGACGGACAGCCTGAAGTCATGTTCGGCGTGGGCGATATCAACGTCCTGACAGGGACGGGATGTCCTTGGTTGCTCGGCACCGATGCGGTGCGCGATCACTACCGCCTGTTTCTGCGTCAGTCGCTCAGGTGGAAAGAACAACTATTGAGCCGTTATGAAGTCCTGAAGAACGCCGTCGATGATCGCAACGAGGTCTCGAAGCGGTGGCTTCAGTGGATGGGCTTTACGCTTTACGAGCCGATGCCATTGGGGGTCAACGGGGAGCCCTTCCGGCTCTTTGAAATGAGGCGCTGACAATGTGCGAACTGATGACAGCCTTGACGATCGCATCGAGCGCCATTGGTGCGGTCGGAGCCATTCAGCAAGGCAATGCGCAGGCCGCCGCAATGCAGGCCCAAGCGAACGCCGCGACCTACAATGCGCAGGTCGCCGACATGAACGCGAAGATCGAGGATCGCCGCGCGCGCGACGCCTTGGAGCGCGGTCAGGAAGAAGAACAGCGCCTGCGTCTACAGGCTGCGCAGCTTCAGGGACGCCAGCGCGCCGCAATGGCCGCGAACGGCGTCGATCTCGGGTTCGGCTCGCCGCTCGACACCATCCTCGACACCGCCGTCATGGCCGAACGCGATGCTCTGCGCGTGCGCCGGGCGGCTGCGAACGAGGCATACGATTTCGATATGCGCGCCACCAACATGCGCGCCGATGCCAACCTTGGCCGAATGAACGCAGCGTCGAGCCGTGCGGGCGCAAGCGCCGCGCGAACCGCCGGATATCTGAACGCGGCTGGAACCGTGCTCGGCGGCGCCGGTGATGCCGTGCGCTACAACCGAATGTATGGGTGAATAGATGCCGATCGTCCCTGAATATCAGCAACAGGTTCGTGACCGTCCGATCTTGCAGGCGAATTTCACGACGCGCGCGAGCGCCGACGACATGGGCGCCGCCGAGGCGCGCGGTCAGGCCGCGATCGGGCAGGGGCTTCAGAATGTCGGGCGCGGGCTCGGGCAGATGGCCGATGCCTTGGAACAGGTGCGCAGGATCGAGGATGCGACCGCCGCCTCCGAGGCCGAAAACCAGTTTCTCGATTGGGCGCGTGAGGCGCGCTACGGGCCGAACGGATACATGAACCTCGAAGGCCGCGCCGCCGTCGAGGGCCGTGCCGCGTTCGAGCAATCCCTCGAACAGGCCCGCACGCGTTTCAGCGAGAATTTGTCGCCGAGCGCAGCGCGGATCTACAACGATCGCGCAACGAGCCTCGTGAACTCGATGCTCGACACCGCCGTGCAGCATCAGGGCCGCGAGCGCGGCGCATGGGTGCGCGACACGTCCGAGCAAAGGATCACCGCGTTCGCGAACGAGGCGCTGGCAGGATACCGCGACCCGTCTGTCGTGGCCGAAAACATCGACCTCGGGATCTCCGAACTGCGCACGCGCGGCGAACTCGAAGGCTGGGACGCCGACGCCCTGCGCGCACGCGAGGACGCGTTTGTCTCGGGCGTTCACAAGAACATCGCGCTGCGTTTGGCTCAGGATGACCCGCTCGCTGCCGATACTTATGTGCGCGAGCACGAGGATGTCCTGACCGGATCCGATCAATACGATCTCGAACGCTCGATCGGCACCGCCGTGCGCGAGGCCGAGGCCGCCACGATCGCCGACGATATCCTGACGGGCGGTCGCACGATGGAAACAGCCGAGGGCGAGACCACAGCAATGGCAGGCCCGACACAGGCGCGCGCCTTCCTGCGCGATCGCCTGACCGCGCCCGATCGCGTGGGCGATGTCGATGGCCTCGATCAAAGTTTCGCCATGAACCTCGCCGCGCTGATCGACGACGCGCCTCCGGGGATCCGCGAGGGTCTGGGAATTTTGTCGGGCTATCGCTCGGCGGATCGGCAGGCGGGGATCATCGCCCGCAACATGAACGAATATGGTTTCAGCGCGCAGGATCGCGCGGCTTGGGAGGCCGACGTGGCCGCTCTCGGGGCCGTTGCGGCTGGCCGTCGCTGGGCAACGCGCTTCTCGAACGCGGGTCTGCGCGCGAATATCGGCCTTCCGGGCGGATCGCGCCACCAGCACGGGCAGGCGGTCGATCTGTCTTGGAACGGCGGCGCTTTCGCCAATGCGCCGCAGGAAGTGCAGGATTGGGTTCACGAGAACGCGGGCCGCTACGGCATGACGTTCCCGATGGATCACGAGCCTTGGCACATCGAGCCCGTGGGCGCGCGCTCTGGAACCGTGGCGCCCGCCTCCGAGGCCGTGTCGCCGCGCGCGACAATGCCGTCCGCATCGAGCGTGAGCGAACGCCTTGCCGGGATCACCGATCCGCGTGTGCGCGATCTGGTGCAGGCCCGATTGAACTCGATGACCGAGGCGGCGGCGAAAGCGCAGCGCGAGGCGCAGCGCGCAGCCGAGGCCGAACTCTGGCGCTACATCGAAGGCGGCGGCACGCCCGACGACGCGCCGCAGGACGTGCGGATCGCGGCAGGCATGTCGTCGGTGTCCTCGGCATGGTCGTATGTCGAGAACCGCGCCCAACGCGGCGAGCCCGAGGACGACGAGGTGCTTGTCTACAACATGCGCCGCTATGCCGCCGAGAACCCGCAGGAATTTGCGCAACTCAACCTGTTTGAATACCGCGACACGCTGTCGGACAGCACGTTCAAGGAACTGACCGATCTTCAGACCTCGGCGCTCGGCGATGCCCGCCAGACGCGCGAGGCAAGCATGAACCTGACCTCGGCCTTTTCGCAGGCAACGCAGACACTCGAAGCCCTCGGGATCACGCCAACGGGCAAGGACGGATCGCAGCGCGTCGAGGCCGAGCGCCAGATCGCGCAATTCAACAACATGCTGACCCGCGAGATGCAGCGTTTCCGCGATGCGAACGACGGCGCGCAGCCCGGTCAGAGCGACATTCAGGAAATGATCAACCGCCTCGCCGTGCGCGTGGTGATCGAGGAGCCCGGACGGTTCTTCGGCACGCGCGAAACCGAGACCTTCATGTTCGAGGCGGGCCGTCTTGGCGACCTCGGCGGCGGTCGCACGGCGCGGGTCGAGTATTCATACGACGAGATCCCGCTCGCCGACCGTATCGAGATCGAGGCGGCGCTCGCCGCGCAGAACAACGGTCAGGTGCCGAGCGAGGAAGAAGTCGAGGCGGTCTACGAGCAATATATTACGTCTGCATATTTCGGGGCGCCCGACGCAGCCGAGCAATAATACGGAGAGAGAATTTTGACCACGATCGCGGAGTTTCTGGCGCAGCGTGCGCGCGAAGATCAAAACCGTAACGCTGCGGCGGCTGGCCTCGTGGTCGGATCTGTCACCCAAAGCCCCGACGAGGTTGCAGGTGACATGCGCCTCGCGCGCGAGTTTACCGAGATCAGTGGCCGCCCCGTCACGCCCGAGATCGTGCGCGACAACCGCCCCCTGTTTCAACAGCGCGTCGAGACGTTCCGCACGGGCACGGTGCTGTCGGGATCTCCCAAGCTGTCGGCATGGCTTCAGAACCCGCAGAACGCGGCGCTGGCCCGCGATGATATCGAGGGAATGTCGTGGTGGGAACGCACCGGCACCGCCTTCGAGATGGGCGAGGCGACCGCGATCCAGCAAGGCCAGAACCTGACGCGCGATCTTTCCGTCGCAGCCGAGCGCGGCGCGCTGGGCCGTGGTCTCGATCAGCTTCGCGATGCGGTCGATCAGAACCTTTTGACCCGCGATGACGGCACGCCGAACGCGCTGGGTCGCCTGACCAACATCGCGCGCGAGCGCGCCATGCAGTCGGACGGGATGCCGCGCCAGATGGTCGGCGGCCCCGACGTGACGCCGCAGGAACGCGCGGTCGCGATCTCCGAACAGGATTTCAATCTGTTCTACGAGGGCGCGGCGCGCACGCTCGAACAGCTACGCGAACAGGGTTTCGAGCCGATGTCCTACCGCGATGTGCGCGGTCTGGGATCGGGCTTGCAGTTCTTCGCCGAAAACCTCGGCATGTCGCTGCCTCAGATGCTCTCGACGTTCGCCTCGGGCGGCTTTGCGCCGATCGTCACCGCGCTCACGCAGGGCGGCGAGGCCAACGCCGAACTGGCCGAGCGCACCGATCTCGATCCCGACACGCGGGCGCAGATTGCGCTCGGAACGGGCATTGTCATGTCGGGCCTCGAATTTATCGGCCTCGGTCGGATCTTCGCTGCCGTGCCTGCCGGTCAGGTCGCAAACGAGATCATCGAGGGCACGATCGTCGATCGGCTTGTGAGCAACGGCCTGTCTCAGGCCACGGGCCGCGTATTGAACGCCGCGATCACCGAAGGCACCACCGAAGCCCTGCAAGAGGGTCTGGTGATGACTGTCACGGAACTCTCGGGCGGGGAATATACCGCCGAGGAAGTGCGCGAGCGCCTGCTGCAAGCCTTCACGGCGGGCGGTGCGGTCGGTGGCGGCCTGCGCGGCGGTGTCGAGGCTTCGAGCGCCACGGCGCGGCGCCTGACGCGCGACGAGGAACGTGCGGCTGGTGCGTCCAGCGATGCAGACCGCGTGCGCCAAATGAGCGAACGGGCCGCGCAGTCACGGGTTCGTGAACGCGCGCCCGAGGCGTTCCGCGAGTTCGTCGAGCGCGCCGCCGACGGCACGCCTGTCGAGAACGTCTATGTGCCCGCCGAGCGGTTCGTCGAGTATTTCCAATCGCAGGGCGTTGATCCGTTTGAACTGGCCGATGCGCTGTCTGGCGTATCCTCGCAGGATCTGCGCGATGCCGTGGCAACGGGCGGCGATCTTCAGATCCCGACGGCAACCTATGCCTCCGAGATCGCGGGCTCCGAATATGACAGCTTCCTCGCCGAGAACATGCGGTTCGATCCCGACGGGATGACCGTGTTCGAGGCGCAGGAATGGGAGACCATGAAGGCGGATCTGTTGGCCGAAGCCTATTCCGAGATGGAGGCAATGCGTCAGGAGGACGAGGCCTATCGGTCTTACGAACAGGAAATTTACGACACGATGGTGTCGCGTTTGCGCGTCGCGGGCCGATCGACCGATGTGGCGACGAACGAGGCGCGGGTCTACGCAGCGTTCTACCGCACGATGGCCGAACGCTCGGGCATGACGATGGACGATTTCATGCGCGCCTATCCCCTGCCGCAGGTGCAGGGCGACGTGCCGCAGGGGATGCAGCTTCGCAACGTGGACGAACTGAACCGCACGCTGGCCGAGGCGCGGGCGCTGCGCACGCTCGCGACCGATCGGCGGCAGACGCTTCTCGAATGGATCTCGGACTATGGCGGGATCGAGGATCGCGGCGGCGAACTGCGCGCGCGCGATGCCGAGGTGATCCGCCGTGGCCGTGGCCGCTCGAACCTGCGCCTTGCGCGCGATTTCTCGGGCGAGGGTCAGGCCTCGATGTTCGGCGCTGGCGAGGCCTCGGGCCGCCGCTTTGGCCCCGATGACGTGGCGCAGGCCGCGATCGAGGCGGGGTTCATGGCGGATGATCCGATCGTGATGGAATATCAGGAAGCGATGCGGACGGGCCGCGAGGTGCCGGATATCACGCGCGCCCTGTATGAGGCGATCGACCGCGAACTGCGCGGCGAAACACAGTTCTCGCAGTTCGATCAGCGCGACGAACAGATCGACCGCGATCAAATGCTGGCCGACATGGAGGAATATCTGTCTCGGATCGGTGTGTCGCTCGATGATGACGACGCGACCATCCGCGCCGCGATGGAGGCCGACAGCGCCGAGCGTGGGCGGATGTATGGGCAGGATGGCCGGATCAGGACGGACAGCGAGGCGTTCCGGCAGTGGTTCGGCGACAGCAAGGTGGTCGATGCCGAGGGTAAGCCGTTGGTGGTTTATCATGGCACTGATGCGGATTTTGAGGCGTTTGATCCTGCGTTTTTGGGGGAGACGACCCGAGCCACATCCTCAAAAGCTGGGTTCTTTTTTACAGACGATGCCGTTACCGCGCGCAGTTACGCCGATCACGCTGGCATGGTCGCTCCGGTTCAGAGGCTTATGGAGGAAGCCGATCGCCTTGGTGACATGGGCGATTGGGACGGTTACGACGCAAAAATAATTCAGGCCGAGGAACTGGAAGCGGCGACCTCTCGCGACGCAGGGCAAGTCATTGTTGCGACGTATCTTTCAATTCAAAACCCCTTGGAGTTTGACGCTCAGGGTGAAGTCCCTGACGGAATACCGGGGGGCATTAACGGGTTGATTGATCGCGCCCGCGCGGAGGGCCGGGATGGAGTTATCATCCGCAACCTTGACGACGCCGCTGGTTTGTCAAATCAGGTTGCCGATCATTACATCGCCTTCTCCCCCACGCAGATCAAGTCCGTGAACAACCGGGGCACGTTCGACCCGGAGGATCCGAGGATTTTGTATCAGGGGGCGAACGAGGCCGCGCCTGAATACGCCGTAAAACCCCCGAAAAAACTCTGGCGCGGTGTCGTCACGGGTGAGCAGGCCGACGGCTCTGAGGGCCTTGGCACCTTCATGCTTGGCCGTGGCCTGTATTCCTCGCCCGACAAGAAATTCGCCGCGATGTATGGCAAGCCGCAGGAGGTCAGCATCGAAGATGGCTGGCCTCGCAATCCGCTTGTCCTGCGCGGGCAGGCAACCGGGCCGGATCTTTTCCGCGACTATGTGATGAAGAACTCCGGCTTCCGCAACATGCGGGAGTTTAACCGGGCGTATCCAGATCCGGGCGATTGGGTGCGGTCGCTTGGGTTCGACGGCGTGATCGCAGGCGACGAGGTGGTGAGGTATGCCGCTCCCGAGCGCCCCGCCATGGCCTCCCTGCTGGCCGACGCGCGCGAGCGCATTGCGCGCAAGGAGACCGTCTCCGAAAGTTTGGCCGCTTCGGGCGACCCTGTGCTGTTTAGAACATCGGACGGTCGCCGCGCAATGGCCGGGCCGGATATGTCCAAGCCGGGCGGTTTTCGGCTGACATATGTGGGCGACGACGGCCAGCCGTCCGGTCACTCCGAGTTTGCCTCGATGCGTGACGCAATCCGCCGTGCGCTGGATGACGGCTTCGATCCGGTTCTGGGCCGCACCTACAACCAACCCGCATACCACGGCTCGCCGCCCTTATTCCAAGAACAGCGCGGCTCGATCCGCTTCCCCGCCGCCGGGATCGGCAACGGCGACACGGTGATCAGCCTGTTCCGTCAGGCCGACCTCTCGACATTGCTGCACGAAAGCGGGCATTTCTTCCTGACCGTCATGCAGGATCTGGCCTCGCGCGGCGACGAGAACGCGATCAAGGAGATCGGGCTCGTCCGCGACTGGTGGCGCTCCAATGCCGACGCTGTTGCGAAAGACGCAATGCGCGTGATGACCGATGTGGAAATCACCGCCGACGATGTGATCGCAGCACTCGACAACGGCACGACCGGCGACGCGATGAAGGACAGCGCGGTCGATGTCGGAATGCAGGAACAGGCCGCCCGCGCCTTCGAGGCGTATCTGATGGAGGGCAAGGCGCCGTCGGCGGATCTGCGCTCGGTGTTCGAGAAGTTCCGCGCGTGGCTGGTGTCGGTCTACAAGTCGATCCGTGGCCTGAACGTCGAGATCTCGGACGAGATGCGCGGCGTGTTCGACCGGATGCTCGCCACCGACGAGGAGATCGAGAAGGCCCGTATCGCTTCGGGCGAGACCGCGCCGCTCTTTGCGAGCGCCGAGGAAATGGGCCTGACCGATGAACAATACCGCGCCTTCCTCGACCTGAACGAGAAAGCCCGCGCCGATGCGGCGGCAAAGGTTCTCGCCGAGACGATGGAGCCGATCCGCCGCGAGACGCAGAAATGGTATCGCGCCGAGCGCGAGAAGGTGCGCGCCGAGGTCGAGCGCGAGATCAACGGCTTCCGCCAATACCGCGCGTTCGAGTGGATGGCGAACCGTCGCTGGCTTGGTGACGGCAAGCCCGAGGCGCTGCCCGATGTGCGGCTGTCCAAGCAGGCGTTGATCGACCGCTACGGCGAGGGCGTCCTGAAAACCCTGCCGCGCGGCAAATACACGGTCTATGCGGTCGATGGCGGCATGGATCCCGATGATGCTGCCGGTTTCTTCGGGTTCTCGTCGGGCGACGAGATGGTAAAGATGTTGGAGCAATCGCCACCGCGCAAGCAGGCGATCGAGGATCAGACCGATCGCGTGATGTATGAGCGCCACGGCGACCCGTTGAACGACGGCTCGATCCAAGAACAGGCGCTCGCGTCGGTGCATGGCGATGTGCGTGGCCGCGTGATCGAGACCGAACTGAAGGCGCTGGCCGATGTGGCGGGCCTCGATGTGCCGATGACGCACCGTCAGGCGCGCGAGATCGCCCGCGAGACGCTGGCCCGCACCAAGGTGCGCGATGCCCTGCGCACGGGCCGCTATCTCGCCGCCGAGCGCAAGGCCGCCGAGGAGGCACAGCGCCTCGCTCAGGCCGTCACGCGCACGGGGATGTGGATGGATGCCGCCCGGCGCAAGTTGGGCCGTGACGCGCGCGCTGCGGTGCGCGAGGGCGATGCTCGGGCGGCAGCCCGTGTCGAGCGCGGCGTCGATCCGGCAAACGAGCGCACCTCGCGCTATAACGAGAACGTCCAGAAGCTGATCGAGGCCAAGCGCCGCCAGTTGCTGAACCATGCCATGTATGACGAGGCGCGGCGGATCCAGAACGAGGTCGAGGCGTCCGAGCGCCTTGTGAAGCGGCTTCAGAAAAAATCCATCCGCGACAGGCTGGCGGGCGATTACCTCGAAGCGATCGACGAACTTCTGACACGCTACGATTTCCGCAAGATCTCGGGGCGCGCCGAGGATCGTCGCGGGGCGCTGAACGCGTTTGTCGAGCGCATGAAGGCCGAGGGCCGCGAGAACGAACTCGCGATCCCCGACACGGTTTTGAACGATGCGCGAATGACGCCCTACAAGACCCTGACCGTCGAGCATCTGCGCGGCGTGGTCGATAGCCTGAAAAACATCGAGCACACCGCGCGCATGAAGAAGAAACTTCAGGACGCGCAGTCGCAGCGCGAACTCGATGCCGTGGTCGAGGCGATCGAGGAGAATTTCGAGAAGAACATGCCGAGCCGCCCGCCCTCACGCGTGGCGACGACAGGCGAGAAGGCGCGCGGGAATGTCAGAAAATTCCTGAACCTCGTATTGAACGCGGGCACCTTGCTGCGCGAGATCGACGGCGGCGACTATGGCGCGGCGTTCGAGAACGTGAAAGCCCCGATCGACGCGGCCATGAACCGCTTGCAGGCCCGCCGCCAAGAGGCCGCCGTGGATCTCGACGGGCTCTATGACGTGTATTCCAAGACCGAGCGCCGGGCGATGGCGAAGCGCGAGTATATCCCCGAGATCGGCACCTCGATGTCGAAATGGGAACGGATCGCGGTCGCGCTCAACATGGGCAACGAGGGGAACTATCAGCGCCTGACCGATCAGCGCGTGCGCGGTGCGTTCACGCCCGCTCAGGTGCAGGCGATCATCGCCACCCTCGACGAGCGCGACGCGCGGTTCGTGCAATCGGTCTGGGATTACCTCGACACGTTCCGCAAGGATATCGAGGCCCGCGAGAAGCGCGTCACCGGCGTCGCGCCCAAATGGGTCGAGGCCAAGCCTGTCACGATCGCGGGCGTCACGCTCAAGGGCGGCTATTATCCCCTGAAATACGACCCGCGCCTGTCCTCGATGGCGCGCGACGATGCCGCTCAGGATATCGCCGCGTCCTTGCAGGCGGGCCGCTTCGGCAAGGCGCAGACCCGCAACGGTCACACCAAGGAACGCGCGCAATCCTCGGGCCGCGCGGTCGAACTCGATATGTCTGTTCTGCACCGGCATGTGCAACAGGTCGTCTATGACCTCGAACTGTCCGAGCCCGTCGCGAACTCGTGGCGTATCTTGCAGGATCCCCGGATCCGCTCGGCCTTCATCGACGCGGGCCGTCAGGCGGATTTCGACGCCTTGGAGATCTGGCTGAAGGACACGGCGCAGGGCGAGATCCTGCCGTCCGACCTGCCTTCGCAGACCGCGCGGCGCCTGAAGTCGAATTTCACGTCCGCCAAGCTGGCGTTCAACCTCTCGACCGTGGCCGTGCAGTTGACCGGTCTGGCGCAGTCGATGGTCGTGGTCGGCAAAAAGGATTTCGTGAAAGGCGTGGTGGCCTCGTATCGGCCCGGCGTGCGCGAGGACGTGATCGCCAAGTCGCAGTTCATGCGCGATCGCGAAAGCACGTTCAACAAGGATATCTTCGATCTCTACAACGACCCGCGCGTCGGCCCCGTCATGGGTCGCTGGTCGGAGATCCGCAACGAATGGATCGCGCCGCTCGGCCTGTGGCTGATGACCAAGGTGCAGTTCTACGCGGTGGATATGCCGACATGGATGGCGTCCTATGATCAGGGCCTGCGCAAATACGCCAATGACGAGGCCAAGGCGGTCGCCTACGCCGACGACATGGTGAAGCGCGCGCAGGCCTCGGGCCTGTTCTCGGATCGCTCGGCGGTCGAGCGTGGATCGGCAAGCCAGACGCAGCGCCAAAACGAGTTCATCCGCCTGTTCACGGCGCTCGGCTCCTACATGTTCACGAAGTTCAACGTCGCCTATGAGCGCACCCGCCGCGCGGGCCGCGTAATCAACGAGGAGGGCGCGTCGCTGCGCTCGCTCGGCGAGGCGATGTCGTGGACGCTCGACATGGCGTTCCTGTTCGCCTTGGAGGCTGTTCTCTACGCCGCGATCAAGGGCCGCCTGCCAAGCGAGGACGACGACGAGGATGATGACGGAATGGCGGACGAGTGGGCGATGTTCATCGCGCGCGAGACGGGCCTGAGTTTCATCTCGACGATCCCGTTCGTGCGTGACGCGGGCAGCGTGATGACGGGTTTCGAGGGCGGCGGCGCCTATGGCGCGATCACCTCGGAATTTGCCCGCCCGTTCGTGCAGATCGGTCAGGGCGAAGTCGATGCCGCTCTGGTGAAGTCGATCATCAGCGCGACCGGTCTCGCGACGGGTCTGCCGTCGAGCCAGATCAACCGCGCTGTCGATGCAGGATGGCGGCAGATCGAGGGCGAGGACGTGTCTCCCGCCGAATATCTGTTAGGCCGTATGAACCAATAACCATCGGGCCGTAGTCTGCCCGAAAATACGAGGATCGAAATGACCGTCGCAAGCGAGACAAACCGCTCGGGCCCATATACCGGCAACGGCGTCACAACCGATTTTAACTATGGTTTCCGCATCCTCGCGGAAAGCCATATTCAAGTCGTGCTCACCGAAAACGATATTGATACTGTCGTCAATCCCGCGAATTACACGGTGTCCGGCGTCGGCGATGCTGCTGGCGGCTCGATCACTATGGCGACCGCGCCGACCGCGACGCAGACACTGACGATCATCCGCAACCTGCCGTTCACGCAGACCACCGACCTCGAAAATCAGGGCGCCTATTATGCCGAGACGATCGAGGAGGCCTTGGATCTCGCGACAATGCGCGATCAGGAATTGCAGGAACAGATCGACCGATCGCTGAAAATCCCTGTCGGTCAGGACAGTTCGACCCTCGACAACCTGATCGCCGACGTGGTGCGCCTGAACGACAGCGTGGACAACGTGGACACGGTGGCGGGCTCGATCACGAACGTGAACACCGTTGCCGGGAACATCGCCAACGTGAACACGGTCGGCGGGATCTCGGCGGATGTGAGCGCGGTCGCGGCGATCGACGCCGATGTGACGGTTGCGGCTGACAATATCGCGGCGATTGTCGATGCGCCCAATCAGGCGAGCGCGGCGGCGGCTTCGGCTACGGCGGCGGCAACGTCCGAGACAAACGCGGCAGGATCCGCGACGGCTGCGGCAGGCTCGGCCACGAACGCGGCCACGAGCGAGACCAACGCGGCTGGATCGGCGAGTGCGGCGGCCACCTCGGCCACGAACGCCTCGAACTCGGCCTCGGCTGCGGCAGGATCCGCAAGCGCGGCCTCGACCTCGGAAACCAATGCTGCCGCCTCTGCGAGTGCGGCCTCGACCTCGGAGACTAACGCCGCGACCTCCGCCTCCAACGCGGCCACCTCCGAGACCAATGCGGCTTCGAGCGCGACGGCTGCGGCGGGATCCGCATCGGCGGCCTCGACCTCGGAAACGAACGCGGCCACGAGCGCGAGCGCGGCGGCCACGAGTGAAACGAACGCGGCCTCGTCTGCAACGAGCGCGGCGGGTTCGGCCACCTCGGCGGCGAACTCGGCGGCTGCGGCGGCGGCGTCCTTGGACAATTTCGACGACCGCTATCTCGGCCCGAAAGACGCCGATCCGACCGTGGACAATGACGGCAATCCGTTGCTGACGGGCGCGCTATATTACAACAACGTCGCCCGCGAGATGCGCGTCTATGACGGCGCGAACTGGATCGCTGCATCATCTGCGGGGAACAGTTCGCTCCTGAAATACGAATACACTGCAACGACGGGCCAGACCACGTTCTCTGGCGCAGACGACAACGCGGCAACGCTGTCCTATACGGCGGCGAACATCATCGTGGCCTTGAACGGCGTGATCTTGGATGACGGCGCGGACTATGCCGCAAGCGACGGCACGTCGATCGTGCTGACGAGCGGCGCTGCGGCGGGCGACCTGTTGACCGTGATCGCGTTTAAATCCTTCACCGTGGCCGACACGGTGCCTGCATCGACGGGTGGAACGTTCTTGGGGAATGTCACCGCCCCTGCATTTATTGGTGATGGCTCGCAGCTTACCGGCTTACCGGCTCCAAGCGGTTTCTTCGCCAAAGAAGACGCATCGGCTGTCGCTTGGACAAAAACGGGCAACGGCACGGCTGAAACGCAGACTGCGATTTACGCTGAGGTCAACGGCTCGGTTCTCACTGTTGCATCTGGCACAAGCATCACCATGCCAACTCTGACTGCTGGCACGGATTATGCGATCTGGCTTGAGACTGATGGCGATCTTGTTGCCACGACAGACCACACAAGCCCGCCCACGGCCAATGCGCGCAAGATCGGCGGCTTTCATTATGCGGCTGGCGGTAATGCAACGGCACAGTCTGGCGGCAACACGACTGCGCAGATCAACGAGTATTCCTTCTGGGATTTGAACTTCCGCCCTGCTTGCCCTGATCCGCGCGGCATGACGCTGGTTGGCGGTGGCTTCTGGGTGGATATTTACCTGACTGGCGTTGACGCAATTACCAATGGTTCGTCCAAGTATAACGTCACGATTGCCGATGGCTCCTCGCCGCCAAAGGTTCCGACAATGTTTGGCGGCAATGGCTCCACGACATACGGCAGCTATACTTGGTTTGAGGCGCAGGAACTGGCAACGGCATTTGGCAAGCGTTGCCTGACGCAGCTTGAGTTTATGTCCGCGATGTATGGCACGACCGAGGCATCCTCTATTGGCTCTGATCCAGTGACAACCAACTGGGACGCGGCCTATGTGTCCAAATGGGGGATTAACCAAGCGACAGGTTGCATGTGGGTCTGGGGGCGCGACAGGGGCGGCCCTGCTGCTGGTGCAAGCTGGAATGCGAATACAGAAGGCCGCGGCTCCGAATATAACGCACCAAATGCGTCCCGTTTCGGCGGCAACTAGCGCGACGGCTCTGTCGCTGGTTCGCGCTGCTCGCGCTGGAGCGACGCAGCTTCGAACTCGTACAGCTCCGTCGGGTCGCGCTTCGCCTGTGACCACCTGCAACTTGGATAAGGGGGCGATAGCCCCCGCCCTTTCTCATGCAACCACAACCCGAAGCATCCAGATCATATGACCAGATGGCGCTGATTGAGAAATATGAGCGCGTCATAAACTATCTGTATCCTATCGCTCAGTCCATGCCACGAAAGCATGGCGTCATGCGCGATATGTTTCTGACCTGTTTGCTCGGACTACCAAAGGAGATTTACAAGGCGGGTAAAACAAACCACGTCTCTAAGGTTTACGAGGTTGACGCTGGGCTTGCGGAACTTCGTTTTTGGATGCGGCGCTTATTTGAGAACAAGTGCCTGACCACAAAGCAACATCAGGCGGCGCAAACACTGATCGCTGAGGTTGGCTCTATGGTTGGGTCTTGGGTCAAGAAAAAGCGGTCGCAGGGGTAACTTGGGTAATTATGCGTCCCTTTTCGGCGGCAACTGGAACAACGGCTCTAACGCTGGTTCGCGCTGCTCGAACTGGAACAACGCAGCATCGAACTCGAACAACAACATCGGGTCGCGCTTCGCCTGTGCCGACACAACATTCCCGCTCTGCATTGGCTAAGGCTGTGCGGGCCGTCCAACATGTGTGGTCAGCCGAGTTATCCTCCTTCGGGGAATACATAAATGGATCGGGCATAACGCAGAGTAGTGAAATATCGAAACGCGAGGCTTGCCGATAATGGGGCGAAAATACCGCAACCTGTTTGAGCAAATTGTTTCACCTGAAAACATGGCTCTGGCATACAAGAAGACGATGAAGGGCAAGCGCCGAACATGGGGTTATCTTGAGTTTAAGGAATACGACCAAGCCAATCTTGCCGCGCTTACAGGAGAAATAGCTTCGGGCGAGTATCAGCCAGATGATTATCAAGAGTTTATGATATATGATCCGAAGCCAAGGTTAATCTCAGCATTGCCCTTCAAGGATCGCTTGGCGCAACACGCTCTGTGCAATATTATAGCACCGATATTCGATAAGACGCTGTTGCCATACACGTTTGCCTGCCGAGA
>Ga0180429_10001294_pt1 | contig 21372 bp, 17 predicted proteins | sample SS_ome_FD_132428 | JGI IMG/M metagenome (GOLD analysis project Ga0180429, IMG submission 132428) | Hypersaline lake sediment archaeal communities from the Salton Sea, California, USA - SS_1_S_1 metaG | ecosystem: Environmental > Aquatic > Non-marine Saline and Alkaline > Hypersaline > Sediment ...
ATCCGCCAGCAGTGCCTCGTATTCCCCCACGGTGCGCAGCGTCCGCGAGGCGGGTGCGCCGCCGTCCTCTTCAATCGTGACCACCGGCCGCGCGGCATCGAACTGTGGGGCGATTTTTTCCAGAAGCGGGATGAAGTCCGTATGGGCGACAATGATGTCATCCCGGGCATGGTTGATGGTGTACAGAAGCTGTTCGGCCGACAGGCGGATGTTGATGGTGTGCAGGACGGCGCCGATCATGGGAACGGCGAAATAGCACTCCAGATAGCGGTGGCTGTCCCAGTCCATGACGGCGACCGTATCGCCGGCCCGGACCCCGAGGGCCTGCAGCGCGTTGGCCAGCCGGGCGATGCGTTCGGCGAAAGTGCGGTAGGTGCAGCGGTGGCGGCCCTGATAAACGATTTCCTGCCAGGGGGCGCGGCGCTGGGAGTGGGTCAGCAGATTTTTGATCAGCAGGGGGTAGCGATAGGCCGAAGGCGTTTTTTCGACAAGGCGGACATTCATGGGGGCGTCTCCTGTGAAAAAACAATTGAACCGCGAAGACGCAGAGGACGCCGAGAAGATCTGTTGATTTCTGGCGATCCCTGCGCCCTGCGGTTCATAGTAAACGGTGGGCTCTAATCAACGGTCGTGCTTTTACGATCCGACATCAGGCGAACCACCAGCGTTCGCCGATGCGGAAGCCGTCGAATTCCCAGTTGGCGGCCGGGTTTTCAAAGCGCAGATTGTCGTTGGCGGCCGAGAGCTGCATGGCAAAGGCCGGCACCGGGGTGGCGCCGTCGTCTCTTACGATCTGCTGGCACTCCACGTACATTTCGCGCCGCTTTTTCTGGTCCAGTTCGGCGCGGGCCGACCGGACCAGTTCATTGAAGCGGTCGTGCTTCCAGAGGGTGTCGTTCCAGTTGGCGTCTTCGGTGTAGGCCGTGGAGAACATCCAGTCGGCCGTGGCCCGGCCGCTCCAGTAGCACTGGCACCACTCCTTCTTGATCCAGACGTTGGACCAGTAGCCGTCGTCCGGTTCGCGTACGACCTTGATGTCGACGCCGGCCTTGGCCGCGGATTCGTGGATCAGAACGGAAGCGTCCACGGCGCCCGGAAAAGCGGTTTCCGCCGCGTGCAGGCTGAAGGTGTGGTTCAGCATGCCGGCCTTTTTCAGATGGTACACGCCCTTGTCCGGATCATAGGTGCGCTGCGGTATTTCCCCGGCATGATAGGGGTTGATCCGGGGGATGGGGTGGTCGTTGCCCACGTAGCCGTAGCCGCGCAGGATCTGTTTGACCATCTGTTCGCGGTCGATGAGGTATTTGAGCCCCAGGCGCACGTCGTTGTTGTCATAGGGTGCGATGGTCGTCAGCATGGGAATGGTGTAGTGCCGTGCGCCCTCCAGCTTCAGGGTATGAATGCCGGGGGTTTTTTCCAGCAGGTGAAAGGTCTTGGGGTCGCAGCGGTTCATGACGTGAATCTGGCCGGTCTTGACGGCGTTGGTGCGGGCATTGGTGTCTTCGATCACCAGGATTTCGATTTCGTCGAAATAGGGTCGGCCGGACTTGAAGTAGTTCGGGTTGCGTTTGCCGAAAAAGCGCACGCCGGGCTCCCAGTCCACCATCATGAAGGGGCCGGTGCCGATGCCCTTTTCATATTCTTTGCCCTTGGTGCCTTCGGGGACGATGGATATGTGATAGTCGCTGGCGATGTAGGGAAAGTCGGCGTTGCCTTCTTGCAGGGTGAAGAGCACGGTGTACTTGCCGTCGGCCTTGATGCTCTTGATGGGTTCGGCGATGCCCTTGGCGGCGGATTTGGTGTCGGGACCACGGTGTACGTTGAAGGAATAGACCACGTCATCGGCCGTAACGGTTTTGCCGTTGTGGAACTCAAGGCCCTCGCGCAGCTTGAAGGCCCAGGTGACCGCATCCGGCGAGCTGCCCCAGGATTCGGCCAGGTCGGGAACGGCCTCGCCCTTGTAGTTGATTTCCACCAGCTGGCTGCGCAGACACTGGTTGACGGTCTGCGGCATGGTGTGGGACACCGTACCGGGATCCATGGAGTCGGTGGTGGCTCCGCCGGCGGATCCAAGCACCAGGCGGCCGCCGCGTTTGGGAACGGCATGGGATTTTCGGGCCATCAGCAGCGGCGACACCGAGGCCATCAAACCCATGGCGGATGCCCGTTTGATGAATTCGCGCCGGCTGATGCAGCCTTCGGTGAACAATTTCGTCAGTTCAGTGATCGTTTGCATGGGCTCCTCCTTTGCTGATTTGTTTGCCGAACATCATTTTTTTGCATCTCTTGCTTTCCATTGTGCTATTTTTTTTCCGGTTCGGTCACCTCCTCCTCGATGTTGATGATGTTGCGGGCGTAGTTGACATATGTTTCCATCGGGGTGGTGAAGCGCACCACCATTTTGGCGCCGTCCGGGGATCCGCCGCCGTGCATGCAGCCGGGAACGCCGGCGCCGACGGTCAGCCATTCGGAAAGGCGGGCCGCTCTGAAGCGGGCCTCGGCCGATCCGGCACCGGCCTTGAGGCAGCGCTGAATCAGATGGCCGTACTGCGGGTTGACAAAATCTTTGTAGGACGGCATGCACCCTGTTTCCACAATACCGCCGCCGATTTCCTGCGTCAAGCGTTTCACTTCATACGGCAGCGTAGCCACCATGACCTTGTTGGTGTGGGCGGTGTGCGGATCGGCGAAAAAGGACCCCGAGGGATGCTGGAAGCCCAGGGCGCAGGCGCCGGCACCGAGTCCGTAGGTGACGGTGTTGTTGATGGACATGTTCACCAGTTTGTCGTTGAAGGTTTTGGCCGCAAGGCCGTTGAGCCGCGCCATCAGCACCGAGGCGCCGATCATGACATCGCCCTGTCCGGCCACGCAGGCGCCGATGCAGGAGCGGTAGTTGGCGGTGAAAAATTGGATGACCTTTCCGGTGTATTTGTACTCGCGGCACATGAAAACGCGTTCGTTGGGAACGAAAACATCCTCGAACAGCAGCCAGCCCTGGGTGATGCCCGTGTCCGGCACCTCGCCGTGGGCCGTGTCTTCCATTTCCCGCCGGTCGCTGGGATGGGTGGCTTCCACGATGGTCAGCCCCTCGATGTCCCGGGGCACCACACAGGCCACGGCGTAGTCCTGGTCGGCTTCTCCGTAGATGCCGCCGGGCAGGAGAAAGATTTCCTGGGAGGCGGCGGTGCCGCAGATCATCAGTTTGGCGCCCTGGATGACGATGCCGTCGTCCCGGACCTCCTTAATGCGCAGATTGACATCCGGGTCCGCCTGTTGGGAGGGCTTCTGGCGCCGGTTTCCCTTGGCGTCCGTCAGGGCGCCGGCCACGGTGATGCCGTTTTCCTGGGCGGACAGAATCCACTGCTTCAAACGGGCCTGGTAGTCCGTACCCAGGGCTTCGTCCATTTCCCGGGTGACGGCCCACATGACGTTCTGAGCGTTCCAGCCGACGCACACCGCGCCGGTGCAGGAACCGGTGCGTCGATAGTTTTCGCGCTTCATGCGCATGTTCATCAAGAGGTCGTCCGCGGACTGCATCATCGAATTCCAGCGCAGCACGGTTTCACCGCTGAATATGGACGTTGTCGTGTAAGTGCTGGAAAGATCCGGGTCGTTGGCGGCGTCATAGTTGCGCGCGTGGCTTTCGACGGTTCGTCTGGTGGTGTTGTGGGTGGTGACGTCTTCAACCAAGTCCCCGAATTTGTAAATGTTGGGCCGCATGGCGCGCAGTGCGGCAAGATAATCCTGACGTGTTTTCACGGGCATGATGCACTTCCTTTCATTTTCTGGTACTGCCGGATGGCGTCGATCAATACCGGTACAAAGGACCGGCAGTCGTCGACGATACCGATGTCCACCTGGGTGAAAACCGGTGATTTTTTGTCGTTGTTGACGGCGATCATCAGCTTGGCGCCGGCGATGCCCACCATGTGCTGCTGTTCGCCGGAAAGTCCGATGCCGATGTAGACCTCCGGCCCCACCATTTTACCGCTCTGCCCGATCATGCTTTCCAGCTCGGACCAGCCTTCATCCACCGCCGGGCGGGTGCAGCCCAGGGCGGCGTTCAGCAGCGTCGAGAGCGCGACGACTTCCCGCCAGCCGTCCGGCCCGCCGACGCCGGCGCCACCGGCGACGACGACCGGTGCGTTCTCCAGGCACACTCCCTCCGGTTCGCGGGTGACGACTTCAAGGACCGTGACCTGACGGGGGGCGGGAAAGGGACCGCTGATGTCGACCAGCTCGCCGCTGCGGTCCGGGTCGGGCGGCGGCAGCGGAAAGACCCCCTGGGCCACGGTGGCCATCTGCGGTCGCTTTTCAGGGCAGACGATGGTGATCACACCGCCGTAGGCGGGGATCTTCTGCTCCAGAACGCCCTTTGCCTTCATGCGCAGATCAATGCAGTGGGCGGTCAGGCCGGTGGAAAGCCGGGCCGCCACCAGCGGCGCCAGCTCCCGGCCCACCGGTGTGGAGCCGACCAGCAGAACCTGGGGCGCGTGGGCCGCCGCCAGGTCGGCGATCAGGGCCGGATGAATTTCGGGATGGTAGTGTGCCAGGTTCGGGTCGCTGCCCATGTACACACGGTCGGCCCCAGCGGCCACCAACTCTTGGGGCATGGAGGCCAATTCGTGGCCCAGAACGACAGCCTCGGCCGCGGTTTCCAGTTGATCGGCCAGCCGGCGGGCACAGCCCATCAGCTGCAGGCTTACCGGCGGCAGCCGTCCGTTTTCCACATCGGCGATGACCCACACCGGACTTTTGCGTTCACGCATGCTGTTTCCTCTTTCCTCGTTTACAGAATACCCAGTGCGCTCAGTTTTTGAACCAGCTGGTCGGCTTTTTCCTGACGCGAGCCTTCCAGGAAGGTGACCGCGCGCGTGTTTTCAACCGCCTGCATGGTGGTGACGATGGTGGGCGATCCCTTAATGCCCGCGGATGCCGCCGGCAGCGCGAGGTCCGCCAGGCCCCATGTGGTAATGGTTTTTTTGCGCGCCTTGATAATGCCGGAAAAACTGAGGGTTTTAGGATTGTTCAAATTGCGTGTGACCGTCAACACCGCCGGCAGGGAAACCCGCAGCCGGCGATAGCCGTGTCCGAGTGCGGCGCTGACTTCCCAGGTGTTTTCCCCGCGGTCGACGATCTTTTCGACCTGGGTGACGACCGGCATGTCCAGAAAGACGGCGATTTCCGGTCCCACCCATTCCGTGGCCCCGTCGCTGCTGGCCATGCCGCACAACACCACATCCACAGCGCCGATGTTGCGGATGCCGGCGGCCAGCGTGCGGGCGGTGGCATAGGCGTCGGCGCCGGCGAACTGCCGGTCGCAGAGCAGAATGCCGGTGTCGGCCCCCAGTGCCAGACACTCTTTGACAATGGCGCCGGCTTCCGGTGGTCCCATACTCAACACGGATATGTGGGTCTCCTGTTGGGCTTTGATCTGCAGCGCGGATTCCAGTGCGTGTCGGTCCAGCGGATTGACGACCAGAGGCACGTCGCAGCGCAGCAGGGTTTTGGTCCGGGGGTCGATTTTAATGTTGCAGGCCTGCTTGGGATCGGGCACGGCCTTCATACAGACAACGATGTTCAGCATGATGCGTTCCTTAAAAAGAGATCTGCCGGTTCACGAAAGCGCCCAGCGGCCCACGATGACCTTCATGATGTCTGATGTGCCCGCCGAGGGTCCCAGCACGGCGGCGTCGCGCCAGAAGCGGGACACGGCGTACTCTTCCATGCAGCCGTAGCCGGCGTGGATGTCCACCGCCATTTTGGCGGCCTTCTGAGCGGCTTCGGTGGTATAATACTTGGCCACGGCGAATTCGTTGCTGGAGCGCTGCCCCTTGTCCTGGATGGCGGCCGCCCGGTAGCCCAGCAGCCGGCCGGCTTCCAGATCGATGCGCATTTCAGCGATTTTGTTCTGAATCGCCGGCAGGGCGCTGATGGGTTTGCCGTACAAAATGCGTTCGTTGGCGAATTTGATCGACTCCTCCAGGCAGGCGGCCTGCAGTCCCAGCGCAGTGCCGACCATGCCGCCCCGGCCCACGTCGCCGATGGCGGCCATGGTGACGCGCAGGCCCTTGCCTTCAACGCCCAGAAGCTGCTGCGGTCCGATTTTCAGGTTTTCAAAGGAAAGCTCGCCGGTGTTGCAGCCGCGCATGCCCACCTTGTGCTCCTTGTGGGTCGCCTTCCAGCCGGGCATGGTTTCGTCGATGACAAAAGCGCAGAAGGCTTTGGGATCGTCTTCGGATTTGGCCAGGATGGTGAGGGTGTCGGCGATATGGGAATTGGTGATGAAGCACTTGCGGCCGTTGACGATAAAGTCGTCCCCGTCCTTTTTATAGGTGGTTTTGATGCCGGTGGGGTCGGAGCCGCCGGTGGCCTCGGTCACGGCGGTGGTTGCCAGACGCGCGCCCCTGGCCAGTCCCGGCAGGTATTTTTGTTTGAGTTCTTCGCTGCCGAACTTGATGATGGGCTCGATGCCCAGGGCAAAAACCTGCAGCATCATGGCCGTGCCCACCGACACGCGGCTGATTTCCTCAAGGGCGATCAGCCGTTCGATGTAGCCCAGCCCCAGGCCGTCATATGCTTCCGGGATGGTGATGCCCATCATATCGGCCTCGCCCAGGGCTTTTACCACCGCCGGACTGACATCCGCGGTTTCTTCCATTTCGGCGATGTTGGGCCGGATCATGGTTTCGGCGAATTCCCTGGCGGCCTTTCTGAACATCTCCTGCTCTTCGGTAAAGGTAAAATCGATCATGGGTGATATCCTCCTTTCTCTTTCGATCTGCCTCAGATTGTTTTTCGATGGCGGTCTTGCCGATGCCCGCCCGCATGGCGGGGCAGGCTGAGAGCGATGTGCAACCGGAAGAGACGGACCGGTTGGTTTCGCTTGTTGACAACGTTTTTTGTTGGGGCAACCGCCACCGGCGGCCCCCCTTATCGTTTCATCGCTTCGATAAACTTCACCAGGGAGCGGATGGAACGGTCCAGGTTTTCAGCCGATTTGTCGGCGCTGAAGTTGATCGATGCGCCCAGCATGCTGTTAAAGATGATTTCCGACACGGCGCCGGTGTCGATGGTTTTGTTGAGTTCGCCGGCGTTCTGGCTGTGATCCAGGATGCGTTGGATCATGGCCTTCAGGCCGACAAAGCCTTTCTGGAGTTCTTTGGCCAGGTGCGGCCGCTGATCGCCGAGTTCCACGGCCAGCATGATGAACACACAGCCGCCCGGAAATTTGTCGGCATCCAGAAGATAGCGGTTCTGGTAGTTGCGCAGCAGCAGAACCAACTGGTCGATGTGCTGCGTTGTTTTGTCCAGCCCGTGCAGATTGCGTTCCCGCCAGATGGTGCGGGCTTCGTCGAGAACCGCGTAAAACAGTGCTTCCTTGCTGGCAAAGTGGTTGTAAAACCCCCCCTTGGAGGTCTTGGCCGCCGTCAGGATGTCGTGGATTGACGTGCTGCTGAACCCCTTAAGGGAGAACAGCTTCAGGGATTCGTTGATGATGATCTGTTTCAGCGGCATAATATGAACGTTTACCACACGCCGGAGACTTTTACAATCCGTTGATGAGACCGGGCGCTGTCATAATGGGTCATGTCGGCTGCTCCCCGGAGCGGTCTTCCTTCCGGGCGGCGGGGCAGGCGAATTCGCAGCGGCGGCAGTACTTGGAGACCATGCTGGGCTTGTCAATGCCCATGACGGCGCCGTCGACCTTTTCGGCTTTGGCGTCGCACGCGTCCTGCTCCAGCTTGCACAAGGCGCGCTCGAAGCGGCCGCTGCGGAAGGCCTCCCGCGGGCAGACGCGGTGGCAGGGCATGTCACAGCCGTTGCAGGGGTCGAAATCGATGGGCCCGGTCGGCGCGAGCGCCACTTCCATGAAGAGGGCGCGCAGCCGCACCCGGGTGCCGAACCGCGGCGTGACCAGCAGATTGTTTTTGCCGATGACGCCCAGACCGGCCAGATGAGCGGCATCCTTGAGGAAAACCCCCCCGTATTCGATCTGGTAAGGCAGGGACAGGGCTTGGATGCCCAGTTCTTCGCCCAGCCAGATGCGCATCTTTCTGGACTGCAGACGCAGAATGCCGTTGCCGGGGGTGAATCCCGGCACCTTCATGCTCCACCAGTCCATCACCGGTTTGGACGCCGGATGCTCCAGTGCCCACACCAGCACCGACTTCCACTGTTCCGGCCATTTGACGCCCTTGTATTCTTCGTAAAACGGCGCCTTGTCGTATACTGTGTAAGAAATGGATGCCTTCAGGTCGGCCACCGCCGTGATACCGGCCAGGGATGCACCCAGCTCCGCGGCCTTGTCCAGGATTTTTTTGCGCAGGGCATTTTTGTCGGATGTCATTTGCTTAAGGTCCTTTCCGGCCCGGGGATGACAGCTCGGCCGCTTTTTCGGCATTCAGACGGATGAGGGCATCGGCCGCCACCACCCCCTGACCGCGGGGGAGCAGCAGCAGCGGATTGATATCGAGCTCGACGACGGCTGACGGATGTTTTTGCACCATATGCGCCACCAACAGCACAACATCCACGGCGGCGTCGATGTCGGCCGGCGGTGCGCCCCGGAAACCGTTCAACAGAGGCGCGCATTTCAAGTTGGACAATGCTTTCCGAACGTCTTTCCTTTGCAGCGGCAGCAGGAGGGAGGCGCTGTCCTTCATCAGTTCCACCAGGATGCCGCCGCCGCCCACCACCAGGTAGGGGCCGAACTGGGCGTCGCGGACCACGCCCACTATCAGTTCCGCCACCACGCCGCCGATCATTTTTTCGACCAGGCAGGATTGGGAGAGGTGCGCCATGTCCTTGACCGCCGCCGCCACGGAGTCGGCGTTGTCGAGGTTGATCCTTACGCCGCCGGCCTCGGTCTTGTGGGCCACGCCCAGGGCCTTGACCACCACCGGATACCCCAGGGCCTCGGCGGCGGCCACCGCCGCGTCAATGCCGGAAACACGCTGCGCCGGCGGTACCGGTACGCCGCAGCGGGCCAGCACTTCCTTTGATTCGGCTTCGTTCAGCTCCTTGACGGGGCTTTGCGACACGTCACCGACAGCCGCCAGCAGCGGAGATGCGGGCGGATCTTTCCAGGCTGCGCCGACATCCACCGCCGCCTGAATACCGGCCACACCGGCATCGATGCCGGCCAGCAGGGCCGCGCCGGATGCCGTCAGGCGGGCCGCCACCGTTTCGGATGCGGTGTCGGCGAAGGTCGCCATGACCGCCCCTTTGGTGCCGGTCTGTTGGGCGGCGCGCACGAAACCGCGCTCGGCCCCGCCCCAGGTGCTTTGGTCGCAGCGGTCTTCCCGGGGATAGTCCAGCAGGCAAAGAGCGGCGTCGAAGCCCTCCGACAGCAATGCGCTGAAGCTTTGGGCCAGCCGTTCTTCGTCATCCCAGAAGAACATCTGATAGTCAAAGGGATTGGCCGGCACCATGCGTTCGTGGGTTGTTGCCGCCAGGCGCCGCGTGGTTTCTTCGGACAGCGGCGGCAGGCTGAGGCCCGGCCCCAGGGCGTCGGCCAGCAGCGTGAGGTCGCCGCCCGATGTGCTCATGGCCGCCAGACGTCCGCCGTTCAACGGCCCCAGTACGTGCAGGACCTTGAGCGCTTCCATGAGGCCCTCCAGCGAGTGAACCCGCGCCACGCCCAGGCGTTTGAACAGGGCGCTCACCAGTTCATCGGATCCGGCCAGCGACGCCGTGTGCGAGACGACCATTTTCTGCCCCACCGCGGAGCGGCCCGTTTTGACGGCCACGATGGGTTTTGAGAGCGACCGGGCCCGGTCCACCGCCGCCTGAAAGGCCCGAATGTCGGACAGGGACTCCACGAACAGTCCCAGCGCGGAGACCCGTTCCTGGCGGGCGAAGATGTCGATGGCGTCGTGCAGGTCGAACTTGAGCTTGTTGCCCAGCGACAGCATGTAGGCAATGGGCAGCCCGCGCCGCTGCATGCTGAGATTAAAGCCCACATTCGAGGACATGGTGATGATCGCCACGCCCGACGGAACCCGCCGGCCCCCCTGTTGGTCGGGCCAGAGCATGGCGCCGTCCAGGTAGTTGAGCAGGCCGTAGCAGTTGGGCCCGATCAGCGGCATGTCGCCGGACGCTTCCAGCAGCTGGCGCTCCAGCCCGGCGCCCTCCGGTCCGGCTTCGCTGAAGCCGGTGGCATAGCAGACGGCGCCGCCGGCGCCGCGCGCGGCCAGATCGTGAACGATGCCGATGGTCAGCTGGCGGTTGACCCCCACGTAGGCTGCATCGGGGCTGCCCGGCAGGTCGGCCACCGAGCGGAAGACCCGCCGCCCCAGGATCTCCGTCTTTTTAGGGTGGACCGGCCAGATGTCCCCCTTGTATCCCATCAGGTCACTCTGACGGATCACTTCCTGGGCCTGGGCGCCGCCGAAAACGGCGATCGAGCGCGGCTGTAATAGACGTTCAAATGACATGCGGCGATTCTCCTTGTAAAAAAAGGGTTCAAGGATCCAAGGGGAAATCAATTTTGAATTATGATTTTTAAATGTTAAATTGTCATTGCGGCGCACGCCGGAATCCAACTTTTGAAACGCGGCACTAACCGCTGACCCCAAAGAAACCGACCGGTCTGTCTTAACATGCGCCGCAGAAAAAATCAACGCATAATTTCCGCAGGTCATGATTCAGTAATCGGCGGCCACCAATTCATTTGCGTGGTGGATGCAGAGGGGGTTATCCGCAAACGTTGAGAATTTGCACTGTTCCATCTGCATGGACGGCGATGTGGTCGCCGTTTTGCACCGTGTTGAGGAAATCTTCGCCCAGCTGGTCCACGGTGACGATGCGGCGGCCGGCCCAAAGGTCGGCCACGACCAGACCACCTGCGGCAAGCGGGTCGATGGGACGTGAAAACAGCATGGCCAGGGGCGTGACGTCCCACTTGGCCAGGCGCAGCCAGACGGCGCCGCTGGAGGTGGAGCCGGCGGTTCTGGGAAGGCAGAGGATGCGGCCGGCCAGGTTTCGGCCGAAAAGATCCGGGTTGCCGCTGTCGGCACACACGGCCGCGCCGGTAGGCTCGTGGATGCTCGTGAAAAAACTGGCGTAGGTGTTGAATCCGCGGTGCGTCACCAGAGCGCGGCCGTCCAGGCGGCCGGGCAGCACCGCTCTGCCCTTGAAGGTCGTTTTCATGGCGCGTGCCTCAAGCGGCCGGTGACCACGATATCGGCGATGTCGTCGTCAGGGAAAAACCGGGCGTGGGTATATGTGCGCAGTTTGGTGGAATTGGTGATGACCGCATCATCGCGGGACAGGTCATTGTCGAACAGCTGCATGGCGCACGCCGGACTGAAACGCACACCGGCGTCGATCAGACGCCGCCATGCCCTGCTTTTTGCAAAGGCCTGCAGCACCGGGGGGGCGGCGCAGATGGTTGTGTGGACGGCAAGGCGCCTGCGGCCGTGGCGCTGCAAGGCGTTTTCAATGGCTGCGCTCCATTTCTGCAGCTGATTCCGGCTGAGATGCGGGCAGCCCAGAAAACACTTGGCCGGCGCGGCGGCGGCGTCGTGCCACAACACAGGATAGGATGCGGTCAAATCGGCCAGCGTATCCTCATCGATGACGGCGGTTTGACAGTCCCGGTCCATGATTGCCGGGCCCGCGTCGACCGCTTCGGGCGTGACATTCTCGACGTGAAACAACCCCACGGCGCCGGCGGCGGCGGCCGCGGCGCCCAGTTCGTGCAGATAGTCGCGCGTGTCCGCGTCGATGCCGCCGCCAAGGAAGCGATCCAGGCCGACGATGTACGGCACGTCCGCCAGCACCAGACGGCCGATGGCCGCTCCCAGAAGCTGCGGCAGGGGCCGCGCCCTGGTTTTGATGCGCAGGCACCAGGTGGCGCGTCGTCCTTCATCGGTCAGAAAGCCGGAGAGCGGCACCTTGCCGGCGATGTTGCACAAAAGGTCGATGATGGCGCCGTTGCGGTTGGTGCGGGCGCCCAGCACCGCGTTGGCAAAGACGACGCAGGCTGACTCGGACCAGGCCAGAATGTCGCCTCTGCGCGGCGTGTTTCCGACTTCGGGCAGATAGGGAGTGCAGGTGTAGCCATCCGGTCCCCGGCAGCCCAGGGCCTTCAACTTGCGGTCATAGAGCGCCTGTTCGCGGTACATGCGCCGCAGTTTTGCCGTTTGCGATTCGGTCAGGCGCCAATTGTCGACATCCAGGGGCGCCGCCGGGTCCACCGTGAAGGGATAGGCGGTTTGCAGCCCGGCCGCGATCAGGTCGTCCAGCATTTCCATGGATGGCGCGATGCCGGGAATGGCATGCGCGATGACAAAGTGCCCGCTGCCGGTGATGCCGACCAGCCGTTCGGCTTCCAGAGCCTCCCCATAGGTGACGATGGTGGCCATGACCCGCTGCATCATTTGCCCCTGGCCGCCGTTCAGAATCGCTTTTTCTTCATCCGTTAAATGCATGTACTTGTGACCCTACAGGAAGCGGGCGATTTCATACGCGTCCCAGACGGCGTGCATGACATTGCGCGGCCGGCGGCAGTCGCCGACAGCGTACACCCGATCCACCGTGCCGGAAAGCGCATCCGCCAGCCGGTGTTCGGGGTGCATGCCCATGGCCAGCACAATGGTGTCCGCGGCGACGGTGTCTTCAAGAGCCCCTTTGCATCTCAGATGAATTGTGCCGCCGTCGAACCGGTCGACGCGGCAGCCGGTCCGGATTGCAACGCCGCCCTGGTGGAGCAGGTCCAGGACCATGTGGCGGACCTGGCTCGGTACGGGAAGACCGCCGGCCATCAGGTCCGGCAGCATTTCGAGGATGGTGCACTTTTTGCCCATCTGCGTCAGCCAGATGGCGATTTCACAGCCGGCCAGGCCGCCGCCCACGATGGCCACCCGGTCGCCCTCGGCGGTTCCGTTTTCAAGAAGCTGCACCGCGGATACCACCGGCGCCTGTTCCAGGCCGTCTATGGACGGCACCAGCGGCGCTGCACCGGTGGCGACGACGACCACATCCGGCGCCTGCCCGGCGACCGTCTCCGGTGTGACCTCGGTGTTGAGAAGCAGACGCACGCCGTTTGGCTGCATCTGCCGTTCGTACCACGCCAGCAGCCGGCGCAGGTCCTTTTTAAAGTCCGGCACTGCGGCCTGGCGCACCAGGCCGCCGAGCGTGGCGTCCTTTTCGTACAGCGACACCCGGTGTCCGCGCAGGGCGGCCACCCGTGCGGCTTCCAGACCGGCGATGCCGCCGCCGACGACCATGACATCCAGCGGCTTGTCGGCCGGGGTGAGCCGGTAGCTCCTTTCGCGGCCGGCGGCGGGGTTGACTGCACAGGAAATGGCGCGCAGCTTGGGGTAGTGGCCGAAGCAGCCGTCGTAGCAGGCCACGCAGGGTCGGATGTCCGCTGCGCGCGAAGCCCTGACCTTGTCCGCCCAGCCGGGATCGGCCAGAAGCCCTCTGCCGACCGCCGCTATGTCCGTCTCACCCCTTTCCACGGCCTGCTGCGCCGTTTGCGGGTCATCCAGCCGCCCCACGGCGATGACGGGAATCGACACCACGGATTTGGCCCCGGCGGCCATGTCGCGCATGCAGCCGTGGGCCTGGTACATGGGCGGATGGGGCCAGTAGTGGCTTTCGTAGCAGCCGGCGTCCACGTGCAGCGCGTCGAAGCCGGCCTGTTCCAGGGCCCGGGCCATTTCCAGTCCTTCCGGCACGTCTCTGCCGGCTTCTTCAAAGGTTTCGCCGGGCAGCGCCCCGTGATTGACGTCTTTTAAATAATGTTTCAGGCCGAAGCGGTACTGTACGGCCAGGGCGTGGCCCACGCGGTGGCGGATGGCCTGCAGGCACTCGACGGGAAAGCGCAGCCGGTTTTCCAGATTGCCGCCGTACCGGTCGCTGCGGCGGTTCCAGATGGCGGATGTGAACTGGTCGAACAGATAACCTTCATGGCCGTGGAGCTCGATGCCGTCCACGCCGGCCAGCTGCAGCAGAGGCGCGGTATCGCCCATGGCCTTGACGATGGCGGCGATTTCCGGCGGCGCAAGCGCCCGGCACATCAGGGAGGGATCCCAGAAATTGGGGTTTTCCGAGGCGGACACACACGGCCCGCGCAGGGTGGAGGGCACCGTGACGCGCCCGAAGCCGGCGGTCAGCTGGACGAAAACGGCAGCGCCGAAGGCATGCGCGGCGTCGCACAGCTCGCCCAGCCAGCCGAGGGATGCTTCGGTGATGCGCGGCGTACAGGCCTCCAGGGCTTCGATCTGGTTTTCCACCTTGAAGACCGACAGGATGAGCAGGCCGACGCCGTTGCGCGCCCGTTCCAGATAATAGTCGACGACGCGTCGGTTGAGGCCGCCGTCCGGGTCGACCATGTAGTCGACGCCCATGGGCGCCATGGCGATGCGGTTTTTGATGGAAACCGGGCCGATGGTCAGGGGTTGGAAAAGGGCATCAAATTCTCCCATAAAAACCTCCTAAATTTTCATACCCAAATTTTCATGCCTAAATTTTCATGCCCGATGGCCGGCGGCGGCGCGTGAAACAGGGTTTTTGGCGGGCCGTCGGGATTGCCTTTTCAAAACGAGGCATGAAAATTTATATGGTGTACGTATAAGGTGCAGGCTTGTTTTTGGCTAATTGCTAACAGCTCAAATGCAATTTTCTTGTCTGATATTTTCCCTTAGGCGTCCTGCGCTCATCAACCGAAAAGCCGCGTTTCCTGAATTTCATCGACCGTTATGCCCAGTTTGGCGGCTTCGCTCAGGTAATAGGTCCTCGCCTGCGCGTCCAGAACTTCGGGGGGGAAAACGCCTCTCTCGGGGATTTTGTCGTTGACCAGCAGCTTGGTGAAAAGAAAGGCGGACTGGCCGGTCAGAAAGGACTCGTGGGTGATGCCATGTTTCTCAAAGCATTCGGTCAGGCCGGGGGCGTTGATGTAGTTGTCCAGGCGGATGCTGCGGCCGTCCTTTTGTCCCTGCACGCGCACCAGGCCGGCGCCTTCTTCCAGCACCATGCCGTCGGCCAGGGCGTTTTTGATGCTGGCGGGATCCGCCGGCGCCGGGGGGGTGAGCCGGCATACCAGATCCAGGGGAACCACCTTGACGCCTTTGACGTCAACCGGTTCGGTGCCCAGCAGGCCCATTTTGTAAAAAGATTCGGCCAAATCGCAGGCCGGCCCACCGTATTTGAAAGCAGCGCGCTGCAGGCCTTTGAAAAACAGGCCGAAGGTCACCGGCTCCTCGTGTTCGTGGTCCACCATGCGCCGGGGTCCCAGGCCGCGAAAATCGATCATTTCAGGATCGTTGAAGGGCGGCACCCGCCGGTGGACGCCGTTTTCAAAAATAATGGGTTCGGCGGCCATGTCGCCGAAAGCGGTTTCCGGTGACCACCAGAAGGGGATGAAGCGGTTGGTCCATATGCCGTCATATATAAAAATATCAATGGATTCAACAGCATCCAACCGGTCGGCCGCATGGCGGGCGATGACGTTCACCAGGCCGGGGGCCGAACCGGTGTTGATCAGCGCCCGCAAACCGGCGGACTTGAAGGCTTCGTCCAGGGCCAGCTGCCGCTGGACGGCCCCCACAAAATCGATGTCCTGCACCGGGCCGGAAGCCATATCCTGGTAGTGCATCCCGTTTTCGAGGGCGGCGTGCATGACGGTTGGATTAAAATCCGGCGGCAGCGCGTTCACGATGAGATCGGCGCCTTTGGCCGCGCGGAGGACTTCAGCGGCATTGCAGGCATCCACCTGGATTGCAGCGGCTTTGGCGAGCCTGCCGGCGCAGCGTTCCGCCGCATCGCGGTCGCGATCGGCACAGATGATCTTTTCCACCCCGGGTTCATCGTTCAGGCGCAGGGCGATGGTCGCGCCCTGGGCACCGGTTCCCAGTATCATGACGGTTTTTAGCATGATTGTTCCTTTTTATAAAAGCAATGTCCGGGAGTTGTACACATACGGCTTTCTCTTTTTTGCGAAGTGGCGACACCGGCGACGCCGGTTCGTTGATGATGGCGGCCGGCAGGACAATCTGCTATCCCGAACGGCGGCAATTGTCAAGAAAATGCTTGACGAAAAAATCGAAAAAAGTAAATAAATAGGATGACAATATTGTAAAAAGAGAAAATCATTGTGTTGAAAAAAGAATAATATAAGTCAAAATGCTGAAATTCAACAGGGCTGAATATAGACCGGACCGCTTGGACTGCAAAATCATCCGGCTGCTGCAGCAGGATGGACGGATGTCAAACACCGCTATGGCCCAGGCACTGGGAATTTCCGAATACACGGCGCGAACCCGTCTGAGAAGAATTCTGGACAGCGGCATCATCCGCGTTGCGGCGGTGGGCAATCCCATTGATCTGGGGTTTGCGGTGTCCGGAAATCTTAAAATCCGCATCGATTTAAAAAAGGCCAAACAGGTGGTAGACGCATTGACCCGTATCGATGAGTTGATCTGGATCGCCCTGACCACCGGCGGCACCGATATCGATGTGGACTTTGCGGTGCGCTCCATGCCGGAGCTGCAGGAATTGATATTCAACAAAATAAGCAAGATAGAGGGCGTGCTTTCTACGGAAACATCCCTGATGGTGGATCTGATCAAGGAAAAGACCGATTATGGGACGGCCTGGGATTGATGGCCGCCGAAGACGTGCGGATCGGCGCATAAGGGATATCCGCGCATCACCCGGTTTGCCTCACGGCGGCAACGCATCATCAGGTTCGTCCTGTCAAGGCAACACAACGGAGGAAGGAGGATTTCATGAGGAGAACACTGCAGAAAAGGACATGGCCCACAGGTTGTCTGATCGGCGTTTGTCTGGTGCTGTTTGTTTTGGCGGCGCCTGCGTTCGCCAAGAAGAACCGCGTCGGGGTGGGCTTCACCGCCGAAGAGATTCTCGAAAACACGCGGCTCAATGAGACCTGGCAGAATTCGGAAATGGGATGTGTCTTCTGGCCCCTGGTGTATGATCAGTTCTGGATTCTGGGGCCGGCGCCGGATTATGATCCCCTGCCCGGGATCGTGAAGCGCTGGGAGACCGACGATTACCAGACCTGGCGGTTTTACCTGGTCGAAAACGCCAAATTCCATGACGGCAGCCCGGTGACGGCCAAGGATGCCGCCTTTACCCTGTGGTATCTGCCCAAATCCAATCCCGCCTGGGCCTTCCCGGACAATGACATCCGCGAAAAGGACGCCATCAAGATCATCGATGACCACACCCTCGAATTCAAGCTGGCGGCCAAATGGCCCGGCAAGTACCCGCCGGCCTACTGGATGCCGGTGCTGCCCGAGCACATCTGGATGCCCCATAAACGGCGGCTGGGCAATTTCGACAACGATGAATGCATCGGCTCCGGGCCGTTCAAGCTGAAAAAGTACAAGGGCGGTGAATATTTCTGGATGGTCAAAAACGACGACTACTGGGGGGAGTCCGCCGGCGTGGATGAGGTGGTTTTCAAGGGATACGGCAGCAATGACGCGCTGTACATGGCGCTGAAGAAAGGCCAGATCGAGTTCATCGGCTACAACGGCGCTTCGCCGCTTTCGGTCGAAGATTTCAAAAAAGCCGAAAACATTGATGTCGCGGTGGCGCCGGGTCTCGCCTTTATCTGGCTATCCTTCAACCTGCACAAGGAGAACGCGATCCAGGACAAGGTCGTTCGTCAGGCCATCATGCATGCCATCGACCGGGAGCGGTTGATTCAGATGGTCTACCTGGGCTATGCACAGCCATCCTACAGCTTCATCTATCCGGAGCTTCCCGGCTACAATCCCGATCTCCCCAAGTTCGAATTCGATGCGGAAAAATCCAAAGCCATGCTGGCGGGCGCCGGCTATGTGGACAGCGACGGCGACGGCATCCGCAACAACCCCGGCAGCGGAGGCGACATGACCTTTGAATTCATGGTGCCTTCGGCCTGGTCGGACGAGGTCAAGATGGCCAAACTGGTCAAGGAGCAGCTGCGGGATGTCGGGATCGACATTCAGGTCAAGGTCGTTGATCTGGATACCTACTATGAGTTTATCTACACGCCCACCCAGGATAAATTCGACCTTTCGATTTCATCGGAGGAGCCGGGCCCCAATGGATCCTGGATATGGGAATTCGCCCGGGGCTTCCACCACGGCGGATCCGGCTGGAACCAGGCCTTTTACGACAATCCGGAATTCGACCGCACCTTCGAGGCGATGCTGGTGGAAACCGATGTGTCCAAACGCAGGCAGCTGCTTTTCAAAATGCAGGCCATCATCGCCGAAGACCTGCCGTATGGACTGCTGCTGCGCTATGACCACATCAACCCGTACCGAACCGACAAATACGAGGGCCATGTGTTGACCATGGGCGGCTTTTCCAACTGGATCAATCCGTGGACGTACTTCAAACTGCGGCCGAAACAGTAGCGGGGATCGAACCGATTGGGCATGAAAGGATTCATCCTGCGCAAGGTGGTCGCCGCCGGCCTGACCATTGCGGCCATTGTGTGCGTCAACTTCGTCATCTTCCGCATGGCGCCCGGCGATCCCATCCGCATGATGTTCAACGATCCCCGGGCCAGCGCCGCCGACTTGGCGCGCATGAAGGAAAAATTCGGCCTTGACAAACCCTTGAGCGGCCAGTTCGTAGCCTATGTCAAAGGCCTGGCCGGAGGCGATCTCGGGCTGTCCTTTTCCCACCGGCGCCCGGTGCTGGAGGTGCTTGCCGCCAAGATACCCGCCACGCTGCTGCTGGTGGTGACCGCCCTGGTGATCGCCGTCTTTCTGGGGGTGGCCCTGGGAGCGCTTTCCGGCTGGAAGAGCGGCACCCGGCTGGACACCTTTATCCTCACGGCTTCGCTGACCATGTACTCCATTCCCACTTTTGCGCTGGGGATCATCCTGCTGCTGGTGTTCGCCTACCACATCGCTGTTTTTCCCCTGGGCGGCATGGTCACGCCGGCTTCCCTTTTCGAGGGGGGCGAACTCCTGCTGGATGTCCTCTGGCACCTGTTTTTGCCGGCGCTTTCCATTGTGATCTGGTATGTGGGGGAATATGTGCTGTTGACGCGCAGCGCCATGATCGAGGTCATGGGGCAGGAGTACATTACCACGGCCTATGCCAAAGGGCTGAAGAAGTTCAAAATTTTAAAGAACCATGCCCTGCGCAACGCCCTGCTGCCGGTGGTGACCATCACGGGCGTCAACCTGGGGTTTGCCGTTGCCGGGGTCATCGAGGCGGAAACGGTTTTTTCCTGGCCGGGCGTCGGCCGGCTGGTGTATGACGCCGTGTCGCATCGGGACTACCCCCTGCTGCAGGGCGTGTTCCTGCTGTTCGCGTTTTCCGTGGTGCTGGCGAATCTTATGATCGATCTGATTTACGGCTTCATCGATCCCCGCATCAAGGTGGCCGGAGAGATGTGACCATGGGGTTGACGGGTGATAGGATCGCAAAGCTGAAAACTTTCATCCGGCTTCTTTTCAGCCATCGCATGGGCCTGGCCGGCTTCAGCGTCATTGTTCTTTTTGTGCTGATGGCGCTGTTTGCATCGTTTTTAGCAACGGTCGATCCGGGGCGTACCGGTGCGGCCGAGAATATTCTCAAGGCGCCGTCTTCCCGGTTCTGGTTCGGAACGGACGACCTGGCCCGCGACATCTGGAGCCAGACCATCTACGGTTCAAGGGTTTCCCTGACGGTGGGGCTTGTGGCGGCGCTGATCACCGTGGTGTCCGGTACGCTGGTGGGGCTGTTCGCCGGTTTCTATGGGAAATTTCTTGAGGAGGTGCTCATGCGCATCGTGGATTTTTTCATGATGCTGCCGGAGCTGCCCCTGATGATCGTGCTGGCGGCGGTGCTGGGCCCCAGCATGTGGAATATCATTCTGGTGGTCAGCCTGGTCAGCTGGCCCACCACGGCGCGGGTGGTGCGCTCGCAGGTGCTTTCGTTGAAAGAGCGGCCGTTTGTAGAGGCCTCGCGCTGCATCGGTGCGGGCAGCCTGCGGCTGATGTTCGGCGAGATTCTGCCCAATGTGGTGCCGCTCATGTTTGCCCAGGCGGTCATCATGATCACTGAGGCCATCTATGCCGAAGCGGTGCTGAGCTTTCTCGGCCTGGGCGATCCCATGCGCGTCAGCTGGGGCATGATGCTGCACTATGCCTTCGAGTCCGGCGTCATCGCCCGGGCCATGTGGTGGGTGGTGCCGCCCATCGTGAGCATTGTGACCCTGATTGTCAGCTTCAGTCTGCTGGGAACGGCGGTCAGCGACGTGCTGGAGCCGGGCTACAAAGAGAAAAAAGGATATTAGCGCGTTTGCCAAGCGTCTATGAATCGGATTTTAAGCGCTTTAATGGCGTCATCGGACGTCTCGGCATTGATGATCCAAACGCGCTAATATGTTTTTTTGCGGTTGTCATAGCGCTGTGAAACCGAACAGACGTCCTAAAAAAGGAAGTTGATGTTTAAAAAGGGAAAAGGGAATATGTGATGACAACCGGAAAAATGCCCCTGGTGGATGTGCAGGATTTAAAGGTGCATTTTTTAACCTTTCGCGGCGCCGCCAAAGCCGTGGACGGGGTGCGTTTTCAGATCCGGAAAAATCAGACCCTGGGTCTCATCGGCGAGTCCGGCTGCGGCAAGACCACCATGGCCATGGCCATCATGCGTTTTGTAAAACCCCCCGGCAGGATCGTGGCGGGCCGCATTCTTTTCGACGGTGCGGATATTGTTGCCATGCGCGATGAAGCCATTCGACAGCTGCGCGGCAAGCATATCTCCATTGTGCGCCAGGAAGCGCAGAATGCACTCAATCCGGTCATGACCATCGGCCGGCAGATCACCGAACTGATCCTGGCGCACGAAGACGTCACCAAGAATGCCGCGGGGGACCGGGCCCGCCAACAGCTCCATCTGGTGGGCATCAGCGACCAGCGCATCAACAGCTACCCGCACGAGTTCAGCGGCGGCATGAAGCAGCGCGCCATGGTGGCCATCGCCACGGCCTGCAATCCGAAACTGCTGATTCTGGATGAACCCACCACCGGCCTGGACGTCATCGTGCAGCGCCAGTTGTTGCGCATGCTCAACAACTTAAAGGATGCGCTTCATCTGACGTCGGTGTTCATATCCCACGATTTGTCCGTGGTGGCGGAAACCTGTGATCGCGTGGCGGTGATGTATGCCGGCAAACTGGTGGAGGAGGCCGACACCGTGGATTTGTATCAGCGCCCCATGCATCCCTACAGCCAGGCCTTGATCGGGGCCTACCCCACCTTGAAGGGACAAAAGCGGCGGCTGAAAAGCATTGCCCGTGCTCCGCCGCGGTGGATCCGCCCGCCGGCGGGGTGCCGTTTTGATCCCCGCTGCCGGCATGCCATGGCGGTGTGTGCCCAGAAAGAACCACCGGTGAAGCAACGCGGC
>Ga0180429_10001295_pt1 | contig 21327 bp, 16 predicted proteins | sample SS_ome_FD_132428 | JGI IMG/M metagenome (GOLD analysis project Ga0180429, IMG submission 132428) | Hypersaline lake sediment archaeal communities from the Salton Sea, California, USA - SS_1_S_1 metaG | ecosystem: Environmental > Aquatic > Non-marine Saline and Alkaline > Hypersaline > Sediment ...
AGCGGGCGTTCTCATCCTTTTCGTTTTCATGTTCATCATGGAGAGGACGCTTATCGCGCGCGTCGAGCGGCTCAACCACGACGTCAATTCGATCGGCGCGAGCGACGATCTCTCTCGCCGCGTCTCCGAGGATGGAAAGGACGAAATCAAGAACCTCGCCTCCGCCATCAACCGCATGCTCGAGGGGCTCCAGATGAGCCGCGAGGCGCTCGTGCGGGACAACAAGGTCAGGCGCCGCACCGAGGTGAGGCTCGAATCGGCGAACAGCAAGCTCGAAACGATCAACCAGCGCCTCGCCGAGGCGATCAAGAGAGCCAACAAGATGGCTGCCGAGGCCGAGGCGGCCAACGTGGCCAAGAGCGATTTCCTGGCGCGCATGAGCCACGAGATCCGTACGCCCTTCAACGGCGTCATCGGCATGGCCGAGCTCGCTCTCGATACCGACCTCACCGAGGAGCAGAGGGAATACCTCGAGGCGGTGAGGGTCTCGGCCTATTCGTTGCTCGCCATTCTCAACGACATCCTCGATATCTCCAAGATCGAGGCGGGCAAGCTCGAGCTCGAAAGCATCAAGTTCGACCTGAGACGCTGCGTCGAGGACGTGGGCGAGTTGATGGCCGTCAAGGCGCAGGAGAAGGGGCTCGAGCTGGCCGTCCTCTTTCACCAGAACCTCCCCACATGGGTCAAGGGGGATCCGGGCCGCGTGCGCCAGGTCCTTGTGAACCTCGTGGGCAACGCGATCAAATTCACGAGCCAGGGCGAGGTGGTTGTTCACTCCCGCGTCCAGAAGATGACCGACGAGGTGGCGACGATCCAGATCGAGGTCAAGGACTCGGGAATCGGAATACCCGAGGAATCGATCGACAGGCTCTTCAAACCCTTCTCGCAAGTTGATGGCTCGATTACGCGCAAATTCGGCGGGACCGGTCTCGGCCTTGTGATCTCCCAGCAGCTCATCGAGGCGATGGGCGGAAAAATCACGGTGGAGAGCATCGAGGGCGAAGGGACGACCTTTACCTTCACCCTCCCCTTCCCTCTGGAGAGCGCACCCACGGGCGAGGTTCAACCGACGACCGAAGTCGATCTCACCGATCTGCGCATCCTCATCGCCGACGGGCGCAACACGAACCGCTGTGTGTTCCGCGAGCATCTCAAGGGATTCTCGTGCGAGACAGAGGAGGCGAAGAGCGGAAACGAGGTCATCGCCAAGCTGAGAGAGGCGTCGGCGGCCGACAAGCCCTTTCAGATTGCGCTTCTCGATTTCAGCATGCCGGGCATGGACGACGGCAAGCTGGCCCGCAGGATCAATGCCGACGAATCGATCAGGGATACCCGACTGATCGTGGTGACCTCCATCCCGCAGCGCGGCGACGCGGCAAAGATGATCGATCTCGGGATCGACGGCTACTTGACCAAACCGGTCAAGCAATCGGTCCTGTGCAAGACGATCGCCAAGGTTCTGGAGCCGCACGACAACACGGATCCGAACAAGGAGCGCAGACTGGTCACGCGCCACACGGTCAAGGAGGAGGCCGCCGCGACCGATCGCGGCCGCGTGCTGCTCGTGGAAGACAATGCCGTCAACCAGAGGCTCGCCTACCGGATGCTCGAAAAAGCCGGGTACAAATGCGACCTTGCCGCCAATGGCCGGGAAGCGGTCGAGGCGGTCGGCCGGACCGCCTACGACGTCATCCTCATGGATTGCCGCATGCCCGAAATGGACGGCTATACGGCCACGGCCGAGATCCGCAAAGGCGAAGGGAGCGGCGAACGGACGCCGATCATCGCCATGACGGCCGAGGCGATGAAAGGGAGCAAGGAACGGTGCATCGAGGCGGGTATGGACGACTATATCGCCAAACCGGTTTCGGCGCCGATCCTCTACGAGAAGATCGACAAGTACCTGGGCAAGCGCACCGAGGAGCCTGAACCGGTGCTCAACGCCTAAGGGCGACTCAACGCCTAAGGGCGGCTCAACGCCTAGAGGCGAACCATTCCACGGTGGCCTTCAGATCCCTGTCGAAATCACCGGTGAGCCTGAATCCGGTCTCCTCGAGGCGATCGATCGCCGCGAGCGAATGGCGCACGTCGCCCGCTCTCGGTGGGGCGTGTGCGACAGCCGAATCGGAGCCGGTGAGGGCAATGATCTTTTCCGCGAGACGGCCGATTGTGATCGACGAGGCGCCGCCCACATTGAACACCCCCGCGGCATCGGCCTTTTGAGCGATGGCAATATTGGCCGCCGCCACATCCTTCACGAAAACGAAATCCCGTGTCTGGTCGCCCCGGCCGAAGATCGTCACCGTCTCGCCGGCGAGAGCGCGATCGACGAAGATGGGGATCGCGGCCGCGTACTGGCTCCTCGGGTCCTGTCGGGGGCCGAAGACGTTGAAGTAGCGCACGCACGCCGTGCGCAGGCCGCTCCCGAGTCCGCCACGGGGTGCGCTCCGTCCATCGAAGAGCGCGCAGTAGTGCTCGCCGTCGAGCTTGGTCACCGCGTAAGCGCTTTGCGGTTCGGGAATCATCGACTCCGTCTTGGGAACCTCGGGATTGTCGCCGTAGACGGCGGCCGATGAGCTGAAGACGAGCTTTTTCACACCGGCGCGCTCCGCTTCCTCGAGAACGACGAGCGTTCCCACGCTGTTCACGTTCACGTAATCGATGGGGCGTTCCATCGATTCGGGGACGCTGATCAGAGCGGCGAGGTGGAAGACGTAGTCGACACCTTTCATGGCGCGCCGCACGGCGTCCCGATCGGTGATCGACGCCTCGATGAACTCGTGGTCGAAGCCCTCGATGTTGTGCCGATAACCGCTGTGAAGATTGTCGAGGACGCGCACCGCGGCGCGGCGGTGGAGTTCCTCGACGAGATGGCTGCCGATAAATCCCGCTCCTCCCGTGACCAGGACTTTCATCGCGATTCCCTCACGGTCCGTTCCACAAATGAGTTCATCGCCTCCTCCTGTTCGATGATCGATCGAACGAGCTTGAACTGGGTGCGGCACCGGTCGAGATTGTGCCCCTCGCGATGGACCTTGAAGTAGACGTCGCCGGCGAGGAAGTCGGTGAGAAATCGGGTGCCGATGGTGAGGGTGATCATCTTTCCCGAAAAGGCGAGGTGGTCGGTTTCGGTCTCGTTGAGGATCGAGCCGGCCGACGAGATGTATCCCTCGACAAGTTTTTCGAACATGGGCATCTGCATCATGATCTGCGTGAGGTTTTGCTCGTCCTCGGCGGCGAAGCAGGTGCAGGTGCGCACCATGTCGCCGAAATCGTAGAGGCTCAGTCCGGGCATGAGGGTGTCCATGTCGATGACGCAGATCCCTTCGCCCGTGTCGTCGTCGATCAGGACGTTGTTGATCTTGGTGTCGTTGTGGCAGGCGCGGACAGGGATCAGCCCCTCGGCGATGAGGCGCGGCGCCACGTCGAAGATCGACGCGTGTTCCTCGAGAAACTCGATCTCGGCGCGGCACGCGGCTGCGCGGTTTTTCACGTCCGCCTCGAGGGCGGCGCCGAAGGCCCTGAACCGGCCGGGGCCGTCGTGGAAACCCACAATCGTCTCCTCGAGCGGCGGTCCCGGCAGATCGGCGAGCCGTCTCTGGAAGGCGCCGAAAGCGCTGGCGGCCTCGAAGGCTTGGCTCGGCGCCGCGAGCGTGTCATAGGTCGTGGCCCGCTCGATGAAGACGTAGGCGCGCCAGTAGTTCCCCTCATCGTCCTGGAAGTGGCTCTTTCCGTCGAGCGTGGGAATGAGGGTCATCGTGCGCCGCGTGATCTCCGAGATGCCCTCGGCGATGAGCTTGTCGCGCAGGTGGAGGGTGACCCTTTCGATGTTGTCCATCATCCGGGGGATCTCTTTGAAGACATTGTGATTGATGCGCTGGATGATGTACCGAACGATGGTCCCGCCCTGGTCGAAAGAGGCCGCGTAGGTGTCGTTGATATGCCCCGTCCCGTAGGGAACGGCGTCGACGAGACCGCCCCAGATATGGAAGGCGGCGGTGATTGTTTTTATGTCATGATCCATGATGCAATTTTTCCGGATAAGTGCCATTTGCGATGAGATGAGCGATTTTTTCCCGGGCCACTGCGCGGTCCTCCTTGTAGGTCACACCGAACCAGACGTCGTCGGTGGGGAGGATGTCGACCACGGCGCGGCCCTCGCCGATCAGCCCATCGACAACGGTGGGAATATAGAATTCGGCCTTGGGATCACCGCCGCGTTCCGCCAGAAAGGCGGCGAACCGTTTTTCGAGATGGCCAAAGATCGACGGCCCGAATCCCCAGAGATTCATGGAGACGAACTCCCCTCCAGTGAGAGGATTCTTGTTTTCCTCGTCGTCGAGAAAGTAGGCGCCCGCGCCCGACTTGACCACGCGGGTCCGCTCCACGATCTTCTTGAGCCGCATGGCGCGGTCGTGGGCGCACACCCCGCGGGAGACATGACCGTGCTCGGAGAGCGTGTTCCTGAGCTGGTAGCCCACCATGGCATAGCGGTCGGGCCCGCCATCGCCGGCCGACACGCCCCGGTCGGCCAGGATCTTGAAGGAGCGGGCGCCGTAGTAGTCGTCGGCGTTGATCACGGCGAAGGGCTCGTTGATCCGGTCGGCGGCAACGAGAACGGCGTGGCCCGTTCCCCAGGGCTTGGTCCGCCCCGGCGGGACTTCGAATCGGCCCACCGAGGAATCGATCTCCTGGAAGAGGAGCGAGCAGTCGATGGCCGACTCGTACCGTTTGATGATCTCGTCGCAAAAGGCCTTCTCCATCTCCTTGCGGATCACGAAGACCGCCTTGTCGAAGCCGGCGCGGATCGCGTCGTGGATCGAGTAATCGATGATGATCTCGCCATTGGGCCCCACGGGATCGATCTGCTTCAGGCCGCCGTAGCGGCTACCGATTCCGGCAGCCATGATGAGTAATGTGGGCATCTGCGAAAAATCCTCTTTTCTCGATGGCGGTCACGAGAGTGCGGCCAGCCTGCGCGCCACATCGTCTCTGAAGCGATCGACGCGGCCAAGGGTGAAATCGACGATCGACAGGGTGCGATCCTCGACGAGCGGATTCAGGTCGATCGCATAGGTCAGCGCGGCGTGGCTGTCGGTCTCGTGCGATTCGTGATAGGTGGCGTGGGCCAGACGCCGGCCGGCGGTGGCCAGATCGTACCGTTTGCCCCCGCTGATCTGCGAGTCGAAGAGCGCCACGAGCGCCGTGGCGAGGCTCGGCCGCTCGTCCACGGGGAGGGCGACCTTTTCGTCGTCGGCGAGCCAGTCGAGGTCGCGCCAGACCTCGCAGCCGTAAACGTGACGCGGTCTGTGCGCCTCATCGAGCCGTCGCAGCGCGTCGATGGCGCGGATCAGAAGGGCCACGTGGGTGTCGTGCTTGTCGGCCGGGTTGTGCAGGTAGACCACATCGGGCCGGGCGCTGACAAAAAGATCTTCGAGATCGTCGGCCACGTCCGACGCGGCACGGTCCTTGACGGCCGCGCTCGACCAACCGAGCTGCGCGAGGGCGGCGTATTCTCCCAGAAGGGCCGCCTTGCGCTGTTCGCGAAGTCTCACGCGCTGCATCGCGTCATCGCTATACGAGGCGTAAATGCCGCTGCGCGCGCTGCCCGCCCCGTCGGTGGCGACCACGCCGGTGAACCACCTCTCGGTCGATGCGAAACAGGCGCTGATCCCGTGGTAGGCCATGATCTCGAGATCGTCCTGGTGGGCGCCCACGGCCATGTGCGTGGTGCGGCCGAGCGCTGCCGCCTCTTTGCTGTCGTCGGGGATATAAAGATCCCCCTTACCGCTTCTGAATCGCATTGGTTCGTCCCGAGGGCCAGAGCCCGACTCAAATCCTGGGCAAACTCGCCGCGGCCACGGCCTGGCCGTGACGTTTGTCCTTTTCTCCCGGCGATCTCAGTTTAATCGATCGGTGGAGCTCTGGAAACTCCTCTTCGAGAACGGCGCCCGCCCGGGAGAGAATGATCTCACCTCCGGGACCGCTCGCAACGCGCCCCAGGAGCAGGATATTCCCGATCTCGTAAAAGGAGGCATAAAGGGCGACAGTGTAACCGAAACAGGTTCCGATCGTTTCGTAAATCTGGCGCGCCCGGCCGTCTCCGGCAGCCATCAGCTCCTGGACGCGCACCAGCTTTTCGGGGAGCGGCATGGCGTTGTCGATCTCGATCCCCGCCGGTGCGATCAGCCGCCCCACGCCCTGCTGCGAGAAATACTGGACCCCGCAGCCCTCATCGCCCGACCACTCGTCTCTCGGCGCGCCCGGCCGAAAATCGATGGGTACGAAGGCGAGTTCGTTGAGCCAGTTGGTGATCGATCCCGAGCCGTCGATGTAGCCGGCCGCCTCGCTCGTTCCCATGGCCACGCCGAGAACCTTGTTCTCCCCGAGAGACATCGATCCGGCGAGGGCGGTGACTTCGCCGTCGTTGACCACTTCAAAGGGCACATTGTTCCATTCTTTCCGGAGATCGAGAAAGATGGGCCTGATCCTTTTCTCGAAATCCTCGTCGCTCACGCCGCGAAAAAGGGACGCCGCCCTGACCTGATTGTCGACATAAACCCCTGCGGCGCTCCCCCCGATCGCGTCGACGCGGGGCAGATGGGCGGCGGCTCTCTTGAGAGAGTCGTTGATTCCGGTGAAGTGGTAGTCGGGATCACTCTGAAAGTAGGGATCCCAGGCGACCTCCTCGGAAAAGACCGCCTCGCCGTCGATGAGGGCCGCGCACTTGCGATCGCTCCCGCCGAGGTCGAAACCGATGCGGCATCCATCGAGGTTGCGTCCGAGGCGCATCGCTGATTCGACCGGCTCGGGAGCCTCGTCGAAGGCGCGGTGGACCACCTCGAAGGGGCGGCCGTAGATCTTTTCACCCATGAATCGAGCGTCGAAGGCGCGCGCCCCCTTTGGGCTGTAAACCTTTGCCAGATAATGGGCCAGGGCTTCGTCGCCGGCAACCGTCACCCGGTAGCCGCCCTTGAGCCAGAGCAGGCTTTTCACGAGGCGGTCGACGTAGAAGTGATTGAGGCCGATCGCCTCGCCCTTGTGGGGGAGGATGGCCGTGGAAAAGACCGAACAGGTTCCGTCGGGCCGGCTGAGACAGACCTTGAGCGCTTGGGGATCGTCGCAGGCGGCCACACGCGCATCGAACGCCCTGTACCAGAGCGCGGCAGGGAGAAAAGCCGGATCGAGCGCAGGCCGGAATCGGGGTGTCAGCGAGAGAGTGTGGTTCTTGGTTGGCACGTCTTGGTTCCTCGGCATTTCAAAGCGGAGAAAGTTTTGATTAGGGGTATAAGATTCTAACAAAAAGCAATAATACGACAAACATAATAGCAAATTGGGTAAAAGTGTGGTAAAAATACTAAATATATTGGACGGTTTGGGTGAATTTGAATTCAAGTGCGCGGAGCCTCTCCATGGATCTCAATCGTGAGTCCCTCGATGTTCTCATGCTCATTGGCAGGAACGGCCCGATTGCGCGGCGCACGATCGGGCGGACGCTCGGATTCAACTCGAGCCGTGTCACCCGCCTCACCGACCGTCTTCTCAAAAGCGGATTGATTCACGAAAGCGGCCAGGAAGGTTCGATGGGAGGGCGTCCGTCGATTTTGCTCGACCTGGCGGAAGCCAATCACCTTCTGGCCGGTGTCCTCGTCTCCTATTCGTCGACCGTTCAAGTGGTGCTCATGGATCTAGGGGCGAATCTCCTCGAAGAGGAGATGCTGCGCCTCACCCCCGATACGGGAGCCGATGATCTCATCGGCCAGATCAGCGCCGCGCTCAACGGGTGCCTCGCCCGCAGATCACCGCTGTCGGGCCGTCTCCTCGGCGCCGGCGTGGGAGTGTCGGGCCTCGTCGATCCCGCTGCGGGCACGATTCACAACTCGCCGGGATTTCCCTCGTGCCGCGCCGTCAATCTCGGAGCGAAGCTCAGCCAGCTCCTTGCGATCCCCGTCTATCTCGAAAACGAGGTCGCCCTGTCGACCTTGGCCGAGATGTGGTACGGCCGGGGCAAGGGGCACTCCAACTTTCTCTACTTCAACATGGGGCCGGGGGTGCGCATGGGGATCGTGATCGGCGGCGCCCTGTTCCGCGGAGACACGGGCAACGCCGGCGAGGTGGGGCACATCACCGTCGATCGGTCGGGGCCCTTCTGCTACTGCGGCAATACGGGCTGCCTGGAGAGCGTCGTGTCGGGCGATGAGTTTCTGGCCACTGCCCGGGAGTCGCTCGACCCGCGGTCGACGTCGATTCTGGCCGATTCGTGGCGAGCCGGGGGCGACACTCTCGGCGTGAGCAGGATATTTGAAGCCGCCCGTGAGGGCGATCAGTTCGCCCGGAATCTGCTCCGTCGCTTTTGCCGTCCCATCGGAACGACCCTGGCCAATATGGTCAATATCTTCGACATCGGTAAGATCGTGATCGGCGGGACCTTCGCCGAGGCGGGCGACGCGCTTCTCGAGATCTTGAGGGACGAGATCGAGCTTCGATCCTTGCCCGTGCCCGGCCGGACCGTGTCGATCGAGGTGGCGGCCTTCGGCGGAACGAGTACCGCCATCGGCGGGGGCGCGCTGGTGCTGCAGAAGATCTGCTCGGGCGACGCGCCCCTCTCCTTCCTCGAGTGAGGGACGGCTCAGGGAACAACCTCGACGGCGAGCGGTTTCGACTGGAAATCGTAGGGCGTCTCGGTGGTGAATGCGAAATGCAATATCGTTCCGGCCGCGAGCGGCACCTGGGCGGCGGTCAGCGTGGCGGTCGCCGCGCCTCGGGCGTTGAGCAGACCGCGGAATCGGTCGAGGGCGCCCGTATTGTGGTGGCGGAAAATGTACCGCGACAGGGCTCCCCAGTTGAGTGGCAGGATCGCCCCGCCAGGCAAGGGCGTGCCCGGCTCCGTGCCCGTCTCGGTCCCCATGAGAAAGTAGCCGCGCCCCGCGTGATCGGGCCCGGCGGCGAGAGCGAAGGCGATCGACCCGCCCGTGGCCGCGGCGATGGTGTTGCCGTCCGCCGACAGCGGCCCGATGGCGCGAAAGAGATGCACAAAACCCTCGCCATCGCCGCAGACGATGTCGATCTCACCATCCCCGTCCCAGTCGGCCAGATCGAGGCGCGAGTAGGATCCGACATCGAGCCATTGCGCCGAGTCGACCCTGAGGTAGGCGCGTCCGTCGAAGAGAGGAGTTTCGTCGGTCCCCCTGTTCTCGAAGAATTCGATCAGTCCGTGGCTCGCGCCGACGAGGAGATCCTTCTTGCCATCGCGGTTCCAGTCCGCCGTAACCGGGGTGTTTCTGATGGCCGTTTGAAGAACCTTGCCGCCATCTTGAAGTGGATAGGCGTGCTTGAAAGAGGGCGCCTCGTTCGTTCCCTGATTGAGCAGGAGCTCGACCGTTCCGGCGAGATTGCCGCAGATCAGATCGATCGTGCCGTCGTTGTTCCAGTCGACCACGTAAGGCGTGGCAAAATGGCTGCAGTTGAAGGGCTCCTCGTCGAGCATGAGAAGGGTGTAGCCGTTGAAGAAGGGCGACGAGTCACTTCCCTCGTTGAGATAGATCCTCACATGGCCGTCCGCCTCGCCGATGAGGAGGTCCTTCCTGCCGTCGCTGTCCCAGTCCACCACTCGTGGACATGCGCCCTGGCATCACGAAAAAGTCGTGGCGATCGGTTCCTCTCCGGAGCGGATCAATCGTCCCCCGTCGAATGAGGGATTGAGATCGGTGCCGTGGTTCACGAAAAGCGAAACGTGGCCCCACATGTACTGGCCCACGATCAGGTCTTTCTTGCCGTCGTTGTTCCAGTCGGCAACGGTCGGAACCGAGTAGCGATCGACTTGAAGCGGGTTCGAGCCGGCCTCGATTTTTCCCGCGGCCCGGATCTCGGGAAGGTCGGCGCGTGCGGCGCTGAAAAGGACAAGAAAAATCAATCCTGAAGCGAAGAGTGTCACTGTTCTCATTTTGTTTCATCTCCCTCATCAGGGGGGGCGGTCTCGGTGGGTGCTGAGTCAGGAAAGAGAGTCTACCAGATCGGCGGCGCCGTCACCACCGACGCTGAAGAGGATCTCATGGAGCGGATTAAAAAAAAAGGCGGCTGCCGGGAATATTCTCGTCCGGCGGCGTCTAAAAGCCTGTATTGCCGGGGCCGAACACCGTTTTTGAAAAGGAGACTTTCGGTGAACGTCGTTACAATCCTCATGAAGAAGTCCGCTGTCTTGCTCGCCTATCTTGCCGTCGCCCTCGTCGCCATCGCCCTTGTCAGCGTGATTTTGATCTGATCCGGCCCAAAGAACACTTCCATCCCTCCTTTCTTTCTTGGGCGCAGAGTCATCCCGCTTATAATCGCTGAAAACCGATTTCAGAATCATCCGGCGAGAAAATGGTCGACGAAGAACGATCAGCACGAACGCAAAAGCGCCCACTGTACAAGAAAGCCCTGGCTTTAATCGTCGGTATCGTGGCGGCGCTTCTTATTGGGGAGATCATCGTCCGCGTGATCGCTCTCGAGACGGAGGCGCACTGGAAGATCTTCGATACCCAACGTGCTGCTCCCGCAATCCCCGACCGGACAAAAGTGGATCCCCATGCCGCCGGGCGCAAGGCGTTCAGGATCGCCTTTCTGGGGGATTCCTTCACCTACGGTCTGGGTGTCGAGTGCGACTGCACCTTTGTGCCTCTGGCCGGGAAAATGCTGAACGCGCGCCATTCCTTTCCGATTGCAACGGTGAACATGGGAGAACCCGGCGCTGATCTGATCAAGGAGTGGGTGATCTACAACAACCTGAAGGACAAGGTACGCCCCCACGTGGTCGTTCACGTTCTGTCGGAGAACGATCTCGATGTCGACCTCTATGAGGGGCTCCTGGCGATCAAGAGCCTCTACGAGGAGCGGCTCTGGCCGTCACGGTTTTCGCGCCTCTTCGCTTTCGTCGAGTGCACGGTGCGCAAGAGGATCGGCCACCGGCGCATGCTCGACTACATGTGCGGCGGCGCCACCGAGGCGGAACGCCGACGATCGTGGCGGATTGCGCGGTGTGCGATCGAGGAGACGAAGCGGCTCGTCGAGCACGATGGAGCTCTCTACGTCCTGGCCCGATTCCCCTACTTGGGAAACCTGAAAGAACCCGCACTGCGCGAAACGCACCGGCTCACAGCCGAGCTGGCCGGCAGCCTGGGCGTTCCGTTTCTTGATCTCTCCCATGTTTTCAAGAACAAGCGTGCCGACGAGATGCACCTTCCCGATGATTCCCACCCCTCGGAGGCCGCACACTCTCTCGCTGCCCGAGCTCTAGCCGAGTTCTTGAGCGTCGAAGTCTGCGCCAAGTTCCCCCCTGCGCCGCCGCGATGGAAGGGCTCGATCCGCTCGAAGAAAGGGGAACAACAGGCGAAGATCGGATTTCTACAGAAAATACTCCGCCTCGATCCGACCTGCCGTAGTGCCAAGGCGCGCCTCCAGCTCGCGGTCAAACAACAGATCCCAAGGTGACAGGCTCTCAGGGAACCACGGCAACTCCGACCGGATTCGACTGGAAATCGTAGGGACCGGCCGTGGTGTAGGCAAAATTGAGAATCGTCCCCACCGCCATGCTGAGAGGATAGGGCCAGTTCAGCGTGGCCGTCGCCTTGCCGCCGCTGTCGAGGGTGCCCCAGAAATCGACGAACGCCCAGTTGTTGAGGTGGGCGAGCAGATAATCGGTCACCGTGTCGCGGTTCAGCGGGATGGTGGCGCCGCCGGGCAGGGTCGTGCCCGGTGAGGTGCCCGACCTGCTCGCTGCCAGAAGGTAGTTTCTCCCCCCGTAGTTCGGTCCCGCTTCGATGCTGAAGGTGACGATCCCGCCGCCCGATGCGGAGATCGTGTCCACGTCGAGCCAGAGTGGGAGCGCGATCGCGAGGTCGTCGTCGACCCAGACGTCGTGGTCGACATAGGGCGACGAGCTCTCCTGATGGGACCAGGCGAGAATGACGTGGCCCGGCGTTCCGCGGAGAAGGGGGTGGGGCTGCGTGTCGTAGTGGGTCACGTCGTCGGTCACGCGGACCTCGTTCGACCAGGTTTCACCGTCGTAGCTCGTCCGGTAGTGCACGTCGAAAACGGACGCCACCTGCTGGGCGTAAGTCACGAGAAAGGTGCCCCCCTCGAGAACGATCGGCTGCGGGTCGTGGCTGTTGATCGCCGTCGAGAAGGGGGTGGCCGTGCCGGGCCACACATAGGGATCGGTGGTCGCCTTCGACCAGATGTCGACGCTGCTCGAGCCCGTCTGATAGGTGACGAGGTAGACGCCGTCGCTCTCGCGTTTGGCGATCCGCGGCAGGGCGGCCGTGCCGTTGCTCACCTGCGTCTTGAGCCGGTCCCACGTGGCGCCGCTGTCGAAGGAGCGCGCAACGTATACCGGATTGGAAAGGCGCTGGTAGGACATGATCAGCGTGCCGTCCGCCTCGACGAGCACGTCGGGATTGATTTCGCCCGACGACGGCCAGCCGAGGTCGACGGCGCCGTGGCTGGTCCACGACAGGCCGTCGCTGCTCGTAGCCCGGTGGATGCGATAGCTGCCCGATCCGGTCTCGTCCACGAGGTAGAAGAGGGCATAGGAATTCGTACCGAGCTGGATCAGGGCCGGATGGCGTTCGTTGAGCGTCGTGTCGATGATCGGCTGCGGCGCGGTCCACGTCTGCCCGTTGTCGCTCGAGAAGCAAACATGGAGATCGCCGAAGAAGGAGGCGAGATCGATCCGCTCGAAGACGAGCATCAGATCGCCGCTGGGATCGACACGGATGATCGAAGGCTGGTAGTCGAGTTCAGGTCCGTCATAGATCGGGCCGCTTCCCCTCGCGGGAGAGCTCCAGGCTTTCGATTCGACGCTGACGTTAAAAAAAAGAAGAACGGCGCAGAGCAACCAGAGAGATCTGTTCATGATCGATCGACCTTGCTGATGAAAAGAAACAGGCTTTGAGAAATGTTCCAGATCACTCAAGTATAAAAGAAAGCGAATAAAAAATCAAGAGAGGCGCGCCCTCTTCTTGACGATAGGGGCGCGCCTCTCTCGGTTCGAAAGCCTGCTTATGCTCTCCGTCTAGTTCGACGTGAGGATGATCAGGTCCTGGTAGGTGCCCTGGTAGGCATTGTCGGGATCATCGATACCAAAGAGGAGATACCACGTTCCCACGGGGATCGTCCCGTTGTGGAGTGAGTAGTCGTTCAGCGCGAAGAGCGGCCCCACATGGGCGCGCTTGAGTCCGCTCGTCCAGTGCCACGGGATCGAGTAGACCCACGAGAAGTATCCACCCGTGCTCTTCTGCGCCACGATCCACCAGTCCTGGGTCGTGCCGGCAAGATCGTTCGGCTCGAGCGAGATGGTGAGCGACACGTTTTGACTGCTCGGAAAGCTGTAGGGACCGTCATTTCCGTCCGCCTTGATGTCGGGAACGGGATCGGTCACGCGCGGCATGACGGCCGCCGCCTGGTCGACGTAGTGGGCGTTGAAGGGATTGCCGCCCGGCGGATTGGAATAGGCCTGGTTGGCCTGGGCGTCGTAGACCGCGGCGACAACCATGATATTGTCGGCGGTGATCGAGTCGAAGGTGACGCCGTGGCCGTTGTCGTGAAGGGCTCCGTCCCAGGTGACCGTGTCCGACCAGCAGAGGCCGGACAAGAGGCTGAGCGGCACGTCGAAGGCATAGTCGAGAACGGCAAAAGTGTAGGGATCGCCGTTGGTGTCGTCCCAGCCGAGGGACGATTCGATCTCGGTGACGAAAACGCGCAGGTGCACGTCGTGGGTGTATGCCTCGTAGTTGCAGGCCTGGACCGAGATGTCCATGGTGGCGTTGCCGAGCCAGACCACATCGAGATCGAGATCGATGTTGGGCACGGTGCGGCCGGCGCTGCTGGTGATCGCCGCCGTGTAATCGGCCTCGGCCTGGGGGGTCGAAACCGATCCGAGCACGAGGTCGTGGCCGCCGTCGAAGTAGACCGTGGGGTAGCCGTAGATGTTGTAGTCGGTCCAGAGCCGGTCGTAGGAGTGGGTGTTCACGTCAGCCACGTGAGTGACATAGACGAAATCATGCTGGCCGCCGGCATAGATGTTCTTCAAGGCGGCGTGGCCGTACTTGCACGGGCCGCAGGTGGTGGCCGTGCCGAACTCGCCCAGAACGGTGTGCGTCTGTGCCTGGGCGGCGGAACCGAAGGCGATCGCCCCGATGGCGATGCAAAGGACAAGAAGAGGCGTGTTGATTTTTTTTGTCATCGAATACATCTGTGCTTTGTTCCTCCAGAAAGTGTTCTCTGAAACATCTCGAGTGCTTCTCGTGACCGTCAGGTGTCGGCTTGAATTGATTAGGCTTATGCACTGTGTCGAGTTGGATGGGGAATGACCGGTTCCGTCATCCAATGGATCATCCAAAAATAATAGTAAAGGATAAGCCTACTCGCAATCTAGGAATAATACTTTTCATCAATCGCCGGCCTCGAATTTTTGAAGGGACGGTGTAACCGAAAGAACGCGCGCAGCGTATACGGCCCCAGAACCCGACCCCCGCGTCCCCCCGCGCCTCGCGGCCTCGCGGCCCTGCGCCGCGCGGCCCCGCGCCGCGGGCCAAGAGATCATCGAAACGAAAAGGGAGATCGAATGATGAGACAGAAGCCGCAAACCATTCTTTTTGTTCTGTGCGCCGGTTTATTGCTCTCCTGCACCGCTCTTGCAGGACCGATCAATTTGAGCGAGGTCCCGGCCGATGCGGTCTGGGCCGCCCACCTCGACATGGAGAAGCTCGTGACGAGCCGGATCGCCGAACTTTTTCTCGCCGAGCTCGACGACCGGGGCGAATTGGAAAAGATCAACGCATTTGGCACGGTATTCGAGTTCAATCCTCTCCAAGATCTTTACAGTGTGACCGCTTATGGCACATCGTTCCTCAAGGAAGAGGCGGTCGGCCTGATCAAGGGCCGGATCGACAAGGAAAAGGTGCTCGCCCTCATGCAGATGGAAGGCACACAGACAAAAATCAGCCACGGCGAATCCACGATCCACAAGTGGGTCAAGGGATCGGAGTGCTTTTTCGTCTGTTTCTTCAAACAGGGGCTGGTCGTGTTCAGCAACAGTCTCGATCTGACCAAGGGCGCGCTCCGTGTTCTCGGGGGCGAGTCGGAAAGTCTCGACGACGGCGGAACGCTCCGAGATCTCCGATCGCTGCCGGAGGGGACTTTTTTCACCGCTGCCGTCAACGGTTTCGGCGAGATTGCCGGACTCGACCCCGAGGCGGCGATCCTCAAAAAGGCCGAGAAGGCGGTCGTCGCCATCGGCGAGGTGGAAGGCACCGATTTTGTGAACGTCTCTCTCACCGCGGCCGACGAGGCGACGGCCACTCAGATTCACGCCGTGGCCCAGGGTATCCTCGCCCTCGGTTCGATGATGGGAGACCAGGAGCCCGAGCTTGCCCGCCTGGTGCAGTCGGCGCGCCTCACGCGCGAAGGGCGGACGATCACACTGCGCGAAACCCAACCGGCCGACGAACTGATGAAGCTCTTCAAAGGATCGATGAAGGGGCTGTAAAAGGTAAGGAAGAAGTTGTTCGAAAAGACGAATGAACGAAAGAGCACGGGAGAGCTCGGCGCGCTGGCCGCCGAGGAACTCGTCGCCCGCGTTCAACAGGGCTCGAAGGCCTGCTTCACCGAACTGGTGAATCGCTTCGGGCCCCGTCTTTTCGGCTACTTCCGCCAGAAGGTCGGCAGCCGCGAGGATTGCGAGGACCTCGTGCAGGAAACCTTTGTGAAAGCCTACCGATCCATTCAGCGCTACGACCCGGCGCGCGCCTTCGATCCGTGGCTGTTCACCATCGGCACGCGGCTCGTCGTCGATCACTTCAGAAAGCGCGAACGGCGCCAGAGTGCGCCACGCGTGGAGGAACCGGCCTTTCGGGGCGATCCCTACGAGATCGCCGCCAGCCGCGACGAGACCGCCTCGCTCTGGTCTCTGGCCAAATGTCTGCCCCGAAAGCAGCACGACGCGCTCTGGCTGCGTTATGTGGAGGAGATGTCCGTCGACGAGATCGCTCGAGTTCTGAACGTGACAAGGGTCCACGTCAAGGTCCTCCTCTACCGCGCCCGCTCGCGGCTGGCCGCCCGCTCGCGGCTCGCGTCCAAGCGTGCCGGGGCAAAGAATTCTCGCCCCACGCCGGGCGTCGAGGATCCCCTGGGAAACGCCGTGCCGATCTGGCGGGGAGTGGAACGATGAGATGCCTGATCAACAGAATCCTGATTTCTCACGCCCTCGACCGCAATCGCCTTCCGGGGCGATCGGTTCAGAAACATGTCGACTGCTGCGATGACTGCAAGCGGTTCTATTCGGCGAGTGTCGCTCTGTCCGAAGGGCTCCGGACCGCTAGAGCAGCCGCCGACGAATCGTGGGATCCCTCCCTCACCGAACGGATCGTGGCCAGCGCCGCCGGCAGGCGGCGAGCGCCCACGCGCAAGGTGCGCCCGCGCAGGGCGCACCGGAAACCCGCGCCCTGGATGGTTGCCGCGGCCGCGGGCCTGCTGATCGTCATCACGAGCGCGCTGATCCTTTTCGACGACCTCGGCGGCGGCGATCCGACGAGGGACGAGATCGCGGCGTCGCTCGAAGCGGTGACCGATCTCGGACAGAAGCTTCTCGGCCGCCATCTAACCGTGGAGAGCGACGACGAGTTTCTGGGCCTCGTCGCCGAGCCGCTCGGTTTTGCCGCGCAGCCGCTCGTTGCCGAGGTCGATCGCCTCGCCGACGACGCCGAGGCGATGCGAGGTTTCGTCGTGGCCATCTTGCCGATCAATCTCTTGCACGCCGCATCGAACCCCGATCGACAGGACTAGCGCGCCGCGCCGGGGCGGACAGATCTGTGCGATCGGGGCACACCTGTGTCCGCTTTTCATGGTTGCCGAAATAATGATGGCCTCTCACGCGGAGTGCGCGTTAAAGTGTTTCCTTGAATGGTGCCGGTCACCGGGGCGATAACGATCGCAGCCCGTCCCGGCCCACGAGGAGAAGGAGAACACCTTGCGTCACGCCCGATATTTCTTTTTCGTTTTAGCCCTCGGCGCTCTTGCCACAGCCCCTTCGGTCGACGCCGCGGAGTCCGACCGTTCTCTCACCCACTATGTCGAATTCGCCCGCGCCGCCGCCGACTGGACGTGGGACCACTACGACGAGCTCGAGGCGGCCTGGAAGAAAACGATCGATCCCAAAAACGTCTTCGGCTACCGGCCGCCGCCCCGTTTTCTCGAGATGGCCACGATCTACGCCTTTCTTTACGAGAAGGAACGCAACGAGGTCTACGCCGACCGCGCGAAAAAGGTTCTGACCACCTATGCCGACTACCGCGACTTCTTTCCCGCCGAGGCGGTGGCGCGGCGGGCCGACTACTCGGACGGCATGCCGGCTCTGCCCGATTTTTTTACCACCATGAGGTATATCAAACCCTTCGACTGCCTCCGGCGTCACGGCCGTTTGACCGACGGCCAGATCGCCGCCTGCGAGACGGTGATCGCCGAGAGCGTGGAGTACACCTTGCGCACCCAGGAGTGGGGGGCCATGAACCGCGCCGCGCTCCGCGCCGAAACCATCGCCTGGGCCTTGCGCGCCCTGCCCGACCACGAGTGCGCGCCGCGGTGGAGAACGATCGAGGAGGGCCTGGTGGCGGACAATTTCGGCACCTGGGAGATCGAGGACGCCACGATCTATCATGGCGTCTGGCTCTACGCGCTCCTCGGCTACGCCGACGCCGCCGATCGGATGGAGGAGCTCTTCGACACGCCCGAGATGTTCTACTATGCCAAGTACTTTCTCCACCTCCTCTGTCCCGACGGGATGATCCCCGATTTCGGCGACGCCAACTGGCGGTCGAACTGGAGCCTCTATCTCGTCTTCTTCGAGGCGGCGGCGGCCGCCTACGACGATCCCCGCCTCAAGTGGGCGGCCGACACGATCGCCGACAAGTTCGTCGATCTGGGCAATGTCAAGCACATCGGACTCGCCTATCACCTGCTCGACTGCTTCCGCTGGGGGACCGACGACCTCGCTCCCGAGCCGCCGCGTACGCTGAGCGAGGAGGTCATGGACGACGTGGTCGGCAAGAAGGTCGTCTTGAGGAACGGTTGGACGCCCGACTCGACCTATCTTCTCCTGAACTACCGCGACGAGGGGGACGGCGGCTATCTCTTTCGCCAGTACCTGCGCGACACGATTCCCGTGGAAGAGGAGAAGATGACCCACGGCCACGCCGACGAGAACAGCTTCGTTCTGCTCATGAAGAACGGCTCGGTTCTGCTTCATGACGGCGGTTATCGCGATTACATGCCGAGCGGCCCCTTCGGCGCCTACCGCCAGGACTATTTTCACAACCGCCTCTGCGTGCGGCAGGAGAAGATCTGGATGGGACAGGCAGCGGGCGAGGCGCGTTATGCCAACAAGTTCGAAGCCGTTCCCGGCCAGTCGATTCTCGACTTTCTTCACAACGCGGGGTCGTACAGGCCGGTGAGGACGCAGAAGATCGACTTTCTCACCTTCCACGATTTCGACTATAGCCGGACACGGCTCATCGACGAGAGCCTCGGCTACGAGTGGGACCGTGCCGTCGTCTACGTGAAGGACCCCGAGCTCTTCGTGGTCTGCGATATTCTCAAGGCGCGCGCCGAGGAGTACTTCACCGCCGCCAATCTCTGGCACACGCGCAAGATCGTGGCGCGCGGCGATCACTGGTACGACACGGTCTACGACGCCATCGGCAAGGTGGAGCTTCCCACGTCGACGCACCTCCTCGTTCATTTCCCACGCCCTCAGCACAAGCTCGAGGGTGTTGAGAACGAGATGCGCCACTACCAGGAGGAGCTCGTCATCCACGAGACCGCCGCGCAGCACTTCGAGCTCGGCGGGCACATCGCCTTCGTCACGGTGCTCGTGCCCCATGCGGCGTCGGACGATCCCCTGCCCTGGCTCGACAAAATCGAGTCGATCGAACCCGAACCGGCCGGCGCCGGCCTCCTCGTGACGATCAACGACGCCGGCCGCCTGATCTCGATCGGAGTGAAGCGCGATCTCAGGATGGACATCGCCCGCGACTGGCGCCGGCCGCGCTACACCTACGAGGCGGGCCGCATCGCCTACGGCGCCCTGGAGACGAATGGCGACTTTTTCTTCGCCACGAGAGAGGCGAACAAACTCGCCTTCACCGTGGTCAATCTCACCCGGGCGACCTACGGCGAGCAGATCCTGTTCGACCAGGGCCCGTCCATGTTCGGTCTCGCCTTCGACGGCAGCCCCGACAAGGAAGGCGTGGGCAAAGTGCGCTACTGGCGCGATACGGTCGAGCTCGAGTGAAGAAGCCGGGTGAGGACACTCTGACGGCGGAAACCCGAGGTATTTTTACGGCCCTTGCGATCTCCGCTCGGCGAGCCCATCCGGGGAACGACGAGGGTGGTGGGCGATAGATCTCACACGACTCTGATTGTTGCCTGAGTTCGAGTCGTTCCCCGCATGGTCTCGCAGTCGCTCCGCCGACCATAGGGTCGTAAAAACACCTCGGGTCCCCGCCGGCAAGTGCCCTTAGATCCGCCGGTTCATGAACCGAGCCGACCGCACTCGAACTCCGCTACCATTACTTCTTATCCCTCTAGCCGAATCACGGCCGTTGTAACTGAATCCGCACCGTCCTGTTCGATTTTCCGTCAGAGACTGTTCAGAGAAGAGTGCGGGAACGTGCAGATCAGGATCGGAAGCGACGCAGAGGATAGTGACCAAACAGAGTCAGTCCTGACTCATGGAAGCGCAGATTTGAACGCGAGTGCTTCGATGGCGGAGTGCATCAGATTGTTGGACGTTGCGAGGTTCGAGTGTGGCGGGCTCGACAGATGAACCGGCGGATCTGAGGTCACTAGCCGGCGGAAGCCCGAGGTGTTTTTGCGGCCTTATGGTCAGCGGAAGGACCGCGAGACGGTCCAGGGGAAGACTTGAACTCTGGTCGGAGTCACGGACTCTTATCGCATTTCGTTCAACTTCGTCGGCTTCCCCTGGATCGGCTCGGGGAGTGGAGATTGCAAAGGCCGCAAAAATTCCTCGGGCTTCGGCCGTCAGAGTGTTCTCACCCGGCTTCTTTTTGAGGTCGATCCGCCAGACTTTAACCCTCCCCATCCCAGCAGTAAGTGCAGACCCGATCCTTGGGCATGCCGATCGCCTCGATCATGTCGGGCAGGGTCTGGTACTTGAGGCTGGTGAGATTCAGGCGTTTGCCGATCCTGTCGACCATGGCGCAGTACTTCTCCGTCGTGGCGTCGGCGTACTCGTCGAGGGGCACGGGCCGATCGCCTTCGAGCTCGGCCACCGCCCGCCGGCCGGCGAGATCGAGCTCCGACTTGGATCGCGAGAAGTTGAGGAACCGGCACCCGTGAACGAGCGGCGGGCACGCCGGCCGCATGTGGATCTCCTGGGCGCCGGCGTCGTAGAGCCGTTCGATCGTGTCGCAGAGCTGGGTGCCGCGCACGATCGAGTCCTCGCAGAAGAGCAGCCGTTTTCCGTGAATGAGCTCGCGGATCGGGATCAGCTTCATGCGCGCCACCAGATCGCGCACCTTCTGATTCTGGGGCATGAAGCTCCGCGGCCAGGTGGGGGTGTACTTGACGAAAGGCCGCAGGTATGGGACGCGGCATTCGTTGGAATAGCCGATGGCGTGGGCCACTCCCGAGTCGGGAACACCCGCCACGCAGTCGATCTCCACGTCGTCTCTCCGGGCGAGCGCCGCGCCGCAGCGGTTGCGGACTTCCTCCACGTTGCGCCCCTCGTAGGTCGACGACGGATAGCCGAAGTAGATCCAGAGGAATGAGCAGATGCGCATTTCGTCGCCGGGCGGCGCCTTCTGCTCGACGCCGTCGGGCGTGATGTGAACGATCTCGCCCGGGCCGAGCTCGCGGCTCGTGCGGTACTCCAAGTTGGGAAAGGCGCTCGTCTCGCCCGACACGCACCAGGCCCCCTCCTTCTCGCCGATGATGAGCGGCGTGCGCCCCAAACGATCGCGTGCCGCGTAAACCCCCTCCTCGGTCAGAAGAAGCAGCGAGCACGATCCGTCGATCGTCTCCTGGGCGCACCGGATCCCGTCGACGATCGTGTCGCCGCTGTCGATGAGCGCGGCCGTGACCTCGGACGGGTTGTAGCCCTCTCCCGTTGTCTCGGCGAAATGGGACGTGCCCCTGGCAAAGGACTGCTTGACGATCTCGTCGATGTTGTTGATGCGGCCCACGGTGACGATGGCGTACGATCCGTGGCGCGAGCCGATGATGAGCGGCTGATCCTCGGTGTCGCTGATGCAGCCGATCCCCATGGTGCCCGTC